>LSQX01099760.1_pt1 | contig 34130 bp, 27 predicted proteins | sample 654561 | NCBI WGS metagenome assembly LSQX01 (sample SAMN04489861, study PRJNA283612) | anaerobic digester metagenome | isolation source: 4 biogas reactors fed with cattle manure at either 37C or 55C with and... | place: Denmark: Kongens Lyngby | collected 2014 | reverse complement strand
CGGTCCTGAATGCGGAGCTTGCCCTGCTGATGGAGGTTCAGTATGGCAGCGGCGGTGAAAACCTTGGTATTGCTGGCAAAGCGGAAAATCGTATTCGTGGTGAGCCCCTTGCCTTCCGCAGAAGGAGCCGAGACGAAATAGACCCTGTTCGAAGTCTCCAGATAGAGATTGAGCGAAGGGATAGCTGCCCCGAGCTCCTCTTCCAAATCCTGACGCACCTGCTCCACGGCCCGAAAAAGCTCCGGAGAGGAGGCATCCTGTGCGGGCAACTCAAGCACCACTGCCAGGAGGCAAAGCCAGCCCGCAAGCACCCCTCGCAGAATCATCGCGCCTGTTTTCATCGCCGGCTCAGACCCGGGTCATACACCTTTTTGCCTTCCCTGACAGCTTCATAGACTTTTGCCTCCCAGGCAGCGCGCTCCTCATATTTATCCAGCGCTTTCTGGTGCTCTTCGGAGGGGGTGAAGCCCTCCATGTCGGCGCGCGGTTTACTCAGCAGCCGTTCCCTGCCAGACTGGATAATCGCCAGCGCCTCCTTATACTCTGCGCTTTCCTTCTCCAGTTTGGCCAGAATGGGGCTCATTTCCGGACGGTCGAAATAGACAAGCGCCTCCTGCCGGCTGCCGTGGTTATTGGAGATATTGATCTGGGTCAGCTTTTGCAAGCGGTCCCGCTCTTCAAAGCTGATCGGCGAGCGTCCGCAGGGCGAGTTGGGATAGGCGCTTTCATAAATCGGATAGTAGACTGCGTTGAGGTCAATCCAGGTAACCACCCGCTCCCACTCTTCACGGGTCAGCTCGACCTCGTTATGGCCGCTTTTGATTTGCGAAACCACCTTGGAGGCGTGGCTGCCCCAGGAGTAGGCTTCCTGAATGGCGGCAGGCCCTGCACCGATGGCATGGATCGCCTGCTTGCGCCACATATCCGTATAGGCGGCATTGAAGGGAATGGATTGATCGGCCGCCAGGATAAGCTTTTCCCCGGCCTCCTGGCCGACATCGTGACAATGAGCGCAGTTCTTGGTAAAGACCGGCTGGACCTCTTTGAGATAATTGAAAAGTCGCGGCTCCCCGTACCAGCCATTCATCGGGCTGGGCAGACGGGATACGGCCTTGGGCATCGCGCTCACCGGAGGTGCGGCATCCTCTACACGGTTTTCGTGGCAGCCGACGCATCCCTGAATCTCCCCGGGCTGGACGATCGTGCCGCTGCGCATCGATTGAATCATCATCCCTTCCTCATCCAGAAGCTGGAAATAGACGAACCGGTTGGCCGGTATCTCAAAATAGGCCGAGCCATCTTCCTCCACCGGCACGGTCCCCAGAATGCGTTTATTCTCAAAGGCGTGCCAGCTCATGGCGGGCGCCTGCTCACCCTGGCCGAACCAGCCATCACGCCAGCCGGCATAGGTGCGCTTCTCGGGCGATTCCACCACGCGCAAAGACTTCACCGCGCCGCGCTCCACTCCCTTCATGTGCGTGCCGATATAGACATCCTGCACGTAGAATTTGCCGGTTTTTTCCTCAAAATTCCGAGCCGTCGGACGAACCAGCGGCATCTGACGCGGCATCGCCGGCATCGGGTCAAAGCATCCGGGCGCATCCTGATGCACTACGATCTCGTGGCCAAAGGTATCCAAAAGGACGATTCCCATCTCCTCCTGATAACCGGTCGTGCGGCTTGCCAGGAAAAAATGCCGGTCCAGCGGATACGGGTCCTCGTACTTCACCCGCAGGGAGACGGTGCTGTCAAAATCCTCCCAGGCATCCGTATTGATCCGTTCAATAAAATCAGCCGGCCAGGTCTGGAGGACCGATTCCCTGCCATCGACTCCGAGCTTGCGGTCGATAATCGCCAGCGCTCCCCAGGGTCGGTCGTGGCAGGAGGAAAAGGTCGCCAACACCAGGTCGCTCCCCGGGATGGCCCGTCCATCGAGCACGGCCCCGGGCGAAGAGGTATTATTGCCCCAGTAAATGGCGTGCTGGGTTCCATCGGGGTTGCAAACCCAGAGCCCCTGCGCGTCGCCAAAATTCCGGTCCACATACTCCCAGCGCGAGTAGAGGATGCGCCCATCGGCCAGCAGCGAGGGATGCCCCTCAAAGAGCGTACTCCTCCCGATCTGGTGGATATTGGCCCCATCCTCATCCATCCGGAAGAGATTGCACATGATATGTCGGTTGCACATACAGTACTTGGGCTCGCGGGTGGAGGCGAAAACGATGCTCCCGTCATCCAGATAAATCGGGTCGATATCCGAGACTCCCGGCGCTGAGGTGAGCTGCAGCAGGTAGTGCCCATCCAGACCAATCTCGTAAATATGGTAACTGTCCTGAGCATTGCGGCGCATGGAAAAGAGTATCTTCTCGCCATCGGGGCTCACCTCCAGGTCGCGAATCGTCGCAAACGCCCCGGCATCATAGACCGTCCGCGTCACCCCTTCAGGCAGGTAGAGCGCCTTGAGGACACCGCGCGTATCGTAGCTGCCGGCATTGATCTCCCCAGGCTGGAAGAGCGTCGCCGTATTATGGTGGTCCGATCTATACTGCCTGCGCTCCACGTACACCAGCGGATATTGCGTCAAAACCGGATGCGCCAGGAGCGCCCGCCGGCTCAGCTCTTTCACCTCTTCAAGGGAAGCGGGGATGCCTCCGGCCGCATCGGCCCCGGGGCCAATCCGCTCCTCCAGACGCCTGACCTCCTCCAGCCACTCTTGCTGATACTCCCCCGGGTATTGCTTCAGGAGATACTCCACCGCGGCGCGCAGGGAGTCCAGGCTCCCCTCCTGCGCCAATACTGGCTCCGGCTCGGCCTGGGCCTGCGACCCGTGGCATACTGATAGCAGCAACGCGGCGCTCAGACCCAGAGTCATGAGAGCCGAGCCGCCCCAGATTGTTCTCATCTTTTTCATCACTTCCCCTTATACCGTTCTCAAACTCTACTTCGTAACCAGCTCTTCCGCCGTCGTCACTCGGGGCTGGATGCGGTCCATAACCGCCCGTCCACGGTTGAGCGCGTTCTTCTTGGTCTGCCCGAAGAATTTCTTCAAAACAACCGTGACCGCCCCCATCGGGTCGCCATTGCGATCCAGCAAAGGCATCGTGACCGTCCAGGACCTGCGTGTTTCCCCCGTATAGACTGCGTTGTCGCGGATGCAGTTTTTGGCCCCTTCGCTTACCGGCTTGCCGATATCTTCCGGGCTCTTGGCCGCCACCACCACATATTCGTCCCCACCCTCGGGCCGGGCGAACATCTTCAAATCCTCCAGCCGGTCAAAGCGCTTCAAGGCAGCCTGAACCACCATCTCGGCCTGCGTCTGGCGCGGCGTGAAATCAATGTGAATATCGCGAAAGTAACTGACTGAATCGGACTTGGTCCAGAGCCCGATGAGCCCCTTGTTGTAGGAGAGGTCTGTCAGCTCGGGGATAACTATCTCCTCGTTCAACGAGCAGCGGATTTTATTGCCGCGGCACTCCACCTTGAGCTCATGCCACTCATTGGTCGCTATCTCCGCGCTCTCGCCAATGGCCGGTGAACGCAACCCATCCACATATTTATAAAAACGGAAGGTATTGCCGCTTGCGCTGGCGCGAACCACATAGTAATTCTTCTCATCCTGCATACGGAAAGCCACGCCGGCCATCTGCGCCATTTCCCCGGAAACCATCTTCATCTTCAGCGTCAGAGTGAAATCGCCAAACACCTCATCCTCATAAACCAGCACGGGGAAATGCTCATCCACCAGGACACCGCCCTCCTGGGCGATCACCGGCTCCCTGGCATTGGTGGCGGCATCGGGCGTAACCGTCGGGAAAAAACTCGGCACCTCATCCAGGAGAATTTTCCACCCCCCCGGCTTGCCTTCCCCCGTAACCATCGCCTTGAACCCCTCCGGCAACGCATAAGCATTGGTTAGCGAAGTTCTTGAAAGATTAAACGTCAGCTCCGCTGCCTGCAAGCCGGCCGCTACGGCCAGACCCGCACAATAACAAACTATCCTCGTAATCAGTTTCCTCATTTTCCAAACACCATTCACCGGCCTCTATCCTAGCAAACGTTTTCACCTTTCGCAACATTATAGGATGAGGCATTTAACCGCAGATGACGCAGATTTTCACAGATTTTTAAATGGGTAACGGTATGCGACCCCTCTGGGGTCGTGTTTCTCGTATGGGGGGATGCGTACCAGGGGGCTGCGACCCCTGGCTATGAGATGGGTATGCTCCGCATACCTGAAATATGCTGCGCCCCCTCCGGGGTCGGGTTTCTCGTGGGGGTGGATGCGTACCAGGGGGGAGTTTTAGAAAAAATAGGGGGAACAAGTTGGAAACAGAGAAAAAACTTCACAAGAGGTCTCTCAGCAGGTAGGATTTTTCCATGAATGAATTTCAGAAGACGCCTCAGTCAGAGACTTCAAACCCGTCGGCATCAGACAAAGCGCCCTTTGTCGTGACCGATCTGGTTCTCATTCTGACCGCTATTGGGATTCTCACCTTTGCCCAACATCCCCTTTCAGCCTCTGCGGTCTGGACCATTACGCTTCTGGTCGCTTCGGGCGCCTGGATAGCCGTGATACCGTGGATACTGGAGCATCGCGCCAAATCCAGACTCTCTGAGCTCGAAGGGCTCACAGATGTGCAGGAGAGTATCCGGAAGATGAATACTTTTTCTGACGGGGTCAATTCGGCCCTGCTCGCCCTCTCCAATATCCAGCAAATCGCCCAGGCCTCGGCCGGGCGTGCTGCCGAAGCGGAAGAAAAAATCGCCCAGTACGGACAAGACTTCGAAGAAAGAATCTCCAGGGCCGCCCAGTACGAAAAGAGCACCTTCCAACTGGAGATCGATAAGCTGCGGAGGATCGAGAAAGAGTGGGTCGCCAGCGCCAGCGGCATGTTAGATCATATCCTGGCCCTGGCCAGTGCCGGTATCCACTCGGGCAAGCCGGAAATCGCCGAGCAGATGAAGCGCTTCCGTGCCGCCTGCCTCGATATCGCCTCCCGTGCCGGTATCCAGCCTTATATGCCGGCGCCGACCGAGCACTACGACCCCGAAAAACATACCGTCCCCACCGATGCCCCCCCACCGGAGACGGCGGCCAGAATCATCCGCGTCCTGGCGCCGGGCTTCCTCTACCAGGGGCAGCTCACCCGCAAAGCGCTCATCCTGACCGAAGGAATGGAGGCGGCCGCAGGTGAACCCGCCGGAGCCCAGGGGGTGACTCACTCCTTCGCCAGTTCCCCGTTTGAACCCGCCCGGGAAGAAACCTCCTCCTTCACCCCGGCCGAGCCGCTGGAAGTGGATAATGACGTAGAGTTCGCGCAAACGCCCGAAGTCGAAGCCGCACCCGAAGCAGTAGCCGAGCCTGAGCCGGAGCTCAACTCCGAAGAAGAGATACTGGCAGAGGTGGAGAGCGAGATCGAGCTCGCTGAAGAGCCGCTTGATGACAGCGAAGCGCTCTTCCGCCAGGAAAGCTTCGAATCCCTTTCACCAAAGCCAACCACCTCGGAACCGGAGGAATCTCCGGCAGAAGATGAACCCTCCGAGCCAATCGAAATCGAAACCGAAGAGCTGGGAGAAATCGAAGAGAGCTGGAGCCAGGAGGAGCCGCCGGAAGAAGACGAACCCGATGAGAGCCCCGATGACGAAGAGAGGCTTCCCCTCTAGAGATTTTAGGTTTAGAATTACCTGGAGAGAGATTCTAATAATACGTGAATTGCCACTATGAATGATGAGTTAGCAAAATTAGCCGAGCTTTTCGGCAACCGTTCCCCTGAGTTACGCTCCCTGCCCATTGTGTCAGGGTTTGACGCTTTTGTGGATGAGATGATTTCGGTTGTTGAAGAACGCTCCGATTTGAGCCACTGGATACCCGTACCCACCATTGCCCGCATGGCCGAGCATATGCAGGCGGCCGCAGGCAAAAGCAGCTTGAGGGAAATCGTAGTTCACGAGACAGCCGCAGGCGGCTGCACCGTCAACCTGAGCGATGGCACCGCCACGCTGGGCATCCCGATGCACATCTTCGCCACGCTGGGGGAGCCGGTCCACGTCGCCTTCCAGAGCCTGCTCGATAAATGCGCCAGTTACCGCTCCTGGGGCAAGACCCCCGGCCGTACGCTGGCCCTGGAATTCAGCGACGGCAAATACATGCTCAGCGCTATCACCCCCACCTTCGATTTCACTCCGGAGCATCTGGACGCAATGCTCGCCGATGGCTACTACCAGGAGTGCTGCAGGAACGCATCGATGCTGGTCCTGACCGATTGGAGCATGTTCCCGCACATGACCGCCTGCTGGCAGAAGCTCAATAGCGAAGTCTACAGCAAGCTGCCGCGCCGTCTGCCACTCTATATCGACCTGGTGGACCCCTCCAGCCGGACCATTATCGACATCTCCGAAATGCTCGATACAGTGAGCGAGCTTGACCAAAACGTGGAGGCCATCCTGGGGCTGAACGGTGTGGAAGCCAATGTCGTGGCCCGTGTACTGGGTATCCCGACCGTTGGCGATTCAGAGACGGAAATCGCGACCCAGGCCGCTGAAATTCGCGAAGAGCTCAAAATCAGCGCCGTCTCCATCCATTGCGTCAAGACGGCTTCAGTGGCCGACTCCACCGGCAGCTACGCCGTATCGGGCCCCTACTGCGCCCAGCCCAAAAAGAGCACCGGAGCCGGAGACCGCTTCAATGCCGGGTTCTGTGCAGGCACCCTCCTGGGGCTCGCTCAAAGGGAGAAGCTACTCCTGGGCTGCGCCTGCTCCGGCTTCTTCGTACGCGAAGCCCGCAGCGCCACCGCGGAAGAGCTCGCCCGGTTCATCCACAAATGGAGCCGTGCCGAAGTTTAGAAAATCACTTTAATAATCATGATAAATAAAACCTATATAAAACTGTTATCCGCCGCGGCTTTTATCGCCGCCTTCACCTTCACCATGCCCAGCTCCCAAGCCGCTGATGGACGTGCCCTGAAGCTGATGGAGAGCGACCGTACGATCGTCGTCGCTCACCGCGGTTTCTCGATGGGCGCTCCCGAAAACACCGTCCCCGCCTTCTTCTGGGGCAAACTGGCCGAGGCCGACATGGTGGAACTCGATTTCTACGTCAACAAGGAGGGTACCCTCTTCTGCCTGCACGACCGCACGCTCGACCGTACCACCGATATCCGCAGTACGCTGAGCCTGACCAATGCCACCATGCTTGACCTCACCGATGCACAGGTGCGCAAGCTCGACGCCGGTAAATGGAAGAACCCGATGTATGCCGGCACGCCGATGCCGAGCCTGGAAGAGGCGCTGATCGCCATTCAGGCCGATGGCGGCATGACGCTGGCCGAGCACAAGACCGGCTCAGCCGCCCAATGCGCGGCGGTCCTGACAAAGTTAGATTGCGTCAACGATCTGATTGTCCAATCCTTCAACTGGAACTTCCTGGCCGATATGAAGAAGGTGCTGCCCGAGCAGATCACCGTCGCACTGGGTCCCCAGAACGAGATTCGCGGCGTCAAGCTCACCGCCGAGCAAAAAGTGATGGATAAAACCGCCGTTGACGAGATGCTCAAACTTGGCGTCGCGGGCGCCGCCTGGAATAAACAGCTCACGCCGGAGGGCATTGAGTATGCGCACAGCAAGGGGCTCAAAGTCTTCGTCTATACCATCAATGATATCAAAGAGGCGCAGGAGCTGCTCGCCATGGGTGTGGATGGCATCATCACGGATAATCCGGCCCTGGTCTGGAAGGCGATTGCCACGAAATAAAGAGCGTTTGACGCTAAAAGAATGGGATCTGTCGCGCTGGAACCGGCCAATGGGTCCCATCTCTTTTTCCACTCCCCTTTCCACCCGCAATGCTCAGAATCGATAACCTCAAGGCATACTACCCGCTGGCCCAGCGCCTCTTTGCGCCGAAGCGCTTTGTGCGTGCCGTCGATGGAGTCTCGCTCCGGCTGGGCGAGCGTGAGACCCTTGGGCTGGTCGGCGAGAGCGGCTGCGGCAAAACGACCCTTGGCCGGGCCATTCTGGGGCTGGCTCCCGTCACGGAGGGGAGCATCCACTTCCAGGGACAAGACCTCTCAGGGCGCAATGGCAACGCTCTGCATCAACTGCGCCGGAAAATCCAGATGATCTTCCAGGACCCCTACAGCTCGCTTGACCCCCTGATGACCATTGAGCAGATACTGGGGGAGCCGCTCGATATTCACCGCCTCTACTCGAGCCGCGAAGAGCGTCTGGAGAAAATCCACTCTCTCATGGAGTCGGTCGGGCTGGACAGCTCCCAGGCTCGGCGCTATCCCCATGAGTTCAGCGGCGGCCAGCGGCAGCGAGTCGGCATTGCCCGCGCTCTGGCGCTCTCGCCGCGCCTCATCATCTGCGATGAACCGGTCAGCGCGCTTGATGTCTCCATTCAGGCGCAGATCATTAACCTGCTGGTTGATATTCAGCAGCGTGAAAAAATATCCTATCTCTTCATTTCGCATGATCTGGCGCTGGTTCAACATACCTGCCACCGCGTCGCCGTGATGTATCTGGGCCGGATTGTGGAAGAGGGGCTGGTGGAGGAGGTCCGTTCCCAGCCGCTTCACCCCTACACGCAGGCGCTCTGGAATGCGGTTCCGACCCTTGAAAAGGAGCGGCTCTCGGAGGCTCTGCCTCTGGCGGGGGAGGTCCCCTCGCCTCTCAATCCTCCGCCCGGCTGCCACTTCCATCCACGCTGCACCCATGCCACCGAAGAATGCCGCCGCTCCTACCCGAGCCGCCGCGAAATCTCGGCTACCCACTCCGTCGCCTGCCATCTCCATACCTCCTCAAAATAGAAAACAACCGAAATGAAAACTGAACCGAAAATTTTGACTGAAGAAAAACCGTTCTGCACCCTCTGCGCCGAGCGCGGCGAACTGCTCTATGCGCGGCTTTCGGATTCCCTTTTTGGAGCACCCGGGCAGTGGAACCTTTTCAAATGCCCCCGGAGCAACTGCGGCCTCATCTGGCTCAACCCGGCCCCCCTGCCGGCGGAGCTTCACAAAGTCTACGCCCACTACTACACCCACGACGCCACCGCCGAAAGCCTCGGCCGCAAAGCGGTCAGGCTCCTCTATAACGGCCTCTCCAAATTGATCCAGTGGCCCATCGGCCTGGCCCAGGCACGCAGAAGGATGGAGTATCTCTACCTGGATGATAAATTCTCCGGACGGCTTCTGGATATCGGCTGCGGTGACGGAGCCTACCTCCGCTTCATGGCCGCCAGAGGATGGAAAGCAGAGGGGATCGACCTGGATGAACAGGCGCTCAAACGAGCGCGCGACCTCTACCGGCTCAATGTCAGCCAGGGAACTCTGGAAGAAAAAGACTACACCGACAGCTCCTTCGACGCGGTAACGCTCCGGCACGTGATCGAGCATCTGCCCGACCCCCTCGGCACCTTGCGCCACTGCCTGCGCATCCTGAGGCCAGGCGGCACACTCGTCGTCGTCACGCCCAACAGTGAAAGCCTCGGCCACGGCATCACCCACGAGTATTGGAGAGGACTGGAGGTCCCCCGCCACCTGAACATCTTTTCACTGACGGCGCTCCGGCGCTGCGCGAGAGAGCTGGGCTTCACCGAGCCGATGCAGAGCTCTTTCACCACGGCGACCGGGGCCGACTTCATCCTCGATGAAAGCCTGGCCCTGCAAGCCCGCTCCCAGCCGGGCAACCTGCAGGGCATCGAAAAGAAGACGCTCCACTTCAAACGCACCCTCCGCGCGGTCCTCCTCCAGTACAGGGAGCATCTCTCCCTGAAGCGCGATCCCTCCATCGGCGAAGAGGCGGTCCTGATCCTCCAAAAGCGATAAAAAAGGGGTCGCATTTGACCCCATTTTTGCTTCGTGATTGGCGATTTCCGTTACTTCACCTCAAAAACGGAAGAGATCGGCCGGCCCGTCCAAACCTGCGGACGCTCCACGTCAAGCAGCCAGGCCATCGTCGCCGCTAAATCGTAGACAACGGTGCTCTCCTCAATGGTGTAGCCCTTCTTGACGCTCTTGCCGTAAAACACCAACGGCCGCTGCATCTCTTCCATCTTCATTCCGCCGTGGCCCTTATCAATGCCGCCATGGTCAGAGGTGACGATGACGACCGATTCTTCCAGGATGCCAGCCTCCTCCAGCGCGTCAAGTATCTGCTTGAGGCAGCCATCGAGCTCCAGAATCTTGGCCATATACTCGGGGCTGCGCCAGCCCAGACTGTGCCCCACACCGTCGGGCTGGTCATAGATAACCCCGCAGAGGTTCGGCTTCTTCTCCTTGATATATTCAACGGCGGCCGTGGTGCAATCCTTCGTATTGAGCCGGAAATCCGAGGCGGCCGGGTCGGTCAGGTAGCCCATCCCGTCCCACTCGTAGATGTAGCCAATCTCCGCATCGGGGTTCTTCTTGCGATACTCCCAGAAGACGTCGGGGTAGCGGCCATTTTCATTGACGACGCGCGGCTCCAGGTCCGGTTCTTTGGAGCCCCAGGTGGTGTAACCATGCAGTTCAATGCCGCTGCCCATGAAGATGCTGGCCCAGTTGCAGGCGCTGCTGGAGGGCAAAATCGTCCGGCTCTCAAGCGTATGGGACCCCTCGGCCATCAAATGCCGCAGGGTCGGCATATCGGCCCCATCCCTGAGGGACTTGGCACAAAGCCCGTCAAAGCCAATAAAAATCACATGCTCCGGACGCCACTCGGAGCTGCACGCTTTGTCACGATGAGAGACTGACTGGCAACCACTCTGGCAAAATGCCAAAACCAGACAGGCAGATAATACGATTAATCTTTTCATAAGTAGTGATCTGTTTAGTTTTTTACTATTGACAACAGCCATTATCCTACATCCTCCGGAAGACGACTGTCCAGCATTTTATTACCGCAAAACCAGTAAAAGCTTGCAAGCGACCGGCCCTTGAACAAGAATCTGCCTGTATGGGACACTTGGATCAACTCAGGGAAATGTTCAGTATGCAGAAGGCGCTCAATCTGAGAATTGGCGTCAACACCGACTCCATGACCGATGAAGAAAAGGTCAAATGGCTCCTCAACTACTGCCGAGCAATGACCCAGGAGATAGCCGAATTAACCGATAGCGTGCCCTGGAAATGGTGGGCCAAATATCAGAAGTTCGAAGAGCAGAATGCCCGCGTGGAGGTGGTCGATATTTTCCACTTCCTGATCAGCGCCGCCCAGGTCCTCGGCATGAGCGCTGATGACGTTTACAATGCCTATCTCAAAAAGAACGCCGTCAATTTTCAGCGTCAGGATTCGGGCTATACTGCCAAGGATGAGGATGACTCCAAACATATTTAGAGCCGGTTGAGCTTTTAGCCCCCAGCTCTTGCCAGAATTAAAGAAAAAGAGCTCCCAGTGGCCGTTTATCAGTATCATGCACGGGAAGCCGGTACAGGACGCCAGGTCCACGGCTCCATAGATGCCTCCAGCGAGCAGACCGCAATGGCTGCCCTCAGGGGAAGGCATCTCTATGTGCTCTCTTTGAGGGAAAAGGAGGTCACGGCCAGAACCGTCCGCCGCTCCGTGCGTCTGATGGACCTGGCGGCCTTCACCCGGCAGTTGGCCAGTATGCTTGATGCCGGCCTCACCATTCCCCAGGCGCTCCAGACTCTTTCAACCGAAACAGCCAGCCGCGCCCTCCAGAAGGTGACCCGCGGCGTTTTGAAAGAGATCGACTCGGGCGAAAGCTTCTCCGGCGCATTGCAGAAACATCCCGAGGTTTTCAGCCGCCTCTATGTCAATATGGTCGATGCCGGCGAGCGTGGCGGAATCCTCCCCGATATCCTCGCACGCCTGGCCACCTACTCGGAAAACACCCAGCGCCTCCGCTCCAAGGTCCGCTCCGCCATGATGTATCCGGCCATCGTCTCGCTGGTCGCCATTGCCGTCGTCAGCTTCCTTCTGGTGCAGGTGGTCCCGACCTTCAGCAATATCTACCAGGAGCAGAAAATCCCGTTGCCCGCCTTCACCCAGTTTGTGATTTCACTGGCCGATTCCCTCAAAGCGAACATCCTTTACTATACGGGGGCGCTGGCCGGTCTGCTAATCGGCTTTTTCTCCTTTATCCGCACCTCTGGAGGCCGCGCCTGGTGGGATGCCTTCAAACTGAAAATACCGATCTTCGGCCCACTCTTCCATAAACTGGCCCTGAGCCGTTTTGCCCGGACCACCTCCTCGCTCCTCCATTCCGGCGTCCCGATACTGGAGGTCCTCAACGTCGTCTCGGCCACCGTCAATAATCTCCAGATGGAAAACGCCCTCAAACAGACGGCTCTGCGGATTGAACGCGGCGATACGCTCTCCGGAGCCCTCTCCGCCTACCCCATCTTCCCGCCAATCATCCTCAGAATGATCGCCGCCGGAGAGCAGGGCGGCGCCATCGATACCATGCTCGAGAAAGTCTCCGACTATATGGATGAGGAGCTCGAGCAGGCACTCGCGGCCCTCACCTCTCTCATTGAACCGGTCCTCATCATCTTCCTGGGCGTCATGATCGGCGGCATGGTCCTGGCCATGTTCCTCCCCGTCTTCGACATGGTCAACCACGTCCGCTAAGACGAACACCCTCCGGCCTTCCGCAACGGAAAAACCAACCCCGGATTAAACATTTTTGGCTGCACCGGGCGCCTTCCTTCTTGTTTCGGGGGCGGTTCTGCTTTATTGTCTTGCAAGGGACACGTTAAACCCACAGATAGTATCTGGCAAAGCAATGGATTTACAATTTTTTAACACTCTTTCTCGTCGGATAGAGACCTTCGAGCCTTCCGAGCCCTCCAGCAAAAAAGTAGGGCTCTATTGTTGCGGCCCAACTGTTTATGATTTCGCCCATATCGGCAACTTCCGCACCTTCCTCTTCGTCGATATGGTCCGCCGCTTCCTGGAGTTCAAAGGCTTTGAAGTCAACCACGTCATGAATATCACCGACGTGGATGACAAAATCATTCACGGATTCAATGCTTCCCCAGAGAAAACCTCTCTGCGCGATTATACCGCCCCTTACGAGAAAGCCTTTTTTGAAGACTTTGACCAGCTCAACTGCCTCCGGCCCACCTCCATACCGCGAGCCACGGACTACATCCCGCAGATGCTCGAGCTCATCGGCAAGCTGATGGAGAACGGCATCGCCTACCAGACGCCCGATGGCTCCATCTTCTTCAGCATCCAGCGCTATATCGCCCTGGGCGGCAAGTATGGCCAACTGGTGAAGATCAATTTTGATGAAATCCGTGTCGGCGAACGAATTAAAAGCGACGAATATGAGAAGGAAAACGTTGCCGATTTCGTCCTCTGGAAGGCGCGGGTCCCGAGCGATGGCGAACTCTTCTGGCCGAGCCCCTGGGGCGAGGGGCGCCCGGGCTGGCACATCGAGTGCAGCGCCATGAGCCGCCACATACTGGGGAAAAGCTTCGATATCCACCTGGGAGGCGAAGACCTGGCCTTCCCGCATCATGAGGATGAGATCGCCCAGAGCGAAGGCTCAACCCTCTGCAAAGAAGGCGGTTGCAAACCAACCCCGTTCGTTCGCTATTGGCTCCACTTCTCGCATCTGCTCGTCGAAGGCAAGAAGATGAGTAAATCGCTGGGCAACTTCTACACCGTCCGCGACCTCTTCCAGAAAGGTTACTCGGGCCGCGAAGTCCGCTATCTGCTCCTCTCGGCGCACTATCGCGAATCCTTCAATTTTACACTGGAGGGGCTCAACGGCGCCCGTACCGCCCTGGCAAGACTCGATGAATGCCTCTTCAAGCTCAGAGAACTGGCCGGCACGGCGGAGCCCCCCGGCAAACAATCCGCCCTGGTCCAAAGCTTTGATGATGCTCTGAGCGATGACTTCAATCTTTCCGCCGGTTGGGCCGCGCTCTTTGACTGGGTCCGCCAAACCAATAAGCAGATTGCCGAGGAAAAACTCTCCCCGGCCGATGCCGCCGGTCTGCTCGCTGACTGGGCCCGGGTCGATTCAGTCCTGGCCGTCTGCCCCCAAAAAAAGGAAGAGGAGGAAGTCCCGACGGAAATTACCGATCTGCTGGAGGCTCGGCAGGCCGCCCGCAAAGCCAAAGACTTTGCACGCTCCGACGCCATCCGCGATGAATTGAAATCCAAAGGCTGGGTGATTGAAGATACCCCCAAAGGCGCGCGGCTCAAACGACTCTAAACCACTTTTACCGATGCCAGACTCCCCTTCAGCCAAGACCACCCGCCAGACAGGCAAAAGAGCCCGGCCCGGGCTATTCATCGTTTTCGAGGGGGTTGAAGCCTGTGGCAAGACGACCCAGATTGAGCTTCTGGCCAACCGCCTGCGCAAGGAGGGCTGCGAGCCGCTCTGCCTGCGCGAGCCCGGCGGAACGGAAATCGGCGAAAAAATTCGCGCTATCCTCAAAGACTCCGCCTATCAGGGGATTATGACTCCCAAGACCGAGCTTCTCCTGATGAATGCCGCCCGTGCCCAACTGGTCAGCCAGACGATCCGGCCCGCTCTGGCCCGGGGCCGCACCGTTATCTGCGACCGCTATTTCTACAGTACTCTGGCCTATCAGGGCGCCGGCCGTGAGCTGCCAATCGAGCCGCTCAAAGCCATCACCGAGTTCGCCATCGATGGATTACATCCCGACCTCCTCTTCCTGCTCGATATCCCCCTCAAAGAGAGCTGGGAGCGTCTTTGCCGCCGGAACGAGGAGCTCTTGCAGGCCAGAGGAATCAAGGTAAAAGACCGCTTCGAGGAATCGGGCCGCCTCTTCCACGAAAACGTCTATAAGGGCTATCAGGCAATACTGGAGGCATTCCCCGACTTCCGACGACTGGACGGAATGAAGCCGCGCGAAGAGCTCGCCGAAGAAATCTGGAACATCGTACAAGCTTTCAAATGAACACCCCTCCCATCAACGCCTCCACGCGCTACTGCGGCCTCTTCGGCTGTCCGGTCCGCCACTCGGCTTCACCGGCTTTCCAGAACGCCGGCATTCTGGCGATGGGCCTCAATTGGCGCTATCTGGCGCTGGAGGTCTTGCCCGAGAACCTCCCCGGAGCGATTGAAGGAGCCAAGGCGATGGGGTTCATCGGGCTCAACCTGACCGTTCCGCACAAGGAGCAGGCGTTCCGGCTGGCTGATGAAGTAGAGGATTCGGCCCGGCTGCTCGGCTCCATCAATACGTTGCTTTTCGAAGGTCTCACCGAAGAAGGCTGGCTGCCGGTTCGCGATTGGGGCGGCAACACGCCGCGGCAAATTCGCTCCGTCGGCTACAACACCGATGCGGAGGCGATCATCCGCGCTCTGGGGGAAGACCTCGGGTTCAGCCCGGCCGGTAAGAAGATTCTGATTCTGGGAACCGGCGGCGCGGGCCGCGTGGCCGCATTGCGTCTGGCTACGGAGGGAGCCGCCGTGCTCTACCTGGTCAACCGTACTCTCAGCAAGGCCGAGTCGCTCCGCCGTGAGATTGAGACCCACTATCCGGCCCTCCGTGTCCATATCGGCTACCCGCCGCAGACAGAGACGGTGGACCTCGTCATGAACTCCACCTCGCTGGGGCTCAGGGAAGCGGACCCCTTGCCGTGGGACGGGCAACAGTTTTGCCTGAAGCGCTCGGCTCTGGCGTTTGACATGATCTACCGGCCCGCCTGCACACCCTTTCTGGAGGCCGCCCGCGCGGCAGGCTGCCGGAGCGCCAATGGCCTGAGTATGCTCCTCTATCAGGGAGTCACCGCTCTGAAGCTCTGGAGCGGCGCCGAGCCCCCCGTTGAGACGATGAGAGCCGCCCTCAGGGAACATGTTTATTCACCCTCCAGCCCCGCTCTGCCCCATGCCTGAGACCGATTACTGGAGCGTCATCCCTTTCCATTTCTGGACAGTTACCTTTTTCATCTTCGGCTGCATCGTGGGCAGCTTCCTTAACGTCTGTATCTACCGGCTGCCGCGCGGAGAAAATATCATCTTCCCCCCTTCCCATTGCCCGCATTGCAATTATCACATTCCGTGGTATCTCAATATCCCGCTGGTTACCTGGCTTTACCTGCGGGGCCGCTGCGCCCATTGCGGGGCCCCCATCTCAGCGCGCTACTTCATCGTGGAGCTGCTGACCGGTCTGCTCTTCGCGCTTTCCTGGCTCTGCGTCGGTGCCAGCAGTCTGGCTCTGGCCCTGATTTACTGCCTGGTCATCGGGGCGCTCATCATCTCTTCATTCATTGATCTGGAGCACTTCCTGATCCCCGACTCCATCACGCTGGGCGGCATCGGCGCCGGCTTCCTCCTCTCTTTCCTCTTCCCGGTCCTGCACCTGAGCAGCTCGTCCAAAGTCTCGCTTCAGGAGAGCGCCCTGGGCATCCTGGCCGGCGGAGGGCTCCTCTACGCCATCAGCCGACTGGGCAAAATCGCCTTTGGACGCTACCGTTACCAAGTAAAACCCGATGATAGAATCACCCTCTCGGAAGAGGCGATGGAGACCCCTACGGAAAAAATCCCCTATTCAGATATTTTTTATCGACCCTCCGATCGCATCGTTATTGAAGCCGCCGCCGTCGAACTCACTCTGATGACTCCCGAGGAACCGGAAGAGCCGGAGAAGCCGGAAAACCCCGAAGCCGATTCCCCGGTCTCCCCTCCTCTTCGGTGGGAAAGCGCGCGGGTCGAGCTCTCGCCAGCCCAGCTCAGAATAAGGAAAGAGAGCTGGGACCCCGCTCAGGTGCGTCGGGTTGAGCTCACCGCCCACAGTCTGATCCTCCCGCGTGAGGTGATGGGTCTGGGCGACGTCAAGTTCATGGCGGCCATTGGCGCTTTTTTTGGCTGGAAAGCGGTTGTATTCATTCTCTTTGCCAGTTCGCTTCTGGGCTCGCTGGTCGGCATCACTCTGGTGGCTCTTCGCCGGCACGAGCTCTCGGCCCGCATCCCCTACGGCCCCTATCTGGCCCTGGGCGCGCTCCTCTGGATGATGGGCGGCTACTACTGGTATCACTCACTTTTTGAACTTGCGGACCATATCCTGAGCCCTTTTTTCTCAAGCTAACCATCTTACATGCCACGCCGCGCCATCATATTTTTAATTGTTTTCATCGACCTGATCGGGTTTGGGATCGTCCTGCCGATGCTCCCCCTCTATGCGGAGCGCTTCGGCGCCAAAGGGCTCATGATCGGCCTCATCGTCGCCTCCTTCTCCATCATGCAGGTGATTTTTTCACCCTTCTGGGGGAGGCTCTCGGACCGGATCGGCCGCCGGCCGGTACTCCTCATCAGTGTCGGCACGGGGACTCTCTCCTACATTCTCTTCGCCATCGGCTCGGCACAGGAGGGAAGCATGGCGCTTATCTACATTTTGATTTCGCGTATCTTTGCCGGCGCCTGCGGAGGCAATATCAACGTTACCCAGGCCTATATTGCCGATATTACCCCGAGCCGGCACCGGGCCGCCGGCATGGGGCTGGTCGGCATGGCTTTCAGCCTGGGGCTTATCTGCGGGCCGGCCATCGGCGCCTTCTCCGCACATTGGGGGATGGCGGCTCCGGCCGCTGTTGCCGCCATGCTGAGCGGCCTGAGCTTCCTGCTGGCACTCTTCATCCTCAAGGAGAGCCTCTTGCCCGAGCATCGCAAAAAGGTCAATTCGCTCAAACCGCCCAACCGCTGGATTATCTGGAAAAGCGCCATGCAGCACCCGCAAATCGGCACGCTCTGCTTCTTCCTCTTCGTATCCACCTTCTGCTTTGCCTGTTACGAGGTGACCCTCGGCCTCTTGGCTGAATCCAACCTGCGCTACGACACCACCCATATCGGCTATCTTTTCGCCTGGCATGGGTTGATCGCCGCATTGATTCAGGGCCTCCTTATCCGCAGATGGAGCGCCCGCTGGGGAGAGCACTGGCTGATCGTGGCCAGCTTCTTCTGCAGCGCACTGGCGCTCTTCCTGATCCCGTGGTTCCACTCGGTCATCCCCTTTGTCTGCGCGATTACTCTAAACTCGCTGGCCGTCTCGCTCAACCGCCCCACCACCTTCGGCCTCATCTCCCGCTATGCGCCGCCGGAGCGTCAGGGCGAGCTCCTGGGCGTCTCCCAGAGCATGGGCGGCCTGGCCCGTATCGTTAGCCCCATCATCTGCATGGTACTCTTTACCAAAGCGGTCTGGATGCCTTTCGTCTTCTGTGGTCTGATCGCTCTGGCGACCGTTTTCTTTGTGCTCAGCTTTGCGCGCAAGGCACCGGCTCAGCCGCCTCTGCAGCCGCCGCCCGCCACGCCGGTACCGGAAGAAAGTCCTTCCATTTATCTCTAAACTGCCCTATAAAACCGATGTGAGCAAGCTTCAGAAAATTGCCCGGAGATACCAGCAATTGATCGCTGAAATCCGCAAACACGACCAGGCCTATTACGTAGAGGCCGCACCTCTGATTAGCGACCCGCAGTATGACCAGCTCCACTCGGAGCTTCTCCGCATTGAGCGCGAACACCCCGAGCTTGCCCAGCCTGATTCCCCTTCCCAGCGCGTCGGCGGCGGCTTGCGCAATGCCGATGCAGAGTTCTGGCACCAGGTTCAGATGCTGAGCCTCGATAATACCTACTCCGAGGGCGAACTGCTCAACTTTGTCAACCGTGTCCAGAAAGCTCTTCCCGGGGTAGAGCTCCGGTGGAGCGTGGAGCCCAAGATCGATGGCTCCTCGGTCAACCTGCGCTATGAGAAGGGGGTCTTCACTCAGGGCGGTACCCGCGGCGATGGCATCCGTGGCGATGATATCACGCTGAACCTGAAAACCATCCGCTCCCTGCCGCTGAAGCTCAAGGGCAAAGTGCCCGATATTCTGGAGCTGCGCGGCGAGGTCTTCATGCCGCATAAAGAGTTCGAGCGGCTCAATGCGCAGTACGAAGAGGCCGGAGATATCCCCTTTGCCAATCCGCGCAATGCGGCTGCCGGCTCGCTCAAGCTGCTGGATAGCGCGCTGCTCGCCAAACGCCGCCTGGAAATCATCCTCTATGACCTGGGCAAAGTCTCCGCAATGGAAGGGATGCCGCAAAACCAATCGGACCTCCTGGCATGGCTCAGGGAGCTCGGAGCTCCCGTCTTCCCCAAGAGCTACCGCTGCAACAGCTTTGAAGAGATCAAAAGCGCCATTGAAGAACTCGAAGAACTACGCAAAAAATTTGGCTACGATACCGATGGAGCCGTCGTGAAACTCGAGCGCTTTGACCTCAGGGATAAACTGGGGGCCACCGCCAAATCCCCCCGCTGGGCCATCGCTTATAAATACCCGGCAGAACAGGCGCAGACCCTGCTCCGCGGCATCACCGTGCAGGTCGGCCGCTCCGGCGCGTTGGTTCCGGTCGCCGAGCTTGAGCCGGTCTGGATCAGCGGCAGCACCGTCGCCCGCGCCTCACTGCATAACGAAAACTTTATTCTGGAAAAAGATATCCGCCTGGGCGACCACGTCCTCATTGAAAAAGCCGGTGAAATTATCCCCCAAGTGACCCAGTCGCTCCACGAAAAGCGAACCGGCACGGAAACCATTTTTGAGTTCCCCAAAGCCTGCCCCATCTGCCAAACCGCGGTCGAACGCAGAGGCACCGTCGGCTGGCATTGCCCCAACGAGCGCTGCCCCGCACGCCTCAAAGCGCAACTTGAGTACTGGTGCTCGCGGCCTGCCATGGATATCACCGGAGCCGGAGAGAGCCTCGTCGCCAAACTGGTGGAGCTCGGTCTGGTGGCAGATGTCGCCGATCTCTACCATCTGAGCCTGGAGCAGGTCTCACCCCTCCTGAAAAAGCCTGATGAAAAACAACCCCAACCGCCAGCGCTCGATTTCATCCAGCCAAACCTCTTCCAGGCTGCTGGACCTGAAGCGCCTCTGGCTGATGAAAACCTCTCCAAAGCGGCTCGCAAGTTCCTCGCCTCGGTGGATGAGAGCCGCGGCCGCGACCTCTGGAAGCTCCTGATCGGTCTGGGCATTCCCAATGTCGGCAACGACGTTGCCCGGCTCCTGGGCCAAAACTATACCTCAATTGATCAGCTCTCCGAAGCGAGCGCAAACGAAATTACCCAGATTCAAGGCGTGGGCAAAACCATTGCCGAGGGGCTTTGCCTCTGGTTCGCCCAGCCCGCCAACCGCGAATTGATCGAAAAACTCCGCAACGCCGGCCTGAACCTCTACTCGGAGCTCTACAATCCCGAGCGGGCCATCCCCAAAGGCCGCCTCTCCGGTACCAGCTTTATCCTCTCCGATTCTTTCTCCGAAAAGGAAAAGGAAGCCTGGAGCCTCCCGCTTGGCCAACATGGTATCAGCCTCAGAAAGAAAATGACCGGAACCGTAGATTATTTCCTGACAAACTCGCCGCTTGAGCCCCAGGCACAGGAAGCCCGTGAGCTGGGAGTAAAAGCGGTTACACCCGAAGACTTTGAAGTATTTAAAGAACAGGCCGCTCTACGCAAACGCCACCATGAGAAACTCCATGCGGAAAATCTGAAAAAGAGCGAACACTCCGAAACCTCCGACTCCCTTTCCGGATTAACCTTTGCCCTGACCGGCACCCTCTCCAACTGGAGCCGCGACCAGGCCAAGCGGCTAATCGAAGAGCAAGGCGGAAAAGTCGCCTCCAGTGTCACCTCCAAGACCAGCTACCTGTTGAGCGGGGAAGCCCCCGGCGCCAGCAAGCTTAGTAAGGCCAAGGAGCTTGGGGTCAGGATTCTGAGCGAGGAGGAATTCCAAAAAATGATCGCGGAAAGCCGAGCAACCGACGAAAACTAATAGCTGATCCCATCGCCCAGCTTCTGAATCAACCGAGGCTCCGACTCCATCCGGACGCTCCCATCGCGCGTCAACTGCACCCGTTTCTCAAAATAGCCGTCGATTTGAATGACCGAGTAAATCACGAGCAGCGCCTCGAAATCAAGGCCACTGCGCTGAACCTCGCTGAGCCGTGGCGGCGGCCGCTTCGCCTTCTTCAACCCCTTGGCGGTCTCCGTCGTTACCACGCAGACGACCGGGCTCACAAAGAGATTCTCATACTCCGCCAGATAATCGAGCGCCTCTTCTTCATCGCGTAAATCTCCGAAAATCGTCTCAAAGTTTTTCGGCGTCAACAGGTAATACTCTTTGGAGACCCGGGCCAGGTAGAACGGCCCCAGCCCCGCCAGGTCCAGCGGCAAGTTCTTCTGCGCCTCCGCTTTCAGGGAGACTTTGTGGAAATCGTTGATTTTGACCCGAGGCTGCAGCGTCTTGAACTTATGCTTCTTCATCTCAAACTGCCCCTTGAGATAGAGGATCGTCCCCTCGTTGGGAACCTCGTCCAGCTCTTCACGCGCCTCGACCATCAGGAGATTGAGCATCATCGGGCTGGTTTCGTGTCCCTCCGGTATCTTCGCCTCAAGCTTCACTGCCGAGGCATCCACCACCACCTTTTTGGGCTTTTTGGGGGCAGCCGAGGCCATAAAAGAAAACCCAAAAATAAAAATCAGTCCAACCAGCAGGTGCAAGCCCGCTTTCCCAAAAATAATCCTCTTTTTCATACTGTTGCCTTTGCCCGAGCCTCCGCTCCCCTAGCGCTCCGATTCCACCTGCCGCAGCTCTTCGCTCCGGTCAAGGCTCAAATCCACCTCTGCAAAGCCGACCGAATCCACAGGCAAAATCAGGTGAAAATCATGGACCAGCTCCACCTGGATTTCCCCCTCCTCCAGCTCCATCGCCAGAATATGCCCGCCGGCAGTGCGATCCGCCGAGAGAAAATGCAGATGGTAGCCCGGCACATTGATCCCTTTCAAATAATCCGGCAACCGAAATCCTACCACATCACCCTCCACTTTGCCCAACTCAAATTCAGGCTGATTCCGTGTCACCTCCACCAGCGGCGGGTAAGGCGGCTCCTGGGCCGGCACCGATCGGGTCTTCATGGAGGCGAATTTGCCGCGAATATGAACCGCCACGGGGATATTTTTCTGCGGTACCAGATCATCCATGAATTCGCTGAGCGTCAGATAGTTCAAAGGCCCCTTGACACCCATCCGAAGAGTTGGCCTGAAGAATAGCACCGAAGCGAAAGGAGTCGTCACATCATCCGGAGGCAGGTAAACCCGCCCATCCGAACGCACCTGGTAAACATCGCCCCAGAGCATCAACATCTCTCCATCAAGCCGATCCACGGTGCCGATGCCAAAATTACCCTTCTGCTTGAGCTCGCCAAAGCTCATCACACCGTCATACACCCCCGCCAGAAGTGAATCAATCGTCGCCACCTGCACCAGCCCCAAATCCTGCGGCCGCTCCACCACCCCCGCACCATAAAGAACGGGCCCCTTCCCCGCTCCCTGATTGCCCTCCAAAGCGCAACCAGCCAATAACGCCACCCCAACTAAAAACAAACTCAAACGCAATGGCAAAAAGGCTTTATATAAGTTTGTCATCATAAAACGGCACCTCCGAACAAAAAGACGCTTTCAGAGCTTTTTTTCGCTCCGAAAGCGCCCCACATCAAATAAAGAAACAGGGACTATTGGCCTGCCGCTTCGATCGCCTTGGTGATCTCGGCCTCGGATTTGAGCCCCATGAGTTGTTTGACAACCTGACCATCTTTGAAAATGAACATCGTTGGGATACTGGTGACCTGGAACTGGGCCGCCAGCTCCTGGTTTTCATCCACGTTAACCTTGGCGATGACCGCTTTGCCCTCCAGCGCCGTCGCAACCTTCGCCAGCACCGGACTCAGCATTCTGCACGGTCCGCACCAGGGAGCCCAAAAATCGACCAACGTCACTCCCTTCTGGGAAATGGTTGAATTAAAGTTAGCGTTCGTTAAATCAATGATACCTTCTGCCATAATTTTTATTTTTATTTATTAAGCAACACGTTTCTAAAATGCCAGCGCGAAAAGAAAGCGCACGGCACTCTTCCAAAAGCTACACCTGAATGAGAATTTTTTCAACTTCTCCGACTCATTTTTCTAAAAATTCAGAAATCGCGGCGGCGGCGCGCTTGCCATCGCCCATCGCCAAAATCACCGTCGCGGCACCCCGCACAATGTCACCACCGGCAAAAACGCCCGCTATACTGGTCATCCCCTTCTCATCGACCTCGATATTGCCATACTTATTGAGCTTCATATCGGGACAGGTCGCCGTCAGAAGCGGGTTGGCGCGGGTACCGATAGCCACCACGACCACGTCGCAATCAATCACGAACTCCGAGCCCGGCACCGGCACCGGCCGGCGGCGTCCGGAGGCATCCGGCTCTCCCAGCTCCATTTTCTGGCATTTCAGACCGCTTACCCAGTGATTCTCAGTGCCAAGCACCTCCAGCGGCGCCGTCAGCATTTCAAAGCGAATCCCCTCAGCCTCAGCATGATGAACCTCCTCCACGCGAGCCGGCATCTCCACCTTGCTCCGGCGGTAAACGATGACCGCCTCTTCAGCTCCCAGCCGTTTGGCCGTACGGACCGCATCCATCGCCACGTTGCCGCCGCCCACGACGCAGACGCGCCTGCCCTTGATGACCGGCGTATCCGAGCCAAACGGGAACTGATAGGCCTTCATCAGGTTCACACGGGTCAGATATTCATTGGCCGAGTAGACACCTTTCAAGTTCTCACCCGGCACGTTCATGAAGACCGGCAGACCGGCCCCATTGGCGATAAAAATCGCATCGTACTGCTCCCGCAGTTCATCAATCGTCCAGGTCCGGCCCACGACCACGTTGGTCTGTATCTTCACTCCGGCCCGTACCAGGCGGTCCACCTCCTCCTGCACGATCTTCTTGGGCAGGCGGAACTCCGGTATCCCATACACCAGTACGCCGCCGGTCTTTTGCAGCGCCTCATAAACCGTCACGTCGTGGCCCTTGCGAACCAGTTCGCCGGCAGCCGTCAAACCGGCAGGCCCGGCCCCGATCACCGCCACTTTCTTACCCGTCGCAGGCGCTTTGGCCATATCAGTGCTCATATTGGCGCGCGCCCAATCGGCCACAAAACGCTCCAGATAACCGATCGCCACCGGCTTGCCGCGTTTGGCGCGAACGCAGACGCACTCGCACTGGATTTCCTGCGGGCAGACGCGCCCGGTCACCGCCGGCAGAGCGTTATCCGATGCCAGCGAGAGAGCCGCGTCCTTCATCTTGCCCTCCATCACGAAGCCGATGAAGCGGGGAATATTCACGCTCACCGGGCAGCCAGCCACGCAGGTCGGATTTTTGCATTCCAGGCAGCGTTGGGCCTCTCTGACAGCGGTTTCCATGCTCAGGCCCAGATTGACCTCTTCAAAGTTGCGGGCACGCTCCAGCGGGTCCTGTTCATCCATCACGCAGCGCTCAATGGCCATGCGTTCCTTCATCGAAGGTTTGGGTATGCTCATATCAAAAAGTAAATTCCAAAGGTCAGGATTGCAGCGGCGGAAGGTCCTGGCAGCAGCCGCGGGGAGTCTCGATCTTATCCTTTTCCATCTCTTTATAAATCCCCAAGCGGTCTATCAAAGTATCAAAATCGACCTGATGCGCATCGAACTCCGGCCCATCCACGCAGGCGAACTTCGTCTCGCCCCCCACATTGACACGGCAGCCGCCGCACATCCCCGTGCCGTCAACCATCACCGGATTAAGCGAAACGATGGTGTGGACCCCATACTCTTTGGTCAGATTGGAAATGGCGCGCATCATCGGCACCGGCCCCACCGCATAGACCGTTGAGACGCCGCCGGCCTCAAGCTGGTCCTTCACCGCATCGGTCACGAACCCGTGGCGCCCGTAGCTGCCGTCATCGGTACAGACCACCACCTCGCCGCACTTCCTGAGCTCCGGCTCGAAAAAGACCCACTGTTTGGAGCGCCCGCCAATTACCGAGACCACCTCCACGCCGCGCGCATGGAGCGCCTGGGCGATGGGATGCACCACACCGGTCCCCACGCCGCCACCCACGCATATCGCTTTGGTGCCCGGCTCGGCCAGCTCGGTCGGTTTACCCAGCGGTCCGGAAATATCGCGGATAGACTCCCCCACCTGCGTATCGACCAGCTCGCGGGTCGATTTGCCGATGGCCTGAATCACCAACGTAATCCATCCCTCTTGCGGGTCCGCATTGGCAATCGTCAAAGGAACCCGCTCGCTTCCCTCCCCTTTACACACAATGACAAACTGCCCCGCATGGCGAATCTTGGCAATCCGGGGCGCCATCACATCCAGACGCCAGACATTGGGACTCAACTGAGTATTGGCTATGACCTTAAACATGACACTCTATCTTGAAAACCACGGGCAGACACCTCTCTCTCCAAACGGTCTCTGAAAGGGTTGACTCTTGCGATGAACCACCTGGAAGCATCTCCCAACTCATTGTAGACCTGCACCCCCCCTTCATCAAACGAAATTATCCCCAAAGTGGGATTCAACCTCACAGAAAAAGCGCCTCTACCCTCCCTGCGTTCTACTAATTCCTCTCGCACCCCAAGGGCACTATTCCAGCACCTGTCAGGCCGGGTGTGGGGCCAGTTTCTTATACCAGACATTCATGCTCTCGATGCCCCGGGATATCTGGGTGTTGTTCTTGAGACGCCCGCACCATTTGTAATCCTTGCGGGCAAAGGTGATATTGATCCCGGGCATAGCGGCCCGTGCGATCGTGTAGGAGGTCTTGAGCCCCTCCCTTTTGGCAAAGCGCTCCATTGCCTCCAGTAGATGAGTGGCCAACCCGTGGCCGCGCCAGTGGGGAAGCGTCGCAAAATCGGTCATCTCCACAGAGGCTGATTTCTCCTCCGCCTCCGCTGCTGCCAGAGCGACCAGGCCACACTCCTCACACCGTATCCCAAAGTAGTCCACATGGCCCTCCATTGTCGCCTCCAGATACTCGGGATCAAATATCGGGAAAGGATAGGTCTGGAAAACCTCCCGATAAATCTCAGCCATCTCCTGAATATCTTTTTTGCCACATTTGCAAAGCTCAAAAGAGGCATCCAGCGGAGAGGAAACGGTGTCCGACTTTGCCAGCGCGATTTTCCGGCACCTCTCATAGAGTTCCGGCTGCGACTCCTCGGCACGCTCCTCATCCAGATAGTAGCCAAGGAAAAATCCATCCTCCCTGTTATTATAAAAACCCGGGACCAACGCCTCGGTCTGGTAGCCTACATTGATGAAACCATCGGCCGTCGGACGGGGAACCTTGGCAAAAATCTTCGAGTACCCATGCTCATGAGCCATCCGGATGAGCTTGCGCGGCAGCTCACGCCCCGGGTTCTTCGCGAGCTGCATCAGATAAATCCGGTCATTCATCGGTCCGTGCTGGACCCGGCTCCCGTCTGAAATTTGCTCGACCTTGTCAAAGCGCTCACTCTGCTCTCCAGATTGCAAAGGGGCGCACTGCTGGTCCGCTTTGTCATAAGGCTGCTTCACCTCTAATGCCTCCTTCCGTGGCGGGGATTATTCTGGGGCACCAGAGAAATCTCCTCGTCATAATCAGCCAGGAGCTTCTCAATCCCCACTGAGCGGCACTCGCTTGCATCCTCGGTCGCCAGTTGGAGTTTGCACAGGCTGCAATTGCGGTCGCAGAACTCGGATTGATAACAGGCCGGCTCCTGGTAGGAGGTAATCACCCCTTCATAGTTGCGCAAGATCACCTTATTGGTCGAGCGCGATATCTGGTAGGTCGGCGTGACCGGTATCTTGCCGCCGCCACCGGGTGCATCAATCACATAGGTCGGCACGCAAAAACCGCTGGTATGGCCAATCAGGCTCTCCATGATCTCTATCCCCTTGCCCACAGATGTCCGGAAGTGGTTCAACCCCTCAGAGAGATCGCACTGGTAGAGATAGTAGGGCCGCACACGGTTGGCCACCAGCTTCTGAACCAGCGATTTCATAATGCGGGGACAATCGTTGACCCCTGCCAGGAGCACTGATTGATTGCCCAGAGGGATACCCGCATCAGCCAGAAGCTTCAAAGCATGGCGAGAAGAAGCCGTCAGCTCCCGCGGATGGTTAAAGTGAGTGTTAATCCAAAGCGGCTGATGCTTTTTAAGCATCTCCACCAGCTCTTCATCAATCCGAAAAGGCAGAACGACCGGCGTCCGCGTACCGATGCGGATCACCTCCACATGGGGAATTTTGCCCAGCTCGGTCAGAATCCAGTCCAGATACTCGGTCGAGAGCAGAAAGGGGTCCCCACCGCTCAGGAGCACATCGCGAACCTGCGGCGTCCTGGCAATATATTCAATCCCCTTTTCAATAACAGCACGTTGCGGGATGCTGTTGGGGTCCCCCACACGCCGCTTGCGGGTACAATGCCGGCAATACATCGCGCAGCAATTACTGACCAGGAAGAGCACGCGGTCGGGATAGCGATGCGTCACTCCCGGCACGGCGCTGTCAGTATCCTCCTGGAGCGGGTCCGCCATCTCCGAGGGGAGCACCTCCAGCTCTTCTTTCACCGGGAAGCATTGTTTAAAGACCGGGTCATTGCGCAAATCCCCCGTATCAATCAAAGAGAGATAGTAAGGGGTAGCCGCCATGGGGAACTTTGCACTCACAGTGCCAAATGAACTGCGCAAATCCGAAGGCAACTTGATACCGAGCAGCTTCTCGAATGTTTCAAGGTCCTTGACGCAATGCTGGAGCTGCCACTTCCAGTTTTTCCACTGTTGATTTTCTTTGTTGAGCGCCCCCTCATTCTGAGAGAGTTTTCCGTTCTGAGAGGCCTCCTTGTTTTGAGAGAATTTTCCGTTTTGAAATAGTTTCCCGTTTTGGGTTTTCTTTTCTTCTAATTTTAACATCGGTTTTTTTCTAAAGCCTGCCGGCTCCGTTATTCATCTTCCTTGATGACTTGTGTTCCGGGGAACAGGTTAGGCGAAGCATCCATTCTTTGGTTTCCCATCAGCTCCACCACCCTTTCAAGCGAACGGGTGATGGTCTGCAGCTCCCCCTCTTCCAGTTGCGAAAGAGAAGTCCAGAGCTGGTCCTGAAGCAAAACCGGGGAGGATGAAACGATTCCCAATCCGGCCTGTGTCAGTATAAGGTGGGTTTTACGCCGGTCTTTTTCCGAGCGCTTACGCACCAGGTATTGCTTAGCCTCCAGGCGGTCCACGATACCGTTGACGGTGCTTGCAGAAAGGTTGACTGCATCGGTCAGCTCCTTGAGAGTGACGTTTTCTCGCCGAGAAATCGCATGCAGGCAAATTAACTGAGGCGTCGTCAAGCCGAGCTGGTTATTCAAATCCCTGGAATAAAGGTCCACGGAGCGAATCACCCTTCTCAAAGCCACGAAAATTCGGCTTTTATAATCTTTTTCGGAAAAACTCAGCATATACGGATATACATACAGGTCGAACGATAAAATAGTTTGTGTACGAATCACTCGTACACGAACGATTCTACCACTCTCACTCTCTCATCCAAGAAAAAACTCCCCTGCAATAGGTCAGAATTATAGAAAAACTCCCTAAAAACCAGAAAAACAACCTCCAGCCAAACAGCTTGGAAAAGAGAGGCCGGCCGATTCTTTTTTTAGCGGCTCAGAAGCTCCTGATAAAGCCGATAAATATCCGAAACCATCTTCTCCTCGGAAAACCGCTCCTTCACAAACTGTTGACCCTGAGCGCCCAACCGGATTCTCAGCTCCTCCTGACTGAGCAGCAACCCCAGAAAAGTAACCAGTCCGGCCAAATCCCCCGCCTCCACCAGGTAGCCCGTTTTCCCATTGATGCAAACCTCCCGCGCCCCGTCACAATCAAAAGCGACGACCGGTTTGCCGGCAGCCAGCGCCTGAGGCAGCGCCCGCGGTAACCCCTCACGCCGAGAGAGATGGACCAATCCATCCATGATGCCGGTGAGCCCCGGTATCTGCGATGGCGGCACCAGACCGGTAAAAACGAAGTGCGAGCGGATGCCCTGCGCAGAGAGCTGCCTCTCAAACTGCTCACGCAAAATACCATCGCCGATCAGGAGAAACTTCAACCGCGGCTCCAGCTCTATCAGCCGCGGCGCTACGGCGAACAGCTCTTCATGTCCCTTCAGATAAAAAAGACGCGCGATCTTCCCTATCACAATATCCTCCGGCTCAATCCCATATCTGGCTCTCAGGTTCGGGTCGTTTTGGGCTTCCAGATAGGGCCGGAGATTGAAGCCCGAAAAAATGCGGCTGTAGAGCTCAGGAGTCCCAATCCCCGTCTGCAGATATTGCTGGCTCATCGCATGGGCCACCACGATGAAATGATCGGTAAAACGACCGGCCAGGCGCTCCGCGTTCTTGAAAAGCAAGTTGGCCCCCGCTCCCTGGAATGGACCAAAGGAAGGACCATGAATCGTATGAATCACGCACGGCACCCGTGCCAGCCGTGCCGCAAGCCTCCCCAGCAGGCCCGCCTTGCCGCTGTGCGTATGGACAATATCGGGGCGAGTTTGCCGAAAGCGGCGAGCCAGCGAAAAGAGAGCCCGCACATCATGCCACGGATGCACGGGACGCACCAGATGCGGCTCCAGCCGGAAACCCTCCGCCAGCTCCTGCGCAAGCGGCTCCAGACTCCCCTCCGGTCCCGTCGTGGGCCCCGAGATGAGAGATACCTCTACGCCCGGTATCCTGCTCAGCCCGAGCACCGTCGAGAGGGTATTCTCCTGCGCTCCGCCAACGATCAGGCGGGTGATAACATGCTCAACTCTCACTGTTCGGCGCCGCCACAGTGGGTCCAGGCTCGGCCTCAGGCTCAGGTTCAGGCTCGGCCTCAGATTCCGCAGCCGGGGCCGCCCCCGTCTTGAGCGCCTCAATCCTTTCTTCTACAATCTGGATTTCGCTCTCTAAAATATAATCATTGGCCAATGCGCGTGAGTAGTACTCTACCGCCTCATCCTTGAGCTCCATCAGCTCATAAAGCTCTGCCAGACCGAGAATCACCATCAGGTCGTTTTCATTTTCCTTGAGCATCCCCAGATATTCCTCGCGGGCATCCTCGTAAAGCTCCATCTGAATCAGGGTTGTCACGCGCAGCACCTTCAGGCTGGTGCTCAGCGGGCTCTTGCGCAGCAGCTCATCCACCAGCGGCAGGGCGTCGCCCGGACGCTGCAGCCCCAGCAGGCAGTAAACCTTGCGACGCAGGTTCTCCGCATTATCGGGGGCTGAAGAGAGCTGCCGGTCGATCAGGAAGAGCGCTTCCGCGAAGTTTTTGTTGGCGATATAGGCGCGGATAAGCACGTTAACGACGCGCATATCTTGCGGGTTGTGTTTACGCGCTTCAAGCATCAGGTTAAGCGCCTCTTTTTCCCTGCCGATGGATAGCAGGCAGGCCGCCTCCTGGGTATCCAGTATCACCCACTCGGAAGCCGGCATGTTTATCTCCCGATAACGGGCCTTGGCCTTGTGTATCCTCTCCAGCGCGCGCTCGCTTTCACCGACCATTGAATCGACATAAGCCAGCAGCACCATGTTTTCGCTGTTATTGGGTTCGAATTGCTCCACCCTCAGGAAAGCCTGGAACGCCTGCCTCCATTGATGATTGTGCATGAAAATAGTCCCCATCCCATGCAGGGGCTCTGGGACATCCACCTTGCCGCAAAAGAGCTCGACCCGCTCCCACGAAGAGTCATAGCTGTTAAAGAGCTCGTCAGCCCTCCGCTGCTCTTCCGGTTCATAGGAGAGGGCACCGCGCTGATAATAGGTCCGGTTCATCAGTGCTGCCAGGTTGCGCGGATAAAGCTCCAGCGCCTTCTGGCAATAGGCCAGCGCCTGGCTGCGCTCACCCACCTTGTCAAACTCCACCGCATAGTTATTGAGCGCCCGCGCATAATAGGCCGCCGCATAGGAGACGGCGCTGCTGGCCAGTTTCTGGTTTGCGGGGACATGCGGAATCGCATCCAGCCGGCTCTGGTGCGACAGCCAGTACACACGGGCCTGCTCCCGCTGCTCCTCACTCATCGTCCAGAGGCTCATATCAGCATCCTGATAGGGGGTCATCCGTGTGAGCAACCCCTCCGGACTCGGCCGGCACGCCTCGAAAAAGTGCCCAAAGCTCGGGTGCAGGTAGTAAACGCTGTGCCGGCTGGCATACGCCAGGAGCCAGTGAACCATATTGCCGGTATCAAGATAAGCGATCTGCCGGTTCTTCGAAAAATAATCAGGCCAGCGCTCAGGGTAATACTCCGCCATCCGCCGGTGATACCAGGGATGGGAGAGGAAGCGCGTATCGACAAAAATATAGGAGCTCTGGTCCCCCTGCCGCGCCAGAGTCGCCTGCACCAGGTAGAGGCAGATCGGGTCATCGCTAAAGAGCGTTATCGGCCGGCCCGGCTCTGCCTGCTCGGCCCTTTTGATATCCTCCACCAGGTTGGAGCCCAGCTCGTAAAGCGTCGGCCCGCGGTTCTCCCTGAGCTCGGGATAGTTCTGGTAAACCAGCCCGGCCGCCGTGCCGACCCCTACCACAAGCACCAATGCGCAAACAACCGGCCGCACCATCATCATCACGGGGGAAACCCGATAGTGCCTCTGCCGGCTCTCAAGCACCGGTGAGTGGAAAACCACCAAAAGGTAACCGGACGTAAAGCCCACCACCAGCGCCGCTATCAGGTGGAACTCCAGTCCCCCCGCTCCCGGCGTCAGATACCGCGGGCACAGCGGCAAATCGAAAGCAATCGCAAGCGTATAGAGAAAAAAGAAAAGGTTCATCGCCTGCACCCCCAGCCGCGTAATCGCCGTATTGAGCCCCGTATGCTGGCTCCGGCTCTGATCCCAACGAATACTGAGCAAGATCAGCGGCAGAAGCGAAAACGTCCCGTAAATAAAGAGAATGTAGGGAGGCAGCGCCGTCAGCTCCCGCGCATACATCCCCAGGAACATGCTCAAGAGCTGGAAAAACGTCATATCCGAGCGCCCGGCCAGATACTCGCTTACCGGAATATAAAGAAAAAGAATAAGCCCAGGCAAAAAACAGAAAAAAGAACGTATGATCAGGTCGCGATACTTCGACAGGTCCTTGCCATTGATCCAGATAAGCGCCCCCACCCAGAAAGGCAAAAGCAGCATCATGATCGGATTATTCACGATCGCGATGCTGTAAACCACCGAGGCGCGATAAATCCACCCGTTCTCCCCATCCAGACGATGCTCCAGCGTATTGCGGATAATGTAAGACAGCAGGAACACATTGAGAATATCGGACGCGGCACCGGTAGCCCCCTGCCAGAAATGAAACAACAGCCCCAATGAAAAAGCGGCTATCGCCGGCGGCACAAAGAAAAACCGACCCGTATAGAGACCATCAGGGTCCGAGTTCCGCACCCGCTGATCAGTCGAGCGATCCTGCGGCAACAGCATCACCGAGCGAGCCAGCCAGACAATCGCCAAACTCGCCAAAACCGCATTCAACACGCTGATCCCCAGTATCGCAAGACCCTGCGATAAAAAGTGAAACGGAAGCGTTATCAACTGCAATATCGGCTCGGTCATGCGCAATCCCCAAAAATCCCAGCCGACCACCGGAGCCAGCACCCCAAGCGTTTCCACGGAGACCCATCGGTTCAATGTCGAAAGGTAGAGGACAAAAAACAGCAACCCCAATACCCAGGGTGAACGAGTTTTATATATTTCAGCAGGCATAAGTCGTTTACAATCTGCCCAAGAGAATAGCTTTTCCACGCCGTGACGTCAACCCCCTTTTCAACCTTTATTCAAAAAATCTTCCCTCACCCCCCAGCCCAAAAAACAGGCACGCAAAATGAACATCCTAAAATAAGATAAATATCTTCTGTTTGCTTTACCTCCTCGATATGAAGTGATACGATTCCCCGAGTTTTGAAATTTTATCATGAATAATCCCGTAGAGAAAAAAGTGTTAAAGACTTCAGCCGCCTCAACTGGGAGAATGGAAAAGCTGAGAAAATATGTTGTCGTTGCCTGTCTCGGATTCTGCACTCTAGCGTTTATGCCAATGACGGTGTCGTTGGCTGCCGAAAACGTGGCAGGGGAGTCATCGGCAAAAGATGAGGCTCTGGAGACTTTCATCAAGTTTTCGGGTGCTCTGCCCGAGAGATTCGATGCGGGAGTTACAATTACTTACTATTTTTTGAATGAGAATCAAACACATTACCTCCGGATAAAAAAAGATGGAGAATCAGCCCTGTTTTGCGGAGATAGTGGGACCGATCCATCCGTGCTCACCAGAGAGTCAATCGGCGATCTTACTTCCTACCGCTCAATACATAGTAAGTTTGATAATATCCACTGGCAGTTGCTTGGAAAATATCTGACAACCTGGACCAATAAAAATATCCCCTCTGAAAAAGACAACAAACTGGCGTTGTATTTTGGAAACAATGGCGCTGCAGATATAAGGGCACCGTTATTATTCCAGTCTTTACTCCAGCCAGGCTTCCGTAGCGAAAATTATTCCTGGAAAGATGCGAACCACTTTTCTCTGAAATTGGATAGCGGAGAGGATCATGCCGAAGGTTTTCTCACCCGGGATTCCGAAGGGCGTATCATTGAGCAAAAGCTTCTTTTTAAGAAACCGGAAGTAAATCTGTATACCCTCTCTAAGAAGATATATAACTTGGGACTAATTACGAGGTACGCATATGAGAAAGATATGGGTGTTCCTTTTTTGCCAAGTGGTAGGGAGGTTATGGGTTTGGACAGGATTGTATTGGAAGATCAGGTAGAAGAGAAAACATACAAAGCTTCCACGCTGGTTATTGATCACTTGGACTTGAATCCAACCTTTGCCAGGGAAGATTTCGTAATTGAGCTTCCTCCTGAGTCGATTGATGAGTACGAGCTCCGGTTTATATCAGGTTCTGATGTTGTGTACGTAGATAAAGAAAGTGGTCAATTGGAGAAAATTTTTGCCTCAGAGAAGGAGATCGAGGAGTATCAGGAGAAACAAAAAAATCGTTTTACAGGACGTAGAGTTCTCTATGCTTTTTTGATACTGGGTATTGCGGTCTGCATTCCGGTTTTAATAAGAATTTCCAGAAAACAATAAAATAAAAAATGATATGAATAAATTTTTGGGCATAGCCTTGGTGCTTTCAGTGTTAAGCATTTGGGGCATCGCACAAACAAACCAGACGGAATACGAGAGGGCTATGCAGAAGGTATTGGCAGAATATCTCAAGACTAGTGGTATAGGTATAAGCGCTCAGAGTCTTACCAATAGCCAGCTTCTTAGTTCTGCCGGTACCATTATTGCCACCAATAACGGCGTCACCAT
>LSQX01286303.1_pt1 | contig 34132 bp, 26 predicted proteins | sample 654561 | NCBI WGS metagenome assembly LSQX01 (sample SAMN04489861, study PRJNA283612) | anaerobic digester metagenome | isolation source: 4 biogas reactors fed with cattle manure at either 37C or 55C with and... | place: Denmark: Kongens Lyngby | collected 2014 | reverse complement strand
CGCACCTGCTCGATGTACTCAAGCTCGTGCCGCGCCGCCGCCAGCAGCTTCGGCGCCATCCCGCTCATGCGCTCGCTCTTGCGATACCGGCGGAAGTACGCCTGCGCATTCTCAACCGCGGTGGCGTTGGGATCGAGCGGGATCGTCAGCTCGCCCTCATGCTCGTGCCGCTGTAGCGTGACCTCCTCGGCACCGGTGGGCACCATGAACTGCCATGCCATCAGCAGCTCGCCACGCTCGCGATCAAGCTCCGCCTCCGAGGCCTTCCGCACCGCCTCCTGCCGCTTCTGCAGCGTGCGCCGGGCCTTCTTCTCCGCCTCATTAAGCGCGCCGAAGATCCGCTCACGCGACTGCCGCTCACGCTGGTCCCGCACGATCCGCCGCTGTAGCTCATCCAGCGCCTCGCTCAGNNGAATCGCAGCGCTCCCTCCTGCGCTCGGGGAGGTGCTGCAGATCGAGCGGCCAGGCGAAATCGGGCGACGCACCGGCCTCATCGTAGTAGATCCACGCGTCCCCGGGAGCGGCGGCCTCTTGCGGAATGGCGCGTATCTGCTGCGCCAGCGCCTCCGCCCAGCCTACAGGCAAATCGCGCAGTGCGGCGGCCGGATCAAGCTGTGCCCGCGCGCAGACCTCCGCCACGAAGAGGTCGCTGCCGCCGTGAAAGCTCGAGCGGACGAAGCTCTCCAGCTTCTGATCGAGCACTGCGGCGGCGGCAGTCGCGATCGCCTCGGCATCCGCCTCGCGCGGCGGAACGCGGCCGAATTCCGGAGGCGGGATGTAGATCAGCCCCGGGAGCGTCTGCCGATAGCGGTTGACGCGCAAGGTTACGTGCTTCCCCGCCTCGACGATCTGCTCGTCGGGGTCGAGTAGCACGAGGTTGCTGTGGCGACCCATCAGCTCAGCTACGAGGGTCCGGCGACACTGCGGCCCCAGTTGCTCGCAGTTGGAGAACTCGATCTGCACGATGCGGTCGTAGTCTATTTGCTCGATACGTTCGATGCGGGCGCCTCGAAGCTGCCGGCGCAGCGTTGACCCGAGGCGCTGATCCCGCAGGCCGGGCTCGGGCATCTCCGCGGCGAGATGGATCCGCCCGAACTCCGGCGACCAGTCAATCAGCAGGCACTGCCACGGTCCCGCGCGGCCCAGCTCCAGCGCCACAAGGTCGTGACGCGGCTGGACGATGCGCCGGATGACGAGGCCGAGCGCGTATTCGCGCGCCTCGGTCACCAGTCTCGCCAGGCATGTGCTGTCTACGATCATTGGTGCTGCTCCTAAGAATGATATGGGCGGCGGCAGCGAAAACGCCGTGCCGTTCATGTGGCACGGGCGCCTCGCCCGTGCGTCGTACTGTCAAGCCCGCGGTCTGCGCACAACGGCGCCTCCCCCGCCCAACCCCGCTTCGCGGGATTGGGCACCCCCTCCGTTCCGGAGGGGGCTTGCGAACGGTCCCTCCAGAAGCACAGGCTTTGACCGTCGCTGCCTTTTGAGGTCTCCCCCCTCGCTGTTCGTAGTCTGTCGTTGGAGAGGTCGGCCCCCGCGCCGACCTGTGCCGTCGCCGTGTCGTTCGGAGCGACGCCTCTGCCGTTTACATGCGTCGACCGCTGCCGCCCAGAGGTGCCGTTGTCGGTGGCCGTGCGTTCTGCGGGCCGAAGTGGAACCTCAGGCTCCTGCCTCGCTGCGCTCGCAGGAGCCTGACCCTCGCTGCGCTCGGGCGGCCCCTCCGGACGACTCCTGCGCCACCGTCGCCGCTACAACTCCGCCCTGACCCGCATCAGCTTTGCGGTGCCCGTGGCCACCACGCGGCCCTCTGCGTCCGTCACGTCGCCCTCCGCCTCCCACAGCGGCGGACGCTCACGCGTGACACGCGCCCGGATCCGCAGCGGCACCCCGAGGCGCGCCGGTAGTTTGTAGCGGACGCATAGCTCGGCCGTCGCCACGGGCTCGCCCTTGCGGCTGAGTTGGTCATTCATCACTTCATCGAGGAGCGTGGCGATGATCCCGCCATGCACGATGCCCTCCCAGCCCTGGTGGTAGCGGTCGGGCAGGAAGTCACAGACATACCACTCGCCCTCCTCGCGGAACTTGAGGTGCAGACCGCGCGGGTTCTTGTCGCCACACGCTACGCACCAGCCGTCTTCGCGCCAGATCATCTCGTCCTCTGCCATTGGTCTCGCCCTTCCGTCAGGTGTGTTTCAGCCACCGCTCCGCCTCCTGCAGGCACTCCTCAAAGCTCTCCACCAGGAAGCGGCACTGTGGGATGGAGTCGAAGAACCGCTGACCGTACCGGCGCGTGACGAGCCGGTTGTCGAGCACAAAGACCACGCCCTGGTCGGTCGCCGATCGCACCAGTCGCCCGATGCCCTGCTTGAAGCCGAGGATCGTCTCCGGGATGTAGTAGTCCCGGCTCCCGTCGTGGCCGCGGCTGGCGGCAAGCTCGCAGCGTGACTGCACGATCGGGTCGGTGGGCACCGCGAAGGGAAGCTTCACGATCACCACGCAGCGCAGCGCCGATCCGGGGACATCCACGCCCTCCCAGAAGCTTTTGAGACCGAAAAGCACCGTGTTCGGCCGCTCGCGAAGCTGCTGCAGCAGCCAGTTGCGCGGCCCCGAGACATACTGACAGATCGGCGACAGGTCCATCTCGGCAAGCTGCGCACGGATGCGCCCAAAGAGGCGGTCCATCTGCGCCCGCGATGTGAAGAGCAACAGCGTGCCACCCTCGGCCACCTGCGCGATATCAAGCAGCGCCTCGGCAAGCGCCTCCTCGCGCCCCTCCTGGCCGCTGGTGGGGATATCATGCGGCACGCACAGCAGAAGCTGCTCCTCGTAGTGGAAGGGTGACGGAACCGATAGCTCGCGCAGCGGCGTCTCCAGCCTGTCGAGACCGAGGCGCCGGCGCATGTAATCGAAGTCCCCATCTACCGTGAGCGTCGCCGATGTCATGACCACGGACGCCCGGCGGTCGTATACCGCGCGCTGCAGCGCCGGCCCGACATCAATCGGCGCCGCACAGAGCCGCCAGAAGTCGCCCCATCTGCGCTTCACCGTCTCCGCCCACAGCACATAGCCCGCCCCCGGCTCATCGTCCATCAAAGCGCCGATCGCCGAAGATAGATCGCCGATCGCCGCACGCGCTCCCGCGGCCTCAGCCGCCAGATCGCTCTCCGGGCTCCCGCGTTCGGCTCCCTCGGCAAGCTCCTCGGCGATCTCACCGAGTGCGTCATCAATGATGTCCAGCAGCGAGCGAGCTGTCTCCACCGCCTCGCCCACCACCTGCCACTCGCCGGTGGCGTAGACCATCGAGCCGAGGCGGATCCGGGCGCGGCCGGCCCCCGCCTCATGGTCAAGCGCCACGCACATGTCGGTGACGGCGGCGCCGAGTTCCGCGCCCGCCGCGTCCAGCGTCTCGGCCGCCGAATTGAGCCTCGCCCGGGCGTCCGCAATCGCCGAGGCACGATCCGGCGGTGCTGCGTTGACGTAGGCGGCGACGCTGTCACGGATACCGCGATGCCGGCCCCCGCCCAGTGTGCGCCGCAGCTCACGGAAGCTGAAGTTCGATGCCTCGTAACCCAGTTGATCGGTGGCCACGCTCTCGAGATTGTGCGCCTCATCGAAGATCAGGCGGCTGGAGGTCGGGAGGACGTCGAACTGCGTGTCGGCCAGCGTGAGGGCGTGATTGGAGACCACCACGTCGGCGTTGCGCGCGCGAGCACGCGCGACCCGCAGCGGGCAATTCTTCGCCTGCGGGCAGCCGCGGCCAAGGCAGGTCGCCCGTTCCGAGCGCACCTGATCGAGCAGCCGCTGCAGCCCGCCGAAGGCGCGGGTAGCCTCAGAGGCAATCATGTCGAGATCGGCGCTGTCGGACGCGGCGAACCATGAGACGAGATACGCAGCCGCGCGCCGGTCCTCGGCGAGCATCGAGCCAATCGCATCGCGCAGATGAGTGACGAAGCGGCGGATGCAGACGTAGTTGGTGCGGCCCTTGAGCAGGGCGGCCTCGAATTCCACGCCCATGCTGGCCCGCAGCAGCGGTAGATCCTTTTCGATCAACTGCTCCTGCAGGTTCTTGGTGTTCGTGGAGATCACAACAGGCTCGCAGTTGGCGCGCGACCATAGTATCGCCGGCGCGAGGTAGGCCAGCGACTTGCCGACGCCCGTCCCGGCCTCGACCATCAGCGTCCCGCCGTCCACCAGCGCCGTGCCGACCGCGCGCGCCATCTCGATCTGCCCCGGCCGGTGCTCGTACTGCCCGAGACCGGCGGCGACCGGCCCATCCGCCTCGAGCAACTCCGCCGCCTCCTCGGAGACGGGCGCGCCGCTTAGATGCCGCTCGCGCCGACGCTGCCCCGGCGCGGACGGCCGCCCTGCCAGCAGCACCTCCACGGCCGCCGCATCGAGCGCCGGCACCTCAACGTCGCTGATGCCCAGCCACGCGAGATCCGCATCGGTGGCGAGGAGATCGCGCAGCAGAGCAAGCACCGCGGGCGGCAGTTCCTGCAGTCGCGCTCGAAGCGCCTGCTCGATCTCCCGGCACAGCGTGGCACAGGCGGTCGGATCGTCGGGGTCGGAGGGAGCGTCTGTGTCGCTCACGGACAGAGCGCATGCGACCGAAGCCAGTGAGAGATCGCGGAGGGTGGGGCAGACCAGCAGCACACCGGCAAGCAAGTCGTGGATGCGGCTGCGGAGAGGGCGACATGCCTCCTCCACGGCGGGGCGGGACAGCAAAGCGGCGAGAAGCCGGGCGTCATAGACCATCACCGGCTCGTCACCGGAGAGGGCGGCGAGCCTCAAAAGCTCCTCATCCACCTCGCCCGGACGTGCCGTGCTGCGCCAGCCGAAGGATAGCTCAGTGGCACCGACAGTGGCGCAGCGCACGCCGGTGCCGTCGGCGCACAGGTGCAGATAGACAGGCTTGTCGCCGGTGGCAGCCATGGTGGAAGATGGTCCCCCTCGCGCGGAAAGGAAATCGGCAGCCCTCTAGACCGGGCTGCCGATGGACGATCGCTGCGACCGGCGCCGGTGACGGCTCCGTCTCAGACGGCGTTCTCGACCGAATCGAGACTCGCCGGTGCCTCGCACTCGCGAACGGCCTCCTGGATCAGGTCGCAGGCGTCAAGAAGCAGGGCCTCGTTCCAGGTGTCGCCCTTGAGCCCACCGAGGTCCTCGGCCCCCTCCGCCACGCTGTCGCTCGCCATGCGGATATACTTCGCCTTCACGATCGTCATGTGCTCACGGGCGCCGTGACTGTTGTAACTCTCTTTGTTGAGAGTCCCCACGATCATCAGTCGCGTGCCCGCCTTGACATTCTCCATTACCCACTCGCCCAGTTCCTGCCATGCGTCCACGAGGAACAGGTCCGAAACCGGCTCACCGTTGGCACGTAGGAATGGGCGGTCCACTTCGAAGCTGAATTCGGCCTTCACCTGGCCGGACGACTTCTGCCTCAAAGCAGGTTCGCGGGTGGAGAAGCCTGTCAGTGCAACGAAATTCAGGTCTGCCAACACGCACACCTCCCACCATGTGCCGGCCCGGCCTCTTCTCGGTAACGGGGAAAAGCGCCTCGCACCAGGTCCGCCACACAGGAGCCCTGCAGTTCTTGCATACTATCGCAACGTAGCGTCACGCCCCACAGGGAGTCACTATAGCACAGTCTGATGATAAGTCAAGGAACTCCGGGCATCGTTGCAATAAAAACCCAAAGTGAAGGTATCTTGTAGTAGTCGGCGACTTGCGCTGCTTCTGCCCACTATTCGACGTTCACGCGGCATATTCCTTGTTGTCGCAGCAGAGTCCAATAAATTGTCTCCGCGTGGGTAGCCATCTGATCCAGCGTGAACAGCTTCCACGCCCGCTCCCGGCCCGCAGCCCCGAGTTGTTGTGCGTAATCGGGGTCCTCCAGCAGGGTGTTGAGCTTTTCCGCGAGTGCGACGGCGTCGGCCGGTGGAGCCAATAGCCCGGTAGCGCCGTCCACCACTGCCTCACGGATCCCGGGGGCATCACTGCCCACCACCGGTTTGCCGAGGAACGCGCCCTCGATCAGCGCCATCCCGAAGCCCTCAATCGCCACGGAGGGCAGCACGACCACATCCATCGCCTGGATGATCCTGCGCGCATCCGCGCGGTAGCCCATCATGCGCACCGCATGGCCGATGCCGAGGCGCTCTATCTGACGCTGCAGCTCGTCCCGATCCTCGCCCTCGCCCAGCAGCAGGCAGACCAGCTTCGGCCACCGCTTCAGCAGTAGCGCCACCGCCTCCAGCAGGTAAACCTGGCCTTTGCGCGGCGACAGATGCGCCACCTCGCCGACCACCGGGGCGTCCTGCGGGATATCAAGCTCCTGCCGCACCCGCTCCCGGGACGGGATGTCGTCAAACAGCTCGGGGTTGAGGCCGTTGTACAGCACCTCGATGCGCTCGGGGGGTATCCCCTGGCCGATGAGATGCTGGCGCACGCCTTCGGAGCAGGCGGTGAGTCTGTCGGAGAACTGGAAGCAGGTCTTGATGTTGAGCGCATGCACCGAGGCGAGGCTGGGAATACCGGTGATCTTCCCGGCCACCGCGCCCCAGAGGCTCGCGGTGGAGAGGTGCGTGTGAATGACATCCGCGCCGATCGATTCGGCAAACCACGCCAGCAGAAAGGGCGCCATGAGGTTTCCCTTGCCGGAGATCGAGAGCGGGTGCGCCTCGATATCCCGGCGCGCCAGCGCCTCAAGAAGCTGCTCATTGTGCTTGCAGGCGAAGACCACGCGATGCCCGCGGCGCTGGAGGCCGTCGGCGAGGTAGACCGCGACCCGCTCGGCGCCTGAGTAACGGGCCGGAGTGATTACGGTCAGTATCGTCAGCGGACGCTCACGGTCAGTTGTGTGGTCTTCGCCCGGCACGCCGTCCACCTCAGGCCTGTGAGCGCAGGAACTCTGCTGCGCGCTTGATGTCTTCGGTTGCGTCCCCGCGGGTCGAGCACTCCAGCGCCATGTAGCCGTCCCAGCCGATCTCCTCGAGCGTGGCGAATGCGGCGGCGAAATCGGTGCTGCCGTGACCGGGCGTGGCGCGGTTGCTGTCCGCGAGGTGTATATGCCGCACGTACTTCGCATTGTCGCGCAGCGCCTGCGGGATACTGTCCTCTTCGATGCTCATGTGGAAGAAGTCGGCCATCACCCGGCAGCCCTCACGGCCCACACGCTCGCAAAGCTGTGTGCCGTTCTCAAGCCGGTTGAACCACCACTGCTCGTAGCGGTTGAGTGGCTCCCACAGGACACAGACGCCCTTGCTCTGTGCGTGTTCGGCCAGTTCGGTCGCAAGCTCCGCGAGCAGCTCCATCTCAAGCTCCTGCTGCCCCTTCCATGGGCTCAGGTCCGGCAGGCGCGTGTACTTGTCCGGGTTCATCTTCACCGCGATCAGCGGGGCGTAGATGACGCCGACGGCGCCGAGCATCCCGGCGGCGGTGAGGAAGTTGCGCATATCCTCCATCGCCACCTCGCGCTGGTCCCGCTCGGCCGCCATCAGAGCCCCGCGCCCGCCGCTGCAGATGGTGCTGACCGCGCAGCCGGTGTTGCGGATCGCCTCAGCGATCTCGTCCACCACCACGAGGATGTCCTGCCGCCCGGTCAGCTCGATCGCATCGTAACCGGCGTCCTTCATGTACTGCATCTTCTCTTCGTAGCTGTCGCCACGGCTGAGGTACTCGCGCCCCGACAACTTCAGTTCCATGGGTCATCTCCTCGCAACTTTGTCTATTCCGCCGACGATCTGCAGCGTCTACCGCTCGAGAAGCGCCGGAAGATCGGCGCGAAATGCCGCCAGCGCGCGCCCCCGATGGCTTACCGCGTTCTTCGCCTCCGGCGGCATCTGCGCAAATGTCGTACCGGACGGTGGATACAGAAACACCGGGTCGTATCCGAAGCCGCCCTCACCCGCAGGCTCGCGCGTGATGGTCCCCTCCACCCGCCCCTCCCAGCGCCCGATCTCTCCGTCTGGCGATGCGAGCGAGAGCGCACAGACAAAGCGCGCCGTGCGCTGCCCCTCCGGGACATCCTGCATCGCCCCGAGCAGCTTGTCTATCAACTGCTGCTGTGTCGCGCCCTCTCCGGCATAGCGAGCCGAACGCACACCGGGATCGCCGCCCAGCGCGTCCACCATCAGCCCCGAGTCATCGGCGAGACATAGCTCTCCGGTGGCGCACGCACAGGCGAGGGCTTTCTCTCGCGCGTTCTCGGCGAAGGTACTGCCTGTTTCGGTCAGCAGCGGCGGATCTGGCAACTCGCCAAGGTGCGAGACCTCGACATCGAGCCCCGCCAGCAGATCGCGCATCTCCCGCACCTTGTGCTGATTCTCGGTCGCCAAGATCAGGCGCACAGGCATCAGCATCCCGCTCCTGTCGAACGGTCGTTGACCCACCGCGTCATGGCAGCACGTCCCCGAGGACCTCGCGCTGAAGAGTGAAGAGGGCATCGCAGCCCTTGTGACCGGCGGCGAGCATCTGCATCAGTTGCTGGTCGGTGAAGGGCGCACCCTCGGCGGTGCCCTGCACCTCGATCAGCTTGCCATCGCCGGTCATCACGAGGTTCATGTCCACGCCGGCGCGGGAGTCCTCGCAATAGGCGAGATCGAGCAGGATCTCCTCGGCGACGACGCCGACGGAGATTGCCGCCACCTGCGTGTTGAGCGGCCAGCGCTTGACGCGCGACTTGTTCATCAGCCAGCGGCAGGCATCCGCGAGGCAGACCCATGCGCCGGTGATGGAGGCGGTGCGCGTGCCGCCGTCGGCCTGCAGCACATCGCAGTCGAGCTTGATCGTGAGCGGGCCGAGCAGTTCGAGGTTGCACACTGCTCGCAGCGAGCGGCCGATCAGGCGCTGGATCTCATGTGTTCGACCCGACACGCCGCCATCGGTTTCGCGGCGGGTGCGCTCTGAGGTGGCGCGGGGGAGCATCGAGTACTCGGCAGTCACCCATCCCTGGTCCGTATCACGAAGAAAACCGGGCTGATAGTCCTCGACCGAGGCCGTGCAGTGTACGCGCGTCTGCCCGAGGGTTATGAGGCACGAGCCCTCGGCGTATTTGTTGATGTTGCGGGTGATGCGGCAGTTACGTAGTTCCGCGTTATCGCGGCCATCTTCTCGGAGCACGCTTGCGACCTCCGTGGGGGGCTGACGTTACGATCATCTGGTGGGGCAGTTCGCCCCGGGGGGACAGAAGTCCTTGCATCCATCTCGATGAACTCGATGGGGTTGCAGAAGTTCCCTCCGCGGGATAGTGTAGTGGCACGAACACTGCCCTATCGTGCCACGTACTGAGGTGATTGACCGATGCCGGAGGCAAGCCAAATTCTCGAAGGTCTCACTCAGGCCGCCGCCTGGGGCCGGCCGCTCGCGCTGGGCTGGCACATCATCATGTTGGCGGCGCTCATCGCGCTGCTGGTCGGGTGGCGCCCCACTCGCCGTCTCGCCGGAACTCTACTCGCCCTCCCGCTCCTGAGTGTAGCGGCGATGGCATGGATCGTAGGCAACCCGTTCAACGGCATCGTCTTTGGCGCAGTGGCGGTTCTACTGATCGCACTTGCGGCGCGCCTGCCCCATGACACGGTGCAGGGCGGCTCAGTCTGGACGACGGTGGCCGGCGTAGTGATGGTCGCTCTCGGATGGACGTACCCGCACTTTCTTGATGGCGCAGCACTGACTACGTATCTGTATGCGGCTCCCTTCGGCCTTGTGCCATGCCCGACGCTTTCAGGCGTGATGGGCTTCGCGTTACTCGGCGATGGCCTCCGGAACAGACCGTGGAGTCTCGCGCTTGCTGTGACTGGTCTGTTCTACGCGCTGGTGGGTGCGTTCCGGTTGGGAGTTCGCCTCGATCTGCTGATGCTTATTGGTGTCGTGGCGCTGATGGTGCGCGCCATCTCCGCCAGCTACCCGCACGCCGTAAGCAATCGCCAGGGGTCGCATGCGATGTCGGCGGATGGATAGACGGGTGCAGGCCGACATTTCTGCTCCGTTGCCGCCGCTGCTGTCTGTGGCTACATCCCAAGCTCGCTCTCGCCCGCCAGCGTGCCTGTGCCTTCCACGTACTGCCGCAGGCCCTCGACGATCGCATTCGCGGCTGCGGTGCGCACGGCCGGGCTCTCCAGCAGGGCCTCCTCTGCGTCGCTGTTGAGGAAGAGAAGCTCCACCAGCACCGCGGGCATCTCCGACTCACGGGTGACGCAGAAGTTCGCCCAGCGCAGGCCGCGGTCTTTGCGCCCGAGCGCTCGTATGAGATTCGCGTGGACGATCGCGCCGAGACACTTGCTGCGGGCGTGGTAGTAGTAGGTTTCGGTGCCATGGCCGGTATTGCGCTTAGGCATGGCGTTGCAGTGAATGCTCACGAAGAGGTCGGCGCTGATGCGGTTGGCAAGCTCCGGGCGGTCGTAGAGGTCCACGAATACATCGCTTTCACGGCTTAGCACCGTCTGTGCGCCGATCTCCATCAGCTTCGCCGCGACCTGGCGGGCCACGTCGAGGTTGACGTCCTTCTCCTTCAGGCGCAGGCCCACAGCACCCGGATCGCGACCACCGTGCCCCGGATCGATCACGATCCGCTTATCCGCCAGCCGTCCGCGGCGGAAGATGAGAGCAACCCCGGCCGCCTCTTCCTGCACCTCAAAATGCACAAGCTGCCGCATGTCGAGCGTCAGCGTCGCTCCCGGCGTCCCCGGCGTTCCGGAAAGCCGCAGGCTCTGCACGAAGGGGCTCTCCACCGGCACCCGTGCCATCTGCGTTGCGGGGGCGGCGTCAGGGAACTTCAGCACCACCCGCGGCGGTTCAAGTTGCACGTCATACTCGAATGCCGCCGGATCGGTCAGTTCCACTCGGACAACCGTTGTATTCTCATCAGGTGTACCTGCGTCAATGCGCGCGATCTGGGGCATCCGCCGCTCAATCAGCGGCTCCTTGCCATCAGGTTCGCCAAGGATAAGGCTGCCGCCGAGACCATCTTCCGCCGGTACCCATCGCATCTGCCGCTTTGCGCTCAGGTCCGCCACGATCCGCGTCACGGGCGGGTCGCTCTTGAACTGCCCCCATCGCACGCGCAGGACTTCCGCGCAGTTCACCAGTGTCTGCTCATGCTCCAGCGCGACTGCTGTGCCCGGTAGATCAACGTAGTATCGCTCAGGATCGGCCAGATGGCCGAGAGTGCCGCGGCAGCGCAGAGGAGTGGTAATGCGCACGCGCACCGCGTCTTCATCGCCGAAGACGTCGATCGCGTCCACGCGCGTCCCTACATCGAGCTTCTGCGCCTGTGCGTTCCAGTGGACCGTCGCGCCGAGGGCCTCAAGCACCGGCCTCAGCGCGCAGATCACCTGATCGCCCGCCGTCACAGCGGGTGCGGGCAGCGGGTAGTGAAGCCCGTCGAACTCGAAGCTGCTTCGCCCGGGGGTGAGTGTGAGGCGCTTCCCCGAGGGAGCAACGATCACGAGGCTGTTGTCGGCGCCGCTCATGAAGCGACAGCCGAGCTTCCCGGCGATGGGGCCGGGCGCACCTACCAGCACGCCAAGGCTGATCTGCGGCAGGGGGGATATGTCGGCGGGTTCGGCGAGAACGCGCACCTCAATGGCGGCCTGCGCATGGACGCAGGCCAGCAGGGCTGCGACGATTGCGACTGACCGCGCACGAGTGCCTGGCTGCTGCATAGGAAGCTGCTCCTCGACTGCTATTGCGGCCGCAGGGGGATTATACGTCGTGCTGCTCACCTGATGCAAGGACGCGGCGGAGGTGGCGGCGGTTCAGACGGGGCGGTCAGGAGATAGTTGGGATGAAATCAACGCCGGGAAGACCGTCAAAGTGCGCGTCACCTGTAACCAGGGTGGCGCCATTAAGCTGCGCGGTGGTGTAGATGATGGCATCGGCCATGGCGAGACCGTGTTCGAGGCTCGTCTCGGCCGCGTCAAGAGCGATCATTTCATCCAGTTCGACTAAGTTGTGCTCCTTCAGCAGCAAAGCTGCCGCGCTGGCTTCTTCCTCGGCCCCCTCCCGTCGCAGGACCTTGTATACCTCATACAGCACTATCTTAGGCACCACAACCTTGTCCGCTGCCTCAAGACGTTCTCGGAATGCCTCGGAGTTCGGTGCCAGCGTCAGCATCCCCAGCCATGCGGAGGAGTCGAGAAGTATCACATTCGATCCTCCTCATCGCGAAAGCCGGTAATGTCTGCGTCCTTCAGCTTCTCCTGTAGCTCCTCGATGGTCCTGGTCTTCACGATGCGCAAGCTGTTGCCGACCTGGAGGATCCCCACCCTGTCGCCGGGCTTGAACTCGTTGCGCCTCCTCACTTCGTCGGGAAGCTTGATCGAATAATCGTCAGATATGGTGGTGTGCGCCACAAGCATGTCCTCCTGACTACCCGCGATAGCCTGACCCACATAGTCTACCACAAACTTACATCTCGGGAAACGGCCGCGCGCCGTTTGCCGGCCGCCCCATTCCCGCCCCCGTCACGCAAACCACAGCAGATAGCGGTTCGCCACCACTTCATTGATCGCGCCGACGATACCCCAGATGCCTCCCGCGATCAAAAAGTGGCCGATGGCAAGCCCGAGGAAGGCGGGCGCGAGGTCCTTGTAGGTCTGCGCGCCGCCAATGCGCAGAATCAGCGCCTTCGCCAGCCATGCGAGGAAGATCGGGAACCATATCGGCGCTCCGAACGTGCCCGCCAGCGCCAGCCCCACCGGGTTCAGCGGGAAGCGCAGGAAGCGGTGCCGCAGCCACAGCATCAGCAGCGAGAGCACCAGCCCCACGCCGCGCGCTACAGTGGCTCCCGACTTGATGCCCTCACCGGCGAAAATGCGTGTCTCGGCGCGGTCGAATGCCATCTGCGCCTGGCGCGTGCGATATCCTGCCGAGGTGGTGCCGCCATCAATGATGTTCCAGCCGTAGTTGTAGGCCGCCATCAGGTGGATCATCCACGCCAGCACCAGTCCTCCGAGCAGGCCGATGACGATCCCCGCGATGAGGTGGCTGCGCCGGATCTGCGCGCGGCGCGCGATCCGGATGCCCTCCATCTGGTACGCCCCAAGCTGCCCGAAAGTCATCCGTCCGATGGACGTGAAGAGCGCGAAGACGCTTTCCGCGCGCATTCCCGCGCGCGACAGCCCCCCCGGTGAGGGGCGCAGGTCCAGCACGGTGAGGTACATCTCCTCACGCGGAATGCCGTAGGTGATCGGCAGGCCGGTCTGGGCGCGGATGTGCGCGTAGACAAGCGAGGAGGCGTAGACCACCAGGGTGTATGAGAGCGCTCTGCCGACGCCGATGCCGGCCACCGACATGAAGGCCGTCATGCCGATGATACCCAACGCCACGCCCCAGACTGCGACACCGTTGGGGATGACCTCGTCGCTGCCGCCATCCCCGCGGCCGATGGCGGCCCGTGCGGCTCGCTTGAGGTGCCCCCGTGCCGACCAGAGCACAAACAACGCCAGCGCCAGGTAGGCGCCCATGCCCTGAGCGCGGTCATACGGGAAGCTACCCGCCGTGGATGCGAACATGTTCGCGAAGAAGTTCTCAAAGCGCAGCAGCAGAAAGAACGCCCAGACCGAGAACAGGATGTCGGTGGGGACGAGATAGCCGAGGCCGACGATCTCCGGCCGATAGGTCAGGTTGAGTGGCCGCAGCCCCGTCCATGGACGTTCGGTCAGCAGGGGGCTGAGATCGTAGCTCTGTCCGATCGCGGTCATGCCCGGCGAGAATGCGTGCGCGATATTCGAGCCGTCATACATCGCCGCAAAGGCGACCCCGACCCAGAAAACCCACGAGCGCAGAAGTTGCGGCTGATCCGGGCGATCGGCCGGATCAGGCGCCAGCCGCAGCGCAAGCTCCGCCAGGGGGAAGGTAAGTCGCTCGCGCTCGGCCCATGGCTCGCGGAAGAGCGATACGAGGCAGCCCAGCGAGAGCGTCAGCAGCATGAACGCCCCGCCCCAGATCGCCATAACCGGCAGCCACTGCATCCACGGCACCTCGCCACCCTCCAGCCCCTCGTAGAAGTAGCGGATCAGCGTCTCGTCATGGGGCGCGAGCCACGCCGGGATGCTCTCCGAGAGCACGGCATACTCGTTGCCGGTCGCGGCGAAGTAGGAGGTGCAGGTGAGGGCGGAGAGGAGTTGGCGGATGCCATTCGCGTCAATGGTCATGAATGCGCAGGTCAGCAGCACGTAGACCAGCAGCGCTTCGCGCCGCCAGCGCCGGGTGCGGGTGAGGTGGTGCAGCGCCAGGCCCAGTGCGGTCATCAGGCCAAGCGCCGTCAGCGCGGGGACAGGCGGCGTCCCCTCGCCGACGAGGATCGTGAAGGCGATCAGCGATGCCTTGCGGATCCACAGGGCGCCCAGGAACAGGAAGATGAGCGCCAGCATCAGCGAGCGCGCCGTCAGTGCGCGACCGCCCATCTGCTCGACCTCATCGCCACCGGAGCGCGGATCCGCCCCGGTCTGCGGCTCATGGCTCATTGTGGGCCCCCAAGCTGAATGAGGAGCATCATCCACGCCTTCACGTCCGCCGGCAGCGCCTCATTCGGCTTCAACGCCACTGTCTCCTCCGTCCCGGTCAGCGGGTCGTACACAGTCGCATTCACATCGGGCGGAAGGTCGAGTCCCGTCAGGTCCAGTGCGACCGTGGACGAGATGTCCTCGCCGGTCACGTTCGCCACGGTCAGCAGCAGCCCCGAAGCCCTCTCGTAGTAACTCGCCGCCAGGCCCTGGTTGCCCGTCGCCACCCGGCCGCCGTCCTCCCAGTATCCGTGGAAGCCCGCGCGGCCGAAGGTCAGCCGCCGAGACTCGACAGCCTCGTAGACGTCCATGTTCAGCCACGCCGCGTACAGCGGCAGGTCGTGCAGCAGGAAGATCCCCATCGCATGCACCGCGTGCGGCACCGAATCGCCATATGCGATCTTGTACTGCGGCAGGATCATCCGCGAGGGCCCCAGGTCCACCACGTTCGCGGCCCGAAACTGTGCCAGGCTCATGAACGCGGGGTACCACTGGTGCTCGGCGAGCGGCCCCCGGTACATCTCTCCGGTGAGGACTGCGTCGGCGAACGAGACGCACGGAACCCACGGTGAACCGAAGACGATGGTCAGCGCCTTCGGATCGAGGCGCCGGTGCATCGTGTACACGCGCTTTGCAAGCTCCCGGAAGGCGAAGACCTCCACCCGGTCGCCCTGCCGCTGCGGGCCGAAGCAGTCGTGGTACATCCCGCGGATCCCCCAGCGCTTCGCCCAGTCGTGGATGCTGTACACGATGAAGTCCTGCCACAGTTCGTCGGTGTAGTTCACCGGCAGAAGGTGCGGCCCGAAGCTCTTGCTCTGCAGCGGGTAGACGGCGCCCTCCCCGCGCCAGCGATCCTCGTAGTAGCGGAACTCGGGCAGGTGCTCGTCGGCGTTGCGCTGGTAGATCAGGCGCAGGATGTACTCCGCGCCGCTGTCAAGCATCTGCTCGAACTTCGCGGTATCCTCCACCACCCGTGGGAAGCCGTAGTAGCGGTCGTAGGCGTCGTGCGCCCAGATGACGCTCACGTTCGGCGGCGGGGACTTCGTGCGGAAGCGGATGTCCTTCCAGACCGGATGCGGCGGGCGCGTGGGAGTCGGCTGCAGGCCGAAGACAATCTCCAGCGGCTCTGCAAGCGTGGTGGGCGCATCTATCATGGTGATGACCAGACGAGTCTGCTCGCCGCTGCGCACTATGCGCAGAGGCGGCGTCTCCCCTGCATTCCAGCCGTCCATGCTCTCGGCGAACCACGCTATCCCGCGCTCCTCCTCGCCGACCCACAGGTGGGGCATGAACTCCGCCGCCGACCACTCGGGTTCGCTTGCGAGGTCCACCGCCTCCCTGCCCGCCCAGGCTCCGTCAAAGGGGATCGCCTGCAGCAGCCGCCCGACCTCCGCCCGTAGTGGTACCTCCAGGCGTAGCGTATCGACCATCACCGGCGCCGTGCCATGCGGTTCCAGCCGCAGCGTGAACTTGAGCATCCCGTCGAACTCGATCTCAGTGCGGGCGGTCACCTCCAGCCCATCCACCTGTGCGACGCTCTCAAACTGTGCGCTAAGGCCGCCGCCAACGGGCGCGGATATGCGCGCGTCACCCATCTCCGCGTCACCGATCTGCAGCCGCACCGGCTCCGCGAGGATCTCCTCTCCGGCAACGCGGATGCTCTTCGGCAAACCGCTTTCCGTCAGCGCGATCTCCCGGCCCCAGACACGCGCGACCGGGCCGTCCGCCTCAAGCGGTGTCCACGGCGGAGGCGGAGCATCGCTCGGCTTGAGCTTTCCGAGGTTGTTGCCGATCCACTCGGGGTCGCGGAACACCTCGAAGGGCATCTCCGACGCGTCCACCTCCGTGCCCTCTCCATCCCGCAGCATGGCGCGGACCGAGTATTTGCCTGCGGGAAGTTCGGCGATCGGGCACTCCACCTCGAAGAGCATCTCCGCGATCGCGCCGAATGACGTGCGCGCGAGCGTTTCACCGGTGCCGCTGGAGACGAATGCAACGTCCAGTGTCATCTCCTCCAGCGGGACCTCCGCCATGTAGTCGGCTACGTTTGCGCGGACGGTCACGATCTGACGCGCGGAGGAGCAGCGGTAGTCAGTCTTCAGGCCCGGCGGGAGCAGCGAGATGGTCAGGTCGTCGAACCACACGCGGGCCTCCGGTGGCGCACTGGCCAGCCGGAAGCGTAGCTCGCCGCCCTCGAACTCCGGCGGCACGGTGAAGATCAACTCGCTCTCGCGCCACTCGTTTGACTGGGGGATCTGCAGCCGCGCGGACTGCGGGGGCGTGGTCATCTTTCCGGCCTGGTGGTAGAAGACGTGGATGAAGCTCAGGAGTGTCCCCTGGGTGCGCGCCCAGACGTTTAGGCGGTAGCTGCGGCCCTCCAGCAGCGGCAGTGGATCCGCCACGCCGAAGTACTGGAACGGCCCGCCCCCGCCGCGCCCCTCGAGTGCGTAGACCCCCGAGTGCGGGTTCTCCCTCGTCAGCGTCGCCCCGTTGTCATACGGGTCCACGGAGAACTCCGGGCCCATGTGCTCATCGAAGTCGAGGTGGTAGATGACCTCCTCCCCCGGCACCGGTTCGGCGGAAGCGGGCATCGCGAAGAGCGCGGCGACAACGGCGGCTGCGAGCGGGCAAAGCTTCATTGCACGACACTCCTTCGCGCGCGCGTATCAGGCTGCGGCGGCCACTCTCAGACGCGACCTGCAGACGCTGCCCCTCTGTTCGCAGCCGCCGCGGAGTTTCCTTCATTGCGCGCGGGGAGAAGCTATAGCTCTGCGCGCCCCGAGCCGCGGATGACCTCCTGGTACTCTCCAAGGTCGCAGATCACGTTGACCCACCATGGGCCCCGTTCCGGCTCGATGCCGGGAGCGGTGGCGGCGTGCCAGTAGGTCCATGGGTTCATGCGCGCGTTTTCAATGTCGGCAGCGACCACGCCGCCGCCCGGCGTGATGAACCAGCCCTCCCATTGCGGCTCGGCAGGCCCGCCGATCATGTTCAGCCCGTCGCCGCGCGCGTTCTTCAGGTTGATGCGGGCGATGACCCTGTCGCCCTCCTCGTGGTGGGCCAGGTCCAAGTCCGCCTCGATGTGCAGCGGCCCGCCGAGTTCTGTTGTGACCTCTGAGGGCTCACGATACAGCTCCTCCGCAGGGCCCCAGAACTCCCATGTCGCGTCCGGGCGGTCTGGATAGCGCAGCTCGTAGGCGACGAATAGGCCGTAGAGCGGCCCGTAAGTGGGGCTGCGCCGGTAGGTGGGCACTCGGACCGTGTCGGGCGGGTCATGCCACGTGATCGGTTCAATGCCCCGCCCGGTGACGGCGAGCGAGACAATCTCCATCGGGCGCCCGCAGCCATCAGAGGCACTCAGGTGGACCGTGTGCGTCGGCTCGTCGTAGGGGCGCAGGCCGATGCGGCGGTTCGGCCAGTCGATCGTGAGCTTCGCGAGTACGCCGCTCACAGTTGTGACCTCGCGCGGTCGATCGGCCTGGAAGACGCGCTCCGCAGACAGCGGGTCCTCGCGCAACACGCGGTCGCCCGCCTCGAAGGAGCGCATCGAGATGCGCCCGTCGCCATCGTAGTCGAGGAAGTGCCACTCGAACGCCTCGCCTGCGAAGCTGCCACCGTGGGACTCCCACCAGGGGCGCTCGGGCAGGTCGTGGCGCTGCAGGTCAGACCACTGCCAGTCATCGGTGAATCCGGAGGGGGCGCATAGTGCTGTGGCAGTAAGAGCGAGGCTGACGAGTAGGTAGCGTGACATGATAGTCTCGCCTCCTGTTAAGACTGCTCGCACTCACTCAGTAAGTGGTCGTTCACGGCCGTAGCGTTGGCACCTCCCAGAAGCGGCAGCGGATCTATGCCGTCAAGTGCGTGCGGATCAGCTTACGCCACGGTAGCCTGAAGCGTGGGCACGTCGTTGAGATAGAGGCGCTGCAGTTGCTCCACGTTGGTGGTGATATTGAAGGGGGTAGCCTCGACGGCGGCGAGTGCCTCACTCTGCGTCATCACTGGGGCCGCCGATAGCCTCTCGCGCACAACCCGCGCCCAATGCGCAGGCGTCTCCTCCAGCGACAGGCGCGTCACCAGCGGCTCCACCACGTTCACCTCCTCGGGCATCACATCCGAGATCACGCAGGGAAGCCCCGCCGCCTGAGCCTCGACCATCACCCGACCCAGCCCCTCGCACAGCGATGGGAACAGCAGCAGATCCATTGCGCCCTTCATCACCGCCGGGACGTCCGAGCGCTCCCCGGCAAAGACGAAGTTGTCGGCCAGTCCCGCCTCCGCCACCTGTCGCTGGATGTCGGGCAGCAGGGGGCCGTCACCCACCAGCAGGAATCTAACATCCGCCTCGCTCGCAGTTAGCTCCCTCGCGACCTGCACCAGGAACCGATGGTTCTTCTCACCCACGAATCGTGCCACGTATCCCACGACCCTGTGACCAGGATTGAGGGCAAGTTCAGCGCGTAGCGCGGCCGCGTCCACCGGCTGGCTGAAGGGGGAAAGGTCAATCGAGGACGTGAGTATCCGCGAGGTATCCGTGAACCACTCTCTGCCAAAGAGCGCCTCGCCCGCTTGCTGGGACACCGCGAGCAGGTCGGTGGCATCGCGCATCCAGCGGCTCATCAGGGCCTCATACATCCGCCGGCCCGGGACACGGGCGTCCACGGCCGACGGTCCCGCGTTACGGCTGTGTACAATGCGTCGCGGTATGCCCGCCTCCTTCGCCAGTCGCACCACAAAGCCGCTGAAGGAGAAGACGTGTGAGTGCACAATGTCGTAGGGCCCGTTCTCGCTCACGATGCGACGGAAGTTTCGTGCGTAGGCCCACGGCCTTGGTGGGGAGAGGCATGGCATCACCCGGCTGCCAAGCGCGCGGAATTCCTGTTCGCAGACATGCTCATCTGGTGTGTGGGTGAGCACGTCTATCTGAAAAGCGTCGCGGTCGATGTGGCGCAGTACCTGCAGCAACCACGCCGGGACTCCATAGCGACTGATCCTCTCGATCACATGCAGGATGCGAAGCGGCTTTCTCATCACGATCGTCCCCTGGCGACTGCGAATCTCACTTGCCTCGCTGTTCGGCCGGCCCATTGGGAGGCCGTCGGGTCATGAACAGGACGATTACGCCGGCGACACATTCCGCGACGCCAAAGCCGCACAGAGTCCATGCTGCCCCGAGCAGCCCGTAACGCGGGATCAGCGTCAGACACAATGCAACCACGGAGACGATAACGAAGATCCTTGGCACTACCAGCTTTCTGAACTTCCTCGTTGCGGTGTTGGCACAGCCAATCATGCTGCCGAGGTAGAGAATGGCCGCTGCGACCATCACCCAGAGGAACACCTGCGGGTGTCGAGCGAACTCTTCACCATACACGAGTTCAGCGATCTGGACGCCCCAGATGGACGTCACAGCTATGCCCGCGATGCCGATGATGGCCGCCAGCAGAAGCAATTTCAGCAGGAGGGCATAGAACTCGCTCATTCGCGCCGCGAAGTAATACTGCGCCAGCTTCGGTGTAGCCGAATGCCCGAGCGCGCGTATGGCAGTGCGCCCAACGGCTTCGAAGTACACAAGCGCGGAGAAGATGCCCAGCTCACGCTCGCCGAGGTAGAACTCGACCGAATACTGCGGGATGCTGTAGCCGAGCGAGCCGAGAGCCACCACGAAGCCCAGCGGCAGGGAGAGGAGAGCCAGTGTGCGGACCGTTCCCGCCTCAAAGCGCGGAGCGATTTCCGCCTCTCCGGCCTGATCGGCCCGCCGCTCGAAGTGTCCGCGACTCCTTTGGAGCACCATGCGAGCGTTATCCAGGTCGAAGCCGAAGAAGCGTGCCGCCATCACTGCGGCCAGCGCTGCGGCGCCCCAGAATACGCTGCCGGTCAGATACACGCCCAACCCGAGCGACAGCAGGGCAAAGGGTCCTTTGATCATCACAGAGAAGGCCATCCGGTCGAGGCGCTCGCATTTCGTCAGAAGCCCATAGATGATATCGCTGAGGGCCTCGAATGCCGCCGCCACGGCCACCGCCAGCAGCACGAGACGCGTATCGGCCGGGTACCCGGCAAAGAGAGCGATGCCGATCAGGACGAGGAGCGCCATGGCCGTGGTGATGATCCGCAGGCCGAAGTAGTCGGAGAAGGAGTGCTCGCCACTTGCGTCTGTCGCCTGCACTTCGCGAAGTTGAAGGTTCGCCAGCATGATAACCGGGCCGGTGATGGCGAGCGCAAGCGCGTACTGCCCGAGCATCTCCGCGGAGCCGAGGCGCGCCACCGCCACTACGGTACCCCACTGGCACGCAGCGTAGACCACGTTGCCTGTGAAGCTCCAGGCAACGTTCTGTCTCAGGCTCAGCGGCTGCAACTCCTCCACTTCAGGCTGCGTGGCCATCTCCACTCCCGGTCAACCGCCGCGGGTCGTTCACCATGCAGGTTCGGCGACGGAGGCGCGACTCACGCTGCCACCGACGTAGTCCGCAGTGCCGGCTACTTCCGCGAAGCACTTCTCGTACTTCTCCACGATCTTCTCCCACGTGAAAAGCCCCCTGACCATCTCCTGCGAGCGATGAGCCTGCTTGCGCCGAAGCTCCTCGCTGCCGAGCAGCCGTCGGAGCGCCTCTGCCAATGCCGCCGCGTCGTCGTTGGGGATCACTTCACCAGCGTCCCACTTGGTGATCTCCGGTGTGTTACAGGCTTCGCTCGCTATCACGCTGTTGCCCATCGCGCATGCCTCGATCAGCGCATTGGGATGACCCTCATGGCGCGACGCGAGCACGAAGATGTCGGCATCCCTGTCCGCCTGCAGCACCTCCTCCCGCTTGAGCATGCCGGTGAAGATCGTGCGATCGCTGACACCCAGACTCTCCGCCATGCCGCGCAGGTGCTGGCCGTAGCCCGCGTAGTCCGGTCCGGCGAATACCACCACCGCGTCCCGGTCCTGTTGCGCGAAGGCCTTCAGGAGCAGGTCGCCACCCTTGCGGGGCGTCAGACCGCCTACGGTCAGCACCATGGGGCGGTCGGGCGGAATGCCCCATTTTGCTCTGAAGCAGCCCTGCTCGCCGTAGGAGTTGACTTCGGAGAAGTCGATGCCGTTGTTTATCACCTCTATCTTCTCCGGGGTGACGCCCCAAGCGATCTGCTCGGCCCTTTCACCACTCGAGACCGCAACGAAACGCGCGGCCCCGTCCGTCATGCCCTGCCCCCACAGCGCCCGGAAGAGATACTTTGGCAGTGATCGCCATGGGCTGTTGTTCGGAGGGAGGCTGCCGGCCGGTTTGATGATGAACGGTACCCCCGATGTGCGCGCCGCAGCACAGCCCCAGATGTTCTGCGGGTTGTAGAAGCAGTGGAAGAATGCGAGATCGAATTCCGCCATCTGTGCCTGCAATGCCGCCCGCATGGCCGGAGCGAGAAAGACCAAATGCCGGTGGGCCAGCCAGTTGCTGACATTGGGGAAACGATGCACAACTATCCCGCCGATCTCCTCGGGATCAGCAGACGGCTTGTAGCGTTGTGTAGCATCGAGGACGTCGGTGGTGAACACCGAGACATCGTGCCCGCGTGCGACAAGGCGGCTGAATATCTCATACAACGATCGGGGCGGACCGCCGTACTCCAGAGCCGGGTAGAAGAACGAGGAAACGACCACGATGCGCATTTGTCCGGGCCTCCACTCAGTCCCCATCACCCATGTAGCTTCCCGGACGCTACAGTAGCACCATAATGAAAAGATGTGCTCACAAACTACTCACAGAAGCGTATCCATAACGAACAAAAGTGTGCATCGGTCGGCAGTGCCATCAGCAGCAGGGGAGCATCTTCGGTCGCCGCCCGCGCCCTCGATCACTTCTGCGAGACGTTCTCCGGCGTATCGGGCACCTGCGAAGCCTCGTCAGTCTCATTCACCGGGGCCTCGCGAAGCATCTCGGGTGGCCTGCCCTCCGGGTCCATCTCCTGCACAATGCCCACCCATGCCCAGAAGCCGGCCAGCGCCGCGAGCAGCACCGCCATGAAGGTCAGGCAGCCGCGCATCGACGGCGTGTTCTCCACCAGCCACGCGGTTACGAGCATGATGATCCCCGGTGCGAGGAGCATCAGCCCGAGCCGCCAGCCGTAACCGCCGCCGATGCGCACGAGCAGCGATATGTTCAGCACCAGCCCGCCAATCAGCAGCAGAAAGCCGAGGAGGCGGAGAAACACCGCGCGCGGTCGCTGGTCCAGTGTCGGTCCCGTCGGAGCAAGCATCATCATCACCGGGGGATGCTTCGCCTGGCGAGACCAATCTCCCTTCAGTGGACAAGTGTTGGCTCGTCGGTCGGGGGGCAGGTCAACGTCCTGACGTGGCGAAAACTTCGATAGCCGCATGAGAGAACACGCGGATGCACAGATGGGGAGGCCCTGCGATGCGTTCTGTCATTTTTTGCAGCTTCATGCTGGTGATTGCGGCGGTGGCTGCGGTCATGGCCCAGACACCGATCGATCAGCATACGACCTTCATGGCGAGCTTTGACAACAAGGTCGAACCCGACTACGCCGCCGGAGATTGGCGCGCAGCGCCAAGCGGTGAGGTCGAGCTTGTGGACGGGAGATTCGGGCAGGCTCTGCATATCCCGTCCGGCAGAAGCGTTGCCTACAACGCCGGCGACAAGATCAACCTCTCGGCCGGCACCATCGAGTTCTGGCTGCTGTGGACGGAGGAACTGGCGGCAGGGGAGGGTAGCGCGGGTGTATTCTCGATGGTCACTCCGGAGGCGGGCAACTACGTCAACTTCAACAAAATCGCCTCCGGCCGCCTCGGCATGCCCGTGAAGCAGGGCCCTCCCGGTGAGGGCGAGTGGACGTGGAAGCGCGTGGACATTGACCCCAGCGGCTGGGAGACGCCCTCATGGCACCACCTCGCCGGCACCTGGGAGGGCGGTGACATCGCCCTCTACGTGGATGGCGAGTTGGTGGGGACCGAGACCGGCGGTGTCGGCTTCGTCGAGGCGCCGGAGCAGTTCAGCCTCGGTCGCGGACCGCTTACCGTAGATGAACTCCGCATCTCTTCGATAGCCCGCAGCGCGGAGGAGATCGCCGCTGTGGCTAACGCGCAGCCTGGCGAGCGCTCGACGGTCTATCTGACCGACCTCGAGCCGACCGCTTCAGAGCAGGCTGTCGGGATGGTGGGCATAGATGAGTACCTGGCGATCGACGAACGCGAGATGCCGCTGGTCATCGGCCAGACCGCCTACGCTCGCGGAGTTGCGGTTCGCGCGCCCGGATCGGTGGAGTTCGAGGTGCCCGAGGGCGTGGCGAATCTGCGCGGCGTCTACGGCCTGAGCCCGTTCGGCCGCGAGGGAGCCGATGCCACACTGGAGATCTCGCTTAACGGCCAGGAGGCGCAGGTGTGCACGAATCTGACCGCGGAGGACGCACAGGCGCTGAGCGTCCCGGTGCAGCCCGGCCAGACGCTGCGACTGGAGGCGCAGCCGGTGGGGGACACTGCTGGCGCGGTCGTAGTGCTGGGCGACGCCATGCTGCTGGCGGAGGGCATCGAGCCGCCGCCTTCGTTCTCACGCGAACTGACGCCGGATGAGATGACGCTGCAGCAGATGCGGACGCAGGTGGCAGAGTTCACCTTCGATCTTCCCGACGCCCCGAGCGGCTACGTGATCTACGCCGGTCATCCCGCCGATGATGTTGACCCGGCGCTGGAGCCGCTGGGCGAGGTCTTTCCGGAGGCGCTGAGCATCGCCGCCGCGCCGGGCGAGTATGAGCCGGCGCAGTTCGGCCTCTTCGCCGCCCGCGACCTGCGCTCAGTCAACGTCACCGCGAGCGATCTGACCGGCCCCGGCGGAGCCATCGGCGGCGATGATGTGCAGGTGCAGCTTATCCGCCGCGTGCTGATGCGCAAGGGCTACTGGATGCCCGCGCTGCCGGCGAACTATGAGACGATGTCCCGCTTCATCTTCCCCGGCAGCGAGTTCTGGCTGCCAGAGGGCAACTTCAAAGAGGTCTACGTGCTGGTGCATGTGCCCGAGGACGCGCAACCCGGCGACTACAGCGGCACGATTTCGGTGGCTGCCGATGGTGCGCCTGCCACGGAGATGGCCCTCAACCTGACGGTCAGGCCGATTGAGCTGATCCAGCCGACCGACAAGCGCTACGGGATGTACTACCGCGCGAACACTCTCCTCGACCGCCCCGAAGAGGTGAATGACGCCGAGTTCGCGGACATGGCTGCCCATGGCTGCACGATGATCAAAGGGCATACGGCGATCACCTGGGCGCGCGATGACGCAGGCAACATCACCTGGGACTTCGGCCTGATCCGTGCCACGCTGGACCAGGCGCGGAAACACGGCTTCTTCGGCGAAATCACCATTTACGATGACTTGATGAACCTCGCGCGGCTGATGGGCCTGAAGGCTCTCGATGAGGAGGGCCAGGGCGATCCGGTATCCGAGAACGAGGAGTTGCTGGCGGTAGCGCGCGCGGCCTTTGCCGAACTCAAGCAGCTTGAGGCGGAGTACCCGGAGTTCGAGTTCCTGCTCACGCACATGGACGAAGTCTTCGGCCAGGGGCGACTGGAGCGGTACGTTGACTACGCGGAGGTCATCCGCCGCACCGGCGACTTCCGCATCTACATCACGATGCACATGAACCCGGGCCGCTGGGAGGAGTACATCGAGCGGGCCGACCCCTGGATTGATGTGCGCTCCATCAACGGTCATAGCCTTGAGACCTGGCTGCAGGCCGGCAACACCTGGGAGGACCTTGAGCAGATACTTGCTGAGGCCGGCGATGATGGCTGGATCTATCACAACCAGCGCGGCTCATTCTACCGCAACGGCTGGAACCGCTTCATCAACGGGCTCTTCATGTGGGTGTCGCCGCTGGAGGTCCACGTCCCGTGGATGTACTACTCAGTCAAGGGCAATCCGTTCGATGACACCGACGCCGACGGCCACGACTTCGTCTACGCCGTGCCCCATCCGGACGACCCGACGCTGATGATCTCCACGCTGCACTACGAGAACTTCCGCGAGGGCTACGACGACATGCGCTACATCAAGACCCTCGAACAGCTTATCAGCCAGGCGCGCGCGGCTGGTGTGGACGTCGCCGCCGCCGAGGGATGGCTGGCGGAAATGCGCGCCATGCTCCCGCAACTGCCGGAGGACATCCAGGGGATAGAACTGGAGAGCCCCTACACGGTCGCGGCGACCACGAAGTTCAGCGGAGCCGACTGGGACGCGATGCGCGAGCGGACCGCGCAGCACATCATCGCCCTGCGCAACGCGATGAACTGAACGGCGAGGTCCGCGAGAGCATAATCCATCACCAACCGGGCCACGCGGCCCGTTGATCGGGAGGCGTAGATGTGATGACGGTACGAACGGCGGTCATGCTGACGCTGCTTGGGCTGGTGGCGTTCGCGCTGCCGGCGCAGGCGCAGATCCCCAATTTGATCGAGGACCTGCGCTGGGGCGAGATGAGCGTGCGGGAAGCGCCGGAGGCCGACCTCTCGCAGCGCAAGACCCTGATGATACCGACGCTCCCTTCGGCTCCCGCGCTCGATGGCGACCTGCGCGACCCGGCATGGGAAGCCGCGGCACAGACGGACACATGGATGACCAACACCGGAGAGGCGCCAGCACCGGTGCAGACGACCACCTGGGCCGGACTGCACGACGGGCGGCTCTATGTGGCCGTGCGGGCGGAGGAGCCGAACATCGATGGCCTGCTGGCCGATGTCACCGAGGAGGGCGGCCCGGTCTGGGAAGATGATGTCTTCGAGATGTTCGTGGACGGCAATCTCGACCTCACCACCGTCAACCAGCTCCTCATCAACCCGCTGGGCACCGTCTCCACGCTCACGCGAGGCGGCACCTGGCAGCCGGAAGTGCAGCGTGGCGCATCAATCGGCGAGGATGCCTGGTTCGCGGAGTTCTCGCTGTCGCTGGATGACCTCGGCATCACCGGCGCCGATTTCGGTGTGAACTTCTGCCGCGAACGCCGGGCGAGCGGCGACCTGCAGCTTTCATGCTGGTCACCGACAGGGGGCGCGTTCAATGAGCCGGGACGATTCGGCCTCGCCTCACTGCCCGGAGGCTATCTGAAGGTCTTCTCGGTCGGACGAGGGGTGCTGGGGCAGAACAGCCTCAGCGCCACGATCAGCAATCCCGCCGATCAGCCGCAGGCCCTGAGCGCTCGCCTCGCGTGGTGGCAGGGCGAGGGAATTGCGGTCGCGCGCACCATTGGCCCGTGGACACTGGCGCCGGGAGAGAGCCGGGAGATCAGCTTCGGCTACGACATCCAGCGCACCGGCGAGCCCGTTGAGCTTGAGCTGGCGATCCTCGGACCGCAGCGGAACGTCGTGGCTCAGCGGCAGGTGACGCAGGAGATCGCGGATGTGATGGACCTCGTCGCCAACCGGCGCCTCGTGTCCCGCGATGGCGACACGATGACGGTCCGGGGTGTGTTCAGGATCAGTAGCGCGGTGCTTGAGCGATCTCGCGTGGTCCTGGCGCTCTTCGACGATGCAATGGCCCTGCGGGCGCGCGACGAACTGGCGCCATCGGGGGGCGCAATGCGCGCCGAGCTCAAGCTTCCGGCCCTCGAAGCAGGGCCGCACACCCTGCATCTTGTGCTCAAGAGCGGTCCGGGGGAGGATGCTCGGAGGGTGGCGGAGGAGAAGATCACGTTGTACGTGCTTCCCGACAGGGGAACGCGCTGACGTAGCAGACAGGAAACCCGCATTTTCTGTTGACTACATCAACGCTGCGCGGTAAGCTTAACACTTGGGGGATCACAAGCAACGGTCGTAAGTGGAGGTGGATTGGGATGAGGACGCTGAACACGATCGTGCTGATCCTGCTCATCGTGGGTGGGATCAACTGGGGGCTCGTTGCCCTCGCGGACTTTGACCTGGTCGCGTCGATCTTCGGCGACGGCACCATCGGTCAGGCAGGTGTGGCCGGCACCATCGTCTATGTGCTGGTAGCGCTGGCGGCAATCTGGGCGATCTCCTGGTTCGGGATCTTCGCCGAGAGCCATCGGACCGCTCACGGGCCCATGGCGGCCGAGCAGCACTAGGGTCGGTCATTCGAACAAGTAGCATCACCGGGGCGCCCTGCTCACAGGGCGCCCCTCTTCGTTTGCGCAGGTAAAGGTGGCAATGACCGGGAAAGTGGCGGCATGAAAACCCTCCGCAGCTTGCTGCCGATCGCATCAGTGCTGGCGCTGACAGCACTCGTGGTCGCCCACGCGCAGGCGCAGCATCTGCTCGTGCCGATGGACGACGCTCAGACCGACCACCTGCGCGCCTACGGGCTGACGTGGTGGTGCCTCGACGAGCCGCGCGAGTACGAGTGCCAGTGGCTGCTGAACTACCGCGCGGGAAGTTTCCTTCTGCCAGATCACGCGGATGTGCGCGAACGTGCCGCGCAGCTTGGCGTATCGCTGGAGGCAGTCGGGCCGGCCGAGCAGGCACAGATTGATGCGGTCATCGAACGCTCAAACATGCAGCGGATGCACCTGACGAAGGCGCCTCGCGTCGCCGTCTACACTCCGGCCTACACCGAACCGTGGGATGATGCCGTCACGCTCGCGCTGACTTACGCAGAGGTGGAGTATGACACCATCTGGGACCGCGAGGTGATAGCCGGGGCGCTCACAGAGTATGACTGGCTGCACCTGCACCACGAGGACTTCACCGGCAACTACGGCAAGTTCTTCTCCAGCTTCGCCAATGAGCCGTGGTATCGCCGCCAGGTGCTGGAATCGCGGAACGTGGCGAGTGAACTTGGCTTCCCCGACGTGCAGGCGTGCAAGAAGGCCGTGGCGGCGACTATTGCCTCATGGGTGTCGGAGGGTGGCTTTCTCTTTGCCATGTGCTCCGCGGCCGACAGCCTCGATGTGGCGCTCGCCGGCGGGGAGTTGGATATCGTCGTGGCGCCCGTGGATGGGACGCCAATGAGCGCGAATGTGAACGCGCAGCTTGACTTCTCGATCACCCTCGCCTTCCGTGACTTCCAACTTGTGACCGACCCGATGGCCCCGGAGGTGGCGGACATTGACGTCTCGCCGGGGGCGACTGCGATGATCTCGCAGGGCGAGGTGTTCGAGCTGTTCGAGTTCTCCGCCCGGCAGGACCCCATCCCGAGCATGCTGACCCAGTGCCACGTGGCGGAGGTGGCGGACTTCCTCGGTCAGACGACGGCCTTCCGCCGCGACGCTATCAAGGACAGCGTTGTGATCCTCGGCGACTTCCCCGAGCTAAACCGGGTGAAGTACATCCACGGCGGGTATGGCAAGGGCACCTTCACCTTTCTCGCGGGGCACGATCCGGAGGATTACGCGCACGTCATAGGGGAGGACCCTACGGAGCTGTCGGTACACTGCCACTCGCCCGGTTACCGGCTCATTCTGAACAACATCCTTTTCCCCGCAGCGAAGACTAAGGAGCGAAAGACGTGAGCCCCGGGGTTTCTTTTCCTGCAATCGGGGGGAGGATACTGAGGAGCGCAGCGAGAAGTGACGCGCTGCCGGATGTGTTGAATCGCCGCCGGGGGACGTTCTGATGGGGCTCTGCGTCACGTAGCTATTCTTGACTTTTGTCTGTGTTTATGGTACGGTCGGCAAGAAGCAGCAGCGTCCCGCCGGCCTCGCGGTGGGTTGGCCGTGCCCGGTCTGCGGCCCGAGCGGCGTGAGGGAACACGGGCAGCATGTATCAGCACACGCACAACCAAACCGCAACAGGCGAAGCGCGTATCCTGGGAGGAATCGAGATATGGAGAGGCTTGGGTCGCTGTTCTGGAGTGGTGTCACGGTACTGGCACTGGTCGGAATCCTGAGCAGTATCGCGGCACCCATCGCTCTCGCGGGCCCCATCGTCAGGATTACTGATCCCGCACATGAGCAGACCGTTCAGGGTCAGATCCTCGTAGATGTTGCCTTCCGCACTGATTCCGATCAGCCCATCAGCAGAATCGATCTGCTTATCGACGGCGAACTGGCGCGACAGTATCCCCTTGACCCACCCCGTCTGAGTGGCAGGCAGTCGTTTAACTGGGACTTCACCTCTCTCGCCGGCACCAAGCACACGATCAGCGCCCGCGCTATCGACGTCCTTGGCGAGATCGGGATGGCCACCATCACTGTCACCGTCGCGGGCGCGCGCAGCAGCGGCCCGGGCGGTCAGGACAGGATACCGCCGGTCGTTAACATCTACTATCCCGCACATGGCGCCGAGGTCTCCGGTCAGGTTCCTATCAAGGCTGACGCGAGCGACAACGTCGGCGTCAAGTACGTGTTCTTCTACATCAACGGCAAAGTACACAAGCTCATCATGAACTCGCCGCCTTACGAGGACCTGTGGGATACCACGAATATGCCGGACGGTCCGGCCGTGCTACAGGTCAAGACGATGGATGAGGCAGAGAACGAGGGCGCATCCGCCGAGGTCACCGTCTTTGTCTCCAACCGGCAGATGACCACTACGCCGGAGGCTGCGGTCGCCGCTCCGCCGGTTGCCGCGAGCCCTGCCGATGTCCCGGTGGTCAGTGGCACCGGCACCGCACCGCAGCAGTCCAGCCCGGTAGCCGAGGAGCCCTCCATGGCGACGGCAACCGGAGGCTCAGCGCCCGAGGCGGCCCGCGTGGGCTACGTTGCCCCGATCGGCGATTACGCGGCCTCCTGCCGCACTTCGTCGCCGGAACGGATGCTGGCCGGTCTGCCGCGTTCCGAGCAGCCGGTGCAGACTTCCGACTACGAAGTGGCTGATATCGCTCCCGAGCTATCCGCGGCTGAGGTCGCTTCCGACGCCGTCTACGAGCCGATGATTGCCAGCAGCGACTACGGGGCACGGATGACGATGCCCAGGCGGCTGGCTGAAACCTCAAGTCACATCGTTACGGCGATCGCCACCCGCAGCGACACCGGCGAGCCCCTCGGCCCGCAACTGGCGTCCGGCGATGCGGCGCAGCGGGTGACCATGCCCAGGACACGAATCGAACATCAGCCCACGCTCGAGTCAGCAGCCGAGTTGCGACCGGGCTGGGTCGTACTTGAGCCGTCGCTGGAACTGACGCCCGACCGAGCGCAGGTCGCGGCGCGCATCACCGCACCGCTGCGCTCCCTGACACCGACTGAGGTCCTCGCGATGGACATGGGCGACCTCGACGCACTGGTGGTCGAGGGTGGGCCCGAGGCTGACCTGGGCTCCATCATCGCGCGACTCGAGGTCCGGACAACGTCACCTCAGCGCATGCTGGAGGATTCCGCTCGGCTGAGCCTTGCGGGAACCGGCACTGGCGCGCAGTATGCCGCCGCGCCGGCCGCGATTGAACTTGAGACAGTGTCGCCGGAGGGCCGGCTGACGCTGCCGGGGCAGCTCTCGAGGCGGACCGATCCGGTGCTGGATATGCCCCTGACCGCTTTCGAGCCTCGGACGGAGACCGCGAGCGAGATGCGCATCGCGGTGCTCCCCGAGCGCGCATCGCGGGCGGCCATTCCCGCGGACGGTCGCCTGACGTTGCCGGGCCGCCCGAATATCGCGCCCGTCGCATCCACCGCCTTCGAGGATATCCAGGTGCTGTTCAACAGTGACGCGCTGGAGTTGCTCGCTTCGCCGGAGATGCGAGAGGGCATATCAATGGCGCCGCTGCGCGAGATCTTCGAGCACAGCGATGGCGTGCTCTACTGGTACCCGGTGGAGAAGCGGGTCCACGCGGCCCGGCCGGGCACCGAGATGAGCCTGAAGATCGGCGACCCGCGCGTGACAGTCAATGACCAGGAGCGGACGCTGCAGGTTGCTCCTTACATCAAGCAGGGGCGCACGATGGTCCCGCTGCAGTTCCTTGCGGACACGCTTGATGTCACGATCACGTTCAACCCCGAGACGGGGCAGATCTGCCTGACCAGCAACGAGTTCTGAGTAGGGGCAGACCGCCCCTGCGGGGGCGGCCGCCTGGTGCAATCCCCCCAGCCCCAGGGCCGCGCGCATGGGGCTGGTTTCGTAACAAGCGCCGCGTGGTCCGGCTCGAGCCGGACCGAGGACGCGACTTTGCGAGGTAAGAGATGACGCCGAAGACGCCCAACAGGATGCTCAGAGTGAACGAGGCCGGCCACCTGGTGGTGGGCGGCTGTGATGTCGTCGAGCTTGCGGAAAAGCATGGCACGCCGCTTTATCTGTATGACGAGGCGGAGATTCGTCGCCGCTGCCGGGACTACCTGAGCGAGTTCGGCACCCGCTTCCCGCAGGTGGAGATCGCCTACGCCTCCAAGGCCGCCCTCACGATGGGCATCGCGCGCCTGATGGACCAGGAGGGCATGGCGCTCGATGTCGCCTCCGCCGGCGAGCTTTACACCGCGCTGCAGGCGAACTTCCCCGCCGAGCGCATCAAGATGCACGGCAACTACAAGTCCGACCTCGAGCTTCGGATGGCGCTCGAAGCTAAGGTCGGGCGGGTCGTCTGCGACAGCCTCACCGAGCTTGAGCAGCTTGATGAGGCCGCGCGGAAGATGGGCACCGTGGCCGAGATCCTCATTCGCGTACGGCCGGGCATTGACACGCACACGCACGAACTCATCCAGACCGGGCAGGTTGACAGCAAGTTCGGCGTCGGCATCTTCGGCGGCGAGGCGCATGAGGCCATCGAACTGGCCCTCAAGTGTGAGGGCCTGCACCTGCGCGGCCTGCACTGCCACATCGGCAGCCAGTTGCTCGAGACCGACGCATTCGAGCGCACCGTTGACCAGATGGTCGAGTTCCTCGCGCTGGTACGCGATGATCTGGGCTTCGAGTGCGAGGACCTCGACATCGGCGGCGGGCTGGGCATTCGGTACACGGAGAAGGACGAACCGCCCACGGTGGCCGACCTCGCTGAGGCGATCTGCCCGCGCCTGCTGCGCGCGCTGAAGAATCACGACCTGTCAGTCCCGCGGCTGATCCTCGAGCCTGGCCGATCGATCGTCGGGGAAGCTGGAGTGACCCTCTACACGATCGGGGTCATCAAGGATATCCCGAGCCTGCGAACGTATGTCTCGGTTGATGGCGGGTTGTCCGACAATCCGCGGCCGGCGCTCTACGATGCCGTCTACGAGGCCGTGGTGGCAAATCGTGTCGAGGAGCATGCCGCCTGCGAGTGGGTGAGAGTAGCCGGCAAGCACTGCGAGACGGATACGCTCATAGACGACACCTGCATCGGCCACTGCGAACCCGGCGACCTGCTTGCCGTCTTCGCCACGGGCGCGTATAACTATGCGATGGCGTCGAATTACAATCGCTTCACTCGGCCGGCGGTGGTGCTCTGCTGCGACGGGCAGGATGAACTGCTCGTTGAGCGCGAGAGCCTTGCCGACCTGATCAGCCACGACCGGATTCCGAAGCACCTCGCCGCGAAAGAGGCTGCCGAGGACTGTAAGCAGCAGGGGTGAGTGGTGCTGCGCCTGGATGACCGGCTCAAGGCGGGGCAGAGGGAGCTGTTGGCCCGTGTCGGCGAGATTGCCGCCGAGATGGATCTGTCGGCCTTCCTCGTCGGCGGCCCGGTGCGGGATCTGCTGCTCGACCGGCCCGCTCCGGACCTCGATGTCAGCATCGAGGGGCCCGTTCATCCGCTGGCCGAGCGGCTCGCCGAGCGGCTTGATGCGAGGGTGCGCAAGACCTCGCGCTTCATGACCGCCGCGCTGGTGCTGCGCGACGGCAGCGAGCTTGATCTCGCGCGCACGCGGACGGAAAGCTACCCTGAGCCCGGAGCGCTGCCGCTTGTTGAGCCTGCCGGGCTGGCCGATGACATCAGGCGGCGCGACTTCAGCGTCAATGCCATGGCGGCGGCGCTTGAGCCGGGGAGATTCGGCCAACTGATAGACCCGCTGGGGGGCCTCGCGGACCTCCAGGCGCGACGCCTCCGGGTGCTGCACGACCGCAGCTTTATTGACGACCCGACGCGCATGTTGCGCGCGGTGCGCTTCATGCTGCGGCTGCAATTTGAGCTTGAGGCGCATACGCGGGAGCTGCTTGATCGGGCCAACTCACAGCGGCGTCTCTCTGGCCTCTCCGGTGCGCGGCTGCGCAACGAACTCGCTCGGATCTTCAGGGAGTCGCCCGCACGCGGTCTGCGGACGCTGCAGGAGCTTGATCTGTTGCAGGGCATGGGGCTCGCGCCGGCCTCGGAGGCCGCCTGCGAGGCATCGCGGCACCTTCCGGAGGCGGCCAGAGTCCTCGATCTGGACCTGCGGAAGAGCAGCGCGCTGGCCACCTGCCTCGGCGTCTATGCGGGGCTGTCGGGACAGGATGCAGGGGCGGTGGCGGTGCGGCTGATGCTCGACGGGCAGGTGCGGCGGTCCATGTGCAGGGCCGCGCTGCTGATCGAGGAGCCGCCTCAGGCGCTGCGGGATGAGTTGCCGGATAGTGAGTTGTATTTCGCGCTGCGCGGAACGCCGGCGGCGGCGGTCGTCTCGTGCTGGGCGGCAAGCGAGCCACCTGTGCGGGCAAGGCTTGAGCGCTACTGGCATGAGTTGCGCGACGTCGTTGCAGATGTTGATGGCGAGGACCTGATCGCGCTGGGTTACCGGCCCGGTCCAGGATTCGGGCCTGCACTGGAGGTCGCGCTGGCCGCGAGGATAGACTTCGACGCCGCGCGGGAGGAGCA
>LSQX01241042.1_pt3 | contig 34147 bp, 28 predicted proteins | sample 654561 | NCBI WGS metagenome assembly LSQX01 (sample SAMN04489861, study PRJNA283612) | anaerobic digester metagenome | isolation source: 4 biogas reactors fed with cattle manure at either 37C or 55C with and... | place: Denmark: Kongens Lyngby | collected 2014 | reverse complement strand
GGGCTTAGGCCGCGAAAGCTAAATTCTGATTGTTGTCAGTTAATTTAATTTCCCCGTTTTAACGTGGCCAGGGTCCACGGCTCGCTTACCATGTGCCCGACGATCCCCGTCGAAACCAGTACACCCCCATGAGGGGGACCGGCCAGGGCGCAGCCTGCCCTGTGTCCGGCGCGCTAAGCCGCGCCAGGTCCTGACGCGGATGAACACCTTGGTGTAAACCCGCCTTATGGACAGCCTGATTATACATCAAAACGCCTGTTTGGTCAAATATTTCCAGGGGAGTGATGGCGCTGACCGCTGTGCGGATTCATTCGCAGAACAATCAAAATGGCTGAAAAACGCCATGTCATTATGGTGTAAAACTTGTGAAAACACAGGCACAGGTCCCTTTGTATTTTCACCCCATGTATTTTCGAGAATCATGAACGTTCATTGCGATTGTAAGCGTCATAAACCCAGGTATTTCCTCATGAGCACAGACACACGTCCCCTGTGTTCAAAACGCCATGCTATTAAGGTACAAAACTTGTGAAAACACAGGTACAATCCCGCTGTATTATCACCTCATGTGTTTTTGGCAATCTTCAACACTCATTGCAATTGTTAGTGCCATAAATCCAGGTATCTCCTCAATAACACAGACACACATCCCCTGTGTTATCGTCTCAATGACTCATGAAAAGCAGAAACTCAAATGACATTTGTAAGCGTCATGTTTCCCAGGCATTTTCTCAAGAACACAGACACACGTCCCCTGTGTTCGCGTCCCCTGTGCTCGCGTCCCCCGTGTTAGTCCCTATGTTCTCAAACAACCGCATCACCCGGCCATTGAACCCCTTCCGCCCGCCTTTCCCCTCCTCTCCAATATCCACAGCACCGGCAGCATCAGCGCCAGCACAGCGGCGCCCACAAGGAAGATGGCTGGGGTGGGCACCTGTTTGGCCAGGCCCAGCTCCACATAGGTCCTGGCGGAGCCCTTGATGACGGCATTGCCCAGGAAGGGGCCAATCACCATGGGCAATAGAACGGAGAAAATCATCCGCACGCCTTGAAAACGCCCGGCCTGGCCGGCGGGGATGCCATCCTGCACCAGGCCGTTTAAGCAGGCGGCCGCCGCCATGCTGCCGCCAATCATCGCAAAACCGGCGGCAATCAGCGCAGGGACGCTGGTTGACACAGACATACCCAGTAAGCCCGCCAAGCCCAGAATGACCGCCGGGATGGCGGCGCGCGTCTTGCCGATGCGGTCAATCAGGGGGCCATAGGCCAGGGTCAGCGCCGCCGCGCCCAGCAGCACCGCGCCCAGGATGAGCGCGTAGTTGGTGATGCCCAGGCCGGTCTGGATGTAGATAATCAGATAGGGCATGTAGGCCTGGGCGGCGATGCCGTGCATCAAGAGGCCCAGCAAGGCGGCGTACAAGCCAATGTTTTGCCGGATGACCGACAGCGAAAAGCCGTGCAGCAGCACGGGCAGGTAGGGCTCGCGGGCAGGCTGCACTGATGGCTCCCGGATGAGGATAAGCCCCAAAATGCCCGCAATCAGCGTGGCCACCCCCACGATGGTGAAGAAATCCGCCCAGCGGCCCGCCTGCGTCAGCGGGTCCAAGGCGCCAAACACCAGCAGCATGCTGATCAGCGGCAGCGTATTCAAAATGCCCTGGGCGCGCCCGCGGTTGCCCGGCAGGGTCACATCGGTCACCCAGGCGTTGAAGGCGGCGTCATTGGCGGTGCTGCCAAAGAAGGTCATCACGCAGTCCAGCGCCACCACCAGCAGCGCAGCCCGGCGCGCGCCTTCCGCCAGCATCGTATTTCCCGGGCTGATGAAGCGGAAGGCCAGGATGCTCAGGCCCCACATCAGGTAGCCCGCTACGATGAAGGCCTTGCGCTTTCCCAGGCGGTCCGACAAGGCGCCCATAAACAAGGTGGTCAGCGTGGCGGCCACAGCGCTCAGCGCCACCATCAGGGCGATCAAGCCGGTGTCGGGAAGGATGGCGTTGTACAGAAACACGTTGAAATACATGTTTTCGATGGTCCAGGCCACCTGCCCAAACAAGCCCATCACCAACAGGGCGGCAGCGGTTCTGGCGCCCAGGGGCGCGGCCGTTTGCTTATTTATCAATGTCGCCATGCGATGCCTCCCCCGCCGTGCGCCAAGGGCACGGTGCTCTTTTGTGGGTTGGTGGATGACGCGCTTGGTCCGCCGCGCCTGCCCTGTGTTTTCAACCATTCTATCACGCGTTCCCCCGGCATACAACGCAAGCCCCGCTGGTGTATAATGCCTAAAGCGAACATCAAAGGAGCATTCCCATGAAAGAGTCCACCCTGGCCTATCTCGTTTCCCGCCTGCGCGAACTGGCGCAGACCCCCTCCCCCACCGGCATGACCCACCTGGCCGAGGAATACCTGATGAAGGAACTGGCCGCCCTGGGCTTTTCCCCGCGGCGCAGCCGCAAAGGCGCGGTGTTCTGCGCGCTGAACGAGGGCCAGGGCGAGGGCATTCTGCTGTCCGCCCACATTGACACCCTGGGGCTGATGGTGCGCGCGGTGAAGGGCAATGGCCGGCTGCGGATCACCCAGCTGGGCGGCTACCCCTTCCAGTACGCCGAGCAGGAAAACGTGACCGTGTTCTCCCGGGAGGGCAAACAGATTCCGGGCACCCTGCGCATGAACCAGCCCGCGGTGCACGCCAACAAGGAACTGCGCACCCAGGAGCGCAGCGACGAGAGCATGGAAGTGGTGCTGGACATGAAGGTGTCCACCAGGGAGGAAACGGAAAAGCTGGGCATCAGCGCCGGGGATTACATCGCCCTGGACCCGCGCTTTGTGCAAAGCGGGGAAGGCTTCATCAAAAGCCGGCACATGGACGACAAGGCCTCCGCCGCCGTGCTGCTGGCCCTGGCCCGTGCCTTCAAAGAAGGCGCGGCCATCTGCGCCCGCCCGGTCCACCTGCTGTTTTCCAACTATGAGGAAGTGGGCCACGGCGCCGCCGCCGGCCACCCAGACAACATCCGCGACATGGTGGCGGTGGACATGGGCGTGGTGGGTGACGACCTGCAGACCGACGAATTCAAGGTCAGCATCTGCGCCAAGGACTCCGGCGGCCCCTACAACCGCGAGCTGACCGGCGCCCTGGTTGGCACGGCGCAGAAAAACAAGCTGCAGTACGCCGTGGACATCTATCCTTATTATGGCTCCGACACCTCCGCCGCCCTGGGCGCAGGGCACGACTACCGCCACGCCCTCATCGGGCCGGGGGTGGCCGCCAGCCATGGCTACGAGCGCGTGCACGAGGAAGGGCTGTGGAACACTTTCCTGCTGCTCAAAGCCTTCCTGGAAGAGGGGATCAAGCAGCTGAGCGAATAATCAATTGAGCAATTGAAAAGGTTGGGGCATGAATGAATGAACCGCGCCCCAACCTTTTCACTATGCTGCTTTGAAAACCTTATTCCTCCACCTGCATCACTTTCAAATCATCGGAAATGATCAATTTCGCCTGGGTGGCCTCCTGAATCTGCGCCAGGGTGTATTCGGGGTTGTACTCGGTCAAAACAAAGCCCTCCGGGGTGACCTCAATCACGCCCATTTCGGTGGTGATCAGGTCCACTGCGGCCACCGCCGTCAGCGGCAGGCTGCATTTTTCCACCAGTTTGGGGTTGCCCTTCGCGGTGTGCTCCATGGCCACGATGACGCGCTTGGCGCCTGACAGCAGGTCCATCGCCCCGCCCATGCCCGGCACCATCTTGCCGGGAATCATATAGTTGGCGATGTTGCCCATTTCGTCCACTTCCAAAGCGCCCAGCACGGTCACATCCAGGTGGCCGCCGCGGATGATGCCAAAGGAGGTGGCGCTGTCAAAAAACACGCCGCCGGGCAAAATGGTAACGCAGGCGCCGCCGGCGTTGACGATGTCACGATCCTCCTGGCCCTCCAGCGGCACCGGGCCCAGGCCCAGGAAGCCGTTTTCGGCGTGGATTAAGATGTTTTTGTCTTCCGGAACGAAGTTGGACACCAGGGTGGGCAGGCCGATGCCCAGGTTGACAATGCTGCCCTCGGTCAGTTCCTGGGCGACGCGCTTGGCGATGAAGGCCTGGGTTTGCTGCTTATCCATTACTGCACCTCCTGCACGATGTAGTTGACAAAGGCGCCGGGCACGATGATCTCGTTGGGGTCCAATCGCCCTACGGGAACAATTTCGCGCACCTGGGCGATGGTGATGCTGGCGGCGGAGGCCATGATGGGGTTGAAGTTGCGCGTCGCGCCCCTGTACACCAGGTTGCCGTACTCGTCCGCCTTGTCGGCAAACACCAGGGCGATGTCGGCGTGCAGCGGTTTCTCCAGCAGGTATTTGACGCCGTCCACCTCCATCACCGTCTTGCCTTTTTCCACCTCGGTGCCAACGCCGGTGCGCGTCAGAAAACCGCCCAGGCCATAGCCCGCGGCGCGGATTTGCTCCACCAGCGTGCCCTGGGGCACCAGGTGCACCACCGTCTCCCCCTCCACCATCTGGCGGCCCGTTTCCTTGTTGGTGCCGATGTGGGAGGCGTAGATGGTGGAAAACAGCTTGGCCGCCACCATCCTTCCCGGCCCCATGGTGGGAAAGCCGGTGTCGTTGGCAATCAGGGTGAGGTTCTTGAAACCCTTTACCATCAGCGCGTCAATCAACTGTTCCGGCGCGCCGCAGCCCAGAAAGCCCCCAATCATCACGCTGTTGCCTTCCTTGACCAGGTCCGCCGCCTGGGACGCCGTGAGCCGTTTGTTCATGCCATACCTTGCCTTTCTTTCAGCAGCCATAGGCTGCCGGGTGTTTGTGGCCTTAGCGATGAAGTCTCAGCGCCATGAGCGCCAGGCCAGTATGATGTCTGTGTCTTAGTATAGCGACAGAAGGCAGCCCTGTCCATGAATTGTTTCTTTTTGGTTTTTAATTTCCGTCCCGCGAAAGGTGTAAAGATGATGAAATGAGAGGTTGTCATTCTTTGAGGTTGATCCCAAGCATAGTGCTTTACTGCAAGCAGAATATACAATTTTTTCAATTCCTGGCTCATTTTACTTTGAATTTCCATCGTGCCGACCATCCGCGCCTTCTATGGTATAATCACCCCACAACAAAGGAGTGCACACCATGGCCGAACTGACCCCGATGATGCGCCAGTACCTGGAGCTGAAGGAGACCTACAAAGACGCCCTGTTGTTTTTCAGGCTGGGCGATTTTTATGAGATGTTCTTTGACGACGCCGTCACCGCCAGCCGGGAGCTGGAGCTGACCCTGACCGGGCGGGACTGCGGCCTCACAGAGCGCGCCCCCATGTGCGGCGTGCCCTGGCACGCGGTGGACGGCTACATCCAGCGGCTCATCGCCCGGGGTTTCAAGGTGGCCATCGCGGAGCAAACCGAGGAGCCCGGCAAGGGCAAGACCCTGGTCAAGCGCGACATCGTGCGCGTGATCACCCCGGGTACCTACACCGACACCACCCTCACTAGCCAAAAAGAAAACCGCTTTGTGGCCAGCGTGTATTTTGCGAACAAAAAAGCGGGCGTTGCCCTGTGCGACGTGTCCACGGGTGAGTTTTATGCCCGCGCGTTTCCGGATGGTGATGAAGCCCTCGCCGCCTTCCTGCTGGCGCGCTCTCCCAGCGAGGCCATTTCCAACCAACCGGAGCGCTTGAAAGAAATCTATACCGGCTACATCAGCCAGGTGCGCGAGGAGGGCTTTCAGAAAAAGCGGGCGCTGGACGAAATCAAAGCGCAGTTTGGCGTGCAGAGCCCGGAAGCACTGGGCCTTCCCCGCAATGACGAGCTGCATGTCTGCCCCGCCGGCGCCCTGCTCAACTACTTAAACGACACCCAGAAGGTGGCCCTCAAGCACATCACCACGCTCACCATTTTGCGCGGGGAGGATGTGATGCCCCTGTCCTCCGCGACCCGGCGCAGCCTGGAGCTGACCCAGCTGCAGCGCGGCAAGGGCGGGAAGGGCACCCTGCTTCATGAACTGGATTACACCCGCACCGCCATGGGCGGGCGCCTGCTGCGCGACTGGGTGGAGCGCCCCCTGACCAGCCTGGATGCCATCGGGCAGCGCCTGGACTGCGTGGAGGCCTTCTACAAGGACCTGATGCTGCTGGAGGAAGCCGGGCAGCTGCTGCAGCAGGTGTACGACCTGGAGCGATTGCTATCCAAGCTCAGCTACCGCACCCTGGGCCCCCGCGACGGCCTGGCCCTGCTGCGCACCCTGGAGCAGGCCCCCAAGGCCCAGGAATTGTTAAAAGACCTGCCCCAGGAGGGCTTCAAAGCCCTGCGGGCTCAATTGGCCCCGCAGGAGGACTTGGCGCAGATGCTCCATGCTGCCCTCTCCCCGGACGCGCCGGTTTTGCTGTCAGACGGCGGGGTGATCCGGGAAGGCTACAACAAGGCCCTGGACGAGGCCAGGCTGGCCGCCCGGGATGGCCGGCGCTGGATTTCAGACCTGGAAGCGCGGGAACGCGAGGCCACCGGGATTAAAAACCTGAAGGTGCAGTACAACCGCGTCTTTGGCTACTACATCGAGGTCACCCGCTCCAACTATTCCCTGGTGCCCGCGCACTACATCCGCCGGCAAACCATGGCCAACGCCGAGCGCTTCACCACCGAGGAGTTAAACGACCTGGAGCGCCGCGCCCTGGGCGCCCAGGAGGAGATGGCGTCTCTTGAAAGCCAGCTCTACAACGCCCTGGTAGATGAGCTCTTTGCCCACATCCGCCCCTTGCAGGAACTTGCCCAGGGCTTCAAGTCTTTAGACGCCCTGCAGTCCTTCGCCCGCGCCGCGCGGGAAAAGCGCTACATCAGGCCCGGTATCAACACCGAAAACCGCATGGACATCGTCCAGGGCCGCCACCCGGTGGTGGAAAGCGCCCTGCCGGAGGGCGGCTTTGTGCCCAATGACACCGGCATGACTGAGGATGAGCGCGTGCTGATTGTGACCGGGCCCAACATGGCCGGCAAATCCACCTATATGCGGCAGACCGCCTTGATCTGCCTGATGGCGCACATGGGCAGCTTCGTGCCCGCGGACAAAGCGGACATCCCCCTGCTTGACAATGTGTTCACCCGCATCGGTGCCCAGGACGACCTGGCCGCCGGCCAGTCCACCTTCATGGTGGAGATGAGCGAGCTGTCCGCCATCCTGCGGGGCGCAACCAAGCATTCCCTGGTGGTGCTGGATGAGGTGGGCCGGGGCACGGGCACCCTGGACGGCCTGTCCATCGCCTGGGCGGCGGTGGAATTTCTGGCGGACCCGGAAAAATCAGGCGCGCTCACCCTCTTTGCGACGCACTACCACGAGCTGTCCGGCATGGAAGGCGCGCTGGCAGGCGTGGTCAATTTGAGTGTGCTCACCAAAGAACTGGGGGATGAAGTCATCTTCCTGCACAAGATTGTCAGGGGCAGCGCCGACAAATCCTTTGGCGTGTATGTGGCCCGGATGGCGGGCGTGCCCCGCTCCGTCGTGTCCCGCGCGCGGGAAATCCTGGCGCGGCTGGAGGCCAACGACATCACCCAGGACACCATCGGCAAAAACATCCTGGAAAAGAAAAGCAAAAAGAACGAGCAGATGGCGCTGGGCGAGTACGCGCGCGCCGAATTTGTGCAGGAGTTGGCGGCCCTGGATGTGCTGCAGATGAGCCCCATGGACGCGCTGAACACCCTGTTTGTCCTCAAGGAGAAAGCCAGAAAACTATGAGTGTCATCAAAGTATTGCCGCCGGATGTAGTCGAACTGATCGCCGCGGGCGAGGTGGTGGAGCGGCCGGCCTCCTGCATCAAGGAGCTGGTGGAAAACAGCCTGGACGCCGGGGCCACCGCCATCAGCGTGGCCATTGAGGGCGGCGGGCTGGATGTGATACGGGTCACCGACAACGGCGGCGGCATGGCCGGGGAGGACCTGCGCCTGGCCTTTTTGCCCCACGCCACCAGCAAATTGCACCGGGCGCAGGATTTGCACCTGGTCGCCACCCTGGGCTTTCGCGGGGAGGCGCTGGCCAGCATCGCCCGGGTCAGCAAAATCACCCTGCACACCCGGCAAAAAGGCGCGCAAAGCGGCATGAAGGCGGTCAATGAAGGCGGGCAGATGCTCAGCATCCAGGAAGCCGCCGGGGCCGAGGGCACCAGCATTGTGGTGCGTGACCTGTTCTACAACGCCCCGGTGCGCCGGGACTTCATGAAAAAGCCGCAGCGCGAGGCTGCCCTGTGCGCGGAACTGATGCAGCAGTTGATTTTGTCCCGCCCCGATGTGGCCTTCCGCTTTACCATCGACGGCAGGCAGCACTACTCCTCCCCGGGGGACAAGACCCTGGAGGGCGCCATCCTGGCGGTCTACGGCCTGGACACGGTGAAGGCCATGATAAGGGTGGACGGAGCAGGGCAAGGCCTGCTCATTTCCGGCGTGGTGGGCGTGGGCGAACAATCCCGCGGCAACCGTTCCCACCAGCACTTCTTCTTGAACGGCCGGGCTGTCCGCTCCCAGCTGCTCTCCCGCGCGGTGGAGGAGGCCTGCCGCCACCGGGTGATGATTGGCCGCTATCCCCTGTGCGTGCTCAGCTTGCAACTGCCTTATGAGGCGGTGGATGTCAATGTCCACCCCAACAAATGGGAGGTGCGCTTTCAGCGCGAGCAGGCGGTGGTGGAGGCCGTGCAGCAGGCGGTGGGCGATGCCCTGCAAACAGCGCCGCTGGACAGCCCCCCGCCCCTGTTTGAACGGGAAGCGGAAACCGTTCAGCCCCAGGTGAGCCGGGTGGAGGTGCAGCAGCCCGCAGCAACGCCTCATGAAGCAACACCCCCCGCACTTACGCAGGAACCTTCCATACAAATACCCGCCCCCCGCGCCCTGGTGGCCCGGGACGTGGTGAGCGATATGCCCCCCACGCCTGTGCGCCCGCCGGTGATTGAAGAAGAAGTCGAGCAAATCCATGCCCACCCGGTGCCCGCGCCGTCACAGAAGCTGGTGGTGCTGGGCGTGGCCTTTTCCACCTACATCATCGCCCAGCAGGGGGAGCGCATCCTGCTCATTGACCAGCACGCCCTGCATGAGCGCCTGTTGTTTGATTCCATGATGGCCTACAAGGACAGCACCCAACCCTCCCAAACCCTGCTGCTGCCCCAGGTGGTGGAGCTGGACTACCCCACCCACCAGGCTTTTTTGGCCTACCAGGAGGACTTGGAGCAGGCAGGCTACGAGGCGGAGGACTTTGGTTCTCGCGCCGTGCGCCTCATGAGCGTGCCGATTGAATTGGGCGAGCCGCTGGCCGTGCGCAGCTTCCTGGACGCCCTGGACGAACTGCGTGACAAGGGTAATTTGAGCGGCAAAAGCCGCAGGGAGCGCATCATCATGGCCAGCTGCAAGCACGCCGTGAAGGGCGGGGAACGCTTAAGCGACAACGCCTTGCAGGAGCTGGCCGATGAGATGACCCGCAACAACACCATCCCTTCCTGCCCCCATGGTCGGCCCATCGTGCTGGAGCTGACCCGCAGGGAGCTGGAAAAGCGCTTCCGGCGCATCCAGGGCTGATGAAGCCCACTGTTTTGGCCCTGGTGGGGCCGACGGCCTCGGGCAAGACCGCGCTGGCGCTGCACCTGGCGCAAGCGCTGAACGGCGAAGTCCTGTGCATGGACTCCATGCAGGTTTACCGCGGCATGGACATCGGCACCGCCAAGCCCACCAAAGAGGAACAAGCCCTGGTGCCCCACCACCTGCTGGACATCGTGGACCCGGGCACGCCTTTTTCGGTGGCCGAATACGAGGACCTGGCCAAGCAGGCCATTGAGGGCATCACAGGGCGCGGCAGGCTGCCCATCCTGTGCGGCGGCACCGGCTTGTACTTGAAAGCACTGTCGGGCGGAATGGACTTTGGCGGCGCGGCGGCGGACCCCATCATCCGTGAAAAATACCAGCAGCTGGCTGATTCAGCTGGAAATGAGGCGGTGCACGCGCGGCTTGCGGCCATCGACCCGGACAGCGCCAAGGCCCTGCACCCCAACAACCTGCGCCGGGTCATCCGCGCGCTGGAAGTGTATGAGCTGACTGGCCAAGCCTTCTCCTCCCAAACGCCCAAAGCCCAGGACCGCCCTTATGACATCCGCGCCTTCGCCCTGGACTGGCCGCGGGAGACCTTGTATCAGCGCATCAACCAGCGGGTGGACAGCATGCTGAAGGAAGGCTTGCTGGAGGAAGCCAGGGCCATTTTTGCCCTCAAGCTCCCGCCCGAGGCGCAAAGCCTGCAGGGCCTGGGCTACAAGGAATTCTTTTCCTTCTTCAAAGGCGAGGGCGATCTAAACGACGCCATCGACACCCTCAAACGCCGCACCCGCAACTACGCCAAGCGCCAGTTGACCTGGTTCCGTGCCGACAAGAGCGTCCGCTGGCTATCGGGCATTGACGGCGCAGAGCAAAACGCGCGCATCATCAAACAGGAAATGGACAGCAAATGACACAAGACATCCAGCAAATCATCCTCCAGGCCGAGCAGGACCTGAAAACCGTCTTCGCCGGCTTTGACCGGGTGGAGCAGGTTGGCACCGACCGGGTGCTGAACGCTTTTAGTAAGCGCCGCGTGGCCGCCCGCCACTTCGCACCCTCCACCGGCTACGGCTATGACGATGTGGGCCGGGACACCCTGGAAGCCCTGTGCGCGGACATCTTCTTGGCCGAGGCCGCCATCTGCCGCCCGGCCCTGGCCAGCGGCACCCACACCCTATCAGTCGGCCTGTTTGGCCTGCTCCTGCCCGGGGACGAGCTGCTGCTGGCAACCGGCAGCCCCTATGACACCCTGGAAGGCGTCATCGGCAAACACCGTGAGCCGGGCTCCTTGAGCGAGCTGGGCGTCACCGCCAAAACAGTGGAATTAACGCAGGAGGGCGGCATTGACGTGCCCGCCGTACTGGATGCCATGACCGACAAGACCCGCGTGGTCTTTCTCCAGCGCAGCCGCGGGTATTCGCTGCGGCCTTCCCTGTTCCCAAAGGACATGGCAGAGGTCATCCGCGCGGTCAAGCGGAAGAACCCCGAGGTCTTCGTGTATGTGGACAATTGCTACGGCGCCTTTGTGACGGAAGACGAGCCCACCTTCTACGGCGCGGACCTGGTGGCCGGCAGCCTCATCAAGAACCTGGGCGGCGGCCTGGCGCCCACCGGCGGCTACCTGGCGGGCAGCCTGCAGGCGATCAAGCGGGTGGAACACCGCCTGACCGCGCCGGGCATCGGGCGGGAAGTGGGCAGCTATGAGGCCAGCTACCGGCCCTTCTACCAGGGCCTGTTCATGGCGCCGCACACCGTGTGCCAGGCGCTCAAAACCGCGGCGCTTTCCGCGCGCGTAGCGGAGCTGCTGGGCATGACGGCGACGCCCGCCGCCTTTGAGCCGCGCTCTGACATCATCCAGGCCCTGGTGATGGGGGACGCCAACAAGGTGGTGGCCTACTGCCAGGGCATCCAGGCGGCTTCGCCCGTGGACAGCTTCGCCACGCCCGAGCCCTGGGCCATGCCCGGCTATGCCGACCCGGTCATCATGGCGGCCGGCGCCTTTGTGCAGGGCGCTTCCATTGAATTGTCCTGCGACGCGCCCATGCGCGCGCCCTTTGCGGTCTACCAGCAAGGCGCCCTCACCTATGCCTCCGGCCGCCGGGCGGTGGCCGCCGCCTTTGAACGCCTGCTGGAGGTCAGCGATGCCTAAGTGGACCAGCCGCCAACTGGAGGCCATCACCGCGCGCAACCGGGACATCCTTGTCTCAGCAGCCGCCGGCAGCGGCAAGACCGCGGTGCTGATTGAGCGCATCGTGAGTTTGCTTGCAGAAGGCCTGCAGCTGGACCGCCTGCTGGTGGTCACCTTCACCCACGCCGCGGCCGACGAGATGAAGGAACGCCTGACCGACCTTTTGGGCCAGGCGGCGGAGAAGAACCCCGCGCTGCGCGCCCAGTACGCCATGCTGGGCCGGGCGGACATCTCCACCCTGCACAGCTTTTGCGCGAGGCTGGTCAAACAGCACTTCCAGGCCGCGGGCACCGACCCTTTGAGCAAATTGGCGGACGACAACCAGGCGCAGGAGCTATTAAACCAGGCGCTGGATGAGGTGATTGACCAGGCGCACGAAACGCCCAGCGCGGCATTTGCCTCCCTGACAGACCGCTTCAAGGAGCCGGACATCCTGCAAATGGTGCTGTCGCTGTACCGCTTCATCATGTCCATGGACGCGCCCTTTGCTTGGCTGGAAAGCGCCGTACAAATGGATGAAACCCCCAGCCTCTATGACCATCCCTGGTACCTGGTGATGAAGAACGAGGCGGGGCTCCTGCTGCAGGGCGCGCGGGATTTGCTGCTTGAAGCCGCTGCCATCTGCCGGCAGCCGGACGGCCCCCTGCGCTATACCCAGGCCATCCAGGATGATTTGACCGTGGTGGATCTGCTGCAATCCGCCCTTTCCACCCAGCCAAGGTTCACCTGGAACCCGCCCGCCTACACCCGCCTGCCCAGCAAAAAGCCGCCCGCGGAAGAAGACCCGGACCTGGCCCTGCTGGTGAAGGACGGCCTGCGCAAGCAGGCCAAGGACACCATTGCCCAGGCCTTGGCCCTGCTGCCGCAGGACGCCGCACAGGCGCAGGCGTGGATGCAGGATGTTTTAACCACCCAGCCGCAGCTGCGGGCGCTGGCGGATCTGGTGCGCGCGCTGTCGGAACGCTACCAGGAGCTGAAGGCGCAAAAGACCCTCTGGGACTTCAACGACCTGGAGCATCTGGCCCTCAAGGCCCTGCAGGACGAGCGGGTCTACCATCAGGTGTCTAAGCAGTATGACGCCATCTTTGTGGATGAATACCAGGACGTCTCCCGCATCCAGGAGGCCATCATCACCCGTCTTCGCCGGGAGGACAACAGCCTGTTCATGGTGGGCGACGTCAAGCAGAGCATCTACCGCTTCCGCCTGGCGGACCCGGGCCTCTTCCTGTCCAAATACCGCAGCTTTGACCAGGCGCGGGACGCCGTAAAGCGCCTGATTACCTTAAAAGAAAATTTCCGCTCCACCAAAAACATTCTCCAGGCGGTCAACCTGGTGTTTGACCACGCCATGCGCGAAAACGCCACCGAAATCGCCTATGATGACGAGGCCAGGCTATCCACCCTGAAGGAAGATGAACAGGATGAGCGCGTGGAATTGTGGCTGCTGCAACGGGACAATCCACAGCCTTTGGATGAGGAAGCCGACCTGCTGGAAGCGCCTTTGGATGAAGAAGATGAAGATAATCCGGACGAGGAAGGCAATGCCGCCAAGCGCGACAAGGGCGAGATGGAGCGCGCCTTCGTGTACGAAGCCCGGCTGATTGCCCGGCGCATCAAGGAATTGCTGGGCACCCCCATCGTGGATGGGGACAGCGCGCGGGACATCCAGTACCGGGACTTTGCCATCCTGCTGCGCTCGGCGGCCAACCGGGCTTCTGACATGGCGGACATTTTGAACCAGGCCAACATCCCCACCTATTCTGACGCCGAGGGCGAGTTTTACACCCAGTCTGACGTGCGCGACGTGCTCAACATCCTGCAGGTGGTGGACAACCCTTACCAGGACATCCCCCTGCTGTCGGCCCTCTCCTGCCCGGCCTTTGGTTTTTCGCCCAGCCAGCTGGCGGACATCCGCCTGTTGGCCAACACGCGGGAGATTCCCTTCCACCAGGTGTTTTTTGAGACCGCGCAAACAGACCCTGCCTGCCAGAAAGCCGCGGACACCCTGTCCCGCTGGCGGCTGATGGCCAGCAACCTGCCCCTGCCACGTTTTTTAAGCGCCCTGCTGCGCGAATCCGGCCTGTACACCATCGCCGGGGCCAAGGAGGATGGCGAGCTGCGCCGCGCCAACCTGCGCATCCTGGTCTCCCGCGCGGAAAGCGCCACGGACAGCATGAACCTGGCGGACTTTGTCCAGCGCGCCCTGAACGCCGTCAAGCAAAAATCCCGCGACCGCAGCGCTTCGCTGGGCATGAACGAAAACGTGGTGCGCATCATGACCATGCACAAGTCCAAGGGCCTGCAGTTTCCCATCGTCATCCTGCCCGACCTGGCCTCCAGCTTTTCAGGCAAGCGCTTTTCCGCCCCGCTGCGCATGGACGCGATGACCGGCCTGGCCATTGAGCAGATTGACCCCCAAATCCGCACCCGCAAGGACGGCTTTGGGATGCAGGCCATGAAAATCAAGAAGAACCGCGAGGAATTAAGCGAGGAAGCCCGCCTGTTGTACGTGGGCATGACCCGCGCCAAGCAGCGTTTGATGTTGATTGGCGCCATGGACAAGAAGGAAGCCGCGCTCAAGCGCTGGGCCCTGCCCTCCAGCGATTATTCCGCCGGCAGCGCCAAGAGCATGCTGGACTGGGTGTGCAACCCCCTGTATGAGGCGGTCGCCGCGCAGAATGAGCTGCTGTATGACGCCCCCAACGGCAGCCGCTGGCACATCCGCTGGCAGGACATTGAAGGTTTGGCCGCACCCCAAGGCGCTTTGAACAACCAGCCCCTGCCGGTGATGCCCGATAACCTGCCAACGGAAAACCCCTTCCTCCCCCTGGAAAGCCCCGCGCCCAGCCTGCAAAAGTCCTCGGTAACCGCCCTGCTGGCCCGCGCCGCGCTCAAGCGCCTGGAAAAGCAGCAGGCGGACGCGGCCTTGCTGGTGGACAGCGAGCTGCTGGAGCAGGAAGAGGAAACGCCGGAGGACAAGCGCCAGCCGCTGCAAGCCCTCAAACCCCTGCGCCCTTTGTGGACGGCGGGCAAGGAGCAGCAGCTGACCGGCGCGCAGCGGGGCGCCGCGGCACACAAGGCCCTGTGCGCGCTGGACATCGCCCGGCTTTCTCACCTGGAGAATAATGAGCAGGCAAGGGCCCTGCGTGAAACCCTGGACGGCCTGGTCACAAAGGGCATCCTGCGCACCAATGAGCGCGAGGCCGTGGACGAAACCACCCTGCTGCGCTTTATGAACAGCGATTTGGCGCGCCGCCTGGCTGACAGCCCCGAGCGCCACAGCGAATGGCCCTTCACCCTGCAGGTGGAAACTGGCCTGCTCATCCAGGGCGTGCTGGACGCCTGCTTTGTGGAGGACAATCAGTGGGTGCTGGTGGACTACAAGACCGACTGGGGCGAACAGGACGAGATCCTGGGCCGTTACCGCGACCAGATGCGCTGGTACATGCGCGCCCTGCGCGACATCACCGGCCTTCCGGTCAAGGAAGCCTGGCTCTACCTGCTGCGTTCCGGGCAGACGGCGCAAGTCACGGAAATCCAGCCCATCACCCTGGAGGAAATGGGCCTGTAAGCCTCCCGCTTTTATCAAGCAATACAAGAAAAACACCTGGCGGCATTGACAACGAAAACGTTTTGGTAGATACTGTGAGCAGACTGATGCCGGCCCAAGAGCAAACGCATCGTGCTTCCTATTGCTGCGACTGGTTGCGGTCGGTATACACAGGTCAACACAGAATATGGAGGGAACACTATGAGATTCAAACGTCTATCTGCCTTGGTTGTCGCGATGCTGCTGCTGCTGTCCATGACGGCGGTTGTGGCGGAAGAACAGGTTGAGCTGCGCGTGCTCAACTACCTGGACATGGCCTCCCCCAACTCCGCGGAGGAAGGCAAGGTTGTCTGGGAAGCTTTTGAAACCGCCCATCCCAACATCAAACTGGTCATCCAGAACGAGTTCAACGAGCCCTTCCACCAGGCCACCGAGGCCTACGCCGCTGCCGGCAACCTGCCCGATGTCATGTACGTCTGGCCGTCAGGGCGCTCCACCACCCTGCACACCAATAACCTGCTCAAGGACCTCAAGCCCCTGATTGAGCGCGATGGCCTGGCCTCCTCCTACATCGCCCTGGCCATGGACCCCACCCAGCAAGCCAGCGGCTACATCTCCATGCTGTCCAATGGCGTCACCGCCACCAACGCCTTCTTTGTCAACATGGAAGTGCTGCAGGACGCCGGCCTGGAGCCCGCCAAGACCTATTCCGAGCTGGTCGCCCAGGTGCCCGTGCTGGCCGCAAAAGGCTATGACACCGTGCTGATGGCCAACCAGGACAGCTGGGTCATGCAGTCCTGCCTCTTCTCCCTGATCGCCGGCCGTTTCTGCGGCGAAGGCTGGGAGCAGAAAATCCTGAACGGCGAAGCCAAGTTCACCGACCCCGACTTCGTCGCCGCCCTCAATTTCGTCAAACAGATTTACGATGACAAGGTCATTGACCCCGCCACCCTGGCTGTCGGCTACGGCGAGGGCCCGGGCCTCTTCGCCACCAACACCGCCGCCTACTACATCGACGGCGACTGGCGTGCGGGTGCCTTCATCACCGACGCTTCCACCGGCGAAGCCCTCATCACGCCTGAGCGCCAGGCCAACTTCAAAATCACCGTGTTCCCGGAAATCGACGTGGAAGGCGTGAAGCTCAACCGCTCCAACACCGCTGTGCTGGCCACAGGCTATGCCATCAACGCGGCGCTGGAAGACGGCTCCGCCAAGCTGGAAGCCGCCTGGGAACTGGTCAAATGGCTGGTTGGCAAAGACGTACTGACCTATCGCCTGTCCACCGGCGGGCTGCCCAGCCCCTCCCGCACGGACATTGATTATGCCTCTTTGGACCTGGAACCCCTGCAGGTGGCGATCGCCAACCTGGCCAACGACTATGACAAGGCCACCGTGGTCATCGACGCCGCCTTTGAAGGCCCTGTCTTCAACCCCTTGAACGACGGCCTGCAGGCCATCGGCCTGGGCAGCCAGACTCCGGAAGAAGTCGCCCAGAACGTCCAGGCCGCCTTTGAAGCCTGGCAGGCAACCAAGTAAAAAACCCACTAAAAACCTGCCCGCCGCGCCACGCGGCGGGCCTTCACCTTGCAAAAAGGGGAGGTCACCGTGACCATCAACAACGAACGAAGGCTGTCCTACGCCGTCCTGGTGGCGCCGGCCTTGATTATCTACCTGGCCGTGGTGGCCTTCCCCACCATTTTTTCCGTTTTGTTGAGCCTGACCAACTACAACGGCGGGCTCATCTTCGGCAACCCCAACATCCGCTTTGTGGGCCTGGACAGTTACATATGGATGCTGACGGAGCCCATGGGCAGCTTTTACAAGTCCCTGGGCAACAACCTGCTGATTGTGGCGGTCTCGGTCTTTGGGCAGATTCCCCTGGGCTTTGGCCTGGCCTACATCCTCTCGCGCAAGCTGATCGCGAGGGGCAACAAGTTTTTCCAGACCATGATTTACCTGCCCAACGTCATCTCCTCCATCATCATCGGCGTGCTGTTCAACGCCATCATCTACGGGCGCAACTCCGTGCTGATGGAAGTCAAGAAGATGATTAACCCCCAGGCGGTCTTCGCCCTCAACCCCAACCCGATGGTGCCGGTGCTGGTGGTCATCCTATGGATGTTCACCGGCTTTTACATGATCATCTTCCTGGCCAACCTCCAGCGCATCGACCCGTCCATCATCGAGGCCGCGCGCATCGACGGCGCCAAGGAATGGGACATCTTGCGGCACATCAGCCTGCCCGCGCTGTCGGGCGTCATCATCACCACCGCCATCCTGGCCATCTCGGGGTCACTCAAGTCCTTTGACCTGATTTACGCCATGACCAACGGCGGCCCGGCCGGGCAAACCAGGGTGCTGTCGCTGTTTATGTATGAGTCCGCCTTCCGGGGCGCGCCCAACTACCCCCTGGCCAACGCCATCTCCACCGTCATGGTGCTCATCTCGGTGGTGCTGATCATCGTGGTGCAGCGCCTGGGCAAGGCCTTTGGCACCAAGGAGGAATAGTGGACAAGCACAATGTGTCGCTCCCGGTCAAAATCATCATCTACACCGTGATGATTGCCTTTACGGCGCTGACGGTCTACCCCATCCTGTGGCTGATTCTCCAGTCGTTCAAGACCAACACCGCCTACATGACCACCAACAAGCTGTCTTTGCCGATGCGCTGGTATTTTGGCAACTATCCCTATGTCCTCATCCAGGGCAACTACCTCACCTTCTTCAAGAATTCCGTGATTTATTCAGCGATCACGGTGCCCGCGGTGGTCATCCTGTCCAACATGGCCGGCTTCGCCTTTGCCAAGATTCCCTTCAAAATCACCAAGCTGTTTTACGGGGTCTTCATCGTGGGCATCCTGCTGACCCTGCAATCCATCCTGATTCCCCTGTTTTTGATGGTCAGCGCGGCCAAGCTGCACGACACCCGGCTGGCGGTCATCATCCCCTACATCGCCCTGGGGCTGCCCATGGGCATCTACCTGTGCACCGACTTCATCAAGTCCATCCACAACGAGCTGCTGGAGTCCGCCCGCATTGACGGGGCAGGCTTCCTGCGCATCTTCTGGCGCATCGTCTTCCCCATGAGCGCGCCGGTGTCCGTCACCCTGGCCATCATCACCTTCACCGGCACCTGGAACGAGTTCATCCTGATGAGCCTGATGATTTCCAGCGAGAAGTACAAGGCCATCCCCTACGCGGTGGGCCGCTACGCCGGCTCCCTGGGCTCGGACTATGGCAAGCTGTTCACTTCGCTGACGGTGGCCCTGATTCCGATTCTGATTTTCTATTTCATCTTCCGCAACCAGATCACCAAGGGCGTGGCCGCGGGGGCGGTCAAGGGGTAAATTGATGCGAGTTTTTATTGATGCCCGCTGGAAACAGCGGGCATTTTACATTTGTTCTCCTGTGTTTGGGTATATACAGATAGCAAGATTTACCTAAAGGAGCATCCTGTGAGTATCACCTTCAACACCGTTAAGAACGACCCCTCCGTCCGCGCCTACATCCAGAAGGCGGACGATTCCCTCCTGGCCCTGGGCTATACCGAGCATGGCTTCGCCCATGTCACCAAGGTGGCGCACACCGCGCGGGACATCCTGTCCCAAACCGGCCACAGCGAGCGGGACGGCGAGCTGGCCTCGGTCGCCGGCTACCTGCATGACATCGGCAACATCGTCAACCGCCACCGGCACGAGACCTCCGGCGCCCTCATGGCCTTCCAACTGCTCACTGCAATGGGCGCGCCGGTGGAGGAAATCGCCACCATCGTCACCGCCATCGGCAACCACGACGAAGCCACCGCCTTCCCGGTCAACGACGTGGCCGCCGCCCTCATCATCGCCGACAAAACCGATGTGCGCCGCTCCCGCGTGCGCAACAAGGAGACCATCGCCTTTGACATCCACGACCGGGTCAACTACGCCGTGGTGGATTCACAGGTGGACGTCCTCAACGACATCAAGGAAATCCGCCTCTCCCTCACCATTGACACCGAGAGCAGCCCGATCTCCGAATACTTTGAAATCTTCCTCTCGCGCATGATCCTCTGCCGCAAGGCCGCCGAAAAACTGGGCTACCGCTTCGGATTGCACATCAACCAGTCCAAGATGATGTAACAAAAGACCATTGGAGGCCGGATGGAAATCATTACAGACTATGTAAACGCAATCCAGGACAAGAAAGCGCGCGGCATCTTCAGCTCCGTGCTTGATTGGGTGGCTGAACACTATCCCCAGTTGGACGCCAGTGTGTTTTGGGGCGCTGCCGCCTTCACCCACCACGGCACCTTCATCATCTCCTTCACCCCCTTCAAGAAGTACATGACCGTGGGCGTGGAGGTCAAACCCCTGCGGCTGTTTGCCGGGCAAATCGAGAAGGCCGGGTACAAAACCACCAAGTCCCTCCTTCAGCTGCCCTGGGACAAGCCCATCAACCATGACCTGCTCCGCACCCTCATTGACTTCAACATCGCCGACAAGAAAGACCAAACCACCCTCTGGCGCTCCAGGGACGAAGAGGCGGAATAGTGAAGGTGGGGGTGGCGGGGGAGACACCAGGAAGGCCTTTTCAAAAATGGGTTTCCCGGACCTTTTCGAAAAACTCTGGAATCTAGGTCAATCAAGAACAGTAGAATCATGCGATGTTCAATTTAACCACACCTCCAATGTTGAACGAAAATCAACAATGGGTGTTGCACAGTTTCACAGCGTTTCTTCATCAAATTGTAAAATTTCCACAATCTATTGAAATATTTGCGCACGATACCACAAGATGTGGTATAGTAGCCTCGCAATATATCCACAGTCGGAAAAAGCCTCTGCCTTTTCCGGCAGGATGCTTGTCGACATCGCCAGACCCAAAGGAGGTAAAACCATGGCCTGTGAATTCATCGTCGCTGGCGGCGTGCTGCCCCAGGAGGAACTGAACGCCTACTTGCTCCGCGCCAAACAGCAATACGGCAAGGAGCCCAAGCGCATCAACATCACGGTGGAGGGGGATGAGGTGGCCCTGGACTACACCTTTGAGGCCCAGCCCTTTGAGCGCATCCGCCGCATCACAGGTTACCTGGTGGGCACCACCGACCGCTTCAACAACGCCAAGCGCGCCGAGGAGCACGACCGCGTCAAGCACTCCTGCAAGATCTGACAAACCGGGTGCATCCGGGTACATTCTGTTATCAGCAATTCGCTGTTCGTAAAGAAAAGGAGAATGTGCCATGTACAGTGTCATCCATTTTGAGATCGAAGTGGAAAACCCAGCGCGCGCCATGGCCTTTTATGAAAAAGTCTTTGGCTGGCAGTTTGAGGACTACTCCCAGTTTGTGAACACCCCCTACTGGGGCGTCATCACCAAGCCCGGGGACGGGCCCGGCATCAACGGCGGCCTGCAGCCGCGCACCCAGCCCATCGCGGAGGACAACACCTCCCCCCGCGCCTTCGTGTGCACCGTGGTGGTGGATGATTACGGCACGGTGGAGAAGGCCATCCTGGACCATGGCGGCAAGCTGGTCTACCCCAAGCACGCCCTCCCCGGCATGGCCTGGCAGGGCTACTACCAGGACACCGAGGGCAACACCATCGGCATCCACCAGCCGGACGAAAATGCGCGCTAAGCGGCGCGGCCTGTGCCCCTGAAATCGTTTCCGTAAAAACACGCCGGGTGTATCGCGGTACCAAAAACCGGGTATACTCCCCCTGGTTGGACGAATAAGGTATGAAACGGTCAGCCAATATCAAGCAAACGCTTGTTATCAAAGAAATTGAGAAGGAATGAACACCATGTCAAACATCACCCTGTATCACTTTGAAGGCTGCCCGGCCTGCGGTCACGCCAAGGAATGGATCAAGGAACTCTACCAGGAGAAGCCGGAGCTGAAAGACGCGAAGGTTGAATTGGTGGACGTCCACAAGACCCCCAACTTCAAGGCGCCCGCCCCCTTTTACTACGTGCCCACTTTCTTTGTGGACGGCAAAAAGGTGTTGGAAGGCGCCGTCACCAAGGAAAAGGTCGAGGAAATCCTGCGCCAGGGCTTAAACGCCTGACACCCACATTCTACAAGCGCGCCGGGCTGCGACACAGCGGCCCGGCGTTTTCTTTTTGTATACCAAACTCAAGGATAAACGCTTTGATGCGATGGTTTTTTTGCGCCTCCGCTTTGCCGCGTCACCGTGACCTGCGCTCTCATCCCGGATCGGGCGCTGGCCTCCCGGGCTTAACGCTTCGGTACGGTTCCTTAACGCACAAAAGCAGGCTTTTGTGCGCAAGGAGGGATTCCGGAATGTAGTGAACCGGTGGGCTCGCCCCAGCGGTGAACGAAGTGGAGTGAATCCTGACGTGGCTACGCCTCGCTCTTTCGGCTTCGCGGTGCCATCAAAAATCCTCGGCCCATCTTTGCGTTTCTACTTTCGTTTGATATTTTTCCAGCATCGCGTGTTTGTGTAATTCTTTGTACAAATATTTTACCGTTTTTTCCATGAAATCAGTGGCAATTCCCTCAAAATCGGTTACAATAGCAAATAGCAACGAATGTTCAGGAGGAATCGCTTGAAGCGCACCAATTTTCACAGCCACACCACCCGCTGCCTGCACGCCTCGGGCAGCGATGAAGCCTATGTCCTGGCCGCCATCAAGGGCGGGTACAGCGAGCTGGGATTTTCAGACCACAGCCCCTGGCCCTATGAGGACGGCTTTGTCTCCGGCATCCGCATGCCCCTTTCCCAGTACCAGGACTACCTGGATTCCGCCCACGCCCTGCAGGCGAAATACCGCGGCCAGATCAACCTGCGCGTGGGCCTGGAAGCCGAGTACTACCCCCAGCACCACGGCTGGCTGACCGAGCAAAAAGACAGCGGCGCCCTGGATTATGTCATCCTGGGCAGCCATTTTGACGCGCCGGAGGAGCCATTGTACTTTGGCGGAAACCTCAACAGGCAGGGCCTGTACCGCTACGCGAAGCACACCATCCGCGGCATGGAAACCGGGCTGTTCTGCGCGCTGGCCCACCCGGAGCTGTTCATGGTCAGCCTCAACAGCTTTGACGCGGACTGCGAACACATCAGCCGGGACCTCATCCAGGCCGCCAAGGCGCTGAACATGCCCCTGGAATACAACCTGTCCGGCCTCTACCCCATGTCCTGGCGCACCGGCTTGGGCTACCCCCTGCCGCAGTTTTGGCAGATGGTGGCCGAGGACGGCGCCGCCGCCATCATCGGCCTGGACGCCCACAACCCCGAGCGCTACGCGGACACGCAGGTCTATGACAAGGCCGCAAAAGACCTTGCGGACCTGGGCATCAAGCGGCTGGAAAGCCTGCCATGCCTGAATCAGAAGCAAGCCGAAACAGCCTAAATCAATCCTTCAGGAGTTTAGAATGACAGTTCAACACAAAGAACCCAAGGAAAGCCCGCTGCTGTTCCTGTACCGCATCATCCAGGGCGCGCTGATTGGCGGCGGCGCCATCCTGCCGGGCGTGTCCGGCGGGGTGCTGGCGGTGGTCTTTGGCATCTACCGCCCGATGATGGCCTTCCTGTCCCGTCCCTTACAGACCTTCAAGACCCACTGGAAGCTTTTTGTGCCCGTCATCCTGGGCGTGGGCCTGGGCTTCTGGGGCTTTGCCAAGCTGGTGGCCTGGCTGTTCTCCGGCGACTCGCCTTACCCCCTGGCGCTGTTTGTGGGCCTGATTCTGGGCACCCTGCCCCTTTTGTACAAGGACGCGCAAAAGCCGCAAAACGGTGTGTCGCTGACCGCAGGCGAAAAACGCAGCAACCTCCTGGCCCTCATCATCAGCTTTGTGGCGTTGATGATCTTCCTCTTTGTCATCTCCCGCCAGTCCAGCGCGCAGAGCATCGAGCCCACCCTGGCCTGGTCCTTCCTCTCGGGCCTCATCTGGGGTTTTTCCCTGGTGGTGCCCGGGCTGTCCTCCTCCTCCATATTGCTGTTCATCGGCATCTACACCAAGCTGATGGCCGGGGTGAAGGACCTGAACTTTGGCATCATCATACCCCTGATGCTGGGCATCGCCATCGTGGCCTTCGTGTTCGCCCGCTTTGTGGACAAATTGTTTGAAAAGCGCTACGGCGTGGCCTCCAACGCCGTGGTGGGCCTGGTGGCCGCCTCCACGCTGGCCATCATCATCTTCCCGCCGCCGGAATATGCCATCACCTCTTTTGGCCAGGGCGCCGTCAGTTTTGTCATCATGGTGGTTGGTTTCATCGCCGCCCACTACCTTGGCAAGTGGGGCCAAAAGATTAAGCCGGATTAAAGCAAGGCTCCCTGCGGGTAGAATAGCAGGGAGCATTTTATTGCCCACACAAAGGAGAACACCATGAAAACCTATCAAAACGCCGGTCAACTCATCGGCGCGACCCCCCTGATTCACTTAAACCGCCTGCAAAAGCACCTGGGCTTGCAGGCTGACATCCTGGTCAAACTGGAAGGCGCCAACCCCGCGGGCTCGGTCAAGGACCGCATCGCCCGCGCCATGGTGGACGCCGCGGAGGCCTCGGGGCAGTTAAAACCCGGCGGGCTGCTGGTGGAGGCTAGTTCGGGCAACACCGGCATCGGCCTGGCCATGGTGGCCGCCGCGCGCGGCTACAAGCTGATGTTGACCATGCCCGACACCATGTCGTTGGAGCGCCGTCAGCTGCTGGCCGCCTATGGCGCGCAGCTGGTGCTGACCCCGGGGGCGGAGGGCATGCCCGCCGCCATGGCCAAGGCCGAGGAAATCACCGCGCAGCACCCCGGCAGCGTCTATGTGCGCCAGTTTGACAACCCCGCCAACCCCCAGGTGCACTATGACACCACGGGGCCGGAGATTGAGCAAGCCGCCCACGGGCGCGTTGACGTCTTTGTGTCCGGTGTGGGCACCGGCGGCACCATCACGGGCGCCGGGCGGTACCTGAAGGAAAGGCACCCAAATCTGGAAATCGTCGCCGTGGAGCCGGAGACCTCGGCTGTGCTCTCGGGCAAGCCCAAGGGCAAGCACAAAATCCAGGGCATCGGCGCGGGCTTTGTGCCCCGGGTGCTGGACACCGGCATCTACAACCGCGTGATGACCGCCTCGGATGAGGAAGCAGCCCAGACCGCGCGCCTGCTGGCCACCACCGAAGGCCTGCTGTGCGGCATCAGCTCGGGCGCGGCCCTGTCCGCCGCCATCAAGCTGGCCAAGGAGAATTCTTACCATGGCAAATCCATCGTCGTCGTCCTGCCCGACGCCGGCAACCGCTATTTGTCCACCGGCTTGTTTGAGACCGTAACGAATTCATAAAATCATCCCTGGAGGGATACCAAACGAAGACAGAAACGCACAGATGGGATGAGGATTTTTGATGACTCAGCGAAACCGAAAGAGCGAGGCGTAGCCGTAGCCTACGTCGAGCGAATGAGGGGAAGCGGAGGCGCAAAAAGACCATCTCATCAAAGCGTTAATGGTTGAGTTTGGTATCATTGTCCGGGGATTTTTCATGCGAAGAACATCATTCACAGGAGGCCTCCCATGAACCAGCCATCCGAACTGCCACAGGACATCGCCATTCTGCGTAATGCCGTCCTTTCCCAACTGGCAGACCAGCCCCTGTGCTGTGAAAACCCCATCACCGACAGCGCCTGCGTGCCCGACCGGCGCGATGTCATCCTGCTCATCAAGGACCTGCAGTCCCTGATGTTTCCGGCCTATTTCCGTGTCAGCGACGCCCACAAGGGCGAGGACGGTGACCTGTTCACCTGGGCGCTGGAGAATTTGAGCCGCCAGATTAAAATGTCCCTGCCCTTCGCCTTGACACAGGACAAGCGCGACCCTGAGGCGCTGGCCCTGCACTTCCTGTCCCAATTGCCGGAAGTGAAGCGCCTGCTGGTTGGCGACACCCAGGCCATCTTTGAGGGCGACCCCGCCGCCACCAGCTGTGAGGAGGTGCTGATTTGCTACCCGGGCTTCTACGCCATCTCCATCCACCGCCTGGCGCACATCCTCTATGATCTGGATGTCCCGCTGCTGCCGCGCATCATGAGCGAGTTCGCCCACGAGAAAACCGGCATCGATATCCACCCGGGCGCCCACATCGGCGAGCGCTTTTGCATCGACCACGGCACCGGCATCGTCATCGGCGAGACCGCGGCTATCGGGGATGATGTCAAGCTCTACCAGGGCGTCACCCTGGGCGCCAAGTCCTTTGACCTGGATGAGAAAGGCAACCCGGTGAAGGGCGTGCAGCGCCACCCCAGAATCGGCAACCACGTGGTCATCTACGCCAACGCCGTCATCCTGGGCGGGGACACCGTGGTGGGCGACCATTCCGTGATCGGCGGTAACGCCTGGCTGACAAAGTCGGTGCCGGGGGGCACCATGATGTATTATGATGGGGACAAGATCCGCAACAAGCCGCTGTGAGGAGGAAGAACGCTCATGAACAAGGAGCAAACCCGGGTGGATGAGGAACGGTTGATTCAAACCGCGCTGGACCTTGGCGCCGCCAAGGCGGAGGTGATTGACCAGGGCAGGATCGTCCTGTCCGCGGATTTTTTTGACATCTGCCAGAGCAACGCCTGCGGGCGCTTCAACCGCTGCCACATGTGCCCGCCGGACGTGGGGGACATTGACGCGTTGATGGCCACAATCCGCGGCTACAGCAGGGCACTGGTCTACCAGACCATCTCCCAATTGGAGGACAGCTTTGACTGGGAAGGCATGCAGGCGGCCTCCCGCAACCACACCGCGCTCAGCCGGCGGCTGCGCGACGCGGCAGCAGATTTCCTGCCTGAAAACGCCCTCCATTTGACCTGCGGCGGCTGCGGCTATTGTGAGGAATGCACCAAGGAGCGGGGCCTGCCCTGCCCCTTCCCGGAGGAGGCCATGGCCTCGGTGGAAAGCCACGGCGTGGACGTCTACAAGACCATCCAGGGCACGCAGCTGAAGTACATCAACGGCGCCAACACCGTCACCTTCTTTGGGATGGTGCTGTTTGGGGAGGCGTAACATGCCCAGGCTGACCATCCGCCATGAAGGCAAGGAAACAAGCCTCGCGTTTGAGGGCAGCCCGCTGCTGTCTACCGTGCTGTCTGGGCAGGGCCTGGCCGTCGCCCAGCCCTGCGGCGGGCGCGGGCGCTGCGGCAAATGCGGGGTGGACCTCGTTGGGGAGGTGTCCCCGCCCAATGAGATGGAGCAAAAAGCGGGCAAGCGCCTGGCCTGCCAGGCGGTGCTGCTGGGCGACAGCAAGGTCTCCCTACCCGACACCCGGCCCATGGCGCAAATCCAGATGGAGGGCGCGGTGCACACCGGCAGCCTCAAGCCCCTGCCCGGGCGCTATGGCGCGGCGGTGGACCTGGGCACCACCACCATCGCCCTGCGCTTGTTTGACTTACGGTCCGGCGCGCTGCTGTCCAGCGCGGGCGAAGGCAACCCCCAGGCCCAGGTGGCGGGGGATGTCATGGGCCGCATCGGCGCGGCGCTGGACGGCGGGCTGGAAAAGCTTCAGCAGCTGGTGCTGTCCGCCATCGAATCGTGCCTGGAGAAGGCCTGCCAGCAAGCCGGGCTTGCCGCAGCAGACGTGGAAACCCTGGTCATCGCCGGCAACACCACCATGCTCTACCTCTTGACGGGCAGACCGCCCCACAGCCTCGCGAAGGCGCCTTTCCACGCGGACACCCTCTTTGGCGAATGGGCGGAGGTGCTGGGCCGGAAAGCCTACCTGCCCCCCTGCATGAACGCCTTTGTGGGGGCCGACATCACCTGTGCGGTGCTGGCCAGCGGCTTGACGCGCAAAGAGGAAACCGCCCTGCTGTGCGACGTGGGCACCAACGGCGAAATCGCGCTGTGGCAAAACGGCACGCTGTGCGTGGCTTCCACCGCCGCAGGCCCCGCTTTTGAGGGGGCCGGCATCGTGATGGGCTCCGCCTCCCTGCCCGGCGCGGTTGACAGCGTCTGGGTGGAGGACAAAGCGCTCAAAGCCCATGTGATTGGGGACGCAACAGCCGCCAGCATCTGCGGCTCGGGCCTGATTGACGCGGTGGCCGCCCTGCTTGACCTTGAATTGGTGGACGAGACCGGTGCCATGGACGAACCCAGCCTGATTATCCAGGGCGCGGTGCGCCTCTTCCGGCAGGACATCCGCTCGGTGCAATTGGCCAAGGCCGCCATCGCCGCGGGCATCGACACCTTGCTCAACCACGCCGGGCTAAGCCCCGAACAGGTGGACGCCTTCTACCTGGCCGGGGGCTTTGGCAGCCACCTGGACCTGGACAGCGCCGCGCGGATTGGCCTGATGCCCGGGGCCTTGACACGCAAAGCGCGGGTGATTGGCAACGCTTCCCTGGACGGCGCCTCCCTGCTGCTGCTCAACCAGGACACGCTGGACCAGGCCCGCGCGCTTGCCGCAGCCAGCCGCCACGTCGCCCTGGGCGGCAACCCCCGCTTCAACGAGGCCTTCATGGAGCAGATGCTGTTTCCGGAAACGGATTGAGGCGCGGCAGGGGTACCTTGTCTTGCTGATGACAAAAAAATTGACCCGCCGGCCATCGGCAGATCAATCAGCAGTGAATATCTACAAAGATATATTCAAATTTAAAAGGCCGGGATCACTCCAGATCCCGGCTTTTTTGCCCCTGGCGCAGGGCACGCTCGATGTCGCGCTGGGCGTCGTGCTCGGCAATGGCGTCGCGCTTGTCGTGCAGCTGTTTGCCCCGGCACACGCCCAGTTCCAGCTTGACCCTGCCGTCCTTTAGGTAGAGCTGCAGGGGAATCAGGGTGTAGCCCTGGCGGGAAACCGCGCCCTGCAGCTTGCGGATTTCGCTCTTGTGCAGCAGCAGCTTCTTGGGGCGCAGGGGGTCGGTGTTGAACACGTTGCCCTGCTCATAGGGGCTGATGTGCATGCCGTCCACAAAAACCTCACCCCCGCGCACCCGGGCATAGCTTTCTTTCAGGTTGGCGCGGCCCTGGCGGATGGACTTGACCTCAGTGCCCTTGAGTTCCATGCCGCACTCATAGGTCTCTTCCACAAAGTACTCATGGCGGGCGCGGCGGTTTGCCACCAGGGGCTTGATGCCCTTCATCCTGGCCATGCGCACCCCCCATTTCTAAAAATCGTCAAATTTCTCATGCGGGGTTATTATATCACGCGGCAGGCGGGTGGACAATGAAACCACAATCTGCTCCATACCAAACGAAACCAGAAACGCACAGAGGCGATGAGGATTTTTGATGGCTCCGCTNNAAAGAACGAGGCGTAGCCTCGTCGGGATTCACTCCACTTCGTTCACCGCTGGGGCAAGCCCACCGGTTCACTACATTCCGGAATCCCTCCTTTCGCACAAAAGCCCGCTTTTGTGCGTTAAGGAACCGTACCGGAGCGTTAAGCCCGGGAGGGCAGCGCCCGAACCGGGATGAGAGCGAAGGTCACGGTGACGTGGCAACGCGGAGGCGCAAAAAGACCATCGAATCAAAGCATTGATGATTGAGTTTGGTATCAGGAAATCCGCTCCAGCACCGCGTCCCCGCGCAAGAACGGCGTGCGCTCATAGGCGCTGGTCGCGCAGAACACAACCCGGGTGTTGGTGCCGGGGATGAACAGCAGGTAGCTGGTGTCCGATTCCTTCTCGCAGTAGCGGTCCAGCCGCTGGCCGTCCACTTCCAACCAGGCGTCCTGGATGCGCAGCGGGTCACCGCTTCCCGGCTCCAGGCGCAGGGTCAGGCGGTACTGGCCGGCATCGTGCAGGTGGGCGCCGATGGGGAAGCGCAGGCGGGCGGTGAAGTCAAACAGGTCATACAGCGCCGTGCCAAATTCCCCCACCACGACCTGGCCGCCAGCCGTTTGCATGCGCCGCCTGGGCGTGACTCCCGCGTGGAAGGCGGCGAAGCCGCGCACCCGGGGCTTGCCCACATGTTGGGTAATGGTCAGCTTCAAGGCGGTCACCGATTTCGCCTCAAACCACTCAATCTTCTTGTGCCCGATGGCGCTGCCCGCGCACAGGGGAAGCCATTCGCCGTTTTGCAGGCCCTCCACCTTGTAGCCGCGCACGCGCTCGCCGCGCGTGATGTCCTCCATCAGCACCACGTGGTCCACCGCCTGTTCCCGGTCAAAGGACAGGGTGTGCGCCTTGCCCTTGCCGCTTGTTTCCTTGAGCGGGTGCGCAAAGCGCGCGCGGATTTCGTCGCCCAGCTCCTTCATGCGCGCCATGTCTTCGTCCAGAATGTGCCCCTGGGGGTGAGGCGCCTGGTTTAACAGCAGCACCGCGCCGCGGCCCACCGAGCCGTAGTACATGTCCATCAGCTGGTCCAGGGATTTCAGCGGGTTGTTTTCCAATTCATAGTGAAAGCCCCAGTCGCGCCGGATGCGGGCGTCGCACTCCAGCGGCAGCCAGGCTTCGCCGTCCGGGTCGCCGTGGCGCTGGGTGGCAACGCCGGTCAGCGCGTCATAGCGGCCCACGCTGTTCCAGGCGGGGTCAGAGGCATAGCCCTCCTCCTGGCCCACCCAGCGGATGGTGGCGTAGCGGCTTTGGAAGACCATGGCGTTTGGGGCATGGCGCTTCAAGATGTCCCCCACCTCAATTTCCAGGCTGCCGTCAAACCAGACCTCCACCACCTCGCCGTAGTTGGACAGCAGCTCGGTGAGCCAGGCGCGGTAGACGCGGTTGTATTCCGCCTGAAACGCCGGGTCTTTGGCAATCCCCGCCTGGGCCACCCGCATCACCATGGTGTCCGCCGACAGGTAGAGGCCCAGCTTGATGCCGAACTTCTTGCAGGAGGCCGCCAGCTCCTGAACCACATCGCCTTTGCCGTCTTTGTAGGGGATTTGCTTCATGCCAAAGCTGCCGTGCTCGGTCTGCCAGGCACAAAAGCCCAGGGCGTGCTTGGCCACAAACACCAGGTATTTGGCGCCCAAATCCTTGGCCGACTGCGCCCACTGGTCAGTGTCCAGCGTCTCACAGGTGCAACGGGCAAGCAGCTCCTGCTGGTAGGCTTCCTCCAGCACCCTGGATTCATCGATGTCCTGGTACCAGCCCATGGGAAACCAGTGGATGAACAGCCCCAGCTCCATGTCCGCCCAGTTGGCCTGGGCCTTGGTGGGGCGGGCCAGAAAACGCGCTTTGCTCATGTTCCCTCCAAAATGGTCAGTTTTTTGTTTGATTGATTTTCATAAAGGCCCTGCAGCCCATGCTTTCCACGTCCTCAAAGCCCAGGGACCGGTAAAACGCCAGGGTGCGCTCCTCCCGGTCGGTCATGAGGACAATTTGGCGAATGTGTGAAAATTTCTCAAGCGTCTGCTTGACCAGCTGGCTGCCCAGGCCCTGCCGCTGGACATCCGGGCGCACCAGAATATCCTGGATGTACAGGATGGACGCGCCGTCGCCCACCGCGCGCAGCAGGCCTACCAATTCCTCCCCCCGCCAGGCGCTGAGGTGGTAGAGGCTGCCTGAAAACAGCTTGCCCATCACCGAGCGGTTGTTGGCATACACCGTCCAGCCCACGCTGTTGTACAAGCCAATCAGCGTATCCGTATCAATGGGGTGATTCTCTTTGAAGGTGAAGCCCATCGCACATCGCCTCCCGCTTTTTTATGAGTATACCATGCCATGGTCAAGAACGTGACTGAAGACCCCTCCCCGTGGTAGAATAAGCCTTACCGATTTTTTGGAGGAAGACTTTGGACACACACAATGTTCAGCGCCTGGAAGCGCTGCTGGAAACCGTACAGCGCCCCAGCCGCTACACCGGCGGCGAGGTCAACGCGATTGTCAAAGAATGGAAAGAGGGCAGGACCACCTTCTGCTTCGCCTTCCCGGACACCTACGAAGTGGCCATGAGCCACCTGGGCATGAAGGTGATCTACGCCGCGGTCAACCGTGAGGACGACCTGCTGTGTGAGCGCGCCATGATGCCCTGGGTGGATTTGCTGGAAGGCCTCAAAAAGGAAAAGCTGCCGCTGTTCTCGCTGGAGAGCCGCCGCGCCTTGTCCGATTTTGACTGCGTGGGCTTCACCCTGCAGTATGAGATGAGCTACACCAACATCCTCACCATGCTGGACCTGGGCGGCATCGCGCTGGAAAGCAAAAACCGTGCCGAGGACGCGCCCATTGTCATCGCCGGCGGCCCCTGCGCCTTTAACCCCGAGCCTTTGCACAGCGTAATCGACGCCTTTTTGCTGGGCGACGGCGAAACGGCCACGGGCGAACTGCTGCGCGCCATCGGCAAGGGACGCAAGGAAGGCAAGACCCGCCTGGAGATTTTGCGCGACCTGGCCAAAATTGAAGGCGTATATGTGCCGGCCTTGTATGAAATAATTTATAAAGAAGACGGCACCCTGGCGTCGGTGACGCCCAGCCTGCCCGAAGCCCGCAAGCCTATTAAAAAACGCCTGGAGCTGGACCTGGACGCCGCCTTCTTCCCGGGCGAGACCCCCCTGCCCTTCACCGAGGCCGTGCACGACCGCATCGTGCTGGAAGTGATGCGCGGCTGCACCCGCGGCTGCCGCTTCTGCCAGGCCGGGATGCTCTACCGCCCGGTGCGCGAGCGCAGCGTGGAAAAGCTGGTAGAACTGGCACAGAGCCTGTTTCAATCCACGGGCTATGAGGAGATGAGCCTGTCCAGCCTGTCCACCGGCGACTACACCCAGCTGCTGCCCCTGATTTCCAGCCTCAACCAGAATTTTGAGGGCAAGATGGTCAGCCTGTCCCTGCCCAGCCTACGCATTGACAACCAGCTGCAGGACGCCCTGGTGGACACCGCCAAGGTCAAAAAATCCGGGCTGACCCTGGCGCCCGAAGCCGGCACCCAGCGCCTGCGCGACGTCATCAACAAGGGCGTCACGGAGGAAGACCTGATGCGCTCGGTTTCTGAGGCCTTTGAAGCCGGCTGGAGCCAGGTCAAGCTCTATTTCATGATTGGCCTGCCCACTGAAACCGATGAGGACCTGCTGGGCATCGCGGACCTGGCCCGCAAGGTGGTGGGCGCTTATTTTGCCCTGCCCAAGGAAAAGCGCGCCAAGGGGCTGAAGGTGGTGGTGTCCGCCTCCACCTTTGTGCCCAAGCCCTTCACGCCCTTCCAGTGGGCCGCACAGGACACCCTGGAAGAAATCAAGCGCAAGCAATCCCTGCTGCGTTCCGCCCTCAACATCCGCGGCGTCACCTTCAACTGGCACGACCCGGAGACCTCCTTCCTGGAAGCCTGCTTCGCAAGGGGCGACCGCAAACTGGCCATGGTGCTGCTGCGCGCCTATGAACTGGGCTGCAAGCTGGACGGCTGGAACGAGCACTTCAAGTACGACGCCTGGATACAGGCCTTTTCCGACACCGGGGTGGACCCGGCCTTTTACGCCAACCGCGTGCGTGAAAAGAGCGAGCTGCTGCCCTGGGAAATCGCCGACATCGGCGTCACAAAGGCCTATTTGTGGCTGGAGAACGAGCGCGCCCTGCGCGGGGACATCACGCCCGACTGCCGGGCGGGCTGCGAAGGCTGCGGCCTGCGCCGCTTTGATGGGGTGTGCCCGGTATGAAGATGGTCGCAAGCTTTCAAAAACTGGGGCCGCACCGCTTCATCGGCCATTTGGACCTGCAGCGCGCCATGCAGCGCGCGCTGCGCCGGGCGGACATCCCCGTGGTCTACTCCCAGGGCTTCAACCCGCATCTGCTGCTCAGCTTCGCCGCCCCCCTGTCGGTGGGCATCGAGGGCGAACACGAGGTGATGGAGCTGCCCCTGCAAAACAACATCACCGAGACGGAATTTGTTGAAAAAATGAACGCCGTCCTGCCCCAGGGCATGAAGGTGGTTGCCGCCAAACTGGTGACGGACGACACCGCCCCCGCCATGGCACGGCTTGCGGCCGCGGTCTACCACATCAGCGCGGAGAACGGTTTTCAGGCGCTGGAAGCGGCGCTGCCCGGTTTCATGAACCAAAGCACCATCCCTTATCTGAAAAAGACCAAGTCGGGCGAGCGCATGGACGACTTCCGCCCGCTGGTATACAACCTGACGCTGAAGGACGGCGTGCTGCAGGCTGTATTGGCCATCACCCAGCAGGGCACCGCCAAGCCCGACCAGCTGATGGGCCTGCTGTGCGCCCATGCCGGCATGGCAGTCCCGCGGCTTTCCATCAAGCGCGCCCGTTTGCTGGACGAGCGCTTCGCGCCGCTGGTATAAACAAACATGAAAGAACTGCTGCTGCGCACCCGGGGGGAGGAGCCCGCCCTCGCGATCACCAAAGACCGCAGGCTGACGGACTATTACCTGCTTAATGAAGACGGCCTGGCCTATGAGGCCGGCGCCATCCATTTGGGCCGCGTCAGAAGGGTGATGAAAAGCCTGAAAGCGGTCTTTGTGGTGCTGGATGGCGGGGTGGAGGGCTTTTTGCCCTTTGACGAGATGCCCGGGGGCCAGCCCGCCCAGCCGGGGGACAGCCTGCTGGTGCAGATCAAAAAGCCGGCCCAGGGCGGCAAGGCCGCCTTCCTCACCTGCGACCTCGCCCTGCCCGGGCGCACGGCCATGCTGCTGCCCCTGGGGCAGTACGCCCATGCCTCAAAGCGCGTAAAGGACAAAAAGGCCATGAGCCTGCTGTCGCGAAGGCTGTGCCCGGACAACATGGGTTTGGTACTCCGCGCCAAGGCCCAGGACGCGAAGGAAGGCGACATCCAGACCGAGATTGACCGCCTGGTTTCTGACTGGGATGAAATTGCCCAGCAAGCAAAACAGACCACCGCGCCCGCCCTCATCCGGGAGGCCCCGGGCATCCTGGAACGCCTGATGCGCGATGAGCAGGAGGCGTTTGACCGCGTTCTCTATGATGACGAAAAAGCGGCTAAAGGCCTGCCCATCCCCGGCACTTATCACGACAAACCTTTTTCCCTGTACGGGATAGAGCAGCAGCTTTTTGAAGCCCTCA
>LSQX01152884.1_pt1 | contig 34149 bp, 22 predicted proteins | sample 654561 | NCBI WGS metagenome assembly LSQX01 (sample SAMN04489861, study PRJNA283612) | anaerobic digester metagenome | isolation source: 4 biogas reactors fed with cattle manure at either 37C or 55C with and... | place: Denmark: Kongens Lyngby | collected 2014 | reverse complement strand
TGGATCGTGGACAACGGCTACGGCAAGCGCAGCGGTGAATCGGCGGCGGGGAAGGCCTTTTCGAATCGCGAACTGGGGCCGCAGGATCACAACACGCTGCTCGTCTACGACGCCGATGGATCCCTGCTGCGTCCGCCCCCGTTCTGCGCGCTGCTGGCGGCGGAGACCGCAGGGCCGCTCACGCTGCTGCAGAGCGCAATCGCGGGCCACGGGCCGACCGACTGGCTGCGGACAATCGTGTGGATCGCGGGCGCAGGCTTCCTGCTCCTCGACCAGGTGAACGTCACTGGCGAGGTATCCGAGCTTCGCTGTCAGCTCAACATGCTGGGCGAGGTGACGCTCGATGGCGCCAGTCTCACCTGCAGTCAGCACGGGCGCTGGATGCACGCGAGCTTTGAACCCGGCAGCGAGATCAGCACAAGCTCGTATACCAACGAGAGTTGGGACTCGGAATTCGCCTCTGGGGCCTATCCCCACGCCGAATCGCCCGTGAAGAAGCTCGACCGCATCATGAAACCTGCGACCGGCGAGAGCATCTGCTTAGCGGTGTTGATTGCCGCCGGGGATTCACCCGTGCCTCCGCTTGAGCTTGCAATCAGCGGCAGTGAGATCACCGTTCGCGGGGACCTCCCGTCCGCCGAGGTCGCGCTTGAGGGTCACGGAGCGAGCGCGCAGCTTGCCGACGGAGCGCTGACCGTTCGTTGTGACGAACGCTGGCGGGTTCCCAATGACCTTCCGAGGCTGCCGGCGGAGGATGCGCGTTACTCGTTGCGGGTCTGAGAGCGTCGCCGATTGGCAGGTTTGCTCGGGCCCAGCGTCGAACTGCGAATCATAGCCTGAATCATCAGCGTGCCGCCGGTGCCACGGCGGTGCGCTTTGGTCTGAGAGGCGTGATCCGCATGAAGATCAGCATGGTCCCGATCAGCATCATCGTGGCTGCGCTTGTGTGCAGCCTGACCTCGTATGCCCAGCCCGAACTGACGCCGATTGTGATCGACCACACTCCGGCGGCGCTTGCGACAGACCTCCCCGAGGCGCTGGCGGAGCTTGCACCGCCGCAGGGCGCGCTGGACCGCCTGACGGTGGTATGCCCTGCCGCCGAGGGCGCTCCAGCGGTGCAGGTGGCGTGGCTCTCCGGCGACCGCTATCTCTGGCGAGTGGACCTCCCTGAAGCGCTACCGGAGGGGCAGTACGTCAGCCTGTACATTGACGCCGACGCGGACCCGACGACGGGACGCGAGGATGCCGATGGCGCGGAACTGATGGCGCAGTTCGGCCTGGGCTTCAACCGGCTGACGGAGTACATGGCCGACGGCAGCCTCGCCGACAACCGGGGCCTGCGCACGGCAGTTGATGGCCTTACGCTCTGGACTACGATCGACTATCCTCTGGCGATAGATGACGGCCGCACGCGCGCAAGCTTCTCGCTGTCCTCGCCTGCCGGGTCTGTCGCGGACACAGCGCTGACCATCCCGGCTGAGGGACCGCGCCTGGTGCGCTTTGAGAACGGGAGCGAAGTGGGCGGCGACCTGCGACTCGAGACGGTGACGCTTCCCGGCGATGACAGCCGATCCGCCACGCGCATTACCGTGACGAATGCGGGTGAAACCGAGCGCTGGATCGACCTGAGCATCCCTCACACGCTGGCACTCGATGGGCCGGTGAACTGGTTCGACGGCTTCAACTTCACGCCTCACCAACTTGGCGAGAGCGCGTTGGAGTTCCACGGTATCTCCGCAGTGACGCCACTCACCGCGGCATGGGATGGCGAGAGCGGATACGCACTGGCATTCGATCCGATGGACTGGTACACCGAGGCGCATTCAAGCATCCGCCCATCTGCGGATGGTCAGCAGATGCGCATTGGATCGCGCCTCGCGCTGATCCCCGGCGAGAGCCACACCTTCACCGTGAACGTGCTTCCCTACGATGGCAGGCTCGGCTGGCGCGGCGCATTCGACGCGTTCTGGGCGCTCTACCCGGAGGTATACCAGCGCGCGCGCGACATTGACCCGCGCTTTCACCAGGCGTCCGCGGGAGGTCTCTACCGAAGCTGGACCGATCCGGAGGTGGAGGAATTCTTCTTAGACCTGGCGAGGCGCATGCGGGGCAAGTGGGAGTGGGGCTATGCTCCTGCGCCACGTCCCGGAGAGTGGGCGGTAACAAATCTCTCCATCGGCACGTGGGAGCGCCGCGGCGGCACCAAGGTTGCCACCGCTGAGAGCCTTGAAGAGACCCGGCAGCACATTCGCAGTTGGGTGCATGATACTGCGGAGCGCGCGGACATCGCAGTCGCCTACTACATGCACCTCAAGAACGTTGAGAAGGGCCTGATGGAGCAGTACTGGTCTGACAGCTACTTTCAAAACGAACCGATCGAGTACGTGGGCTACTACGCCGGCGTGCCATGCTGGTTTGCCTATCCGATGGCGAACAGCTACGGGGAGTATATGGAGGAGGCCATCCCGCTGATTGCCGAACGCTTCGCGCCGGCGGGCATGGCCTTCGACTCAGTCTTCGGCTTCATCCCCCACTGGGGCCCCAGCGCCGACCGCTCACCAGGCACGACCTTCGAGAACGGTCGCGCCTTCGTTGGCGAAGGCATCGGCTTCGCGCACCAGATGGACCAGGTGCGCATGCAGGAAACCGGCGGCTACCGTACGGCGATGGTGACGAACCTCAAGCTCCCGACGCTCTCAGCGGATGCGGTGCGCACCGACACCGCGCTGCTGGAGTTCCACCCGATGAACAACCCGGGCTACCGCGAGCGGATCCTGCGCCTGCGCATGCTATCGGGGCAGATCATGTTCAACTGGTGGCACAGCTACGAGCAGGGCCTCTACCGCTGGATTCCCTGGGGCGAACTGACGGATGAGCAGACGATTGACGCCTACCGGCGCCTCGCCGACGACACCATCATCCACTCGCTCTACTACGGCGCAGTGCCGAACGCGCGCTTCGCGGTTGGCGTGCCGAAGATAATGCGCCTCCTCCCGATGCTCATCGAAATCACCGATCGCGGATGGCAGCCGGTGATCGCCGCTGAGCCGCAGGACAGCGCTCTCCTCGTCAGCCGCTACGGCGAGGGGGTATCACTTGCGCTTGGTGTGGCGAACCAGGGATACGAACCGATTGAGGACCGCGTCGCTATCGACCGCGAACAGGCAGCCGGCGGCGCTGATGTCGCGCTGCTTGATTGGACGGGGGCCGAGACCGTCACGGTCGCAGGTGACACGCTGACACTTGAGGTGAGCGTGCCTTCGCGGAACGTTCGCGCCTATCGCACGGTCATGCTCCTTCCGGCGGGCGCCGCTGAGCGCATGACCGCGACCGGCAGCTTGAACGACTACGAGTCATCGCGCGTCACAGTACAGGTAGAGGCTCCCGCCGCAGTGCAGGCGCCGGTGACGATCTGGCTGCCCGAGGGCGCGGTCAACGCGACCATCGAGCCTGCAGGCTGCGTTACCGACGTGCAGCACACGGAGGACGGGCTGCTGAACGCACGTCTGGCGCTTACCGAGGGCACGAACACGATCACGGTCAACTGGCAGCCGAGCGTGGCTCTGCAGGGAGATCGTGAGGCGCTGCTGAACTACCCGTTCGTGCTGGACGGGGCGGCGAATGCGAACATCATCGCCGCGGGCGGCACGGAGGGCCTGGGCTTCCGCGTGCAGGAGTTTTTCCGCGAGTACTACCGCTGGGCGGTGGATGAGCCGCAGACGGTGAAGCTGCCGATTGTAACTGCCGAACAGGCGCCGCAGGGCCGGCGGGTCATCGTGGGCATGCTCGAGGACCTTCCCGCGAGCCTGCAGATCAATCTTGGCGACGCGGAGGCGGCATTCGGCGTGCAGGGCGAGGTGGTCTACGCGACTGCGCGAACGCCGGAGATGCTCGAACGCGCATTAGAGGGCCTGCTCTTCACGCTCGACGAGCGCTACGAGTGGTTCGGGCCATTCTTCCCCCAGCAGCACTTCTTCCGCGGCGATCCGAGCGAATCGCCAGAGGCTCTGCAACGGGCGGGGATGGCCGGAAAGTATCTTACCGGCGAGGACACGGGATCGCTGCGCGATGTCATGGAACTGCCGGACCTGATAGAATGGCGGTAGACGGCCGGGAAGCGGCAATCGGGGGGGCGACAAGCGCTACGACCGGGGTGGCTGAGGGGTCTTCAGGCCGAATCTACGGAGGGCAATTCATGATGCGCCACTATGTCGCCGTCATGCTCGTACTGGGGGTGCTGATCGCCATGTCCGGAGCGTTCGCTCAGGAGCCGACCGACAACCTCTTCGTCAATCCCTCCTTTGAGGACGGCTTCACCACGGAGGGCGCATTCAGCGTTCCCGATGGCTGGGAGCTTTATGCCGGGAACGGTGAGGGCATGGCGATGGAGCCGACCGATGATGCCGAGGATGGTGAGAGCGCGCTCATCATCCGCGATGGCGATGTCGCCACCGAAATCGGCATCAGCCAGGCGATCAAGGCTGAGGGGGGCATCGCCTACGAAGCATCCGCGATGGTCAAGGCCCTCAAGCCATCCGGCGCGGCAGGGGCGAAGATCCAGCTTCGCTTCCTGCCCTCCAACCGGATTGAACAGGTTGATCTCGGCGCTGCGCCTGTCGGCGCATTCCTCCGCATCTCCGTCCTAGGAGTGGCGCCGGAGGATACCACCTCCATCCGCGTCTACTACTACACGCACAAGGGCCCCACGCCCGAATTTGTGATAGACAATGTGAGCCTTATCGGCGGCGTGGAACCGCCACCACCTCCTCCCCCACCCCCGCCGCCACTCGATCCGCCGGTCTATGACACGCTGAAGGACCTGCACCTTCAGACGCACCTGGTGCGCGACGGTGAGGCGCTGGTGCCGATCGTGACCTCCGCGCGCTACGCCGCGCAGGCGGAGGCCATCGCCGCTTCCATCGAGCGTACCACCGGTGCGCGGCCTGCCATCATCGCCGACGATGATGAGGCCACCGCGATCCCCGCCGATGGCGGGCAACTCACCAGCAGCTTCATCGTGCTTGGCAACCGCTCCACGAACGCCATGATCGAGGAGCTTTACAACCGCTTCTACACGCTGCTGGACCTGCGCTACCCCGGACGGGGCGGGCATGAGGTGCGCACCTGTCACAGCCCGTTCGGCGGAGGGCACAACATCGTCTTCATCGGCGGCAGCGACGATGCAGGTGTAGCCGCCGCGGCGGAGACATTCATCGCACGGCTCGCCGATGCTGGCGGCGAACGTGGCTCGCTCAACATTGGCTGGCTGCGTGAGATCACCCCCGGCGAGGGGATAGAGTTCTCGCACAACCCCGAGGAGATCCTGATCTGGGACGCCTCGGCGGGTTACAACTCCACCGGCTACTTCGGCTGGAACTCGATCTCCAAGCACATGGCCGCGTACTACATGACCGGCGATGAGCACCACGCACGCGAGTTCCTGCGCCTGGCATTCCCCGACGCTGAGGCGAAGCGGCAGATCACCCGGATTGACGGCGAGCGCATAGAGAACAAGGACGATCCTCTCGCGGGACCCTATCATTACAACGCGCACATGATGATCCTGTTCTGGGACCTCATCGAGGAAGACCCGTTCTTCAGCGATGAGGACCGCCTGCGCATCACGAACGCTTTCTCGCGCCACCTGCTGCACGAGTGGCGGCAGGACCGCGCGCCCTACTCCCTGCAGAGCCCGGCAAGCGCCGTGGGCAGCCGCCATGGCCAGTGGTCGGCGATAGCGCTCTACTGCCTGTCACGCTACTTCGCGCGCGACTATGACGACCCGGTCTGGAAGCAGGGGCTGCTCGGAGCGCATATGTCATTCGCGGGGCTTGAGGAGCATGCGTGGGTGCATGGAGAGGCGGACAACCTCTTCTGGTACAACACCGGCCATGCGCCGATCCTGCGCTACATGCTGAAGAAGGGCTGGCGCGGACCGGTTCAGAGCGGTGTGCTCGACACACTGCTGCGCGGGCAGGAGATCCTCGCCACCGGAAAGCATGGCGACACGGACTTCCGATCCGCGTCTATCACCTTCCTCCATCGGTCGGCCTACCTGACCGGCGATGGGCGCTGGCTGGAGTATCTGCGGCGCACGGACAATGACCTGAGTGTGGCGCGTGTCGGGCAGTCATTCTGGCCGGAGGAGAGCCTGCAGCCGGTATTGCCGATGGACATGGTCGGGCACTGGAGCATCCATGAGATGCCGCGGCCGATGTGGCTGGCGCGCGGCACCGGCTTTCCGCTGGAGCAGGCCTTCCAGTTCGGCAGCTTCCGCTCCGCGCCCGATGATACCGGCGATTACATTCTCATTGACGGCTATAACGGCGCCTCGCGCAACCCCTATCACACCTTCGCGATCCTCGAACAACGGCTCAATGGCGCCACGCTGCTCAAGGGCTACGGCAACCAGGTCGTGACGCGCGTCGACGGCATGGTCGAGCCGCAGGTAGCGATGAACGGCGCCTTGCTGGCGCGTGACGTGGTGGGCGAAGTCGCCGCATGTGTGGGCGAGGTGCCGAATGCCGCCTACAGCTCATGGCGGCGAACTCTCGCACAACGCATCGGCCGCTACGCGCTGGTGGTGGATCGCCTGACGATGCGCGAGGGCAGCGACAACACCCAGGTGCAGACTTCATGGGAGGTCACCGGCGGCGGCTGGGATAGCGCCCGGAATGCAATCTCTCTCAGCGCCACGGGCGGGGCATTCACGCCTGTCGGCTGGCACAGCATCCGCGCCCTCGACAGCCCCTGCACGAGCGAGCCTGCCGGCGAGGAGTTCCTTGCGAATCTCGGCAGTCTCAGCATCATGCTGCTGCGCGCCACCGAGCCGGGGCAGTGGATGGAGATGGCCTTCACGCTCGACCGGCCTCTCACCGGCGAAGTCTACGCTGACTTCCTCCGCTACGTGGATCGCGGCGTGGTGCGGATACTGATCGATGGCGAAGTCGTCGCAGAGCGCGTTGACCTGTGGGGGGAGACGGCCGATCAGATGCGCGCTCCACTCGGGCGCCATGAGCTTGCCGCCGGTGAGCATCGCCTGCGCGTGGAAGTGGTTGATCGCGGTCGAGCGGGCGAGCAAGCGTTCATCGGATTGATCGGCGTCAGCATCAAGCCCGACGAGGCGCCTGAAGAGCCGCTGCGCGAGCTTCGGCATGAGATTGTTCCCGCCGACCCACTGCAGGTCCGACAGGAGGGGCGCATCTTCACGCTGGAGTGGACCGGCCCCACCGAGATCAGCGAGGAATTGCACTTCTTCACGCTCATCGGTTCGAGCATGGTCGGCGATGAGGCGCAGCTTTCCTGCCTGCGCCTGAGCGACAACGCGGCGGCTCTCGGACTCCCGCAGCCCGCAGTAGCTATCGCGGGCGGGTACGAGGGCACGGAGGCGGAACTGGCGATCATCGCGAGCGATCACCTCTATGCGCGCAATGCGACTGCGATTGCCGCCGGAGAGGCGCTACTGACGGCTTCCGCTCCAGTCGCGCTTGACTGGGACTTTGAGGCGGGAACGCTGCACGCTCTTGCCGAGAGTGATCTGAAGCTTTCGCTGTCACTCGCCTCCGCCGAGGGCATCACGGTCAATGGCGCAGCGGCGACAGCGACCGCCGCCCGCGGCATGGTCGCCATCGAACTTCCCGCAGGCGAGTCCTCGCTCACGGGCGTCCGACCTGCCGCGTCAACAGGCGCGTGGATCGCTCAGCGCCAGACTGAGGCCGCTGGCATCAGGCAGGCCGCCGCACGAGTCGATCCTCCCGGCGCACTGCCGGAGGTCCCGGCACTCCGCACGCTCATGGCCGCGCAGGTCGAGGGCGTCGTCGAGCACGTGCTGACCATCCCCGACGGAGCGGGCGGCCAGATGATCTGCGCGGCCGGAGGTCAGCAGATAACTTTCCTGCGCCCGGATGGCACCCAGGCCGCCGTCGCTCAGACCGACGGGCCGATCCGCGTGATCCACTGGTGGCCGGAACACGAACTGCTGCTGGCCGGCTGCGCCGATGAGCAGGTGATCGCCTTCAACCGCGCCGGTGAGCGCCGGTGGGTGTTCGTGTCGGAGATGGACCCGGCGGTCTTCCGCGCCGCGAAGGATTACTGGTTCAAGTCCGCGCCCGCGCATGCAGGCATCTGGGGCGTCAGCAGCGGCGTCTTCCTCAACGGCGAGAGCCAGGCGTTCGTCGGAAGCGCCTGCACGCTCGAGTTCATTGACGGGAATGGGAAGATCGTTCACCGCATGCCGCAGTTCTGGGGCGACCCGCATGTCTTTCAGATCGTCAACGGCCCCGACGGCAGCATGAACCTGCTGGCGGCCCGGAGGATCAACGGCAGCGACACGCTGGGGATCATCAACAATGAGACACTTCGGCCCGATGTTCGTGGATTCCACACAGTGCCGTCGGGACACAGCTACATTGGCGGTTGGTCATCGATGAACCGCTACCACGTCCTCTACGAGGACCTTGACGGCGACGGCACGCGTGAGATAATCAGCGAGAAGAACGGAAGTTGGAATCGCGTGACCGCATGGGATGAGTCAGGTTCGGCGCTGTATGACGCGAGCTTTGGCCCCGGCAGAAAGTCGCCGTATCGCAACATGCGCGGTCTCGTAGTCGCCGACCTCGACGCGGATGGGAAGATGGAGGTCGTGACCGCGACGGCCAGCGGCCTTATCGTGTGTCTCGACCACACGCTGCAGAAGAAGTGGGCGCGAGCCATGCCCTCAGCGCCCAATGTAATGACAGCCATCCCCGACGGCGATGGCCACGCGCTCATAGTCGCCTGCGATGACGGCACGGTCGCGGCAATAAACGCTGCCGGCGAAGTTACGCGTGCTTCGAAGCTGCGGGGGCGGCCCGGTGATGGAGCGATCGCCGTGCTTGATACGCCTGAAGGGCCTGCCGCGGTCATCGGCACCGGGCGGGGCGAGATCGTGACCCTGAGTCTACAGTGAACACGACAGCCAATGGTAGTAGTGAGGCTGATGAGGTCTGAACGAACAAGCAGTGCTGCAATGGCTCCTTGAGTGGGGGCCACTTGGCATCGCGCTCTTCATCGCAACGGAGAACATCGGTGTTCCTTGGCCGACGGCGCTGGCCTATGTGGCCACCATCGAACTGATAGACGCGGGACGGCTGACGTGGCCGCAGGCGGTGCTCCTGTGCATCTTCGGGCACATGGTCGGCAGCATGGCCGGTTACTACATCGGGCGCGCTGGTGACACTGCTCTGATGCGTCGCGTCAAGCGCGGCCAGAGGATGCAGCGCGCCCTGGACTGGATCCACCACTGGTACCAGCGCCATGGCTCCTTGACTGTCTTCGCAGCCCGAAATGTGGGGCACGTGCGCCCGTGGGCATCCATTGCCGCTGGCCTCGGGGAGATCCGCCCACTGCAGTTCTTCGGCTGGTCGCTGCTCGGGACGGTCCTCCATGTGGGTGCCGCGCTGGCTCTCACGGAGGCTAGCTGGTGGATGTGGGACGCCATGCCGCAGTGGCGCACCGAAATGATCGTACTGGCCACGATCGGATTCTGGGGCGTGGCCATCTACGCGCTCGTGCGCGGCCGACTGAACCGGAGGCGCTGCCGGAAGACCACAGATGACGCCGCCTAGGCCTGGCCCGTGGGAAGATTCGCTTCCTGCCAGAACTTCGACTCGCGAGTGATGTCTGCGGAGCGGAAGAGGCTCTCGGGAGTGCCTGCGTCTGACCACTCGCACTCGAGCACATCCGCGGTAAGCTCTCCGGTATCACGGTAGGCGTTGTTGACATCAGTGATCTCAAGCTGCCCGCGCCCGGATGGCTTCAGCGTCGGCAGTATCTCCCACAGCCGCTGGTCATACATGTAGACGCCGACGACCGCGAGATTCGTTTTCGGCTGCTGCGGCTTCTCCTCGATCGAAAGCACGCGCCCCTCGCCATCAATCTCCGCCACGCCAAAGCGCTCGGGGTCCTCAACGGCCTTCAGCAGCACCTTCGCTCCCGCGGCCTGTCGCTGATATGCCTCCACGTGCGGGCGGATGCTGCCGCCAAGGATGTTGTCGCCCAGCATCACCGCGACGCGGTCGTCGCCCACGAAGCTGCGGGCGAGGCGGAGGGCATCGGCGATGCCTCCCGCGCCGCGCTGGTAGACGAAGGTCAGGCCGGCGAGGCCGAATTCGGAGCCATCGTGGAGCAGTTCGAGAAAGTCACCGGGCGAATTGCCGCCGGTGACGATCATGATCTCGCGGATGCCCGCCTCAACGAGGTTGTACAGCGGGTAGTAGACCATCGGGAAGCGCCCGACGGGCAGCAGGTGCTTGTTAGTGACGCGCGTCATCGGCAGCAGTCGCGTGCCCAGTCCACCGACGAGAATGACGCCCTTCATCGCAATCCCTCCGCTCCATCTGGCTGCCCATTTCGCCAGGCCGCTCCGCCTGAACTACTCCTTGATCATCCCGACGAAGTACTCCTGCACGCGCCGGTCATCGGTCATCTCCGGATGGAAGGCGCTCGCGAGCAGGTTGCCCTGCCGAACCAGCACGATCTTGCCCTCGAACTCCGCGAGCACGTCCGCGCCGCACTCCTCGCAGACCTCGCGGACGAACGGCGCGCGGATGAAGATTGCTCGCACCGGGTCATCTATGCCCTTCACCGGCAGGTCCACCTCGAAGCTGTCCACCTGTCGGCCGAAGGCGTTACGCTCGACGGTGATGTCCATCAGCCCGAGGCGCCACTGGTCGCTCGCCACGATCTGCTTCGCCAGCACGATCATGCCCGCGCAGGTGCCCCAGATCGGCTTGCCCGCCTCGTGCATCTCGCGCACCGGCCTGTCAAGCTCGAAGCGCTCCATGAGCTTGCCGATGGTGGTGCTTTCACCGCCGGGGATGACCAGCGCGTCGCACTCCTCGATCTGAGCCCGGGTCTTGACCGCCCGGGCCTCAACGCCCTCAACCTCGTTCAGTGCCTCAATGTGCTCCTTGAAGTCGCCCTGCACTGCCAGTACGCCCACGATCTTCGGCATCAGTGACATCTCCGTCTTTTGTATGCTGTCGCCAACGGGCTGCATTGTAGGACGGCCTGCATGGCGCGTCAAGCCGCGCCTGCTGCTACTTCCGCTCCATGTACTCGCGCGTCAGGTCGAGGTAGAGCTGGTAGTTCGCCAGAGGCACGTCATGCGGCACCGAGTGATCCGCCGAGGGGATCCAGCCGCCGTGGTCGAGCATGAGCGGGACCTTCTCGCTCGGCGGGAAGCTCATCAGAGTTGATCGCAACGCGCGGTGACTTCGCTCCACCTGGATAATCCCCCTCTGTCATGGCAGTTGAAGCCGCAGCCGGAGGTCGGTATAATCGCTCAAAGCGCCACGTCCAGCCCGGGGAGTCGCCACTGTGAGCCGCCAATCAGATTGCGCCAGGGCGATCATCATAGGAGCGGCGATTGCCGTGGCTATCGCCCTCGCCGCCACCGCGTGGCCCGTCTTCAGCCCGAAGGTCCTCGAGCACTACTCAGACTCCCCCGACAGCGTCGGCATCACCCAATGGGCTGAACGCGCCACCACCGACGACATGCTGCGCTGGTGGAGCGGCACGTGGATCCAGGCCGACTCATACTACTACCGCCCGCTCTCCAGCCACCTCTTCTACGCGCAGTAGCGGCTCTTCGGCTGGAACTTCCAGGGCCACGTCATCATCTCGTGGCTGATCCACGCGATCATCTGCTACTTCGTCTATGTCCTCGCTCTGAGGATGTACCCCGGCAGGTGTCGCCCGGTCGTAGCGGCGGGTGTGCTGGCCGTGCTGCTGGTGAACCTGCGACTGGGGCCAACCGGGCCGCATTGGCCCGCCGCCCCGGTGGCCTACTCGGTGGTGGCATGGTGGCCCGCGCAGACCGATCAGATGAGTCTGCTGATGTCGCTGATTGCGCTTCTCGCGCTCGACCGGTGGCTGCTCGGCGAGGACCCGCGGGGGCTGCTGAAGGCCGGACTGCTGTGGGTGGCGGCCGTGCTCTTCAAAGAGATGGCGGTCGTCCTGCCGCTACTTGCAGGCGTACTGATGCTCATGCGCAGGGGTCGGGGCATTCTCAGGCTGCGGGAGGCCGATGATGAGGGCATACGCCGCTTCAGTCCCGGCATCGCGTGGCGGTTCATCTTCCCCGCACTGGTGGCAGTCGCGTTGTTCCTCTTCGCGCGCGCGCAGATCGTCCCTGAGGCATGGGGTATAGAGCCGCGCGGCGAGGCCTCGCTGGCAATGAAGGCGGTCTTCCTGCTCTTCTCGCGACCATGGATGGTGCTGGTCGCGCACGGAGCATGGGTTGCGGTTGCAGCGGCGGTGAATGCGACGCTCATCACCATCTACATCTACAGCCGCAAGCGCCCGAGCGTCGTCTGGCTCATCCTCGCGCTCATCATCGTCAACGGCCTGATCGCGGAGGTGCTCGGTGGCAATTTCGCCCTGCTGACAGTGCCGATCCCACTGGGCGCGCTCGGCACGCTGACGCTGCTGGCGCTGGGGCTGATCGCGCTGGCGCATGTGCGAGAGGGGTGGCTGTGGGGGCTGCTGGGGATGGCGCTGCTGGTGCATCTTCCGCTTATCAACGTCTCGGGCCCACACTACTTCTACTGGCCCGCTGCATTCTGGGGGCTCTTCAACGCCGGGCTCTGGCTCTGGACGCTTCCGCGCATTCGCGGAGATGCTCGTAATCGCCCTCAGACGGGGCTCTCCGGCAATGTTACTCCTGAGCTTGACTCCTCCTCCGGCGAGGGTTTATAAGTAATGCACCTTTTTCCGGGGTAACTTAGACAAAGGTGACAGTCACGGCCCGACCATCTGTGGGTAACGCGCCTGGAGATCGTTTCTCATCTTCCGCGGAGGTTCGCGCGGGCCGACAACGAAGGAGATGGCACTTTCTCTGGCGGTAGATGCAGACAGAAAATGCGTGAATCGGTCGCGTGAGTGGCGACGAGTGATGGCGTAGATGCTGTAGGGATCGCAGTCTCGAAGGGCAAGTGCAGCGGCCAGACGCCGTGGGGACGGACAGGGAGGTATGCGCGCCGATGGACCCTAACAGGAGGCCGGGGATACAGGAAGTCGTCAAGCGGGACGGCCAGCGGGTGCCGTTCGATCTCTCGCGCATAGAGGCCGCTATCGCCAAGGCCGGCAAGGCCACCGGCGAGTTCGACGCCGAAGGCGCAGAGCGCATCACCACTCAGGTGCTGAAGGTCATCGAGCACCGCCGCTGGTCCGACAGCCCCACGGTCGAGCAGGTGCAGGACATTGTTGAACAGTGCCTGATCGCCGCGAACCATTTCGCCACTGCGCGCGCATACATCGTCTATCGCGAGCAGCGCAAGCGCGTTCGCGACGAACAGAGGGTGTTCATAGACGCTATCGGCTCGGTCAACGAGTACCTGCAGGAGGCCGACTGGCGCGTTCATGCCAACGCCAATCAGGGCTATTCGCTGGGCGGCCTGATCCTCAACGTCGCCGGCAAGGTGACCGCGAATTACTGGCTCAGCGAGGTCTATCCGGCCGAGATCGGCCAGGCTCACCGCCGCGGCGATCTGCACATCCACGACCTCGATATGCTCTCGGGGTATTGCGCCGGGTGGTCTCTCCGGACGCTTCTCTACGACGGCTTCAATGGTGTCCCGGGGAAGATTGAGGCCGCACCGCCCAAGCACATGTCATCGGCGGTCGGGCAGATGGTGAACTTCCTCGGCACCCTGCAGAACGAGTGGGCCGGAGCGCAGGCGTTCAGCAGCTTCGACACCTACCTCGCCCCGTACGTGCGCGCCGATCACATGCGCTACGGCGAGATCAAGCAGTGCATCCAGGAGTTCGTCTACAACCTCAACGTCCCGTCGCGCTGGGGGACGCAGACGCCCTTCACCAACATCACTCTCGACTGGACCTGCCCCGAGGACCTGCGCAACCAGGAGCCTTACATCGGCGGCGAGCCGACCGGCTTCACCTACGGGGAACTCGAGGAGGAGATGGCGCAGATCAACCGCGCCTTCCTCGAGGTGATGACGACGGGCGACTGGCGCGGGCGCGTCTTCACCTTCCCGATCCCGACCTACAACATCACCCGCGACTTCGACTGGGATCACCCCAACACCACTCTGCTGTTTGAGATGACCGCGAAGTACGGCATTCCGTACTTCCAGAACTTCCTGAACTCGGACCTGCAGCCGCAGATGGTGCGCTCGATGTGCTGCCGGCTGCAGCTTGACCTGCGCGAACTGCTCAGCCGCGGCAATGGCCTCTTTGGCTCCGCGGAGCAGACCGGCTCGGTAGGCGTGGTGACGATCAACTGCGCCCGCCTCGGCTATCTGTCAAACGGCGATCTCGGCAAGCTTTATGAGCGGATGGATGCGCTGCTGGAGATTGCCCGCGACAGCCTCGAACTCAAGCGCAAGACCGTCCAGCGCTGCATCAACAACGGGCTGTTGCCCTACACGCTGCGCTATCTTGGCGATCTTGATCGGCACTTCAGCACCATCGGCGTCAACGGTATCCACGAGTGCATCGCCAACTTCACCGGCGGCCAACATGACATCACCGATGAGTGGGGGCGGCAGTTCGCCCTCGACCTGCTCAACCACGTGCGGGAGCAGTTGGTGGTCATTCAGGAGGAGACAGGTCACCTGTACAATCTTGAGGCTACGCCGGCCGAAAGCGCCACCTACCGCTTCGCGCGTGAGGACCGGCGGCGCTGGCCGGACATCATCCAGTCGGGCCCGGCTGATGCGTCCTACTACACCAACTCCAGCCAGCTTCCGGTTGGATGGACCGATGATCCCTTCTCCGCGCTCGAACACCAGGAAGAGCTTCAGAGGCTCTACACCGGCGGGACTGTGTTCCACATGTACATGTCCGAGCGGATATCAAGTGCCGAAGCGTGCAAGAACCTCGTCCACCGCACGCTGGAGCGCTTCCGCATCCCGTACCTTACCATCACGCCGACCTTTTCCATCTGCCCGCGACACGGCTATCTCGCGGGCGAGTATGAGTTCTGTCCGAAGTGCGATGCCGAACGCCTCGCCGCCAGGCAGGACAACAGCCCGAAGAACGCCGCAGGTCAGTAATCACCGATGCGTCCCAGGAGCAGTCAGATGAAGCCCGAACAGCCCGAGAATGCAGCCGAAGTGAAGCTTGACCCCTCCGAGCGCCAGCGGTGCGAGGTGTGGACGAGAGTGATGGGCTACTACCGCCCGATCTCCATGTGGAATGCGGGCAAGCAGTCGGAATACCACGACCGCCGGGCCTTCCTCGAGCCGCCCGCCGCTTACCAGTCGCATTCGGGACAGAAGAAGCTGGGGCTGTAGCAGGCCATGAATGCCGACAGCCTGCCCACCGACTCAGCGGAGGCGGTGGGTTGTCCTCGTCTGCGCGTCGGCGGCTTTGAGCCGCTCACCACGATTGAGTGGGACGGGCATCTCTCCGCGGTTGTCTTCCTTCAGGGCTGCCCGTGGCGCTGCCGTTACTGCCACAACTCCGAACTAACGCCCCTTACCGCACCGGGTGTGACGCCATGGGTGGATATTCTACGGAGGCTGGATGCGCGTCTCGGCTTCATTGATGCGGTGATCTTCTCCGGCGGTGAGCCGACGGCCCAGTCCGAACTCCCCCTGGCGCTGCGTCAGGTCGCGGAGATGGGCTTCAAGGTCGCGCTGCACACCAACGGGTATGACCCCGCCCGGCTGGACGTAGCGCTGGACACCGGCGCTGTAGACTTCGTCGCGATGGACATCAAGGCGCCGTTTGCTGATTACGCGCTGATAACGCAGGTGCCGGCCAGTGGCGTCGCAGCCCGTGACTCCGCGCGGCTGCTCATTTCCTCCGGGATCCCGCACGAGTTCCGCACCACGTTTCACCCGGCGCTGCTGCAGCATCAGCATCTGAGGCAGATCGCCCGCGAGCTCGCCGATCTGGGCGCAAGCCGCTGGGTGGTGCAGCTATTCCGCGCCGAGGGATGCCCGGTGCGCTGGTTGCGCGAGTCGATCGCGCTGCCCGCCACTGTGCCCGATCCGCTGCGGTCCGAACTCAGGGCGATCATCCCCGGCTTCGATGTGCGCGGGGATGATCTCTAAGCTCCGCGCTCGCTGGCGTCGCGGAGGATGCGGCTGCCGGACCGAGCCCAATTGCCCCTAACTCGCGGAGGTGACGAGCTTGCGCGCGTAGCGGCTCACCGTCAGCCGCCGGTCATCGGCATAGCGGCGGATGATCTCCTCACCCTCCGGATCACCCATCGCCCGAAGCGCCCGCGCGGCCGCGATCTCGAGCTTCCATCCCGGGTGGCTCTTCGGGTTGTAACTGTCGCACCAGTACCGCTCATCGGCCCGTATACGTCCGAGGAATGCCTGCACCGCCCCGACCGCCGCGGCATCACCGAGCCGCTCAAGTCCCTCCAGAGCGTAGAGCCAGGGCTCCCCAAAGCGCGCTTCTGCCTCCAACGCGCCGGCGAACAGATCGCGCTCATCCGGTCGCGGGTCAAGCACGAGGCAGACCAGAGCGCTCACCCAGCGCGGCTGGACGAACGGGTGCTGGCTCGGGACGGCATCGTCGCGCTCGCGCAGCATCTGCACCAGCAGCGGCCGCACCTCCTCAACGCCCTGCGCCCCGAGCACCAGTGCGGCCCAGCGGGCAGTCTCCCCGCCTCCGTCCACGGCTCCGAGCAGAGCGTCATGTGCGTCGTCACCATGCGCGTGAAGCTCCCACATCGCGAGTTCGCGACCGTCCGCAGCGAGTGACGCGATCAGCTCCGGGACGGCGCCCGGCTCCCGCACCTGTCCCCTCTGCCCCGCCTCGATCTCGGCACCGGAGAGTATCCCGCTCTTGATGAGTTCGCGCTGCAGATCGCCCAGCGGCACCTCGCGCGCGGAGACGCCCTCGCGCGCAGCGATAGCGGCGGCTATCCCTGCGGCCTCGCCGATACGGTGCATGTCCTTCATCATGCGCACCGCGGCGGCGGCATCGTGCGTCATCGAGATGCAGCGGCCGGCCATCAGCAGCCCGTCAAGGTCGCGGGGCAGCAGGCAGCGGTAGGGCACGTCACACTCCAGCGCGCTCTTCCAGTTGCCCGTCACGTCGCAGTAGACGCGCGCCTCGTGACCCTCAAGCGCGTAGTCCCGCGCATGGTTGTCGTAGTGGCTGCGGGTCTTGCCGATCGTATCCGGGAAGCAGCGGCCAAAGAACAGGTCATCAAGCGTGAGGACATATTCCCCCACCACCGTGCGGCTCTCGCGCACACCGAGAATCGGCCCACAGTACTGGAAGCGGCTCTCCTCCGTATACTGATCGCGCCAGAGATAGCGCCGGGCGATGGTGAGGCCGCGGGTGTAGTCCACGGGATCGTTCGGAAAGACCCAGCCCGCGTCGAAGTTCGCATGCGAAACCTGCGCGCTGAGGGTGGGATGGCTGATCCCCGGCGTGAGCGAGTAGGCCATCGGCATATTGTCCCCCTCGCGCCCCATCATCCACTCAGCGCCGGCCAGGGCGGCGACATCGCCATCGCCGGTGGCGTCAATGACAGTGTGCCCGAGCACCACCCCGCGCCCGTGCTTGCCATCCACCACCACTCCGCGCAGAGTGCCGTCCTCGACGACAGCCCCGACGACGCCCGTGCGCAGCCATGTCTCCACGCCCGCTCGTTCGGCCATGGTATCGAAGACGATCTTGCGGCCATCGGGGTGCCACCCGCGCAGGCTCGCGCATAGCTGGGGATCAAGCTCGCTGTTGCGCCGATCCAGCTCCTCCTGAAGGCCACCGCTGAGGCCCCAGTAGTAGTGGTGGATCGGGCCGCCGGTGCCGATGCCGCCGAGGAACGGCTGCGCCTCGATGAGGATCACGCTGGCACCCTGTCTGCCGGCGGCGATGGCGGCAATAGCGCCCGCCGGTCCGCCTCCAGCGACTACGACATCCGCCGTCGCGAGTATCGGCAGGTTCTCAGCGCCAACCTCGACTGTCGCCGGCGCATCCAGCGTATCGCGTATCTCAAGTTCTCCCATGGCCGAGCCTCCATTCACTCTCACAGCAACTCCGCGCAAACTGCCGCGGCGGCCTCACCCAAAGCGACTGCGTTGGGTGCGTGGTAGCACGATTGTGCGGCGATGTCGCCGAGGTCCAGCGCTGGCGACGCGGCGACCATCCGCTCACTGCCGGCCGGCAGCATCATCCCGCGCGCGACGGGAATCCCATCTACACCGCAGTTCACAGTGGCAACCTGGCGATCATCGCCTGTTGCCACCAGCACGCGGTCGCGCGGCAGGATCGGGTCGTGCGCGATATGCACGAGGCTGCCCGCCGCGAAGTCATCGCGAGAGGCACGCAGGTGCGCCGCGAGGTCGCCCATCACCCGGCGCGACTCGATCTCCAGCGCGGTCACGTCATCCCGCGGCAGATCAAGCTCCGCCTGAAGGATCACATCGCCGGGCCAGACGCCCGTCCACGCCATTACGCTGCCATCAACCAGCGGCAGGTCCTCCCCCACCTCGATGCGCTCGGGCTCAGCGACGCCGGTCTTCACCATCAGCGCCCGGCGTACCACCGGCTCATCGGTCGCGCGCTCGCGGGTCACGGCTCCCGCCTCGATGGCCAGTGAAGCGCGCTCGGTGGCGTCTACGCACAGGCCTCCCTGCGCGGCCATCAGCCCCCAGCGGCCGCTGAAGAGCAGCCCATCCTCGCGCGGGTGCGCCCAGACCTGCATCAGAAGCTCCACCCCCGCCTCCTCGGCCGTACGCTCGAGCGCCACCTGCGTGGCGACGGGATCAACCATCGAGCCCCGCGTGGCGTTCACGCGCTCAAGCTCCCCCACCACCTCCGCCCACAGCGGCGGCAGCTCGCACTCGGGCGGCCACCACGTGGTCATCGAGGCCCAGATCTCATGCCCCAGCGACGTTCGCGGCGCCGCCAGCAGCACACTGCTGCCGGAGCGCGCCAGACTCACCGCCGCAGCCCATCCGCTCAGGCCGCCTCCGTATACCAGCACATCGAAGCGCCCGAGATCTCTAGCTACGGCATTGTCTCGCTTGATTGTATCCATCGGCTCTCCTCCTACGACTGCAACGCTGCGGTTGACTTCGTCATCGCGCCCGCGAGACCTCCATCATGGAGGCGAAGAGCGCCAGATGGCGAAGATGTAGCGGACAGCGATCACGGAAGGAGTGGGCAAGATGGACCATGTGCAACTTGGTCGTACCGGCTGCCGCATCTCGCGCTTCTGCCTCGGGACCATGAACATTCGCAAGCCTGAGGATGAGGAGCCGTGGACACAGATCGTCGGGGAGGCGCTTGACGGCGGCATCAACTTCATCGATACAGCCAACGTCTACGGACGGGGCCTGTCAGAGACGGTCACGGGCAACATCCTCGCCGCGAGCGGCAGGCGCGATGAAGTGGTGCTCGCCACCAAGGCGGTCGCACCGATGGGCGATGGGCCGAACGATCGCGGCGCCAACCGCTATCATCTCACCCGCTCGGTGGAGGCCAGCCTCAAGCGGCTGCAGACAGATCGCATAGACCTCTTCTACCTGCACGTGGTGGACCTGAGCACCCCGATGGACGAAATCCTCGAAACGCTGAACACGCTCATCCAGCAGGGAAAGCTGCTCTACATCGGTACGAGCAAGTGGCCGCCGACGCTCATCATGGAAGGTCTCGCACTCGCCGAGGCGAGGGGCCTCCCGCGCTTCGTGGCAGAGCAACCGCCCTATCACATCCTCGACCGCGGCATTGAGAACGAGCTTCTGTGGATGGCGCGACGGCAGGGCATCGGCGTCTGCTCGTGGGGGCCGCTGGCATACGGTCTGCTCTCGGGCAAATACCGCAAGGGCGAGAAGCCTTACGAGGGCGGGCGCTTTGCCAGCCACGGCCCCGACAGCACGCGCTTCACCGAAGAGGCGCTGGACGTGGTGGAGGCGCTGATTCCGCTGGCGGAGGCGCGGGGGATCACGCTCGCGCAGTTCGCACACGCATGGATGTTGTCGCGGCCGGTGCTCAACTCAGTCCTCATCGGCCCGCGCACGATCGAGCAGTTCCGCGGCACGATGGAGGCCTACGACATCGAATTGACCGAGGAGGAGCTTGCGCGGGTAGACGAACTGGTGCCGCCGGGGCGCTTCGTCAGCAACTTCTACGATGGCAACGTCTACGAACGGATGCGCCGATCGCTGGCCGACCCAAAGGCCTACTGAGAGACACATGCCAGGCGCAGATCATCGCCGCGCAGTTGCTATCCGCAGCAACTGCGCGGCAAAAACGCTGCCCACGCGCCCTCAATGGCTATCGCGAGCAGCGCGAGCGTCAGGATCGCGAATACCACCGTCATGATGAGCTTGGAGGTCGCGGTGTGCTCGCGCGCCCAGTCGCGGATGGTGGTCGAGCTTACTCCGGCCCATACCGCGACGGTGAGCACGATGATCGGCAGGGTGAACATGAAGACGTAGAGCCCCAGGAGGCTGAGCGCCCGCGACCTGAGGTTGTACATGCTGGAGATGTAGATCAGCGTCGGCAGGTAGAGCTGTCCGGTGCAGAAGAGCTCGAGCAGCGCCACTGTCATCCCCGCGGCGAAGGCGAGAGCTAGGTACCAGCGCCCTTTCACGAAGGTTCGCGTGACGGCATGACTCGCGCGCAGCAGTGGCCGGGGTAGCTTCAGCACCATCTCTTCAGGCGCTCCGCTGCGGGCGCGGAGGTAGTCCCGCAGGCTCAGCACCGTCAACGCCAGTGTCCCCAGAGCCGCGAGGGGGTAGAGTATCTGCGCCGCGAGGTCGAAGCTCCGCAGGGCCTCCAGCCCTCGGAAGATGCCCACTCCGACGCCGAAGTAGGCCGCGTATACTCCTGCCGCAAAGAGCAGGCCAGTTGCGAGGATTGCGCGCGAACTGCGGCCGGCGAACGACAGCAGCGAGAGCATGAAGACCAGGGCCGCGATGGCGCAGGGGTTGATGCTGTCGGCGAGCCCCGCGGCCGCGATGGCTGAGGCGCCGAAGCGGTCGAAGAACTCGACGAGCCGCGATCGCGCATCATCCGGCTTCCAGTCCTCCGGCACCTCCCAGCCCTCCACCAGCAACTTCTCCACCGCCAGCGGGAGCTTCTCGGCCACCTCGTCCGTTCCGATGTAGTAGAGAACGCCCACGAATGCGACCGTGGGCCCGCTCCAGAAGTCCTCGGGCACCCCATAGCGGATGAAGAACTGTACGAGCCTCTCCATCGCGTCCGGCTCAGCGAGATTGTGCTCGTGGTAGGCTATCCGAGGGTATGCCTCGACCAGCGGCAGCACAACCTCCTCGCGCACCTCGCGGCACTCGGAGCACCCGGGCGTCCAGAAGAAGTGCAGCTCCAGCGGCTCATCGCTCTGCGGCGAGGCGGCTGAGACGGCGACAAGTGCTAGTAGCGCGATCAGTGCCGGCCGAAGCATCCTGTCACGGATCGGCATCAGGCAAATCTCCTGCCGGCACTGCTGCATGCTCCGGTGTCATTGGTCAGCTACTGCACCTCTCCTCCCGGTCCGATGATCCTCACGTTCGTTGATACCGGGAAGTCACGGCCGTTGATGTCGTAGATGATCTCGCCGAAGAGCGCAGTGTAGCCGTCCTCGGGATGGAGTGCTCGCGCCATGTAGCCGCCGTCCCGCTCGACGGTATCATCCTGCTTCCATTGCGCGCCGCGGAAGTCGCGGGTCGGTGAGTGGGCGGTCCATGCGCTGACCTGCTTCACCACTGGCGTCTCGCCAGGGTTGATCTGCAGGCGCAGGTAGCCGGCGTCCTCGAACTCCCATGTCGGCTGCGGAGCAGGCGCGCGTCCGGCACAGATCGTGAAGAAACCGACCTCGGCGTAGATCACTCGCACGACATCCTGCAGCGAGTGCCCGGAGTTGGGGACGTAGAGTATGTACTTCGGATCGCTGATCTCGTCCCAGTAGAGATTAGCGGCATCAAGCGGCCAGTACTCATCGTTCGTGCCGGTGACGATCATCTTCGGCGCGTCTATCTCATCGCGCAGCGAGAACGGGTCGACGATCTCACTCAGTCGCGCGCCCTCCTCGGTGGTGAGCAACCCCTGCAGTCCGCGTTCGGTGTAGTCGTGGATCTGCGCGCTGTAGTCGCCCCACGCCTCGATCTGATGGCGCATCTGGGCGGCCAGGTCGAGGTTGTCGTAGACCATCGGGATGATACCGGCGAGTCTTTCTCCGCCTACGGCGCCTGTGAACCACGTCGTCCAACCCCGCTTGGAGGCGCCGGTGGTGACCCACTTGCTGATCGGCGTCTCCCACGTCTCGGCGGACCACGCCTCAAGCGCGTCCATGGTCTTCACCGCGGCCTTGGTCATCGGGAAGAGCAGCGGCCAGTCTTCCTCGCCTGTTTCGAGATACTTGCTGAAAGTCAACGCGATCAGCGCGTCCTCCCGCAGGCCGTCGAAGAGCGGTTGGTTGGGGATGTCGCCGAGGATGACGATCGGCGCGGCGATCATCGTGGCGGCCGAGGAGAGCAGCGTGAGGTGCTCGGTGTTCGGCGCCCCACCGGTGATGATCATCAGCGCAATGCTGGTGTCGGTGCAGCCATCCGGCACGAGAACCTGGACGCGGTGGGTCCACACGAGATCGCGCCAGGTCTGCGAGGTGACTTGCAGTTGCATGACCTTCGCGCCCGGCACGGTCTCCTCGCGCAGGAACTCCCAGTCGAAGCTGTCATCCGGCGCGTTCACGTAGTCGATCAACGGCTGTGCCCATCCGCTAACGCAGATCATGAGCGCCACGCCCATCAGTATGCTCGTCCTCATTACCCTCGCTCCCCTGTCATGGACAAATCACGCAGCGCTAGACATACTGCTCCCGCCTCAGTTGTCCTTCGACGTCGCGGTGCATCACCCTCGCCTTTCCAGCTATAGTCGTTGCCGTACACCTTTCCAGCCGTCGCCGTGCACCGCCGTTGCCGTTTCCTGTTGGCGCGAAGCGCCATCCTGTAGCCGGCGCAGCCGGCTCCTGTTAAAGAAGCCGTTTGCCGTTGCCGCTAGCGTTGTGCCAGCATCAGCTTCGTCTGCGTCTCGCCGCCGTTCATCACGTAGAGCAGCGGCTGAGGGCGATCCACGCCCTCGATGAAGCCCGGCCGCGCCTCCCATGGCGTCGCCGAGAGCACGTTCGTGAGATCCATCCAGTACTGCAGCCGCGCGGGCGTCAGTCCCCACGTCATGTGGAAGTGGTTGGCCGGCGCGAACTGCTTGTACTCCACCATGGTCGCGTACTTCGGCGTCACGAACGTATGCGGCCACGTGACGTTCGAGGTGTTGCAGACCGCATCCGCAAGCTCCTCGGGCAGATCTACCGTCTGCGCCTCGTCCCAGACCACCGAGAATGCGTTGCTCAACGCGCTGTAGGCCATGCGCCCCGCAATGCCCTCGATGCCGCCGGGCGAAACAAAAGTGATCGAGTTGCCGCCACCGGGGAAGTAGCCCGGGTCGGCCAGCGGCATGGTGACACGCGACATGAGCGTGTCCGGGTCTTCGCCGGGTACGCCCGCCCAGTCGAAGGAAGCGCTGCCGGAGTTGTCGCCGTCAACGAAGCCCTGCTGGGCCCAGATCTCGTCGCTGTAGGAGATGCTCATGCTGTCGGCGAGGCGCTGGATCTCCCACGGCTCCCAGACCTTGCGGAAGTCCATGAACAGGGGCGGGTTGCCACCGGTCAGATATGTGAACGGGAGCATGGTCAGCAGGCCCTGCATGTCCGCCTCGGTGGCGTAGGGCAGCGGGGCCTTGGGGCCGTTGTGGTCGAAGGACGAGTTGAAGAGCGACTCCATCGCGTCGGCCACTGGCAGCGGCAGGCCGCGCGGGTCGGAGCCCCACTCGAGCTGGCTCATGAAGCCGCCGCCAATCGCGCCGAGGTCGTCCATCAGGTCGCGCGCGATCAGGTACATCGCGAGAGACTGGTTGAAGCGCTCGGATTCGGCATCATCGCCCAGTTCGAGACGGTCGCCGACCTTCTTATCAACCCACGCCCTCAGCGCCTTCAGTTCGTCTTTGTCATAGGCGCCTTTGCGCACCATGTCCGCGAGCAGCTTCATGTCAAGCCGCGTGATCTCGACGCCGAAGACCTTCCGCGTGGGGATGATGTGCTGCAGCGCGGTCTCCATGCCCATTGAGTCGTGGCCGAAGATGACGACGCGGCGGCCCTTCATCGCCTGGCGGGTCACGGCGGCGTAGGCCCAGTCAACCAGGTCGTCGGCGGTCTGCTCGGTCATCTGCGGCTCAAGGCCCTCATCCGGCCATGAGCCTACGTTGATATGCACGAGGCGACCGTACTGCGAGATTGCGCCGGAGGCGGCATGGACGAAGACGACGCCGGGCTTGGGGCCGGAGTTCCCGCAGGTGAGGTTGAGCGGCGTGTCCTCAGGGAACTGCTGGATCAGCGAGATGAGCGAAAGCTGCGGGAAGGCCCATGTGTCGGGCACGCAGACGATGATGTTCACGCCCGCGTCCTTGAACTGCCGGGCCACGGTGTCGGCCTGCGGCTCACCATCAATGAGCACGTCAGAGTAGACCACCGGGATCTGCGTGCCGTCTGGCATCTGCACGCGGTCGGAGAGCATATCGGCGGTGAGCCGGATGATGTTCTGAGCGCGGGTGCGGCTGTCCTGGTCAATGCGCGGGTCTCCGGTGGCGCACACTCCGATCACCGGGATTGAGCTGTCCATCAGGTTGTCTGAGCCGAGCTTCCTTGCCTGGGGCATATTCGCGTCTCCCTTCCTCCGAAGGTGTAACATCCGCAGGTTCTATGCAACAGTCAGCGGGCGTGACTTCGCGCGAGGGGTGCGCGGGACCTCCCGTCGGCTCACGGCCTCCCGGCGCGCTCACTGCGCGGCGGGGTACAAGCCCCTGCCCTACGACGACCCCACACCGGGAGTCCAGGCGCCCTCGCCTGGACACGTTCATCCAACTCATGAGTAACGTCAGGCTGCTGTAAGCCTTGCTGTTGTCGCGGTCGTGTGGAGTGGCGGCGCTTTAGCGGCGCCAATCTTGTTCTCTACAGCTTTCCGAGCGGCTGAAGCCCCCCCGCTCCATACGGCTGGGCAACGACGGCGACCGTGCGGACGTGAGCTGCTGCGCGTTACGTGTCCAGGCGAGGGCGCCTGGACTCCTGGGCGGTCTGCGAAGTCGGCCCACCAGAGCGACCGTAGCGGGCCGACCTCGTGCAGTGCCTGGTAACCTGCCCTCGCGCGGTCCCTCCAACGGCACGATCACCGCGGTGCCCAATCGGGCCAGTCCAGCACCTTCCGGTAGAGCCCGAGCGCCTGTAGCTTCGCGGCGACCTCCGGCTTCGCGGATTTGCCGGGGAAGATGCTCTGCAGGTCGCCGAACTCATTGCGCGGGATGCTGAGCAGGTACTCCAGCATCATCTCCTGAAGCTCGCGCGCACGGCCACGGTTCTCTTCGATCAGGTTGTTGCGGTTCCACGGGTCCTCATCCACGCGGTAGTACTCGTCCGTGCCATCCGAGCGCCAGACATACTTCTCCGTGGTCGAGCGCCACGTCTTGAAGCTGTGGTTCAGACTACGCGGATCGAAGCTCGGGTAGCGGCGCAGGATGCGCTCCATCAGTTGCACCGGCTTGTAGGCCTCCGACAGCGCGAACTCCCGCAGGCCCTCGCCCTGTGCGGCGGCGATCAGGCTCCGTGACTGTTCGCGCGCGGGCGAGGGAACTTCGGCCCCCGCGATCTCGCAGCAGGTGGTGAAGACGTCGAGCGTTTGCGTGATGCCCGAGACACGCGTTCCAGGCTGCACGGCCTCCGGATAGCGCATCACCAGCGGGACGTGGATCAGCGAGTCGCAGATCTCTCCGAGATGTCCCCACCACGGCGGCCGGTCGCCCATCACGTCACCGTGATCGGAGGTGAGGATAATGACGGTATCATCGAAGAGCCCACGAGTCTTCAGGTGCTCGATGCACTGGCGGAACTTCTCATCGGCGCTGCGCACACAGGCGTCATTGAGCGCGAAGAGTATCTCCCACTGGCGCTCGTCGAAGGTGAGCTCTCCCGCCTGCATTGCGATGACGTCCTGCTCATCGAGGACCACCTGAAGCTCCTCGTCGGTCACGTCATCGGGCAGGAACTGCTCGCGAAAGTGCAGCGGCGGATTGTAGGTGGCGTGCGGGTCGCCGAAGATGGTGAAAAGAAAGAACGGTCGGCTTTCATCGCGATCATCGAGCCAGCGGCCGAGGGTCTCGATGCGCCCGGCATCGCCACCGATCTCGTCCTTCGGCATGTCCCAACCGCGCACCGGCGGATCATTGCGGCTGATGCCCCAGTCCACGTAGACCTCGAAGCCCTTATCAAGCCCGACGGGGCCCGAGCCCCAGGTGTTGGGCATCAGCCCGCAGGTCTGATAGCCCGCGCCGCCGAGCGTCTCGGCAAGTGTAGGCAGGCCCCGCGCGACGTACTCGTGGTCGGCATCGCCGCGATGGGTGGCGACATGGACGCCGGTGAACATCGAGGCGTAGCCGGGCAGGCTCCAGATGCCGGGCGAGATGTTCTGCTCGCAGAGCAAGCCCTCCGCGGCGATAGCGTCCCAGGTGGGCGAAGTCTCCTTCTCATAGCCGTAGCAGTGCAGGTTCTGCGCGCGCTGCGTATCGGCGACCATCATCAGTATGTTCGGCCGACGATCTGCCATCAGTAGTTCCTCCGTCTCCACGTTGCTGTTCCAGTCTCTATGCTACGCGCTCAGCGCGTTACTCTGTGGGCTGGGCCCCACACGGCAGGCGCGGCCGTTGGGACCAAGGGGAAGGGGCCGCCGTCTCCGCCTACTCGAGTACCACTCTCGCCACCACGTAGATCGGCACCTCCGGCACCGTGAACCAGCAGGCGCCGTCGCGCACCCCGAACTGCGGCGCGAAGCTCTCCATCTCCGGCGCGATGCATTCGACACGCGCCACCTGTGCGCCTTCGGGCAGCGGCGCCCGAACACGAACATTCTCCCGCGGCACGGTCTCGCCGGCCCCGACCTCAATCGGGATCGAGTAATTCAGCAGATGCACCACGACCTCGCTGTCATCTGCGTAGCATGACGAGCGCAGCAGCGGATGCACGTCCTTCGTCTCGTCAACGACCACCCGCGTCTCCCCCACCGGCGCGAGCAGTTCCAGGATCTCGGTCTGTGTGGGCAGAAGCTCCCGGCGGATGATGGTGCCTGCTCCGACACGCTGCGTCTCGTCGGGTGCAGGTAACCACTGAATGCCGCCTCGTTCCCGCATCACCTCGTCATGCGTCGCGAACTCACCCACTGCGATCAGCGTGCCGCCGCTTTCGACGAAGCCGCGCATGACCGCGAGGTGATCATCGGAGAGATACTCCATCTCCGGCGCGATCAGCACGTCGTAGGTCGCCAGCACGTCGGCCTCAAGGCCTGTCTCGGAGAAGAGGTCGCAGGGCGCCTGGAGTTCGTTGAGGCGTTCGAAGATGCGCCGTGCGGTCTGCGTGTGCCGTGACACGGAGTTGGCGGTGCGGTAGAAGTCACGCATCGGGAAGAAGAGCATGGCAACGCGGGCTGCCGAGATCTTCCGATCGTAGGCGTCGGCATTCTCCAGCAGGAAGCGGATGTAGGGCGCCTGTACTTCACGGCTGCTCGGGCGCACGCCGTTGTACGAGGCGGTGCCGAATGCCGCCGCCTCCGCCAGAACGAGCTTGCGCGAGTCCGCCCCGCGCCCGAGCTTGAGCAGCATCGTTCCGAGGTCGCTCGGGAGATCACGGCCGTAGACGTACTCGATGATATTGTCATGCGCCTCGCGGTAGGCGATGTCGCCGATGACCCGCTGGACGCCGCAGCCCGCGCCCTCGAAGCCACGCCCGCCCTCGGCCATGTAGAAGTCCGCGTTGCCCACCATGTACTCGGCCACGTGCGTTGGGCCGCCGAGGTTCGGGAAGAGCCTGAAGTCCGGGTTCACCTGCCTGCCGCCAGCGCGCATGGCGTTGGCGTGCTGGCCAAGGCTTACGCGCCAGAATCGCTGCGCCTCAACCCACGCAACACCCTCGTTCTCCGCGGGCAGCGTCACCTCAGCGACATCCCGCACACCGAAGAGTTCGCTGATCTCGGCGGCGCTGAACTTCTCACTAAGGTAGTCCCTGAAGGCCTCTTGCGCATGGATCGAGTAGTCATTGATCGGGCTGGTGTTATCCGGGAAGGCGCCATCGTAGCCGGCTGCCGCCACCAGGCGATGCACATCCACCAGCCAGTCGCGCCAATCGGGGTGAGTGATTGCCGCGACATAGCGGTAGAGACCGGCGTAATACTCCGGCTGAAGCTCCTTGCCGAAGGTGTGCAGGCTTCCATCGGCCTTGATCGCGGGCCACTCGTTCGGCGGGCTCGCGGGCTTCGGGCCGAGGCCGAACTCCGCATATTCCTCCCAGTGATCGTAGAAGTCGAAGAGGCCCTCGCGCGTCTCGGGATGTCCTGCGAAGGTGATCGAGGACGTGTAGGGCATCACCATCTCGACTCCCGCACCCCGCAGTGCCTCGTTCATCCGCTGGAGCGTCTCAATGCGCTCCCGGACCTCAGCGGGTGTGAGGCGGCGGATGTCCTCCCGGTTGCGCCCGTGCGCCTGGTTCTCCCCGCCCACGGCCTGAATCGGACCGTAGATGTGCGTCATCGGCACGTCTTTGCCGAAGTGCAGTAGCTGCGGCGGCAGTTCGGCGATCCACTCAACATAGTCTGGATTGTCCAAATGCCCCTGACCGTAGTCAATCAGGTAGTAGACCGGCGGCAGCGTCGGTTCACGCGTGGCAAGCACCGGCGCCGCGAGGATAGTTGTCAGTACCACTGCGATCATGAAGCGCTTCATTGCTTCGCTCCCGTCTGCACTGAGAGATCATCAACGTAGAGCACGGACTCAAGCGGCATCTCGGCGGTGTGCGTTATCTGCAGCACGACATTGACCGTCGGTCCGTCAATGCGCTTGTTCTCATCGCCGCCGGAGACGGTCATCGTGGCGCTCTCAAAATCGGCGACAACGGCTTTCCAGCCGGTCCAGTCAATCGTCCCGGCGTCAAAGTAGTGATGCTCCTGGCTGGCATCGCGCACCCGCACCTTGAGCGCGCGGCCGGAGTTGTCGCCGTAGAGGAAGAAGCGCACCTTTCGCAGTCCCTCGACCGGCAGCGGCCGCGTGAAAAGCTTCAGTTCCTGCCATGCCTCCTCGTAGTTCTCCGGGAAACGCATCTCCACCCGCAGCGCCCGCTCCCCGCCGAAGGCCTGCTCGTCGCTGACCGAGACATCGCGCGCGGGCAGCGCGGCATCCTCCGGCACCAACTTCGACCATTGGATGGTGGCGAAGGGGTTCGCGCCATCCTCGAAGTCCAGCACCGGCGTCCAGTCGGTGTCTATGCCGACAAGCGGCGCAATGCTGCGGACCTCCAGCGCGGCTTCAGGGGTCGGCGCAAGCAAACCGGGTATCTCCGGCCCCAGCCAGACCGCGGCGTCATCCACGCTCCAGTCGGGATTCTGCGGCTTGACCAGCGCGAGCTTCAGCACCACTCCGTCGCTGTTCGTCTCAGGCAGTGAGAAAGCCATCGCCTCAGGCTCGTTGAAGTCGCTCTCATACGATGCGATCTCCCGGCCATCAAGAGCAGACACGACCAGCCGTCCGGCCTCACCAACCGAGAAGGCATGGGCGAGGATGCTGCCACCGCTCAGGCCTGGCGGAAGGTAGAAGTAGAGCGCTTCGAAGCCGCCGACCACGTTCATCGGGGCCTCGGAGGTCGCGATGTACCAGTAGCTCTCCGAGGCCGGTTGCGGCACCGCGTAGTTGCTGCCGGGTGTGAGGCGCAGCAGCGCCGGTTGCCCGCCCGTGACGGTGACCGTGGTGCTTACACCGAGCTTGCCATCCACTCGCTGCACGACCTCACCGTCAAGATTGAGCACGGTCCAGGTGGGCTGATCGCGGTAGGTGAAGTCATCGTGGATGCTGCCGTAGGGCCTCGATTCGATCTCGATGGTCGTCGGCGGCACCATCATCCAGGTGGTGTAGCGAACGATCGGAGGCTCCTGCGCCGAGGCTGCAGCAGCAGCGCCCATGAGGCAGATCATCATCAGGAGGATACGCAGTCGGAAGATCATCATGCACTCCTTCGGGTCGATTCGGGCCGCGCGCCACAGGAGTATGATACGCCGCCGGTGACGTGAAGACCTCCACCCGCTAAAGCGCAGCAGAGGTGGAGGGATGGCGAAGCCACGCGTGGAACGGCAGCGTGGCCGATATTCGACTGCAGGAGTATCTTCCATGCGAGGACTGCTTGTCTCCCTGACGCTCTGCACAGCCGCGGTCGCGATGGCGCAAGTGAGCTACGACCGGCCCACGCTTGCGCCGATGACCTACATTCGCGACTACTCAGACGACCACCTGACCAGCCCGGAGTTCCTCGACTACATTCGCGGCAACACGCCGGAGTTGCTGGTGGTCGGCAAGGACCTTGTGCTGCATCATTCGCTCGGGCCTGTGATCGGCATCGGCGGCGAGAACGTTGCCTGCACTCGGCCGCCGCATGGTGTGCGCATCTCGTCGGAGGAGATGGTCGCAAAGCAGCAGCAGTTGACCACGATGGTGAGCGCGCTGCATGAGGCGGGCGTGGAGATCGTCATGCCCTACATCTGCACGAAGACGATCTTCGGCCGCCATGACACCCGCATCGGCTTCTGGGAGTTCTACGACCACTGGGATGAGTATGCCGATGACTGGGACCTCGGCCCGAAGCCTCCCGACCCGATGGAGTGGATGCGCCGCAATGCGGATGGCTCGCTGCAGCTAACCTACCCCTACGAAGACCCGCGCTACGAGCCTAATCGGCGCTATGCCGCCTGTGTGAATCAGCCCGGGTGGCGACAGCACATGCGCAACGTCGTGCGGCTGATCGCGGCCTGCGGCTATGACGGCTGCTACCTCGACAACAACGCGCGGAACATGTGCCAGTGCGACGTCTGCCAGGCGGCTTTCCGCGAGCGAATGGAGCAGAAGTACACCGCAGCGGAGCTTCGCGAACTCCTCGGCTTTGAGTCGCCCGCAGATATCCGCCTCGCCACGGGGGGCAGCGGCCTGCTGTGGTACGAAAGCTGTCGCTTTTGGGTGGACAGCAACGTGGAGTTCCTGACGATGCTCCGCGATCACGCTCAGGAGACCCGAGCGCCCTTCTACATGTTCCCGAACCCCGGAAGCTGGTGGGGATCGGCACAGGAGATACAGGACGTCGCGCGCATCGCAAGCTTTATCCAGTCGGAGGAGAACGGGCGCGAGTACGGGGGGCACTCGGGGATGGTCGAGGTCCCACTGATCGGCGACCTCGTCTTCCGCGAGTACAATGACAACGCGCTGAAGTACAAAACGACTCAGGCGACGCGATCGGGACTGCGCGTCACGATGACCACCCGGCCCTACCTCTTCGGCGAGCACTCACGCGCCGAATTCCTCCGCATGAACCTGCAGTCACTGCGGGTAAATCTCGCCGAAGCCTGCGCCTTCGGAGGCGGCGGCGCGAAGAACACGCAGGACGAGTGGGACGATCGCGGCCACCTCGCGCGCTACCGGGGCTTTGTGGCCGAACACGCCGACCTGTACGAGGGCTACGACTGCTACGCGCAGGTGGCAGTGGTCTTCTTCGCGCAGCAGTACTTCTACCAACGTGGTCATGATGTAAAGCGAACAACCGACACCGTCGCGACGGAACTGCTGACCGCGCAGGTGCCCTTCGACCTGATCGTGGAGCAGACATTCTCACGTGATCGACTCGACCGTTACGAGGTCATCATCGTCCCGGCGGGGACGCGCTATGTCGCCGATGAGGTGGCTGAGGCGCTGGCCGCGTGGGTTCGCGCCGGCGGAAAGCTGATCGTCTGCGGCGACGACTTCGCTCGATATGACACCCTCTGCCGCAACGTGCAGCGCGAGGCGGTCACTGCCCTGACCGCCACGCCCGGTGCAGCGAAGGCGCTCGGCGAGGGGCAGGTTCTCCACTGCGCTTCTGAGGCACCCGCGGTGGGCTTCGTTGATGCCGCGGAGATGCTTGCGGGCCGCGACCTGAGTGCCGTCGAGCCGGGTGAGTGGGACCCGCGCGCGCTGAAGATCAACTGCTTCATCCGCGGCGAGGGCGCTGCCGATCCGCGCATCGTGCTGCATGCGGTCAACTACGGCACGAAGCTGCATCAGACGGAGGTCGAGCCGCCGGAGGAGATCCGCGACCTGCGCCTGAGCCTGCGGCTGCCGGTTGGGATGCGGGCGCAGTCGGTGGTGGCGCATGACCCGGCGGCGGATGAGCCGCTGGCGCTCAAGTTCGCGCAGGACGGCCGCACGCTCTCATTCACGCTCCCGAGGATTGAGGTATATGCGGCGATCGCGATTAACTGAGGCCACGCTGGTCCTGCTGCTCATCACCGCCGCCTGCGCATCAGCGGCGGATGTCTGGCTGCGCGAGACCCACTTCATCATCTACGAGGTGCAGGCGGGAGCGGAGGTCGCCTTCACGATGACGCCGCAGGGCTCGGGCACCGCCGACCCGGCCCCGATGTCGTGGCGCGCGTATGACATGGACGGAGCGATCATCGCCGAGGGCCGCCCCGAGGCGAGCACCGTGACGGTGCGCTACATACCGCGCGAGAGCGGCCTCAACATCGCACGACTGACCGGCGGCCGCAACTGGTACTCGCTGGCGCCCGCGGGTGGTTCGACCGCGCTCGCCGATGACTGCTACGGCATCGTGAGCAGCGAGCACGCGCACCTGCATACCTGCGGCGATGCCCGCGCGATGTACTTCTACGTGCCCGAGGGCGTCAGGCGCGTCAGGCCGTTTGTCCTCGCCAGCAGCCCCCGCGAGGGCGCGACATTCCGCATCATTGACCCCGACGGGAAGGTGGCGGCGGAGATGGCCGATCAGTTCGACCGCCCGACGCGCGTGCAGGCGCAGGTAGAGGCAGGGCAGGATGGGCGCGTGTGGTCCTTCCGCCTCGCCCCCGCGGAGGGGATGCCCTTCGATGACGTGGTGGTGTGGTTCGAGTCAGGCGGCGACGTCCCGCCGCTGGTCTCGTACAATCCGGAGGCGCTGGAGCGCCTGCTGCAAAAGATTCCCGGGGCGCTGCCGTAAATCTTTTGAATCCTCCCCCCCCGCGTGTCAATAATTAGTAAAGTAGTTCATGGCAGTCGCGGGAGTGAGTTACATGACCTCCGTCAGATTCGCCGCAGTCGCGCTGATGCTGCTCGTCGCGGGAGCGTCTTCGGCCGACCTCTTGCAGTCAGTCCGCGCCGGGGACGCCGACACCGTCCGCGCGCTCCTCGACGGTGGAGCCAATCCCAACTCGCGTGCTGAGGATGGCCCGCCCGCGCTATACTTCGCCGCTATTGAGGGCCGCACCGAGATCTTCCACCTGCTCGTTGAGGCCGGGGCGTCGGTGGAGGACGCTTCAGGCGAGGACTGGTCGCTCTTCGGGGCGGCCGTCTACGGTGGCGACAGCGACCTCGTTACGTGGCTGCTTGAGCGCGGTGCGCCCGGGGACGGTCATGCCAACCTCTGGCATAACGGCCTCCGCGGCACACCACTCCGCATCGCCGCGCACCGCGGGCACTCGGATATTGCCCGCCTGCTGCTTGACCGAGGCGCCGATGTCGAGGCCGAGGCCGAGCCGCACAACCGCTGGCGACCTCTGCACTCCGCCGCGTGGGAGGGGCACGCGGAGATCGCGCAGATGCTCCTCAGCGCGGGCGCCGAAATCGAGGCCACTACGCGCGACGAGGAGACTCCGCTCCACCTCGCGACGCGTAAATCGCGCACCGAGGCCGCGCGCGTACTTCTCGCGGCGGGGGCAGAGGCGAACGCAGTGACGAGGCACGGGAGCACGCCTCTGCACTACGCGGCGGAGAATGGCGACCTCGCGCTGATCGCTCTCCTCGTCGAACACGGAGCGGACGTCAACTTCACAGGAGGCCTCGGCTATCCTCCGATGGAGTCGGCGCTCGCCGCCGGTCATGCCGCGGCGATGAACGCGCTCCTCGACGCGGGCGCGCGCTGGTCGCTCCCGGCCGCCGTCATGACCGGCGACGCCGAGCGCGTCCGGCAGATGCTCGCGGACGGCGCCGATCCGAGCGCCCTCGGTGAGGACAGGCATCCCGTGCTCCACTGGGCCATCATCCGCGGACACATTGACATCGCCCGCGCGCTCATAGACG
>LSQX01172650.1_pt1 | contig 34169 bp, 27 predicted proteins | sample 654561 | NCBI WGS metagenome assembly LSQX01 (sample SAMN04489861, study PRJNA283612) | anaerobic digester metagenome | isolation source: 4 biogas reactors fed with cattle manure at either 37C or 55C with and... | place: Denmark: Kongens Lyngby | collected 2014 | reverse complement strand
ACCTTTGAGGCTGTAGGCCATTTGCCGTTTTCATCCAGCCCGATCCCGGGTGACAGCGAAAAAATGCGCGCGGCAATGGAAGGCCGCGAGCCGTACATACCCATTGAAATGGATCAAAAGAAGATAGACGAAACCGTCATGAAATACGCCATGGCCTGCAAGCGTATGCAGAGGTCCGGCATGGATATCGCTCTTCTTCACGGTGGCCACGGCAACCTGCTGGCCCAGTTTACATCCCCGCACTACAACAAACGTACGGACAAGTACGGCGGCTCACTTGAAAACCGCGCGCGTTTTGCCATTGAGGTTGTTGAGAAAACACGTGAGCTGTGCGGAGAGAACTTTGTCATTGATTACCGCATCTCAGCCGACGAGATTATCGAAGACGGCATGCATTTTGATGAAACGCTGAAGCTCATGAAAATCCTGAAAGAACACGGCGTGGATATGTTCAATGTTTCCGCCGGCCTGCATTCCGAAGGCCTGATGAAATATATGCGTTACTGGCTACAGGGCCCTACGATGGCACGGGGCTACAATGTGCATTGGACCGAGAAAATTAAGGATTATTTCCAGGGCGACATTATGCTCACTGCCGTCGGTTCCATCATGAACGTGGATCTTGCAGAGGAATACCTGTCAAAGGGCTTTTGTGACTTCATCGCCATGTGCCGCCCGCTCATGGCCGATCCCGATATGCCGAAAAAGGCTGCGGCAAATAAAAGCGAAGATATCCGTCCGTGCCTGCGCTGCAACGCGTGTGCAGGGCGTCTCGGCGGGCCGAAGGTCATAAACTGCGCAATCAATCCTATCAGTGGCCTGACAAGCTACCTGCGCGACGGTGAGGTCCCCATCGCGAAAGAGAAGAAAAAAGTTGCAGTTGTCGGCGCAGGCCCCGCAGGTCTCACGGCAATGCATACGCTCATAGAGCGCGGCCACGATGTAACCGTTTATGAGAAGTCGGACAGAATCGCCGGATGTGTCAACGGCGCTGCGGCTCCCCCGTCAAAAATTGATATGAAGGATTACCTGAAATGGCTGACGCTTCAGGCACAAAAAGCCGTCAAGGCCGGGAAGGCAAAAATCCTGCTGAACACCGAGGCCAGAAAGGAGATGCTTGACCTTGAAGGCTACGACGCCGTCATCATCGCCATTGGCGCCGTCCCGCTGATCCCGAAGAGCATCCCCGGCATCACTAAGCCGAATGTTATGTGGGCAGCTGACGCGGAAACGAAATACCGTTCAAAAGTCGGCAAGAGGGTCGTCGTTGTCGGTGCCGGCGATATCGGTATGGAAGCCGCACACGATTTTGCTGAGGACGGCAGGGAAATCACCGGTCTCATTGATATGATGCAGAAGCCGATGTTTTTGAGGAGCGAAATGCCCGCGCTGCTTAAAGAGGCAGGTATCGAGGTGCAGTACGAAACATCTTTGGTTGAGGTCACGGACAACGGCATTATCGCAAAGGGTCCGGACGGCAAGACCTTTGAGATTGAAGCTGACACTGTGCTGCTCGCGATGGGCATGTGCATCAACTATGATCTCGTTGAAGAGCTGCGCCACTGCGCACCCGAAACCGAATGCTATATTGTCGGTGACGCGAAGAAAGTCGGCGGGGATCTTTCTGCCGCTGTCAACGGCGCTTTCCAGGCGGCGCTGCATATCTAAAGCGAACCGCCATGTCCAAGGGCGTCTCACGCGTTGAGTTTCCCTGAAAATACTCGCAATCCGAAGATTTAACCGCATGGTTTAATCTTCGGATTGTCTGTTACATACTATACTGAATTGCTGTTTGTACAGTCAGTGTTATTATGCTTTTAGACCGCATAGGCATTACTGTTCTTCAATTAAAACGATAAACAGTATGAGATGGAGATTAGCATAATTATTTTTCACGCACGAAAGAAATCGATTTGGCCGACAAATAAAGCGGCAGCCATTTACAAGCGCCATACTTGTATCGTAAGCGCGATACGAGTATGGCAGGCGCGATACTCGTATCGCGTTTAGACCATCGATTTTTCCTGACTATTTGTGCCGCCGCTTCGCGGCAGAATGGAGATTAATATGGATAATAAAATCAACCAGTACTTTATACTTCCGGCTGCCGGGAAACGCATGATCGCAAAGGCTGTTTCCGGCATCCCTTCCATAAAAGAAGCATTGGAAACCGGTACGGTTGTGATTGTGGCCGGCACGACTAATAGCTACGTCGCGGAAGAAATCCTGAAAATCATAAATCAGGATTCGGAATTTTTCGCACGAAGGTTCTTTAGGGGAATCTCACTGCCTCCGAAATATCAGATGACGGACGCAGGCAGATTGGGTGATGAAAGCCGATTTATCGGCGATGTGGTGCTTGTAAATGGGCAATGGGACAAGGGAAAAACCATATATGACGTCGCCGACAATTTGGGCAAGGGCGATATCATCATAAAAGGCGCCAATGCCGTGAACATCAAAAGCAGGCAGGCGGCAGTCCTTATCGGACATCCGAAAGCGGGTACCATCAGCGCCATTTTGCAGGCGGTAGCGGGCAGAAGAGTCGAACTGATTTTACCCGTCGGCCTGGAAAAAAGGATAGACGGGGACATCGGTGAGATTGCCGGAAGACTAAACAGCGCTAACGCATCGGGGCATCGTTATTTTCCGGTAAGTGGGAACCTGATAACGGAGCTGGATGCGATAACCATTCTGACCGGCGCGAAGGCCGAACTTGTCGCCGGCGGCGGCGTTTGCGGAGCCGAAGGCGGATACTGGATCGCAGTCAGCGGGACGGACACACAGCTTAAAAGGGCGGACGATCTGCTTGCCGAGGCGATTAAAGAACCGAACTTCACTTTATGAAAAATGCATTATAAACGATACGCAAGGTCGTAGGCCTGCTCGATTACGGTTAAAAGGTTTCCAACCTTGCTCGCGTCGCCGATCACATGGATATTATCCGAAGATACGTTTGTAAACGGGACATAGGGTTCGTAACCCACCGATAATATAACCGAATCTGCCGGTAAGAACACATCGCCCGTTTCGGTCCGTAAGTTAACACCGTTCTCTTTGATTTCGGTTGGAACCGATGAGAGATGCACGCCGATGCCGTAATAGCGGATTATTTCGCGCAGCATATTGGAATTCGCCGCACTCAGGCCCATGACCTTTAGGATATCATCCTGCATCTCCACGATAACGGCCCTCTTCCCTTTCAGTGCCAGATCGTAGGCGATCTCGCATCCCGTCAGTCCCCCGCCGATAATGACGACATTGTTGCCCGCTTCTTTTTTACCAAGCAGGTATTCGACAGCCTCGATCGTATTTTTTCCGTCAAATCCCGGGATAGGGAGCTTTTTCGGCGAAGAGCCCGTTGCGATGATAATCTCGTCTGCATGAAGCATACCCAGCATATCCCCGGTAATCTCGGTATTCAGCTTCACTGTCACAGCGTTATCACGCAGTTCTTTGCGATACCATTCAATCAGCTGTCTGTCGGCTTCCTTGAAATCCGGTGCTGCTGCCGCGAGATACACTCCGCCCAGTTTCGCACTTTTTTCAAATACAGTCACCTCATGCCCGCGCAAAGCGCAAAGACGCGCAGCTTCCATGCCGCCGATACCCCCGCCGACCACGGCGATTTTCTTTTTTACCGATGCCGAAACAAGCGCAAGTTCTTTTTCCCGCATTGTAACCGGATTAACTGCGCAGGTACCCATTCGCCCGAAACCGCAGGGCACGCCCTTGAAATGGCTGATCGCAAAGCAGCCGTTATGGCAGCCGATGCAGGGCCTGATGTCCTCAATCCGCCCTTCTCTGACCTTATCGCACCACTGGGGATCGGCAAGCAGTGCCCGGGCTATTCCGACGCCGTCGACCATGCCGCATTTTACCGCATTGAGCGCGATATCGGGATCGTTCATTTTGCCGGCACAGACAACGGGTATTTTCACAAACTGCTTGATATAAGAAACCTCAGGTAAATTACAGGCTGTGGGCATATACACTGGTGGGTGCGCCCAATACCATGCGTCATAAGAGCCGTTATCGGCATTGAGCATATCCGCTCCGGCAGCTTCCAGAATGCGTGCGGCCGCCGGGCTTTCCTCAAGGCTTCTTCCAAATTCAACGTATCCCTCACCGGGTAGTGCGCCCTGATTGAAGCCGCGCATTTTACTTGCGGCGCTGTAGCGCACGGAAACAGGATAATCCTTTCCGCATGCCGCTTTGATTGACTTTATGATATCGGTCGCGAACCTCAACCGGTTTTCCAGTGTCCCGCCGTATTCATCTGACCGTTGATTCGTATTCATTATCGCAAATTGGTCCAGCAGATACCCCTCATGCACGGCATGGATCTCTACGCCGTCTATGCCGGCTCTTTGGCAAAGTGCGGCGGTCTTTCCGAACGCTGTTATCATCTGCAGAATTTCATCTTTGGTCATAGCCCTATGTTTAACGGAAGGATCCCAGATGTTCGGCAAACCGTCAGAGGGTGCCATCATCATATCCTTTAGCGCGTCAGGGTTTCTTTCCATACCGGGAAATAACATTTGCGCGCGTCCGAATCCGGCGCCGAGCTGGAGGAAAAACTTCGAACCATAGGCATGAATTTCTTCCATCAGGCTCCGTATCGGCCCCATAAACAGCTCTTCCGCTTCGCAAAGCCAGCTTTCCCCCATTATACCTTTGACTGCGGTGACACCCGGTATCATCAGCCCGACGTTTGCCTTGGCACGTTCCAAATAATAATCACGCGTTTTTGCTTCAAATCGGCCGCCAAAGCCGATGGGGCTGGTTCCGCCCATTGCACACAGCACGATTCTGTTTTTTACCGTAACACTGCCTATTTTCATCGGCATAAACAATGCTTCGTATTTCTTTTTCATCTTAACATACCTCCGACTTTACTCTTTCATTTCTATAAATTAACACAAGCGCAAAGTAAGTTCAACGGTTTTATGCGGTCCGGCCTGTCAGCCTGCCATAATCCCGGGTATTTTGCATGATTTGCGTCTGAATTGCACTAAACGGTTTCTTTCAGACGAAATGATCTTGGAAATTGCACAGGTATAGTATATAATTAGCTATAAAATTGCCGTCAGGTATGCCGGTAATCATCTTGAACAGGAGGGCAAGCCCAATGTCAATACCCTTTGATCCCAAGGAGCTCGAAATTGTCTCAATGAAGCCCAGTTTCTTTGGCGCGGAAATACCTGTTTACAACTACCCTGTAACAGTGAAAGAAGCGGTAATCGCAACCTATCAAAGAAAGCCCATTTGGCAGCTTACAGGCACAGAATCGGGGTTTTTTACACCAAAGGTCTATCCGGATAACGTTGCGCGCGCGTTTGTGTTTGACGCCAATCACATGAAGCCCGAAGAAGGCGGCGGAAAGGACCTTTTCGGTCTTGAGTGGGAATACATACCCGCAGCCGGCGGTTCGATGGTCCGACCGGGCAAGCCTTTTTTGAGCGATGCCAACGAGTGGTATGAAAAGATTGTCTGGCCGGATATCAACAGCTGGGATTGGGAAAAAGAAGCGAAAGTTAATGAAGGATATCTGAAACCCGATACGTTCAATATATGCTCGATGCTCAATGGCTGGTTTGAGCGCCTCATCTCTTTGATGGACTTTGAGGGTGCCATAATGGCCCTGATTGATGAAGATCAAAAAAATGCCGTAAAGGACTTCTATGACAAGCTGACGGATCTGTACATACAAATTTGTGATAAAATGATGGTTTACTTCCCTAGCATTGACGGCTTCAACTGCCATGATGACTGGGGCAGCCAGAAAGAGACGTTCTTCTCGCCGGATGTCGTGGAAGAAATGATAGTCCCTTATATGCGGCGTCTGACGGACCATCTCCACTCCAAGGGCATGATCTGCGATTTCCACAGCTGCGGCCAGATCTTAAAGCAGGTCCCGAATATGATCAAAGCGGGCTGGGATTCCTGGAGCGGCCAACCGATGAACGATACCGAAAGAGCTTATGAGCTTTATGGTGACAAAATTATCATTGGCGTGCTGGTCAAGGACCTTAATCCCGAAGCCCCCGAGGAAGAGCTGCGCGCTGCGGCCAGAGTCTATGCGGATAAGTTCTGCAGGCCGGACAAGCCGTCTATCCTAAACGGCGGATATGCTCTTCCAAACGCTTTCCGTGAAGAACTGTACAAGCAATCCCGGATTAACTACTCAAAGTAATCTGAATTTATACTTAAAAAAGGACCCTGAGCGGTTTTTGCTCCGGGTCCTTTTTATCCGACAAAATACGGTAATAACACGCAGGTTCTTTTATACTGAAGCATCTTAATCAAACATCTTTTCGATATCGATCAGATCATCGACTATGTTCTCATAAAATGCCGCCTCATGTGATACAAGGATCACGTTTCCCGTAAACGCGTGAAGAGCCAACCCGAGCGCCTCCTTGGTTTCCGCGTCCAGATGGTTTGTCGGTTCATCGAGAATTAAAAAGTTAGTCTGCGTCATCGTCATGTTGCAGAGCTTGACTTTCGACTGCTCTCCGCCGCTGAGCGTTTTTATCGGCTGAAGGGCGTTTGCCGTTTTAACACCGCAGCGCGAAAGGCGGCTTCTGACTTCTTTTTGCGTCAGCTTCGGATATACCGCCGAAATGATTTCTATCGGTGTCATATCACCGTTCTCCCACTGCGTTTCCTGCTCGTAGTAGGCGATTTTCACCTGTTCATCAAACCAAAAACTGCCCGATATCACCGGAATCAACCCGACGAGAGTTTTTATGAGCGTCGTCTTTCCGATTCCGTTAAAGCCCGTAACGGCAAGTTTCTCACCCGCCGTCATTTTAAAGCTCAACTTCGGCAAAAGTGCGTAAGAATACCCGACCTCCAGCTCATTTACGGTCAGCGGCCTTGTGTTGCAGCGCATAATCTCCGAAAATCCGATCTGCGGCTTTCCCATAACCGTGGGCGGCGCCAGCCGCTCAATTTTATCCAGCTTTTTCTGTCGTCCCCGTGCCATTTTCGCGGTAGCGGCCCGGACCTTGTTCTTTCGGATATACTGTTCAAGCTTCTCGATCTCATTTTTCTGTGCGGTATAGCTTCTGATATAGTCTTCTCTCCTTTGTTCCCTCTGCATGATAAAATGCGAATAGCTGCCGTTGTATTTTCTAATCCTGCCATTTTCGATATCGCATATGCAGGTTGTAATTCTGTCAAGAAACATATGGTCATGGGAGACAACCATGATAGCAGTTTTCAAAGCGCTAAGATAAGAGGACAGCCATTCAATATGCTCCGCGTCAAGAAAATTAGTCGGCTCGTCAAGCAGCAGGACATCCGGCTTGTTGAGCAGCAGCTTGGCCAGTATAACCTTTTCCCGCTGTCCGCCGCTGAGCTTAGATAGCTTCCTGTCCATACCGATTCCGGTAAGGCCAAGCCCCGTCGCAACTTTGCCGATCAAAGTATCTATTGCGTAAAAGTCGTTTTTTATCAGGTAATCCTGACGGTCTTCGATCTGCCTGAGCAGCACCCGATCGCCGTCGCCGCGCAGTTTGGCGTACAACTGATTCAACCGTTCCTCCGCATCATACAGTTCGGAAAAAGCGGCCCTCAGGTATTCTCTGATCGTCAGCGAGCCGTCCACGCCGGCATACTGGTCCAGATGGCCGATGCCGATTTTCTTCTGCCAGACAACAAAACCCGTATCTGGAATCACCTCGCCGATCAGTATTTTAATCAAAGTGCTCTTTCCTGTTCCGTTCTGCCCGACGATGCCCATATGTTCGCCCTTAAACAACGAAAAGGAAGATTGTTTATACAGCACCTTGTCGCCATAGGCATGAGACAGGTTGCCGACCTCAAGTAAACTCATTTTTATTCTCCTTATATAAAACGCGAAGAGCCGATTTCTCGTGTTCGGCTCTTCGCAACTGATTTTGAAGACTTGTCGCCTCCATGCAAAAAACCGCCGACAGGCATTGTCGGCGGTTACACATCACAAACTCATCGCTGGTAAAAGGCAACCGGACTAAGCCCGGGTCATCCGGGCCTGATCAGGTGTTCCGTAGAATAAATGCGTAAAAACGCATTTATTCTGCGCCGATTTACCGATGAACTTTAAAAGCATAAAGGCTTTCTGATTTAGCTCCATACAATGTCTCATCGTTTATCCAGTTGCATGGAGCGGATCATGGCCGCAAGCATGACATATCGCATAACACGACTCCCAGCGTTTTTATACCTGAACAGTATACCCAAACTTTCCAGTAAATGCAATAGGTCAATATTGCATCTGTGTTACAATACTGAAGCTGTGTGATTCATGACGCTGTCTCTTTACTAATCCATATCATGGTGTATAATCAAGTTAATGCATTCAACAGGACCTGAAGTTGCGAGGCATCAGAGTATATGAAAAGAAAAAATGAATCGATTCTACATTGGGTTATCGAGAAAATCCGGAACGAATACCCTGACGACGTAGGTCTTTTGATTGTATACGGATCTTATATCACCGGAAACGACGGGCCTTTATCCGATATCGACTTTTATTTTGTCCCGAACAAAGAAAGCTCCCTGAGTCTCGGACGAACGTTCATCATCGAAGGGATCGGATATGATTTGTTTCCTTTAAGTTGGGAACGGCTTGAGGGTCTCGCTTCATTAAATGAGAATCTGACACCGCTATTGGGCAACGCTCGAATTGCTTGGTGTCAATCTGAAAAGGACAAAAAAAGGTTTATAGTGCTCCGTCGGAAACTGGCGGACAATCTGTCGGACGATTCCTTTATGGAACAAAAAACAGAAGATAAGCTGAAGCATGCCTGTGATTTACAGATCAAATTAGCAAACTCAAACAGTCTTTGCGATTGTCGGCTTCTGGCAGGCGGTGTTCTGCTTGACCTGGCGGACGCAGTTGCGTACAAAAACAGGACATATTTTCACCGCGGACTAAAAGAACAATATACTGACCTGAAGAGAATGGAAAACTTGCCCGACGGATTTATCGAAAAATATGAAGCGGTTATTCGTTCAAACACCATAATTGAAATCAAACGCAATTGCATGACGTTGATTATGTCAACCATAAATTGCTTTTCTGTCAATACGGAAAGAGATAATACCTCTTTCCGGGATTCGCCGTCCCTTCCCAAGACGAACGGTGACCCTGATTATTTGATGCTGGCCGAATTGTACGGTGAAATCGTATCGACATTTAACAAGGTTTATTTCTGCTGCGAAAACAACAACCCGATCCTTGCGTTTCTGTCCACGGTATGTCTTCAGAACGTTTTGAACGAAGAAGTGGGGGCGCTGCGTTTTGATTTGCTGGAATGCTTCGATATGCTGGACTTAAGCGGTCTCTTCAAAGCGGCTAAAGCTGCGGAATCGAAGCTGATTCGCTTTATTTCCGAAGGAGCATCCATAAAAAGATATAAAAACGTGGACGAGTTTTTGAGGGACAACCCAATCAAGCAAAAAAAACATACCTAATTTGCCGTTCGGGGCAAATAATGTAGAAAGAATACCAAAAACTATGTTATAATAATCAGAGTATATCGGTCAAAGCATCAAATTATTATGTATCATACAAAGGAGGATTCTTCTATGTTATCTTTAAAGGAAAATGTTTATGAAACACTGAAAAACGGCAAGCCCGACGCGTTTGTGAATGAATGGGAACCATTCCCTCAGGTATGGGACCCCATTTTCTATTACATGAACCCGGTGGCTCCGGGCCAGACCGCCATAAACCCTTTAGGCGTGAAGCTCTATTGGGGCGAAAACGAGCCCGGCGCCATGCCGATTGTCACCGATGAAACCAAGGTCGTCCGCGATGTGACCAAATGGCGCGATTACGTCACATTCCCTGACCTGACCAAAGTCCCTCTGGATTGGAAACAGGCCAAGGCAGATGCGGACAAGATCAGAGCGGAAGATAAGTTTGTAATGGTTTGGAATGTAACGGGGTTATTTGAGTCAAGCCACTTTTTGATGGGATTTGAAGACACACTCGTTAATCTGCTGGAAGAACCGGAAGCGATGCACGATCTGATCACTGCCATCAAGAATTTCAAGCTTCAGCAGCTGCAGATGCTTATCGACAACCTGCATCCCGATGTGATCATGTTCCATGACGACTGGGGCTCCAAATTCAACCTTTTTATGCATCCCGATGTCTGGCGCGAATTCTATAAGCCGCACTATTTCGATATCTACGGCTTGATTAAGAAGAACAATATTATTGCCATGCATCACGCGGACAGCTATTTACAGCCGATTGCAAAGGATATGGTGGAAGTCGGTATTGACATTTGGGAAGGCATTCTCCCATCGAACGACATTCAGAAAATCAAGAAGGATACCGATTATAAGCTGACTTTAATGGGCGGCATCGACGCAGCCATTGTCGACATACCGAACTGGACCGAAGAAATTGTCCGTGCCGAGGTTGCGCGCGCCTGCAGGGATTATTCCGAAGGCGGCTGCTTCATCCCCTGCCTGACCTACGGCGGAGAAGGCAGCATTTATCCGGGTGTCAACGACGTCATCATGGACGAAATCAGAAACCAGAGCAAGATTTATTTTAAATAAGATCCGATAACGCTCCCGCGTAAAAACGCGGGAGCGTTTTTTCCTCCGGCGGTCCGCCGGTTCGCGTTTCTTGCCATTCATTTACTATTCATGTAATATAATGAGTAAAAGCGGGAGGCATATATGAAAACACGAAGCGAAAAGGAAATGTTTGACCTTATTCTCGGCGTAGCCGAATCGGACAGCCGCATACGCGCTGTCGTGTTAAACGGTTCAAGGGCGGATCAAAGCGCCCGGCGCGACTGCTTTCAGGATTATGACATTGTGTTCTTTGTTAATGATATCAGGTCCTTTACCCGCGATCACTCATGGATTGATGTATTCGGCGAACGGATGATCCTGCAGATGCCGGACGACTGGCACGACCATCCGTACGATTATACCGGAAGCGAACCGTTTATATATCTGATGCAGTTTATGGACGGCAACCGGATAGACCTGAGCCTTAACGCGGACGGATATATAGACGACGGGGAGCCCGCGGTCGCACTTCTGGACAAGGATAATATGCTGCCGGAATTCGGGCCCCCGACAGGTGCCTGTTACTTCGTAAAGCCGCCCGATGAAAAGGAATTTTCAGACTGCTGTAACGAGTTTTGGTGGCTCGGCCCCTATATCGCAAAGGGCCTTTGGCGCGGCGAGCTCGCCTATACAAAATTTATCCTTGAATACTTAAGGCGGTCGGAACTCGTAAAAATGCTCGGCTGGTATGCAGGCCTGAAGCATGGTTTTCAGATCGGCATAGGCAAGCGCGGCGGAAAGCTCGCACAGTATTTATCCCATGCGGAATATGAAGCCTTTGAAAGAACGTTTCTCGATTATAAAAAAGAAAACATCTGGGAAGCGCTGTTTGCCATGAACGAACTGTTTTTTTTGGCGGCCCAAACCGTCTCGTCCCGATTCGGTTTTTCTTATCCGCAGCAGGACGATGACCGCGTTACGGCGTATTTAAATCATGTAAGGCGGATGCCTTTATCTTCAAAATCCATTTATCCGTCCGGCGAATCCTGATTAATCACTGTTTTTCAACCCCAAGCTATTAAAATTCGGCGCGCCGCGCGCTGTGAACAGCGGCAAGCCGCGATATTTGCTCCGGCTGTATTACCGACTTTGCAGATGGCGGTTTCAGGAGGAAAAATGGGCATTTACGCCGTTACCGGCGGTACGAAAGGAATCGGCGAAAAGACCGTCGAAATTCTGCGCGGCAACGGGCACGAGGTCATCAACATTGACAAGGTCGGCGGCGATATAAACGCCGATCTCGGCACAAAGGAAGGGCGCGCCAAGGTAATAGACGAACTGCACAAAAGATGCCCGGACGGACTCGACGGATTGGTTTCCAATGCCGGAATCGCAGGGTTGGACCGGTTTAAGCCTTCCTATGTTCTTGCGGTAAATTTTTTCGGCGCGGTTGCGGTAATGGAAGGCGTGTACGATCTGCTGAAGATGAAGAAGGGCAACTGCGTCGTGACGGTATCCGGCTCAGTCGTATACACCCCGCGCGAGAAATATTTCGTCGACAACCTGTTGGTGAACTGCGGAGACGAGGACCGGATCGGCAGATTCGTCAATACCTTCGATCAGGTGGTTGTCGGAAACTTCATGTATGTTTCTACAAAGCTGGCGCTGATTCGCTGGGTGCGCAGGACGGCTCCCTCCTGGGCGGCGCACGGGGTAAACATCAACGCCGTCGCACCGGGCGCGGTCGCGACCACAATCATGGAAGGAACGCTCCCGAAAACCCTTGTCGAGCACGGTTATTACCTGCCTATGCCGACGCTTACCGGCCGGAAGGGCATCATGAAGCCTGACGAGATCGCCCAGGCTCTCGCGTTTCTGGTTTCGCCGGGCGCAAAGGGCTGTTGCGGTACCGTTTTGTTTTGCGATACCGGAACCGAAACCATTTTAAACATGGAAAAGGTTTATTGAATAATCTGTCTTCATTAAACAGCGGCCGGCTTGTTTTATTTCTACTGCGCGTGTAAATCAATAAAGAGGGAGCTGCAATAGTGTAAGGCATCTCCCCCTTTATTGTTCGGTTGTTTTATAGTTCAATACAGTATTTAAACTATGTGTCGAGTTCAAATACCGAAAACGCTTGAACCGAGTATTCGGCAATCCCACAGTTTGCCAGTGTAAATGTGTGCATATCCGCAAAAGACAAGCCTTTAATTCTCCGGTTTATTACCCTTGCTGTAAGCCCGTGGCAAACAAGAAGCACGCATTTGTCCGGATAATCAGCGGTGAGCTTATTTAGCCCCAATGCGACCCTTTGATCAAACTGCCGGATCGTTTCACCGCCGTCCGGCGCTTCGTCCGGATTTCTTGAAATGTTTTTCATCCAGATATCCGGATACAAAATCCTGGCTTCTTCTCTGGTCAGTCCTTCATAAACGCCCATGTTTCTTTCCGAGAACGAATCCAACAGGATAACCGGCAGGTGAAGCGCTGCATTAATCATTTCGGCCGTCTTGACGGCACGCTTTAACGGAGAAGACACAACGACATCAAACCGCTTTCGGCTAAGATCGCGGCCTAACTGTTCAGCCTGTCGGATTCCGTTTTGATTAAGATCGGCATCAAGGCTCCCGGCATATCTATCCTGCGCATTGTATTCGGTCTCCCCATGACGTACAACAGTCAGCTTTATAAAAAACCCCTCCATTCTGCCGCGAAGCTGCAGCACAAATAGTCAGGAAAAACCGATTGAGCAAATGGCCGCCGTCATATTTGGCGGCCAAATCGATTTCTTCCGTGCGTGAAAGGTTTTCACGCTACCTTCCCTATTCCTGCAATTTCCGGATGTACAAAATTGATATATCGGTGTTCAATTTGAAGCTGTACGTACCAACACCGTTCAAAATCATAATCACTTTCTTTTTCTTGATACGTTGATGAACGCCAGAGCATAAAACAAAGCGGCTGTTAAAATCAATACCATGACGCTGAGCAGCGGTGACGCCGGTTTATCTCCGAACATCAAAAAAACACCCATGGTCTCCTTAAAGTCGGTAATACTTGACTGCGGTGCGCCGGCAAACGTCGCGGTGATCGGCCTTTCCATAATCACCTGCCTGAACAAGGATGCCGTATGCGAAACCGGAAAAATTTTCACGACCCACTGAACCGCTCCGGGTAACTCACCGACAGGCAGATAAATGCCCGTTAAAAAACCGATCAACGTGCCTATGATTGTACTCGCGGTTGAAAACGCATTTGTGCTTTTAAAAAAAGAAACGATAAATAAGATAATCGATGTGTTGGTGAATGTGCCAAGCAAAACGAGACCGAGAACCTTCACGAGCTCGCTCCCGTTCAGCAGCTCCCCCCCATTGGACAGGATATATAACTCAGCCAAAACCAAAGTGACAAGGCTCATGATTACACCGATGAAGTAAGCGCTGAGTGTATAACCGCTCACGATAGCACTGCGTTTCATCGGTGAGGATGTGAAGTCCTTTGTGATTTTATCCCGCTTGTCCACCACCATGGTACCAAAGGCGCCCATCGTAGTTGTAACGGAGGCAACAGCCAAAAGCCCGGAGACGATCCAGCTGTCCATCATAAACCGCACGCCGGTCATGCCGGGAAAGCCTTTCACCCAAACATCGCCGAGAAAAAGCGCGTAAAGCCCAATAATAATAAAAACAGCAAGCAGTGAAAAGAAGACAGAAGCCTTATCTTTGAAATAAACCAGCAGATTGCGCAAGGTAAATCCGGTCATTCTCTGATCTCCTTTCCCGTAATCCCGATGAACGCATCGTCCATTGTTCCGCTGGTCACCTCGAAGCCGGATATATACGGTTTGAATTTCTCGATCAAGGGTAAAGCGTCCAGCGTGGCCGGGATCGGTATTAAGATACGGTTCGCACTTTGTGTAAAGGGTTCCTGCATATCGCTTAAAATAGCTGTGACACAGTCAGGATCTAAGCAAACGAGAGAAAGCTTATCGCTTGAATACTTCTCTTTTAGATCCGCAGGTGTGCCTTTAGCAGCGATGCTTCCGTTGTCAATAACGATAACATAATCAGCATCCGCCGCTTCTTCCATATAATGCGTAGTAAAAAACACCGTCATACCGGTTGATTTCTGAAGGTTGCTGACCGTTTCCCAAACATTCTTTCTGGTTTGCGGATCAAGACCGGTCGTCGGTTCGTCCAGGAATAGAATCTTTGGCGTGTTGATGAGCGCTCTTGCGATATCGCATCTTCTTCGCTGACCGCCCGAAAGCCTTCCGTACGGGCGCTTGAGCAGTTCTTTGACTCCGGTCACCTCAGTCGCCTTATGTATCGCCTTTTTGAGCTTTTCTCCTTTCAGACCGTAAAGCCCTCCGCGCACTTTGAGGTTTTCCTCAATGGTGAGCAGATCGTCCAGTAGACCGTCCTGAAAAACCGCACCGATAATCCTTCTGATCGCATTATCGTCCTTCCCAAGCACATGTCCGTCAACGATTACGCTGCCCTTGTCCGGCTTTAGAAACGTGCAAATGATATCGATCGTGGTTGATTTGCCTGCCCCATTCGGTCCCAACAGCGCGAACATTTTCCCGCTCTCGACATAGAAATCAATGCCTTTTACTGCGTGAACGCTTCCATACGATTTGTGAAGATCAGATACTTCGATAATCTTGTTCATGATACCTCCTATTACCGATGATGATGAATTATATCATACTGCACACCAAATATAAACCCATAAACAGGAAAATTGCCAGAGTGTGTAAATGCGGTTATTGCTCCGTCAGTTTCTATTGAGGTATTCCGCCAATATGCCATTCAATGGCCTGATTATTGCGATTCCGCCCGTGTTTTTTTTCTTCTCCATGTCCGTCACAATGATCTGGTCGCAACCTGAGACGGTCAAAAGGCATGCACCTGTGCCTGCACTTCTCCCGATATCAGCGATATCCTCCCAAAGATCGATCGGAAACACCGGTATTTTTAGCTCCGCGCGGCTATTATCGACGAGCTTTTTCATCCCGTAAATGCCCGGTGGGCGATATTTCTCATTGCTCATCATGCACAAAAACGGCAGGCCGAGGTTGTCCGCCATCCGGAGAAACGTTTCGTATCCTGATATTTTACTTTGGGATGAGTAACGCGAAAACCCTCCGCAGAGACACCTGTTGTTCAAAAGCAGGTTCACCGCTTCTTTTTCTTTTAGTTTATCCTCATTGTCAAGCTTCAGGAAGACAAAGGTATTTTTTAAGCCGACAATGCGCGCCGCAAGCTGTCTTGATACCATATTGGGGTAAAGAAACAGGATAATCGCACAATCGGCGTGTCTTTGAAAAATCTCGAACAAAGACTGAATGTCGGTATATTTCCGGTCGATATGGAACATATAGCAGTATATACCGAGTTCCTTTCCCTGCCGGATAATTCCGGAAATATTCTCGCAGGACGGATACGAACCCCAGGACATATCAAAGAAAATTGTCCAGGGAAATTTGCAGCCTTTTTTATTCGCGTTCTCCCTGAGTTCTTGTATGCCGTCTGTCATCGAATGATAGCCGAGATTAATTCCGAATTCGGCAATCAACTTTGCGTCGGCTCGACAAAAAGTTTTTTCCAGCAGTTTGTAATAGACGCTGTTTTTGTTGTTCAGCTCTTTTGCGGCTCGATCAAGGAAAGCTCTTTTCGTTTGTCTGTCTCCCAGCTTGTTTCCCAGCTCGATCAGGCTTTGAAACCCTCTCGCGGGATCATCCTGTATTTCCCGGATCACTTTGTTCACATAAGCCCGTATCATCATTTCGGTCAGCTTGTTTCTTTTCATAAAACCTCATTTCTCTTCAGTTGAATAATGGCACATATATTTATATTTCGAAACAAACGATTTATTAATAACAAAGATTGCAAATAAAACGTCAGGTGTTATATACTCAATATACGATCCCAAAGCAGCTGTATAATAAAATAAGCAAACACCAAGGAGGAAACACTGATATGGGCGGAGGAAGTCCCTGGATAGCCATCATATTGATCATCTTGCTCGTTATGATTAACGGCTTGCTGGCTTCCGCCGAAATTGCTCTGGTCGGTCTTAATGAGACAAAGCTTAAACAAAGAGCGGCCGACGGTGATAAAAAGTTTATTTTGCTTTTAAAAATGAAACAGAATCCGAGCGATTTTCTCTCTGCGGTACAGATCGGCATCACTCTGGCCGGTCTGCTATCCGGTGCTTTTGCGGCAGATACACTGGCTCAGCCCATTATCACCTGGCTTAAACACATCGGCGTTGAAGGCGGTACCTTGTCCGTATTGCGCGTGGCTTCCGTTGTGCTCATTACACTTATATTGACGTTTTTCATGCTTGTCTTTGGAGAACTGGTCCCAAAGCGGATTGCAATGAAAGATCCCGAGAAGACGGCCAAGCGATCAATTTCTCCGATCTGGAAGCTCTCGATTGTAACAAGACCTCTTGTCCGGCTGTTATCTGCCTCAACAAATGCTGTTTTAAGGCTCATCGGCATTGATCCGAACCAAACCGAAGCGCCCGTCACCGAGGAGGAAATCCTGCTGATGCTCAGAGAAGGGCATAAACAAGGCGCTATCGAGGAGTCGGAGGTGGAGATTGTTGCGAATCTGTTTGCCTTTACCGACCTGTGTGCGGAAAATGCAATGACGCACCGCACCGAAATCGTCGCACTCTCACCCGGCGACTCGATAAACGATGTCGTTGCTATGATGTCTAAAACCTCGTTCAGTAAATATCCGGTAATCGATGGCAGCATGGATAATATTGTCGGGGTTGTCTATAGTCAGGATATTGTAAAAATGTTGCCGCTGGACGGCCTTGATCCCATGCCGTATGTCAAAGACATCATGCGTCCTCCACACTTTGTCCATGAATCGAAGTCTCTTGTCGATATTTTTTCCGATATGAAGCGCAGCAGAAACCGCATGGCGATCGTCGTAGACGAGTATGGCGGAACTTCCGGCATCATCTCGCTAACCGATATCATTGAAAAAATTGTGGGTGCAATCGAGCTGGACTATCTTGCGTTCATCAGCCAGAATGAAGACGGCAGTTATTTGATCGAGGGTAAGCTGGATATGAACGATGTTATAGACTTTCTCGGCATCGCTATGGAGCCGGAGGAACACGACACGTTAAGCGGCTTTATGATCAGCAAACTCGGTTACATCCCGGAGAACGGGCAAACACCGATGATTTCCTACGGTGATTATACCTTCAAGGTCGTGAAAATGGAAGGCGCTTTGATCAGGCTCGTCCATGTGGAAAAAAGAAATAATGCAATCAGCCGCGTGTTTTAGAAGGCGCGTAATGGGTATATTAAGCTGCCCGAAAACCGGAAAATTACCGGCCTTAGTTCTGTTGACAAAACCCCGGCCGTATGATAATATATCATTCGTTTCGATGCTTGGAGAAGTACCCAAGAGGCCGAAGGGGCTCCCCTGCTAAGGGAGTAGTGCGTGATGAACGCAGCGCGGGTTCAAATCCCGCCTTCTCCGCCATTCCATTAGTGACCGTTTTTTACAACGGTCACTAATGCTTTTTTTGCATTGAAGTCAGCTTATATACCCCACGAAATTGTATTTGATTTGAATGGTTTGGACTGTTAGCCCGTATTCGTCCTCTTTTTAATGCACCGCTACATGGTCAATCAGCTGAAAATGGAATGTCCTTTATTGGGTATATATTTACCCTTAGAAAGAATTTGATGTTCAGATCTCACTATAATAACAATGGTTTTGAATTTCAGACTTGATGCTGCGGCTCGGTCAGTTCGTTCATTACATTACGGAACATGAATGCCATTCGCAGATGCCCGTTTGTCAACGGATATATCTCAAAGTTATCTGCTTTTTCGGCTACGGAAACAAACGCTTTGATATCCTCTACTATAAGCTCGTCTGCCTCTACGCTAATGGACGCGCTGCTGCATCCAAGTTTGCTAAATGTGCACTCTATTTTTGCGTCCGGACTGATGCTCAAGACAATCTTAGATATTTCCGTATAAGCCACTTCCAGCTCTCTCATTCGCTTAGGATTCAATATGAACGTTCTCGGCTGATTCATTTCATAAGCTAACATTTCAAGAAATGCATCAAAGCTGGCTTCGTCAAAATCGGGTTCGTCATGGGAAGGCTCAAAATCTACGTACTGCTCTTTAGGAATATTTGTGGGCTTGACATGACCGGATGGCTCCTGCGCGGCGGCCGGTGCAGAAGGGGGCTGAATTGAGAATTTAATCCGGTACGCGTTGTTATTCCTCTGATTGATTGTATCCTCGTGTTTCTTTGCGTGACCTGTGGTTAAGTTTGTGTTTTCCATGATGAAACTCTCCTTTTTATTTTTTGTTGGCTTACACTGTAATACAAAATTTTATTCGTTTTGTAACCGTGCGGATCAAATAAATATAGTTCGTATATCACCAATGTTAAGAACCCTACTATAATACAAGAGATATTGGGCGGATTTCGGTCTTTAATGGTTTGTAATGTTTATCATTGATACTTGAGTGAATCCTGTATAAACCTAATTTCCTGATAAGAAAGAAAAAGGTTTTATAAAGGACATCCTATTTATTTGTACCATTTCCACCTTAAGAATAATGTTGTCACGCTTTTATAAAACCGCTCTGTGATTCGTCGGTAGGCAATGGAATAGAGCGAATCGTCCAGCACCTTATTTTCAAGCGTACCGTTAAGCTGGACAGATTTCTTCTCTGCTTCAAGCATTAAGGTCATTTGCCGAAATGCGTTCCGACTTTCCACTTCAAATACCAACATAATAATATTAATCCCCAAATCATTATGTCTGTACAATGATAAAGACCAAAAGCCGGCACATCTCATATTGCCGGTCTTTGGTATTTCTTCATACTTCGGGCTAACTTGACCCGAAGTCAATCGGACAATCACTTGTAATAATTTCCGTGTATTCTAAAATATACCTTGTCTGAAATGATAATAAATAGTATAATCGCCAGGTAGTCCCCGTTATGGGAATAACACGGCTGACAGCTGTGTGGAGGTGGCGCGTTATATGGACAAGGAAAAAGTAAAAATCAAACGGCTTCGAACAATCGCATGGGCACTCCGCATTGCCTGGGATATTGACAAGTTTACGATGTTCCTTTGGTTCGTTCTATGCGGGGCGCTTGCGGTTCTGCCCGCTGTCGCATTGCAATTCAACAAGCAGACGCTTAGCATCATAAGCGGATTCTTAAGCGGAGAAGCGTTTACTTTTACCGACGCGATAAAACCCATTATATCGCTCGGTATTTTAATGGTTGCGATCGGGCTGTCGGCACGCGTCAACAGCCAGTTCGTCAGCATGATGCTCTACGATTCGTATTTTACCGGTATGCACGAATACACTATGGATCATGTTCAGCATGTTGAAATGACGGACCTTCTCAAGAAGGAGGTCGCCGATACATGGCAATCAGCGTGGCAGGACAGTGTCTCGCTTTGGTCCTTCGTTGAAGGTCTGTGTTTTATCCTGGCAAAGATTATCGGTATCATTGCGCTGCTTGTCACGGCTTTTATGATGTCTAAGCTGATCTTTGCGATCTCGGCCGCCTATGTCGTTGTGATATTCATCATCAGTGTCGCGTTCACAGGGAAAACCCGGCATGACCGGACGAAAGATTTTCAGGATGAGCGGATGATAGAGTATTATGAAAAATTCTCTGAAAACCATGGGATGGCAAAAGAGACGCGAATTTTTGAGAATACCGACGAGGTGATCAATCAGTGGCGCAAGCCCTATGAACGCCTTCAAAAGCGTTGGTTCAAAAGGCAGAAGTCGGCGGTAATCCGGGATTTTATCAGCGGCTTCGGGTTTTACGCGTTCCTGATCATAACAGTCGGGATCAGTTTAAGCGGCGTCGCGAGAGGCACAATGACACCGGATATCTTCCTTGTGATATTTACGCTGTGCACCAACTTGTACAGCACAATCACCGGTACAACGATGGCTATTGTACGGTTCGATTTTGGTTTGGCTGCGCTTGACAAACAGCGCAGATTCTTTGAGGCGGCAAAGCCTGACAGCGGCGACGGCGCCGATACGCCTGCCGACGAAAATAGTGTGTTCGAGGTCAGCGACCTTACGTTTTCATACGCCGGCAAACCTGCGATAAAGGGAATCAGCTTCAAGGTTAAAAAAGGCGAGGTCGTGGCCCTGGTGGGCCCTAACGGCAGCGGAAAATCGACGCTTATCAAGCTTCTGCTGAATATGTACAAACCGGATAGCGGCACGGTCAAGGTGTTTGGCAGGCCGTTTGACGAGTATGGAAAGGACTTCCTGCGCAAAAAAATCGGTGTGTTTTTTCAGAACTTTTATATATTCCACTCGCCGCTTCGTGAAAACGTCGGCATCGGCGCGGTAGAGGACATGGAGGATGAGACTAAAATTCGTGAAGCGATAAAACGCGGTGGAGCGGAAAAGATTGTCGCAAACCTACCGCAGGGCATCGATACCCTGCTGGGGCGGTTTCAGGACCCGAGCGGCACGGAGCTGTCCGGCGGTGAAAAGCAGCGCGTGGCATCAAGCCGGACGCATATGTCAAACCGCGACGTCCTTATATTTGACGAACCTGCGAGTATGCTCGACCCAATCGCCGAAATGGAGCAATACAGCAATATCCAAAGACTGCTCGACGGGCGCACGGCGATTTTGATCAGTCACCGGGTCGGCTTTGCCCGAACAGCGGACAAAATTATTATGTTGGACGGCGGTAAAATCGTAGAAATCGGCAGCCATGACGAACTGATGGCACTTGATGGCTTATATGCCCGTTTTTTCAACGAGCAGGCCCAGTGGTATGATACGTCCGACATCTCTAAAGGGGGGTTAGTGCAATGCTGAGAAAATACGCCACGGACAAGGACGGTCAGAAGGTGCAGAAACTGACGCTTTCTGAAAGCCTCAGGCTTTTCGGCAAAGCGTTAAAGGTCAGCGTTATCGCCCGGGGTTCCCTTTCGGTTTTTATCAGCCTGATCGGCTTCGTTATGGCTTTTTTACCCATGCTGACCTCGCTCGCAGTGCGCCGGTTCTCAGACGAGGTACAGGCATTGTTTGGGAAAGGAAGCGCCGTTATCGCCTCGGCGGTGGGCGTGTTTGTCATTTTATCCGTTCTGTATATCGTGCAATTACTCTGGAACTCGCTGCGAAGTTATTTTGAATCGCGCGACGCGTACAAAATTCAAATGTATATGAGAGAGCGCATTCTGCGCTGCTCCTGCGACGTGAAGTATAAATACATAGACAACTACGACAAGTTCAGAGAGCGTATCAGCTTCATTACGACAACGGCCGGTGAACGGGTTGCGGATAGTATGGGTATGACGATTACCTGGTTCCAGAATATCATTACTTTTATCAGCATCATTATCGTATTATGGGCAGTTGATTTCTGGATCGTATTGATTCTTGTCGCAGCGTGCGTCCCGGCTATCGTGCTGGCATATTTTTTCAGTGAAGAGGAGTACCGCAGCAAGGGACTCTGGATCCTCGAATGGCTCATGACCTGTGCATATTTTTTTGAGGCGGTAATGCCGGAGTCGCTCAACGATGTGCGGTTTTTCAACGCATATCCGTGGTTGAAAAAGAAATTTCGCGCGATGAACAAGAGATACATCACAATAAAAAACCGTGTGACGCGCAAGCACGTCCTATTTAATTCCATCGCCGATATATTCCGCAGCTGCGTGTACGTGTTTATTCTGCTGATCGCGGCGCGGCGGATCTTCGATAATCCGGCGGTCGGAATCGGCGCGTTTATGCTGGTATTCACGATGGCGGGTCAGCTTCAGGAGGTAACGGCGAATATATTCGGTGAGGCGGCGAAGTTTATAAGCAACGCTTCATATATGAGAGACTTCTTCTCCCTCGATGAGTTGGAATACGAAAAACGCGACAAAAACGCTTCACCCAAAGAGAATTACGCCATTGCGTTTGACAACGTCAGCTTCACCTATCCGAATACCGAACGCGAGGTACTGCATCATCTGAGCGTATATATACGCGAGGGCGAGAAGGTTGCCATAGTCGGTGAAAACGGCTCCGGCAAAACAACACTTGTGAATCTACTGTGCGCGCTTTATGAGCCGGACTGCGGGAGCATCACAATGGGCGGCGAGGATATTTGCGCGAATTTGTCCCGGACACGCCGTACGCTCTCCGCCGTATTTCAGGAGTTTCCCCATTATGAAACAAACATCCGAGAAAACATCGTCGTCTCGGATAATCAGCGCGCGATATCAGATGAGCAGCTCCGCGCGCTCGCCGAGAAAACAGGCGCCTGGGAGGTTATCGCAAAGCAGCCGGAAGGTCTGGACGAGGTCGTCGGGACCTTCAGCGCAAGCGGTAACAACCTCAGCGGCGGCGAGTGGCAGAAAATCGCTCTGTTGCGCTGTGCCTACCGCGACGACGCGAAGATCATGGTACTTGACGAACCGACCGCCGCACTCGATCCGCTTGCCGAGGCAGAGCTTTACCGCAGCTTTGCCGACATTACAGGCGACCGCACGACGATACTGATTTCACACAGGCTTGGCATTACGCAGCTCGTCGACCGTATTCTCGTGTTCGATGACGGCAGAATCGTCGAGGATGGAACACATTCGGAGTTGCTCATGCGCGGCGGGTTATATGCAAAAATGTATCGGGCACAGGCTCATTGGTATGAATAGCATAATACAGTTTGATATTCAGGCATTCCTGATTGTTTTATCCGGAAGCGAAATATGCGATGCGTTCCGGTACCTTTATAAAAATTAAACCTTGCTTTTTAGATAGTCTGTTTTGGTTTTATTTTATGTAATTTATGCTGCTTTTTTACATCCCTTCTATAATGCCGTGCCTCTCTTTGGAATAAAAAGGTTTGACATATCGGCGCCTTCGTGAGTTAACAGCCTGACTTTTGTTGCCATGCCTCCTGCATAACCGGTAAGGCTTCCATTCGTTCCGACAACACGATGGCACGGGATGATAATAGAAATCGGATTATGCCCGACAGCCCCGCCGACGGCTTGCGCGGACATTTTTTCCCTGCCCATGCGCACAGCCATTTTCTTTGAAATTTCACCGTAAGTTGTAGTTTTTCCATAAGGTATCTCACACAGAATTCTCCAAACCTCCTGACGAAATTCGCTGCCAATGGGAGATATGATTAATTCAGGGATCTCCGGCTTCTCTCCGGAAAAATAGCGATCAAGCCATGTTTTCGTTTCAGCAAGAATCGGCGTTTCTTTCTCCGTGATTTCCTCTTTCACCGGACCAAAATAGTATTTCTGCCCTTCAATCCAAAGGCCGAACAACCCGCCGTCCCGCTCGGCAAGCAAAATGTTTCCGATTGGAGAATTGTAATACAACGCATAAATCATATCAAATTTCCCTTCTAACAATCCCATTTATGCTTTTTCAGATTGACATGAAACGCATCCTTCATGGTAATACCCTCACGCTCAAGAAGCGCACGCTGCTCATGCCATCCCGGAACAAGTCTTCCACTGTGGTTGACCACGCGAAAACAGGGATACTTTCCGTAGTATTCCGCCATGCTGAGAACTTTACCTACAAGCCGGGCGTTTTTATCCCGGCCAATCAGCTTTGCAATCTGACCGTAAGTAGCCACACATCCCTCGGGGATTTCTTCTACAACCGATAAGATTTCATATATCAAATCATCATTTATAATACGAGCCATAACCGTCACTTTGCCTCCGCATGAAGGGAATCCCAGAGCGTCATAACTGCATAACTGCGCCACGCTTTCCACTGCTCTGACATTGTCCGTATTTCTTTCGGTTTTTTGTCACCGAGTGCTTTTCTGATACCGAGATCGGTTTCCGGAAAAGCGTCTGCCCAACCCAGTGCACGCCTAGCAATATATGTTGCTGTCCATATACCGATGCCGGAAATACGCATCCGCTTTTTTCGCTTTTATCTCCTAAAGTATATCTTAAAGATGTGTTTAAATAAAGCTGTTTTCAACATGTGATAACTTGGCTTGTCAGGTTCTCAATAAGAGGATATAATTAACTAGAAATAAATGTGATTTGCGGAGCGTCCAAGCACAATTTTACACGCAGAATGTTCATATCATGCATATCTAAAAGATAATAAGGAGGGGCTGTTCTTTGAATTCAAAGTATCCGCATGTATTCGATCCGATTACCATCCGGGGGGTGTACTTCAAGAACCGCATCGAGCTTGCACCGCCCGGCTGTGGCGGAGGAGGCACCGATAACGGCTTTGTGACGCCGAGCGTCGTCGAATACTTCAGACCGTATGCCGAGGGCGGCGCAGCAATCATCAGTGTCGGCAACTGCTCTATCGACATCACGGAGTGCAACGACGAAGGACCTCACCAGCTTGAGCTGCGTTATGACGCATGCATCCCCGCATTGTCTACATTTGGGACGATGTGCAGGAGTTATGGCGCTCAAGGCTCGATAGAGGTCAACCACTGCGGAGCGACACAGGGAAATCTCCCCAACTCAAAAGCCGGCGACAACGGGTTCGCGCCCTCAGCTATCGTGACGGCGGCAGAGATTGTCCGGGCAAGGCAGCAGGGACGCGCTCCCCTCGCGCTCAGGGAGATGAGCAAACAGAAAATTGAAGAGACAGTACAAAAATATGCTGATGCCTCGCTGCGCTGTAAAAAGGCCGGCATGCAGATGCTGATCTTCCACGGTGCGCACGGCAATCTGCTGGCGCAATTTTTCAGCCCGTTTTTCAACAGACGCACCGACGAATACGGCGGTTCGATTCGCAACCGGGCGCGCTTTGCCGTCGAGGTGCTTGACGCGACACGCAAAGCTGTCGGCGAGGATTTTGTGATCGAATACCGCATTTCCGCAGACGAATTTGCTGAAGGGCACACGCATTTCCCCGAGACTTTGCAGTTTATTGATATCATAAAGGACAAGGTTGATATTCTGCATGTTTCCGGCGGTCTGCACGATACGATGGGAGAACCGTGGCATATGCGCCCGATGGTCCAGCCTTATATGTGGGATTGGATGTACAATACGCATTTCGCAGCGGATATCAAAAAGATGTTCCCGGACCTCAAGGTCACGACAGTCGGCTCAATCAAAAACATCGTTCAGGCAGAAGAGATCATCGCCTCCGGTAAAGCAGATTTTGTCGCGATGAAGCGCGCATTGCAGGCGGATCCCGACATGCCCCGCAAATATGCGGAGGGACGCGAATGGGAGCACAGACCCTGTATCCGCTGCTCATGCTTTTTTATCGACAAGTACGGCAACTTCAACATGGGGTGCTCTGTCAACCCGTACATCGGAAGAAGAGCCGAGTACCCCGACGGCAGGGTTCCGCCCGCGCCGGTCAAGAAAAAGGTAGCGGTCATCGGCGGCGGCCCGGCGGGCATTACGGCGGCTCAGACATTGCTGGAGCGCGGACATGCCGTCACGCTTTACGAGAAGAGCGGATCAGTCGGCGGCAATATCGAAAAAGCCGCACAGCTTCCGGACAAAAAGGATGTGGGACAGTATCTGGAATACCTGAAAAACCAGGCTGTACATATGAAAGCGAGGATACTGCTCAATACCGAGGCGACGCCGGAGCTTGTGGCTAAGGAGAATTACGATGCGATCATCGTCGCCATCGGCTCCGCGCCGGTTGTCCCGAATGTGCCGGGTATTGACAAGCCGTTTGTTCACTGGACGCCCGACGCGCTCTGCAATGATATAGATGTCGGCGATAACGTCGTTATTATCGGCGCGGGTGCGATCGGGGTCGAGTATGCGATACACTATGCGCGGGAAGGCAGAAATGTCACCCTCGTGGAGATTGCGGATGAGCCAACGATCAAGGGCTCTGTTGCCGGCGTACTCGGAGGGGAATACGATCTCAGAGAAGGCCTCAAAAATGATAAGATCACCCTTCGCCTGAACAGCAGCCTCAAGAGTGTGGGCGACCATTGCGTTGTCGTCACCGACATTAAAACGGGAACGGATACGGAAATCCCGGCAAGCGCGGTGCTGCACTCGGCCGGAATGAAGCCGCGTTTTAACGAGGGGCAGGTATTTCGTCCCTGCGCACCGGCAACAAGTGTTTTCCTTGTCGGAGACTGCCTTGAGGTTAACGAACTCCACGGCGCGGTGCGCACGGCGTTTGATATGGCCTCACGTATTTAATCGGATCTGACCGCGGCTCATATCGTTTCATTGGCAAAGGTATGCGTCTTGCAGCCTTCTAACCGGTACCTCAGCCTATCCGAAATACGGGTTTTGTGCCCCAATGTTCATCGTCACGAACAGTGATCTCACTGTTTACCCGCTTTTTAAGCACCAGCCTATACTATTCATCATATTAATGGAGAATAGTATAGGCTGCCGCTCAGTTTATATCAGCTGCAATGAACGAATTTCAATATCGGTTTACATACTTTTAATTCTGATAGCTCTTTAAGAAAAACGACAGCAACCGGGCCGTTGTGGGTCGCAAATTACCTTGATACATATCCCCGCATGGCTCATAGTGGAGTCTCATATTAGGTAAAATCGATATTCTATACGAGGTGCACGCCCGTACATACTGTGAGGTAAAAACATGACAGACGCAAGATCATGTCAATGGCTGATGGATAATGCCGATGCGCCGATACGCTACAGGGTAGCGCGGGAGCTTCTTCACGACGAGGCCGTTGCCAAAAAAACCGAGGGAATGCTGTTTGATCTGCCTGTCGTTGCGCAATGGCTAAAAAATCTGGAACCGGATATGCCCCGTCGGCGTGCAGATTATATCGAGCACGGGAGTTTCGATTCCCGATTGGAAAATGCTGTACTAAAAGCGGTCCAGCTGGGGCTGCATGCCGGTTTGCCGCAGGTTGCCGCCGCTGTCGGGTACTTTGTAAATAAGGTGAAGCACGCTCCCAATGGGCCTTATCGAAATAAATACAAAGGCATATATGGGTTTTATGAAAGTTTCATTCATATAATAACCTGCAACCTGCTTGTTCTGATCCAATGCACGGATAATGCAGTACTGGATAATGCGCTGGGGAGCTTGGAGGAACTTTATGCCTTCACAAGCAAAGGCCAATATGATATTTATCTAAGCAATGAAGAAAAAGCTAAACTGAAGGGCATCCCTACCATATGGAAAGATAAACCTTTTATTAGGAGAAGCCTTTTTGCGGCATATGGTGTTTTCTGGCCTATGATATACGATATTGTCGGGTTATCTGTTTTATATGATCAGAAAAATTCGGAAGTCGACAGGAAAATTAATCAGGTGATATCGTATTTGTCTACCGATGTATTTCATTGCACCGTTGCCGACGGTTACGGAATCGTTGAGTCCAGCGAGAAGAAATATCACGCTGTAGGTTGGGATCCGAAATATCCCGGATGGCTTGATGTCAAAGGATACATGGAAAGCGACAATGCGCCCAAGCTGCTGTTTTTTGCATTGTACATGTCAAAATATCCTTCTGCGCGAAAAACCGGATGGTTTGGTGATTTACTGGCCTATATGGATTCATATAAAACAAATAACGGCACATATCTTTTCCCCGCACATTGGCTCAAAGAAAAACAGGGATATGCCGTACAAGGCAATCATATCTCTTTCGGAGAAAATCGAAAAAAGAAGAACTGGCGGGAAATTGAATCAACATTCTATATTCAATTGTTGCACCGGAACATTTAGCCGGTAACATTGCGGCAGATTCCGTGTCTTACCCGCCCGGGAATCAAAACGATAAAGAGTCTGATATGCTTTTCCTTAATATTGACAGCAGGTAAACACAAAGATATACTAACTGCAGAGCACACGAAAGGAGCCCTCCTATGCCGGTTAACCGTTAACCAATAAAATATGCCCTAAAAATGACAGCCGCAAAAATAACGGCTTGTTTGTGTTGGGCAGTTTTATAAGTTAATGGATATTGACGGATAACCGGTCCGTATACAAGCCTATGGGCTTTTATATGCGTACCATATGCCGTATTGGGATATCTATGCCTTAATACGGCTTTTATTTGTTTTTAGGAGGTACTCCTGTGAAAAAACTTCGTCTTTTTGTTCCGCCGTTTAGTTTCTTCCTGATAGAGAAGACCGCAACAGGAAGGAAACGATATAATGAAAAAAATACTGTGGACGGCACGTTTTCTCAGTGCGCCGACAGTGGGTAGATACTGTAAGCATTGTATGACCAAAACGCAATATGTTCCCAGCGGACGTTTTCGTGTGAATGCCAACCGGAAAGCGTTGGATATTTGGCTGATCTACAAGTGCGGGAAATGCCGGACAACATGGAATCTTGCGATTTATTCCGGAATCCATCCACATTCTCTGCCTCCGAACCAACTGAATGGATTTCTTCTAAACGATTCCGAACTGGCTATGAAATATTCTACCGACATAGCACTCATCAAGCAAAATGGCGGTGAACCGGGGCTTCCTGACATACAAATTTCAGGTGAGAACTGCGATATCGCCGAGCCTGTTCAGATAGTGCTTACTGCCGATCGGCCCTCCGAATACAAGGCAATCCCGGCCATCAGAAGCAAGCTCGGGCTATCCAGAGCTGAGTTTGACCGTTTATGTGAAAACGGAAGGCTTACATGCGTGTCGGGACAAAATCTGAAAACATGTAAACTAACCGGCACACTTATCCTCGAAATCCGGTAGCCCGGCAATAGTCAAAAGAACGCGCCATGTACTTTTAGTAATACATGACGCGTTCACTATTCCGGCTTTTTAAAACGGGTGTTTTTTGTAATAGTCTTTTACATAGTCCTCATAGAAATTCCTGATGATTTCCATGCGTTCCTTGTAATCCGGGTCGTCCGGCGGACCCATGAGCATTGCCGACCAGACGAAGCCGCCGCCCGGTACAAATGTGTCCGTATACTCAGCCAGCGTGTCCTTAAGTAACTTAATATCGACCTTCGGATTGCTGAACACGCCCTGATTGTCCCAGCAACCCATCAACGCAAGGCGCCCGCAGTATTTTCTCTTAATCTCCTTACAGTCATTGGTGGTTTGGCAGGGGTTCCAGGCGCAAACGCCCATATCAAGCCAGTCATCCACAAACTGCTCGCTTTTCCCGCAATCATGTCGATTGATGAACATACCGTTCTCCAAAGCCAGATCGCAGTGCTTCTTCTGATGCGGCTTGAAAAACTCCCTGTACATTTCCACACTGAAAAACGGATTGCGGTACCCGGCATCGTCGTCCATCAGTCCGAACTCTTCCGGCCTTACATAGTATATTTGCTTTTTCATGACATCCAGATAGTATTCGCTGACATATTCAAGAAGGGCATGAACCTCCTCCGGTTCCTCATACAGCGCAAGCAAAGCACCTTCAAAACCCATAAAAGCTACCAGAGTCAGAAAGTAATCGCCGCCAGCAAAAGACACAAGCTTATTTTCTCGGTCTACCTGATCTGTCTGTTTTTTGTAATATGCCTCCCAGTCCCGGCCGGTTGTGTCCGGCGTTCTTATCACATCGCGCCATTTGGTGATGTCCCGCAACAAAATCTTACCCGGTGCCGGCATCGCGCCCCACATATTATCCGCGCTTCCGACATATTCCACACCGTATACGGTCGTAAACGAACCGGAAGGCGCGGATTGCGGTGTCAGCATCTCGTCCTGCAGCGGGGCGGTTGCGCTGTTGAAAAAGCTTGGTACAAACTCCGGTACCTCACCTTTCAGCATTCTGATATAGTTTTCTTTCGGCGTTATTGTACCCATATACCTGCTCCCTTCAATTACGGTTGCCGGAGTTGGGAGCCTCATTCGGTGGGGCGGATTCAACAGGCCCATGCGAAACTCCTCTCCGGTACTCTTGTGTTTCCAGATTGTACTGATCCTCTGTTTTATCGGTATGGCCGGCGTTAACGTCGCCTTAAAGATATAAACTCCCCAGGACGCCAACTCAAGCAGCGTGTCCCGGCCTTCCATACCGATGATGCATCTCGCAAGATCGTTTGTATATCCGCCGGCTCCATAGCTTTTGGGGAATACATTTCAGGGGTAATTTTGCTGCAGGGGTTCTGACGGCTCCATGCCGGTGGCAACTGCCCACACCGCCTTATCCGCTGTGCTTTGTAAGGCTGCGGCCCGCGACAGCCACGGTGGCGCCGTGCTGCACAGCGGATATCGCCGCACGGCAGCCCGCAACACCGCCACCCATGACCAAAACGTCTGTTTCGATTACGTTTTCTCTGCCGTAATAAATCTCGTACGGTCAGAGCGGCAGTTTGCCGGCTTTGTCTGTATATTCATGCCAATTCATCAAATGTCCTCCAATTATTATACCGGTTCAGTCTTCGCTAAATCAAGCATAAACGAACATTTTCATAAAATCATCTGCAGCGGGTAAATTGCCTCCCGCCGCAGATGATTCAGATGAGATAGGCATAACGGTTATCAGGTACCGAGATAGGACCGATAGGCCTCGTCATAAATCCGAGCGAGACTCATATCCATCATGTTTTGAGTAAAAGCGTCCCGTTCTCTGAGGGGTTTATCTCCCACAAGGAGCCGGCTGTAATTCTCGGCATAATACGTGTTAATATCCCCGCCTAGATTATTGACCTCGCCGGTTTGCGCGTCTTTGAGCTGGATACCGTTGCGCCAGTCATACTTGCCGTTATAATAACTGCCGACATCCCATACCCCGTTCATCTCCAGCAGCGCTTCACCTTCTGCGACGGCATAATTTCGGCTGTTGTCGATGAGACCACCATCGGACATGGTGTTAGCAACCGGAGCGCTGCTATAATATGTATTTAGTATATTGCTTCATCTGCGGTATTTCAACGATTATTCGGGTTTTGGCTGATTTAGTCCGGTGAAAATGCGGCACTCTTTAATCGGCAGCAGCTTGCTCAATTTTCAATCATAAATCGCTTGACTTTACGAAAGGCAACCGTTATGCTCAGATTACAGAAAAAGGATTATTTTAAGAGACAGAATTGCGATATTGCACGTACATAGCACAAAAAGATTGAAAATGTGAAGAAGCGGCCATGCGCATAAGCGCGCCTTTACGGTACCGGCCGGCGAAGTTAGGCGGCGCTGCTGCGTCACACGATAAATCAATGAAAGGAACGGAAAAATGTATAAGTGTAAGTATCCGAACCTGTTTTCCCCGATTGTACTGGCGGGCACTTTGTTCCGAAATAGAATTTTTGCGGCTCCTACCGGTGTTTTCTACGCGGATCCTGCGCACCGGCCGATAAACGAGACCATGTCATATTATGAGCGAAAGGCCAAGGGCGGGGCAGGCTCCGTCTGTGTCGGTGATGCCATGGTCGATTCGGAGCACGGCGTCCACGGCGCATATGCGATGCTGATGGAGGACAAGGGTCTGATGCCGGCGTTAAACCGGCTTGCCTCACAGATCAACCGCCACGGAGCCGTCGCAACCCTCGAAATGTTTCATGCCGGCTCCGCTTCCTCCGTTTCCTATCATGACGGTAACGAGATATACGGACCGCAGGATGAGCGCGTAGAGGGCGCGCTCGGCCAGGCTCCAGTTCTGGTGAAAGCGCTGACGCGTACATATATGGACCGCATCGTAAAACAGCATGTCGATGGAGCGCTCAAGGCGAAATACTGTGGCTTCGGTATGGTTACGCTGCACGCGGCCCACGGTTTTTTGATGCACCAGTTTATGTCTCCGACGCTCAACCACCGGACCGATGAATACGGCGGCAGCTTCGAAAACCGCATGCGTTTCCCGCTGGAGATCGTCCGCGCTGTAAAGAGCGCCGTCGGGCCGGATTACCCGATAGAGCTTCGTATCTCCGGCAGCGAGGTATACGAGGGCGGTTACGGCATAGATTACGGCTGTAAAATCGCCAAAGCCTTTGACGGCATTGTTGATCTGATTCATGTCTCAGCCGGCTCTCACGAGGATGCCCGCGTATTCACGGTAACGCATCCCTCGATGTTTCTTGAAGACGGTGTGAACGTCAGATACGCTGCAGAGATTAAAAAGGTTGTTAAGCTATCCAAGGTTGCAACAGTAGGTGCGCTCTCCGATCCGGAGATGCTGGAGGAAATTATCGCTTCCGGAAAGGCCGATATTGTTGAACTGGCACGCGGCATCATTTGCGATCCCGATCTGCCGAATAAGGCCAGAGAAGGGCTTGAGGATGAGATTATTCGGTGTATGCGCTGCTTTACCTGTTTTTCAAGCCTGCTTGTACATGGCCAGATCGTCTGCGCATTAAATCCCGAAATCTCCGACGAGTCCGAGCAGAAATACGCAAGACTACCGGCGAAGAAGAAGAAGGTTTTGATTGCCGGAGGCGGCATAGCCGGCATGGAGGCGGCCGTCACCTGCGCAAAGCGCGGACATGAGGTCATATTATGTGAGAAAACAAACCGGCTGGGCGGTGTGCTCCTATGCGAACAAAATGTCCCGTTTAAAAAGCATCTGCAAGAATACATTGATCTGATGACACGCCGGGTTTACAAAGAGAATATTGATGTTCGCCTGAATACGGAGGTTACAAAAGATCTAGCGAAGCGCATAAGTCCAGATGCGATAATCGCGGCGCTCGGCTCAAAGCCGGTTGTTCCGGAGATCCCGGGTATCGGCAGGAAAAATGTTATTGACGCAGTCGACATTTATTCAGATCCCGACAAAGCCCGTAAAAAAGTTGCCGTCATGGGTGGCGGTCTTGTCGGAACCGAGCTGGCAATCTATCTTGCCGGTCTTGGCCGCGATGTGACGATCATCGAAATGCTTCCGCGCCTCAATGCGGGCGACAATATTTTACACGGTCAGGCCATTGGCATCGAGCTGGACCGTCTGGGTGTTAAGCTTGCGCTTAGCACAAAAGTCGTGGAAATAAATGAAAAAGGTGTTCTTGCTCAAGACATTAGCGGAATGAAGCTATTTGAAGCGGACACGGTTGTTAATGCGCTGGGGCTCTGCCCACGCCGTGCGGAGGCAGATACGCTCCGTTTCCTCGCGCCCATATTCCATCAGATCGGCGACTGCCTTGACACGAAGAACATTTATGAAGCAACACGTACAGCTCACCAGATCGCGCTTGATATCGGAGAGCGCTGAACACGAGATTGCGATTGTAATATTGTATGGTGGAATAACTTGTGTTAATATACCTTTAACAGATAAAAAGGAGCGGTACTATGAATGTTAAAAAGATACTGGTTCCGGTCGACGGATCCGAAACATCCAAAAACGCCGCGGCGCAGGCTGTGCAATTGGCAAGAAAGTGCGGAAGTGAAATCACGTTTTTGATTGTTGTCGAACTAAAAAGCGATATCGCTTTTACCCACACAAGCGGAACCATCATTAAGGATGAGTATTATTCGGTGGTGAGCACGATGATAGACTTGAAGACGAAGCGTGACACCAAAACCCTTGACGAGTTGGTGGAAAGCCTGGATTGCTCCGATTTGAAAACGGAAAAAACGCTGCTTGTAGGCGACGCGAGTCATCAGATTGTCGAAACCGCGGAACAGGGCAAATTCGATATGATTATTATGGGCCACAGGGGCATGAATCCGATCAAAAGGTTCTTCCTCGGCTCGGTTGCTAAAAAGGTCATTGAAGACGCCCCATGCTCGGTACTGGTTATTAAATAAGCTAAATGCGCACCA
>LSQX01387233.1_pt1 | contig 34170 bp, 26 predicted proteins | sample 654561 | NCBI WGS metagenome assembly LSQX01 (sample SAMN04489861, study PRJNA283612) | anaerobic digester metagenome | isolation source: 4 biogas reactors fed with cattle manure at either 37C or 55C with and... | place: Denmark: Kongens Lyngby | collected 2014 | reverse complement strand
GATATCTTCGTTCTTGGGGAAGAAACCATGCCTATATCGCTTGAAAATCCAATAGATTTACTCACAGAAACGGGTCCCATTCCTACTTTGGCACCTACCTCCGATTTAACCGCCCATCCCGTAAAATCACCTGCCTCGTTAAATTTAACCGTTAGACCCTGCTTGGCGGCGGCACTTACGCCACCAACACCGGCTTTGACACCAACCAGGACCGTAATTTCGGTATCTCCGTTCTTAATGTTTCGTTTAAACGATCCCCCAATACCTTGCAGAAATTCAAGCTCCCAGGTATCACAGGTAATGCCAATCCCTATTGCTCCCAAATCAAAACTGACCTTTTGATCCTTGAAGGGGCAATCATCCACTTCTTTCTCGGGCATCTCAATCTTTTTTACCGGTGAATTTTTGTATTGATTCAGGTCTTCATCCTTGGTCACGATGGGGGCGAAATAATCGGCCAACGCGTAACCCTGAGGTAATAAAGAAAAATCAGTTGCGATGGGTAACAGACTAATATTGACAGTTAACTCCCGAATGTCATTGAAATAATTGACAGCATCCTGATCATACATATCACCAGCCACCTGGTAAGCTACATTCCAATATTCATAAAGCAATATCTTTAAGCCCCGATAGGTCTCCAATGTCATATCCCTCCATTGAATAAAATGGTCATCAGCAAGGGCAGAGGCACGCTTGTTGATATCCCTGGCGAGTTGTTTAGACTTGTAGTAATCATTCTCCAGCACGTACTTCATCATCTGTTTGTATTCACCACTTTCCTTTAAATTATGCAGTTCCTTCTGAAAAATATCATCTGCCATTTTTCTTCTCGCTGAATTTTTATTGTATTCCTGCTCTATTTTTTGGGTGTAATAATCATTTACCAGCTCCAACATAAATAATTTCTGTCCATAGGAGGGCAACAACTCGACACTTTCAATACTCTCCATTTCAGAAGAATCGTCTTCCGATAAATCATTGTCTTCATCGTCACCGTCTCCATCATCTTCCTCATCCGGGTATGAGTCAGTCTCATAATCATCAAGGGCTTCCTCCAACTCGTCGGCATGGTAGGTGGCAGCAAATTGCAATCCCCCTGCCATGCTCTTCTCCATCACATCCTGTGAAAACTCTACCAGATTGGGTAATGAAAATATAAACGCTTCCCTGCTGACCCATTTCGGAAAAACCGGCAGTTTCAACTGATCATCCTGCGACTTCTCCTGCTCACCTTGATCCTCACCTTGTTGATCTTCTTCCCAGAAAGGAGCATCAACATGCCCTCCACCTTTTACGGCCTCCCTAAATCCCTTCCGCATGGAAGCTGAAAAGCCCAGTTTGCCCGCCTTGATAAGCTCATCTATGGCACGCCTGCTATCTTTTTTATGGAGATATACTCTCGCCATCCCTTCATGGGCCGCACAGAAAAAATCATCGTATTTGATTGCCTCTCGATAGTTTTCTTCGGCCTCCGCATACATGTTCAGGTCAATATAGGCGTTACCCAGATTGGTCAGGATCATCGGTGAATGAGGCGCTAAGGTTTTCGCATAAGAAAAGATGAGGATAGGGTCATCAATACCCTGAGAAATTTGTTTCACATCTACATCATGCAGCGCACGCAGGATAGCACCAAAATTATTCACGAGTAACGGATCAACTGGATCAGAAAGCACGGCTAACGCTGACATCACAATGGGCATTTTCTCCAGTGTGGAGGCGGCAGAAGCCATCACTGCAATGGCAGACAGCTCGGCGGCATAGGCTCCATTTACCTTTAATCGTTCTTTAGCACTGTTTATCCGTGACTTCTCAATAAGATCAAACGTATCATAATAGATATCGATCTGTTTCTGGCATAATTTGGTGAAATCTTCCTTTGTTATTTTCAAATCACCCTTATCTCCACCTTGTTCACCGACTGTGAAAGAGACGTTCCTCTCATTTGTGAAGGCACTGTTGATGGTCAGATCCCGAGCCAAAAGGCTCAAAGAAGAACAGCCAAAAAAAGTGATGATGATTCCTGCGTAAATTCTCATGCTTTTAAATCTTTATGTGAATCATGTTTTCAGTATGGCAACAATGCCCTTTATGATCGTTTATATTTTATTCGGACAGTAAATCCGAAATACTGGGAAGGCTCATTCCCGCCGATGCATCAATGGAGGGACCGCCCTCGAGGGCAAAACGACCACTCACCTCTCCCTCTACCAGTCCACCCAAGCCCGCCTTCACACTGCTGGTGAAAGCCACATCCTTCACCGCATCACCCTGCCCGATGGTGATCTCCATCCCCAGGGTTGCCTCGGCTGTGATATTACCACTGCCATATTCACCTTTGACACCCACACCTCCCCAGATTGTGGTTTCATGTTTATTAAAATCGCGTTTTACTGACCACAGCAACCCTTCACCTCCCGATAACTTTACATGATCGCAGCTAAGCTCAAATGATAAGGGCCCAATACCACCCCCGATGCCATTTTCACCCAGGGGACACTCTTTTTTCTGTTGGGTGGGCAACATAGGTTCCGATACGTCAGCAGGCGGTTGTGGTGGTTCCGGTTCCACACAATCCAACTGATTGAGTTGATCTGCATATCCGGACAGTGACAATGCCATGCCGGCAGCAATCTCCAGATGGATCACCGTCGTCATTTCCCGGTAGAGGTTGTAATACTCATTGAGGCTGGGAGCATAGATCCGTTCAATGATGGGGTTGGTAAATGCATAAAAGTCGATGATCGCCTCTTTCAAAGCAGTGGCGGTAAGCGTAGAATAGGTACTCCCTGCTGAAAAGGATGATTCCAGGTCTCGCTTTTGCTCCTTACAGAGACGAAACATGAGCTGGTCCGCTTCATATTGAACCTTGCTAATCTTGGCTTCCACCTTCTTCTGGCAGTATTCATTGTCGCCACATGCGATCGCCTCTTCCAGGAGCCTGTTCATTTCTTCCTGCTTTTGGAGGAGTTGTTCCATCAGGAGTGTGATTGTGGGGAGATGCTGTTCCAGTAGTACCGAATTGCTTTCAATGAGTGCTGCACCTCTTTTCACTGCTTGCCCGTAGTTGCTATGCTCACCAAACAACAATACCGTGATATCGGCAAACTGCATGATCTCTCTCGAGAAGTCACGGGTGAATACGATCGCGTTGTCCGGATCATGCATGGCACGTAGTTGCTGTTTTCTGATCCTATCCGACACCGCCAGTAGATCGGAGGTCAATTGTCGCTTCCTGAGATCAAGAGTGGAAGAATAGGTGGTGAAAGAGGGCTCTTGTCCCACCATTCTGGCCACATCATCATACACAGGCAAATCTGGGATCTCGAGCCCCTGTGTATCCCCTTTTTCATCTGTCAGCGGACGTGACTGACTACCCTCGCTCTGTGAGGGTGATTTTGCTTCCTGCGCCTTCGTCATGGCAGCATAACCGACTGTCGAATACTTCTGGGTCAATGCCTTTCGCAGGTATTGCTCCGCCTTGAGGTGATTGTTCTCACATTGGGCAATTAGTCCAAGACCAAGGTATGGCGAACTCATTTTGGGTGCAACCTTTAATGCCTTTTCAAACATCAGCGTAGCTTTCCCATTGTCACCCGCTTCACGATAAGTCCACCCCATGTTACAGAGTACAATGCCGATGTTTGGTTTTAACTGATCGGCATACTGTAACACCTGCAGGGCTTGGGAGTAGTCGCCCATGTCCTTCAGCGCCACGCCCAGGTTGTTGGCCGTAAGCAGATCATCCGGCGACCGGGCGGCGCTCCATGCAATGGCATAGACCGAGGCCGAGCCAGCACCCGTCATCACAAATGCAGCACCCATGTCCGCACCATCGGTCTGCTTGACCGACTTTTCCAACATCCCTCTTAACTTCTGCAAATCACCCGTCTTTGGCCCATAGAACGTCATAAGTGATTGTGCCAACTGCACATATCCTTCACGCGTAAGTGGCTTTTTGGTAGCCAGTTTGCTATTTTCGGGACAAGGGTTTCCAATACCTGCAATGAACGTTTTCCCCATGGGGGGGTCAGAGGTATGCGCTTGCAGCGCATCCTCACCCTTTTTGTTCTCCCGATTCCCGTTTTGTTGCTCCAAAGTGTTGCTCCACTCTTCCAGCCGGATAATCTCCTGTTCAGTAAGTTCTTTGCCGGTAGATGCCTTCTCCATGATCCGTTGAATATCTTTGGGCATTTGCATCTGGGCACACACCACACCCATGTGAATCATCAGCACGAGCAAACAGACAGCTATCTTCTTCATAAGGTTTTCATGGGTTAAAAGTGATCATGGCACGTTGCTCCATTTTACGGTCTTTCCGGGCAGCAATGTGTCCGGAAAGACCTGCAGTAGAAGATGTATTCGTTTCTCCTCTTAATTGGTCTTTACAAACTCAACACGTCTGTTTTGGGCTTTATTAGCCGGGGTATCATTGGCAACGATCGGTTTACTTTCGCCCGCACCGTCGGTCTCCATCCGCGACGCGTCAATACCGAACGTGCGCACCAGCTCACTTTTCACCGCTGCTGCACGTCGTTTGGATAGTTCCATGTTCTTGGCATCATCGCCATCGCTGTCGGTATGCCCGATAATTTTCACCTTCACGGCTTCATTTTCCTTCAGCACATCGGCAATGCTCTTCAGTGTGCCGAACGACTCCGGCTTAACTTCTGCCTTGTTCACATCGAAGGTGATGCCATAGGTGATCAGTTTGCCTTCGGTAATCAGCTTGCTGCGTGTGTCGGGCGAGGCGGTTGTGATTTTCAGGTTTGTTACGTAAGGGGTACTGTAGCGGTCCCATCCCGAAAAACGCATACGGTTAAAAGTCACACCGGGATAGATGTTGGTAGGCACATCCACCACTTTCTCGTTCTGGTGATAGATCCTTACCCTCCGCTTTTGCACCCAGATGATCACATGGTTCTCCTTTTCGCGTACCACCGTATTCTTTGTTGCCTGTCCGGTAATCCAGTCTTCCGTATCCTTATAACCCTTGGTATCCCATCTGTCATATCCCAGATCGACATGAAGTCCCGCCTCACCGGGATACAAATCGTCGTTCAACTCTTTTGCATCGGCTGCTTTCTCCTGGTAGAGTGTAAACTGAATCCCATATTGATAATTCTCATCGGGAATAATGTCAAACTCAACGATAAAATTGTCCGGGAATGCTATGGGGCGATTGTAACAATAGACCGCATCATCACCGTTAAGATGAAACCATTTGCCTGGTGCGATATTCACTGTTTTCACCTCGCCACTGCCGTTCGAGCTCCACAATGCAGGGAAGTCGCCAATGGCATCCTGTGAGAAGTCGTCGAAGAAGAGGAGCTGATCGCCCGGCACAAAATCATACTGACTGCTGCTGGTCAGTTTCTGTGGTGAACGTTCTGAGGCAGTTTGCTCCTTGTCTTGCGTTCTCTTCTTCGAGTCAGTGTCATTGCTTTCAGCCGGAGAGCTTTCTTCTTCCTGATCGAGCGATGCTGACTTGTCGGCTTTCTCTTTTTTAGTCACTGACTCTTCCGCCTTATCCATCGCATTCTCGGTGGCCTCCTCCGCTTTCTGCTCCACCCGTCGTTCCACGGCATTCTTTGCCGCCTCCTTGGCGGCATTACCCAATTTGTTCAGCCATTTCTGTGCATCGGCCTGCGTGGTAAATAACAGGCAAAAACTTAACAGGATAAGTACTCTTTTCATGATATCTTCATTTTAAATGTGAATATTGCCATCTCGTTGAGGGCCCATCCTAACGGTTGAACCGCATTTCAATCCGCTGTTGATGGTCAGGTGACAAAATTAAACTACATCCATGGAACAAAACACCCCCAAAAAGGGGTTTTTATCGAGATGCGGGCGAAATGATCTATAAACTGCGTAGTTGAAACATCTCACTTTTCACATCTCACTTCTCACTTCTCACTTTCCACATCTCACATACCACATACCACATATCACATCAAACATCAAACATCCCCTATTCCACAACCTAATTCCCAAATAATTTTTATCTTTGCACCAGCAAACATGATATAAAAGAATGCAGACGATAATGGCAAAAGAATTGAAGGAGCTCACGCCCCGCAGTAAGGATTATTCGCAGTGGTATCTCGACCTGGTGATCAAAGCCGACCTGGCTGAAAACTCAGCCGTACGTGGCTGTATGGTGATCAAACCGTATGGTTATGCCATCTGGGAGAAGATGCAGCGTCAGCTCGACGACATGTTCAAGGAGACAGGTCATGAGAACGCCTATTTCCCATTGTTCATACCCAAATCATACCTGAGTCGTGAAGCCGACCATGTGGAGGGCTTTGCGAAAGAGTGTGCCGTGGTGACCCACTACAGGCTGAAGAATGATCCCAACGGAGGGGGGCTGATCGTCGATCCGGAAGCGAAACTTGAGGAGGAGCTGATCGTTCGCCCCACCTCCGAGACCATCATCTGGAGCACTTACAAGAACTGGATCCAGTCGTACCGCGATCTGCCCATACTCATCAACCAGTGGGCGAATGTGGTGCGGTGGGAGATGCGTACGAGGCTCTTCCTCCGCACAACCGAGTTCCTCTGGCAGGAGGGTCATACAGCCCACGCCACCAAAGAGGAGTCTGTGGAAGAGGCGGAAAGGATGATCAATATCTATGCAGAGTTTGCAGAGGACTATATGGCAATGCCAGTGGTGAAAGGATTGAAATCTGCCTCGGAACGATTTGCCGGCGCACTCGACACCTACACCATTGAAGCATTGATGCAGGACGGAAAAGCGCTGCAGTCAGGCACATCTCACTTCCTCGGTCAGAATTTCGCAAAGGCATTCGATGTGCAGTTCACCGACAAGAGCGGTCAGCGTGATTATGTCTGGGCTACCTCATGGGGTGTCTCCACCCGTCTGATGGGTGCACTGATCATGTCACACTCCGACGATAATGGACTTGTCCTTCCTCCTAGGCTGGCACCATACCAGGTGGTGATCGTTCCCATTTACAAGAACGATGAACAGCTGCAGCAGATCAACGAAAAGGTGGCGGCTATCGTGAAGAGACTAAAGGCGGTTGGTGTAAGTGTCAGGTATGACAACTCAGACAATAAAAAACCAGGCTGGAAATTCGCGGAATACGAACTCAAAGGTGTTCCTGTACGCCTCGCCATGGGTGGACGTGACCTCGAGAACAACACGGTAGAGATAGCCCGCCGCGATACACTGACAAAAGAGACCCTCTCATGCGATGGCATAGAGCTTCATATCAAAGCGCTGCTGGAAGAGATGCAGGAGAATATCTACAGGAAAGCGGCCGACATGCGTACCCAACAAACACGTGAGGTGAATTCGTACGATGAGTTCAAGGTAGAGATTGAAAAAGGAGGGTTCCTCCTCTGCCACTGGGACGGAACTGCTGAGACAGAGGAGCTGATCAAGAACGAAACCAAAGCCACCATCCGTTGCATCCCGCTCGAAGGGGACAAAACAGCTGGAAGCTGTATGGTGACGGGTAATCCATCGGCACAAAGAGTGATATTTGCCAGGGCATATTGATCAGTGAAAAGATTAAATTAAAAGGACTGGTGATCGGAATAGGGAAACAGGGAAAAACCAAAAGAGGAAAGGTAAAAAAGGGAAAATGACAAGATTGAAGCAGTGGATTCACGCTTTTCGCCTGCGGACACTCTTTCTTGCTGTAGCTACCGTCATCATGGCCAGCGGCATGGCCTGGCATGCAGGTGAGTTCAACAGTATCACCTTTATCCTTGCATTTCTGCTGGCACTCTCCATACAGATACTGGCCAACCTGGCGAATGATCTGGGTGATTATCAGAAAGGGACCGACACAACTGGATTCAGGCAAGGACCGGGAAGAGCGGTTCAAAGCGGTATGATCTCACCGGCGGAGATGAAGGGAGCCATTCTGCTTTTTATTATCATCTGCATCCTGTTGGGACTGGCACTAGTGCTGAATATGGTGAATCAGATAGAATGGCCCTCCGTGGTTATACTAATCCTTGTAGGGAGCTGCAGCATCCTCGCAGCGCTCTTTTACACATTGGGCGGAAATGCCTACGGTTACAGGGGCTGGGGCGATCTCTTCGCCTTTCTCTTTTTTGGGCCGGTTCCGGTGATAGGCACCTGGTTCCTGCATACACACACCTTTAGTGTTCAGCCTCTGCTGCCTGCTGTCAGCCTGGGACTTATCAGTACGATGATCCTTAACGTGAACAATATGCGTGATATCGAGAACGACAGGGCATCAGGAAAAATCACCATTGCCGTGAAACTGGGATTAAAGCAAGCAAAAATCTATCACGCGCTGATGACATTCACCTCCTTCATTTGCCTAGCGCTTTACAATATCCTCTACGAACCGGCGCCCTGTTACAGATATGTCTATCTCCTTGTTTTTCTGATTCCTTTCAGCATTCTCAACCAGATACGCAACAAGAGCGGGCATCAGCTTGACCCCTACCTGAAGATGACATCTCTGTCGGGATTTCTGCTGGCTGCCGCCTTCGCAATCAGTATCAATATTTAACTATCTCAGCTCTAACTCAACAATATAGTCTGTTTCATCAGGCACCTTGTCCAGTTGTAACAGGATACCCCCTGCCACCTCGCTGAATTTCAGCGGTTTCTTACCGGTGAACAGTCTCACCGAGCGCACCTTGTTGCCTTCCATCGGCAGGTAGAGTGCTTTATCATCCAGGTCCAGGATATGCACAAAGAGCTTTTTCTCTTTTTGTGTGGTCACACCCCAGTCACGTGGTGCGATAAAGCCGCCACGCGTATCGTAGATGGTCTCACCATATGTTTTCAACCATTCACCCATGGCATGATAACGTTGCACCGCGATATCGGGAAAAGTTCCGTCAGGTCGCGGTCCCACGTTCATCAGCAGGTTGGCGTTGTTCCCCGCAGCTTTGATCAGATAATGAATCAGCTCTTTCTCCGATTTATAGTTGTTGTCGGTGATGTTATATCCCCACGAGTGGTTCATGGTCTCACAGGTCTCCAGTGGCAGGTGACCTATGGTGGCAGTACCTGAGTAACCTGATTGGTTCTGTCCCGGTAGATCCTTCTCGAAGGTCTGTCCATCCTCTCCCTCAAGGGGTGCAATATGATGGTTGTTGATGACCATACAGCCGGGCTGTAAGCTGTGAATATGATCGTAGATCTCCCTCAGGCGCCAGTCGAAATCGTCCGGCTGATCCCATTTTCCGTCAAACCAGATAGCCCCTATCTCACCATAGTTGGTCAGCAGCTCCGTCAGTTGATCGAGCATAAAATGATGATAGCTTTTCCACTCACCCTGCTCTGTGCGTCCTACCCCTTTTCCGGTTCTTCCAACCGGATAATAGTCGGCCCTGCCCCAGTCGAGCAGCGAATAGTAGAAATGAAGCCTGATCCCCTGCCTGTGACATTCATCAGCCAGCTCTTTGATGATATCCCGTTTGAAGGGCGTGCCATCAACAATGTTGTAGGGAGACTTTTTTGTGCCGAACATCGAGAAGCCGTCGTGGTGACGAGAAGTGATGCAGATGTACTTTGCCCCGGAAGCCTTCACATCCGATACCCACCCGGCAGCATTGAACTTCGAAGGGTTAAAGCCATCAGCCAGGGTGGCATACTCCCTGTGATGGATGTTTTTATTGTTCATGATCCACTCCCCATCGGCCATCATGCTGTAGATACCCCAGTGAATGAAAACCCCGAATTTCATATCCTGAAACAGTTCCCTCTTTTGAAGGTTCTCCTGCGTTGGTGTATAAGGCTGTTGAGCTGACACACTTCCGGCAAATAGTATGAACGCTATAATCAAATTACAACTCTGTTTCATCAATCTCCCTATATTAATTATTTGTCTCTATAAATCGTATCAGGAGTGACACAGCTTCCGGGTCCTCATAATCAGGCTTATGTTGAGAAACATATTGATCAAATGCTTTTTTCCTCTTATTGTAGTATCTTTTTAACTGTTTCATACTCTTTATCTCTTTCAAGCCCGATCCGTTATCGAGAAAATAAATGGTATAAGGTTTTACTTCGAAGTCGTCAGGGAGTTTTAAGTCATACATGCGCCCATCACCCTGCCAGCTGGAGTAACTGTCCACCGACGATGTCTGTGAGGTGCCACCAAAAGCAGCCGGATTTCCCGGAGGAAGAATCCTGCACTTGTACAGGGCAAGTAGTTTGTATCCATTGTTATTCAATACTTCCGCAAACTTGTTGTCCTTCAGTACAAATTGCCTCTCGTTGATGGATACAGTATCTATCTGGCTTAAAGATGGCTCAGAAAGAGCAAGCACCTGACCATTCTGGTCGAAGACCATCTCTTCAGTCGCTGCATTGTAATTGAGCAATGCGGGATTCTCTCTCCCACCCTTCATCAACACCGTTCCATGGGTAAACTCAGGAAACAGATAGTGTGAAATCTCCTTCGTTTGTTGTGCAGACAATGAAAAAGAAAGGGAAAAGAGGAATAAGAGTAAAAAAGTTTTGTTGTTCATTGAGTAAGATTTTAAGCGTTTTACTTCGTAAAGATAAGGGATATTATTTATTTATCAAAAATTTAACAAGCAACACGCTCACTTCTTTCAATTAAAAATAATTGTTTAACTTTGTCCGACATAGAAACCAAATTCTTTCACCATTATGTTCGACAACAGCAAACGCGCTTTTATAGCCATCAACGATGAAGCGGAAGTATGCCTGATACCTAAGATGGCAAACCGCCACGGCCTCATCACCGGAGCCACGGGAACCGGAAAAACAGTCACACTGCAGACACTCTCCGAAACATTCAGTGAGATGGGTGTACCTGTCTTCGCCGCTGATATGAAGGGCGATCTCTCCGGTGTGGCAAAAACAGGGGGAAACAAAGAGAGCGTCACCAAGCGTGTCGATGGCTATAAGCTACCTGAGAAAGGATTTGAATATAAAGCTTTCCCCGTGCGTTTCTGGGATGTCTTCGGCGAACAGGGACATCCTGTGCGTACTACCGTCACCTCGATGGGTCCGCTGTTGCTGGAGCGGCTGCTCAATCTGAACGAGACACAGGGTGCCATCCTGACGATGGCATTCAGGATAGCCGATGACAACAACCTGTTGCTCATCGACCTGAAAGATCTGCAGATGATGCTGCAATTTATCGGCGACAACCGCAAGGAGTACACCACCAAATATGGTAACATCTCTCCTGCTAGCATCGGCGCCATCCAGCGCGGGCTAATGCGTCTGGAGAGTGAAGGTGCCGACAAGTTCTTCGGTGAGCCGGAGCTGGAAATTACCGACTTCATCCAGACGGAGCAGGGCAAGGGCGTGATCAACATCCTCGCAGCCGATAAGCTGATGAACTCACCCCGGGTATACACCACCTTCCTGCTCTGGCTGCTTGATGATCTCTATGAGACTCTTCCCGAGGTGGGCGATATGGATAAACCGAAGCTGGTCTTCTTCTTCGACGAGGCACACCTGCTCTTCAACGACATGCCCTCTTCCCTTCTTGAGAAGGTGGAACAGATTGTACGCCTGATCCGCTCGAAGGGTGTAGGTATCTACTTCTGCACGCAGAACCCGGCAGATATACCCGAGAGCATACTCGGGCAGCTCGGCAACCGCGTACAGCATGCGCTCCGGGCATACACCCCCAACGATCAGAAGGCGGTGAAGGTGGCCGCCAACACCTTCCGTGCCAACCCGAAATTCGATACAGGCGAAGCCATCACACAGCTTAACACGGGTGAGGCACTGGTGTCGTTCCTCAACGAGAAGGGTGCGCCTCAGATGGTGGAGCGTGCCAACATCCTTCCTCCGCAGGGACAGATAGGCCCCATCACCGTGGGTGAAAGAGACCAGCTTATCCGCAGCTCACTGATCTACGGTGTCTATGAGAAGCTGATTGACCGTGAGTCGGCCTATGAGATCCTGTCGCAAAAGCAGGAGCTGCTCGAGGAGGAACGGCGCCAGGCCGCGGAGGAGAAAGAGCGTATCCGTCAACAGAAGGAGGAGCAGAAAGCACTACTGGAGGTCGAGAGAGCCAAGCGCGCCACTGCACGGCAACGCAAGGCAGACCAGGGTGTCCTTGGTGATATCCTCACACAGGTAGGTCGTAGTACCACACGACAGATCAGTAATCAGCTGGGAAGAACACTAACCCGCAGTCTGCTGGGCGCTCTTTTTGGAAAGAAATAATTATTTTGTCCCAATCCCATGTATAAAACACTATTCAGACACTACTGGCTACAAACAGTCCGCTCACCCGGTTATTACAAAAACGTGGTGGTCAATATATTTGTCGGATTGATGGCACTTTACTTTCTTGTGGTCTTCGTGATGCTGGGCCTACTCTTGCCGAAGATGCTGCAGGAGATTCTCCCCGGGAATGATCCTGCTGTCACCTTCAACGGTATCATCATCTATGCCGTGATCGCCCTGTTGATGATCCGCTATCTGATGCAGCCGCTGAGTAGACTGAACCTGCATAGTTACCAGGTGCTGCCGGTCAGAAGGAGTGCGCTGGTGAATTATCTGGTGTTAAAGCCATTGCTCAACCCACTCAATTACATATTACTTTGCCTTACCATCCCTTTTTCCATCACGGGAGTATATCCTGCCTACGGCACAATGGGGGCATTCCGCTTTCTCTTCATCATCCTCTTTCTCATCTGGTTCAACACCCTGCTGGCACCACTGCTGAAACGTCAATTCAACAATATCCTTTTCGGCACGATCCTCTTTCTGCTCATTGCAGGCGGGCTGGCAGCGCTGGAGTATTTTAAGATCTTTTCTCTTTTTCTGCTGTCTCAGAATCTTCTCGGGTTTCTAATCGAAACGCCCTTCATCTGCAGCTCCGTGATGTTACTTAGCCTGCTTGCATTTATGCTCAACAAGCGCTTTTTTGCACGCAACTATTATCCCGAATCATTCGAAGTAAAAAGTAAAAGGAGTAAAGCCGGATCACAACGCTTCACCTTTATGGAGCGATTCGGCAAGACCGGTGAGATCATCGCCCTCGAAATCAAGCTGGTACTCCGTCATAAACGGACCAAAAGCACACTCTTCACAGCACTCTTTTTCCTGCTCTACGGGTTGATCTTCTATCCCAACCCCATCTACAATCAAAATCCCGGATGGTTGCTGTTCGTGGCTATCTTCGTCACCGGTACTGGGATGCTGATGTTCGGACAGTGGATCATCAACTGGGACGGTTCCCACTTCGATTTTCTGATGACACGTGATATCGATACCCACACCTACATCCGGGCCAACTATACCCTGATGCTGGCACTATGCATTGTCTCTTTCATCGCTACCACCCCCTACTTTCTGTTTGGGAAGCAGATCATCCTCTATCACCTGGTGGCATTTCTTTACAATGCAGGGGTCAATATCTACGTCTATCTTTTCGGTGCGACACTTAACACCAAACGACTGGAGCTTTCCAGGGGCTCCTCAATGAATATGCAGGGTGTGAGCTATAAAAACTTCCTCGTGATGATACCCCTGCTGGTGATCCCAATCACGCTGATCACACTGTTTGGTCTTATTAATGCCACCCATATAGCGCTGGCCATCATCGCACTGATTGGATTGGCCGGCATCCTGTTCCGCGAACCACTCCTGAGAGTGATCGAAAAACAGTTCCTGAGAAGAAAGTATGCACTCTGCAGCGGTTTCAGAAAAAAAGAGTAAACACAAACATCAGCTCCCTTTCAGCAGCATTTATGAAGAATGATTAAAAACGATAAAGATTAAGCGCCATGCAAGATTACGAAAATAGTTCAATCACCTTGTCTCAAACGCCTCCGGCATTGCAATATAACGATGAGAGCGAAGGGATCATCACCGCCTCTAACCTGAAGAAGATCTACAGCGGTATCACCGTGCTCAATATCCCTGCCATACAGATCCGTGATGGCGAGAGCTTCGGCCTTGTAGGCAACAACGGAGCTGGTAAGACTACCTTCTTCCAGCTGATACTCGACCTGATCGAGGCCTCCTCGGGAGAGGTGCTTGTTGAAGGTGAGCAGGTAGCCCGCCGCGACGAGTGGAAAGCGAAGGTGGGATCATTTCTGGATGAAGGTTTTCTTATCGACTTCCTTACACCTGAGGAGTACTTCGCTTTCACAGCCAAAGTATACCATAAATCGGAGGGTGACATCGCCTCATTTCTGGAATCGATGAAAGATTTTTTTAACGGGGAGATACTGGGTTCGGGCAAACTGATACGCGACCTCTCCAAAGGAAACCAGAAGAAGACAGGTATCGCCGCTGCGCTGATCAGCGACCCCCAGATACTGATCCTCGATGAGCCCTTTACCGCGCTCGACCCCACCTCGCAGATACGACTGAAGCGGATGCTCAACGAGCTGAAGACCACCCGTAACATGACCATGCTGATCTCCAGCCACGACCTCAATCATGTGACCGAGGTGTGTGACCGCATTGTGGTACTCGAGAGAGGGCTGGTGGTGAAAGATATCCATACCAGCGAGAACACGCTGAAGGAGCTGGAGTCCTATTTTGCAGTATAAGGGTAAAACAACTGTTCCGTATCTCTCCTTCTGTTAACAAAGTCACTATCCCTGCTGTATAAAAAGAACTTTTCAGGCATGGACCATCTCAATGTTTATGCAGGCATTTCCTCAGGGTTTTGGCTGATCGTCATTCTCCCCGGCAACAATAATCCTGGGATTGCGTTCTTTCAGCTCAGCTATCAGCGCATCAATATCTGATTCCCTCACACTCAACACCTCAAAACCACGTACTTTGTCAATACGAAGGCGGTTCTTTTTTATCTTCTTCATGGCAACCATATCACCTATGGCAAACCTTCTGTTTTTGGAGAAAATTTTCAACACATAGCGAATCTCCAGAAAATTCAGGTCAGTGATGACATACTCCCTGATGGTGGTGGAAAGCATGAAGAGTAATATGAATACAAAGTAAAATATTGAATACCATACTTCCTCTCCCTGTTTGTAGCGGTAAATATACAATGCCAGCAGTATTACTGCTGCAAAACCCCAGAAGATATTCCCTGCACCGTTATCTGCTTTGAATTTTTTCTCCATACTCTTCCTATTAATTCTGCTACAAAGATAATTTTATTCATCACAATATGGTTAAAAAAAACAAAAAATGCAATTATAGATAAATACGGCCTATTTATCGATGAATAGGAAGATTATATGTACGAACGCTTTACAATCATCTATATAATACTGATATTATGCAGGTTAACCCGCCATAAAGAGTGTTAACAGGTACTGTCTGTATTAAACATTTACATATCTTTAAGCGTCATAAGAGCAGATATTCAATTATTCACTTTTTAAAATTTACTTGATATGAAAAAAGTAGCATTGATGGCATTGGTTGCCATTTTCACACTGAGCTTCTCACTTACGGCTCAAAACAGGAGTGACAGCGGAAGAACCGGAAAACGAGGAATGACAGAAATGAGATGGACGGCTAAAGACCGTGCAGAAAACATGGAGAAACAACTCGGGCTGACAGCCGAGCAGAAAGCAAAAGTGGAAGCGCTGTTTGAGCAACAGGATGCAAAGCGCAAAGAACAGATGGCCAAACAGCAGGAAAAAAGAGCAGAGATGACGCAAGATCGCGAAGCACGTCGCTCAGAGATGATGGAAATGCGCAACAAAGCAGTTGCTGAGAACGATGCTGAGCTTGAAAAAATTATCGGAAAGGAAAAAATGGAACAGTGGAAAACGTACCGTGATGCGCAGATGAAAAAGATGCGTGAGAGAACCCCTTCGGGACAACGTGGTATGAACAGAAACGTACCTAAAACAATCTAACCAGAGGCGTGCCGTTCAACCGTCCAGGTTGATCGCTGAATCATTTGAACCCCGAAAGTCCGTTAATAGGCTTTCGGGGTTCATGGTATGAGGAAGGGTCTGTTGCATCAGATCCATCAGGCATCAGTAATACATCTCAAAAATCTGCTTAAATGCAAGTGTATCCTTAAACCGGCCGAGCCAGCTGTTAAGGCTGTCAAGCAACTGCGGAGAGTCTCTGCGTACAGCCCACGACTCCAGCTGGGTAAAGCTGATATCTGTTTCAATATCTATCTCCGGCAATGATGCAGCCAGACGCTCAGCCACCTTCTCATCACACACCGTGAAATCAATATCACCTGCTGCCACCATCATCACCAGCTGCTCTGTCTCATAGGTCGGATCTTCCATCACGTAGATGGTGTCACCTATCTCGTGGGAGAGGTTATTCAGTCGCAGGATAGCAGGCGACTCACCGGGGACATGGATCGTCTTCTTAGCCAGATCGAGGTGCTGCCTGATAGGCTCTATACTGTCATTGAAGAGTGTTTTGCGTTGTACCAGGACCTGCTTGTTCAGCGTAAGAGGATCAGTGAAGGCGAAAGTGTCCTTCAACCGGATGTTCACCGGGATATTTCTGGCTACCAGATCGTATCGTTGCTCCAGTAATCCTTCCAGATTCTCGTCCAGGCTATTCTCGAGAAACAGGTTTAACTTCACACCCCACGCTTCCTCAAGGGCCTGCATCATCTCCAGCTGAAAACCCCGTGCTGTATCACCTGAAACAAAATACCCGATAGAGTTATAGTCGGTCACCACATTCAGTTCACCCGATTTTATGATCTCGTTATAATCGCGGGGAAGCAATACGCTTTCACCTTCTCTGCTTATGTACCTGAGCAGGATCATCGTGCCGAGAGCAGCCAGCAGCAAAAAGAGATAGAGATTGCGTCTTTTTTTGAATTTCAAGGGTGAAAAGAATTATTGATGTTAGGTGAAAAAAATAGAAGAAATGATTGATTCTTTGAAAAACGAATTAATTGTGAAGATTAATCGAAACACCCATCTTGAAGGTGAAGGGGTTCACCGGGTAACCGGGCAGAGAGAAGTACTCATAGGGTTTCAAAGCCTTCGTCGCCACATTATAGAACATCACGAAGAAGCGTGTCTGCTTCAGGTGCATGTTGGCATAAACAGTAGCGATGGGATAATTCCCAATTTCTCTCTCATTCTGATTGTAGAATTGCAGCAAGGCAGCTTCATAACCAGGCGCAAAATAGTTTGTATGGTAATGGGCATCCACCCCCACTTGTAGGGAGAGCTCATTCACTATTTTTGCTTTCAGGTACATGTTTGAGTAGACACTGAGGGTAGGCAGCGGAATCACCTGCTGATTGCTGGAGGTCTGGTAGACTACCTGATTATCCCAGTTAAATACGCCAAGGCGCAGGTTCTGATCTACACGTGCCGTCAGCACCTGTATGTTGTCACTCTCCTGCGCAATGTTTTTATCCTGATCGAAATAGATGAAGTTCTGCAGGTTCTCCACGCCGGCACTGAGTGTGGTGTTCGTAAAAGGGATATGCAGCTTTCCGCCCACATAGACCCTGCGGATATCACCAAAATCATGATTCCACCGGAAGTACTTGGAGTAATAATTTTCCTGCAGGTACTTGGGCCGCAGATTTTTTATGTATGCCTGTGCCGACAGTGTGGTACGTCTGCCGGCAATATTGAAGCCTGTCTCCACATCACCCATCGCCCTGAACTCACCCAGGTTGACTCCCAGCACACCCATATCGGCGCGCAGGTTGAACAAGAGGTTCTCTCCCTGTTGTTTATTCAGCAGCCCCCCTATGGTGACGGCACTCTCGCGATGATTGACATAGCCCGGTCCCACGCTGTCTCTCATGGAATAGTTGCGCAGGTCATACTCCAGGAAAGCGGTCAACCCAAATTTAACCCACTCCTTGAATCCCTCTCTCAGGCTCAATGAAACGCTGTTCTTGAACGAGGTATAGCGTATACTGTCGTCCACTGCCTCATCATAATAGCGATTGACATAGAAGCGGTCGATCTGCTGCATCTGCACCCCGTCAACATTGACGTATGCCGTATCATATGATAGAAAACGGCGGTGCTGTTGTGTGTACTGCGTTGAATAGCCGATACTGGCAACCGGCACAAAATGACTCTCTCCCAGGTGGAGTGAATCACCATCTATCTCCCTGTATCCCAGATTGTATCTCCCCGACAAAAAGTAGCGGTTGTTACGAAGTGCGTTCCATGTGTTGGTGAACTTCACGGGAATATCTCTCGATGTGAAGTTCTCCTGCACTGCATCCGGATCGGTAATAAAAATCTCTTCGGTGACACCGCCGTTCTCAAAATTGGTCATCGAGCCCAGGTTCATGAATGCATGCGCCTCTATCCTGTCGGAGAGATAGTTGCCGAAAAGGGTGAAATTGTTGTGCTTCACTGACTGTGAGTTGTAAAAACCACGAGCGTTGATCAGATCGACATCCACCCCAACATTCAGTGATTTCCCGAAATTGGTTGTAAGACGTGCATCCAGACGCTCTTCGTTGGTCTGCTTTCCCGTACCACGCTGAAAGTTAAGTCTCGAATAGGGCACCCTTGTATTCACGTATAGCAGCTTCTCAGGATCCTTCAGGTAGAGGTAGTGCGCATTGTTGAAGACAAAGGTCTCTGTCTCGGTGCGATCGAAAAAAATCTTGGAGATGGCCGGTGAGCCCAGTGGTGCAAGGAAACCCATCGCCACGGACTGACCGTCGGGAAGGGTTGTCTGCTGGTAGTTATGCAGTAGGGTATCAGACAGGGCAGGCAGGCGGTTGCCCGTACGTCTGTCTATCTTCCATATAGTCATCCGTGCCAGCCGCTGTAATGAATCTGCTTCAGCGCCGTGATCGTGTAGCAGGTGATCGAGCTGTGATGATGCACTCTGTGACGTTACCGTTGAGTCCGGCATGACGGGTCTGCGGGGAAGCAGATCCAGTGAGTCCGGATTGGTGGTGATTTGCGATGAGTCAGGCATGATAATGCGGGCCTGCGGGTAAATAGTCGTGATGCATACCATCATCGCCATAAGTGATATCAACAGCTTATTTTTCATCGGGTGCAAACGTACAAAAAAAAATGCCACAGAGCGATAGTCTGCGCTGTTTTTATACGGTTTTTGAGTATTTTTAGGATGTAGTATGAGATCACAAATATAGCATCCACGGCATATGTCATTCAGTGATACCCATTTTCTTCATCAGAAAGCTGGCATTCATATTGATGGCAATACCTTCCTGGAGCTGATAGTCAAAAGTAAGGATGTCATCCTCTATGCCGGCATCGAAATGGTAATTTTTTATCTGGTCAGGAAACTCATTTTCCATCTCACCCAGTGTGAGATCATGGGTAGCAATGATCCCATTGCCACTGAGGCCTATCAGCCGTTTCACAAGTGCCAGCGACCCCTTTTTCTTATCCTCAGAGTTTGTTCCTTTGAGTATCTCATCAAGAATAATAAAGAGGCCCTCCTCCCCTGCCTCCAGGCGGTTGATAATCATCTTCAACCGTTTCAGCTCCGCGAAGAAGTAGGATTCGTGGTTGACCAGTGAGTCAGCCGTTCTCAGGTTTGTCAGCAGGCTACCGGGATAAAACTCCATCCTTCGTGCCCACACAGGCATACCGACAGAAGCCATCACATGATTCACACCTATCGTCCTCAGGTAAGTGCTTTTTCCTGCCATATTAGCTCCGGTGACGATCATGAAGAAGGATCTCCGTGTAACAGTGATATCATTTTTCACACACTGATTGCGGGGAATGAGCGGATGACCCATTCCTTCACCAATAAAACAATAACGATCAGAAACAACTGGATAGGTATAATCAGGATGGTTCATCGCGAATGTTCCGGCAGAGATGAGCGCATCTGTTTCTGCAAGGAGCCTGAACCAGCCATCTACATGATCACCATGTTCTCTCATCCAGTGCTCAATCTTCAATGTATAACGGGTGGTCCACAGTAACAGCGGGTTCAGAAAGAGTATGGCAATGGTAAAACCCAGATCGAGGTTATGGCTGTATTCCGACAGTTCCCTGATAACGTGCGATGCTTTTACAGGCACTGTAAGTTTTTTCTGAAGCGACTGCAACTGATCCGACTCGAATGTCTCCTCTTCCACCACCTTCAGTAGATCAGCATAAGCATTGAGTCTCTTCGATCTCTTATCAACCAGGAGCCAGGTCTCTTTCACTCTTTTAAAAGATACGAGCGAAAGCATCAGCGTGAAAAGATAAAGATAAACGAAGAGACCACCCGGTAGTATCTCCGTCAGCCATAGCACGGCATAGCTCAAATACAAAAGAGGTGTTGCCCACACGGCAACTTTCCAGAAGAGGCTATGGTGCATCCTTTTCCCCGGTTCCGAAACGGGGAGGTAATCCTCCTTGCCAAGATCGGAAGAGGCTGTTTTCATGCCGGCGACCCGGAAACGAAGAGAAAAATCTTCATTATCCGCTAACTCCCTGATGGCCTCCTGTCGTTTTTCAATCGCCTCTTTTTCTGTCAGAGGCGATAGCATCATCTCTGCCAGCGTCTCCTTGCCGATAGAGAGAACAGTTCTGTTGATCTGCTGAAAAACAGATTTATCACCAAAGAAATCCAGATCAAAACTGAAGGAATGCGAAGGGTCTGTCTTCTCAGGGGAACCATCAAAAGCCGAAAAATCGTGATCAAACGCTTTCAATTCATTCTCCGCGATGTGGAACAGAAATTCCTCCGCCTCTTTCTCCTCAAGCAATTGATTGTGCTTCTTCATCAGCAGGATAAATAAGACGAAAGTGAAGAGCAGCAGGAGCGCAAGCAGGTTTAAATGGTGTACCAAAAAAAAGACCATGATCACTGCAACGACAAAAATGACCAGTCTGACTGTACCGATAAGATAAATCTGTTTTCCCAGACGGTTGATTTTTTGCCGGCAATCATCTGCCAACATCCTATAGGATTGAATTCTCTGCTTTATGGTCATCTTGAGTTAATAATTTTTAAGCGGAAAGATTTTCTCTCTTTCCATATACTTTCGTCACAAATGTATTACTTTCCCGTGAAACCACATCCGTGAATAAACGGAAAAAAACAGCGCTGTTCTTTTTTAAAGTGTTTTCAACTCTCGCCAGAAAAAAAAGACCCCTATATTGTGTCAATTAAAATAATTCCATTATCTTTGTTGTAACAAAACGATAAGAATGAAAGCAAACACGTTCCATCATCATCATTTTCATACTTGCAGTCAGGCGAGATGAGATAGATATGTGCGAACGTTAAAGTCTATATTTATACACCCGTCTGAATAACATCAGGCGGGTTTTTTGTTAAACTAACAGGCTGATCTTATTCGACAAAACGAACAGACCAATGGAAAAAATTAAAATTGCGATCCAGAAAAGCGGACGACTGAGCGAGAAATCGCTCGACCTGCTCACCGAGTGCGGCATAAGAGTATCTAACGGCAACCGCAAGCTAAAGACAGATGCACGTAACTTCCCCATGGAGATTTTTTTCCTTCGTGATGATGATATCCCACAATATGTGGAACAAGGTGTGGCTGACATCGGTATCCTGGGTGAGAATGAAGTGTGGGAGAAAGAGAAGGATGTAGAGGTGGTGGAGAAGCTGGGCTTCGGCAACTGCCGTCTCTCGCTGGCCATACCGAAGGATGAGGAGTACACGGGACTGGATTATTTCAACGGCAAGCGTATTGCCACCAGTTACCCCAAGACGCTTGGTAAGTTCTTCCAGGTGAAAGGGATCGATGTGACAATCGAGGAGCTGGGAGGTAGTGTGGAGATTGCCACCGGCATCGGGCTGGCCGATGGTATCTTCGATATCGTAAGCACCGGCAGCACGCTAATCATGAACGGACTGAAAGAGGCGGAGACGATTATCAAAAGTGAAGCGGTGCTGATCAGCAATAAGAACCTCTCCCCGGCGAAAGCAGCGCTCCTGGAGCAGCTGTTGTTCCGCATCAAGTCCTACAAAAACGGACAGGGTAAGAAATATGTGTTGCTGAACGCCCGTAATGAAGAGATCCCCGCTATTGTGAGACTTTTACCCGGCATGCGTTCACCCAGCATCCTCCCCCTGGCCGATGAAGGGTGGAGCAGTGTTCACTCGGTGATCAGCGACGATCACTTCTGGGAGATCATCGACGAGCTCAAACGACATGGCGCTGAAGGAATACTTGTTGTTCCCATCGAGAAAATGATTCTTTGATGCTGATAGCTGACTGCTGAATGGTGTTAGCTGATAGCTGATAGCTGTTAGCTGATAGCTGAAAGCTAAAAACTAAAGAAAATGAAAACAATATCCAATCCTTCCCAAAGCAAATGGTCAAAGCTGACCGAACGGCCGCTGATCAAGCAGCGTAAGCTGATGGACACGGTAGAGAAGATGTTCTACGATATTCATCGTAAGGGCGACAAGGCTGTGCTCTCCTACAGCCGGCAATTTGATTATGCCGGTCAGCAGTCGCCGGAGGTGGACCGGGAGACTATCGCCAATGCAGGTGCAGTGATCCCGGAGCGCCTCAAACAGGCTATTGAGCTGGCAAGGAGAAACATCGAGACATTTCACCTGTCACAACGGGAAGAGGTACGCAAGGTGGAGACAGCCCCCGGAGTGGTCTGCTGGCGTGAGTCACGTCCCATCGAACGCATAGGCATCTATGTCCCCGGGGGCTCTGCACCCCTCTTCTCTACGGTGCTGATGCTTGCCGTGCCGGCAAAGATTGCTGGATGCAGCGAGATCGTGCTCTGCACACCGCCCAATGAAAAGGGCGAGATCCATCCCGCCATCCTCTACGCAGCCTGGTTGACAGGGGTCACAAAGATATTCGCTGTGGGAGGCATACAGGCCATCGGCGCCATGACCTTCGGCACGGAGAGCATACCCCGGGTGGATAAGATCTTCGGTCCCGGCAACCAGTACGTGATGGCAGCCAAACGCTCCGCACAGTTCTATGGTGTGGCCATCGACATGCCTGCCGGACCCAGTGAGCTGCTGGTGATTGCCGACAGTAGCTGCAACCCCGCCTTTGTAGCAGCTGACCTGCTATCGCAGGCCGAGCATGGGCCGGACAGCCAGGTGATCCTTCTCTCCGACAGCAAGAAGGTGATCAAAGAGGTGAACAAAGAGCTGGATCTGCAGCTGGCGAGCCTGCCCCGACAGGAGATAGCCACACAGGCACTCGCCAACAGCAGGGCCATCCTCTTCAAAGAGCTGAACGATTGTATGGCTTTCAGCAATCAATATGCACCGGAGCATCTGATCATTGCGACAGAAAACCCGGTGCTGGTGAGTCGCGATGTGGTGAATGCCGGCTCGGTCTTCCTCGGCAATTACAGCTGTGAGAGCGCCGGCGACTATGCCAGCGGTACCAACCACACGCTGCCCACCAGCGGCAATGCCAGAGCCTACAGCGGTGTCTCCCTCGACAGCTTCTTGAAGAAGATCACCTTCCAGCATCTCAGCCAGGAGGGCATCACCAGCATCGGTAACGCTGTGGAGACGATGGCCGAAGAAGAACAGCTGTTCGCCCACAAGAATGCGATGACGCTGCGCCTGGGAACAATAAGAGCACAACAACTGCAAACAAACGAAGGAGAAGGCTACGATGAAACACTTTGATTTACAACAGCTCGTACGTCCCAATATATGGGCGCTAAAGCCCTACTCCAGCGCCCGTGATGAGTTTACGGGTGATAAAGGCATCTTTCTCGATGCCAACGAGAACCCTTTCGGCAAGAAAAACCGTTACCCCGACCCGCACCAGCGGATGCTGAAGAGAGCACTGTCGGAGAGAAACCATATCCCGGTAGAGAATATCTTTATCGGCAACGGCAGCGACGAGGTGATTGACCTGGTCTACCGTATCTTCTGTGAGCCGGCCCGGGATCGCGTCATCCTCTGCCCTCCCACCTACGGGATGTATGAGGTGTCGGCCAACATCAACAACGTGGAGGTGATACATGTTCCGCTCACTGATGATTTCGAGTTGAACATCGATGAGATACTGTCACATGATGCCAGGTGCCTTTTCGTCTGCTCTCCCAACAATCCCTCTGGAAACCGGCTGAGGAACGTGGAGCGGCTGCTGGAGGAGTTCAGGGGTATCGTAGTGGTCGATGAGGCCTATATCGATTTCTGTGATGACAGAAGCTTCAGGGAACAGCTTTCGCAATACCCCAACCTGATCGTGATGCAGACGTTCAGCAAAGCGTGGGCGCTGGCCAGTGCACGCGTAGGGGTAGCTTATGCATCTGCTGATATCATCAGGTTGATGGACAGGACGAAGCCACCTTACAATGTGAGTGCATTCAATCAGGAGGAGGCGCTCAAAGCACTCTCCAAAACGGAGAAGCATCAATACAGACTGGATCTGATCCTGCAGGAGAGGGTACTACTCGAAAAAGAACTAACACAATTGTCGTTGGTACACCGTGTCTTTCCCTCCGATGCCAATTTCCTGCTGGTGGAGGTGACCGATGCCAATGCCATCTATAACTATCTGGTAACAAAAAAAGTGATTACCCGTAATCGCAGTAGCGTGGTGCGCAACTGCCTCCGCATCACCGTGGGCACTCCGGCGGAGAACAGGATACTGCTGAAGGAACTGCAGGACTATCATAATCAGACAAGATAAAAAAAGACATAGGTTTTATTTCTTCTCTCACAAACATACTGAGTGAGAGAAAAGGGACCATAAATAACGAAAAATCAAATGAAGAAAGTACTTTTTATCGACCGCGACGGGACGCTGATCAAGGAGCCGGAAGATGAGCAGATCGACAGTCTGGAGAAGCTGGAATTCTATCCCGGCGTCTTCCAGTACCTCGCACGCATTGCCGCCGAACTGGAGTATGAGCTGGTGATGGTCACCAACCAGGACGGCCTCGGCACCGACTCCTTCCCGGAAGATACATTCTGGCCCACCCACGATAAGATCATCAAAGCCTTCGAGAATGAGGGGGTACGCTTCAGCGAGATACTGATCGACCGCTCCTTTCCGCATGAACATCAGCCCACCCGCAAACCGGGCACTGGCATGCTCACCCACTACCTTAAGGGCGCATATGACCTGCCCAACTCCTATGTGATAGGTGACAGAATAACAGATATACATCTGGCTCAAAATATGAATTGTAAATCAATTTTATTAAGTGATGATTTACATCCTGAAGCCACCCTTTGCACCACTTCATGGGGCGAGATCTACCGTTTCCTGCAAGCTACACCGCGCACCGGAAAGGTACATCGCAAGACCTCCGAGACAAATATCCTCGTCGAAGTAAACCTCGACGAGAGCGGGCAGAGCGCAATCTCCACGGGACTCGGATTCTTCGACCATATGCTGGAGCAAATCGCCCGCCACGGCAACTTCCGCCTGAAGATTGAAGTGAAAGGAGATCTCCATATCGATGAACATCACACCATCGAAGATACCGGCATCGCTCTGGGAGAATCATTTCTGCAGGCTTTGGGACAGAAAAAGGGAGTCTCCCGCTACGGCTTTATGCTCCCCATGGACGACTGTCTCGCGCAGGTGGCCATCGACTTCGGAGGCCGGCCCTGGCTTGTGTGGGAGACCGCTTTTCAACGCGAGCAGGTGGGCGATGTACCCACAGAGATGTTCATGCACTTCTTCAAGTCGTTCAGTGACAGCGCGAAGTGTAACCTCAACATCAAAGCCGAAGGAGAGAATGAGCACCACAAGATAGAGGCGATCTTCAAAGCCTTTGCCCGCGCCGTCAAGATGGCAGTGAAGCGTGGCGAGACAGAAGGTATCCCAAGCACGAAAGGAGTGATATAGCTATGATCGTTATCATCAAATACAACGCGGGTAATATCACATCAGTATATAACGCGGTAAAACGGCTCGGCTACCCCTGCAAAGTGACGGACGATGTCGATGAGATCAGGCATGCAGAGAAGGTGATCTTCCCCGGTGTGGGTGAAGCTGGCACGGCAATGATCTACCTGAAGGAGAGAGGATTGGACAAAGTTATTAAATCACTGCTTCAACCCACCCTGGGTGTCTGCCTGGGCCTGCAGTTGATGTGCAGCCACACGGAAGAGGGTGACACGGAATGCTTCGGCATCTTCGATGCCATCGTCAAAAAGTTCCCTGCCACCGACATCGTCCCGCATATGGGATGGAACAACCTGTCGGATGTGGAAAGTGCCCTTTTCAGAAATTTCTGCAGGGATGACACCACCTATTTCGTCCACAGCTATTATGCCGAGATCTGCATGCAGACCATCGCGACATGCGATTATATCCTGCCCTTCAGTGCAGCCATCCGGAGAGATAATTTTTACGCCACGCAGTTTCATCCTGAGAAGTCGGGCAGCGTTGGTGAACAGATATTGAAGAATTTTTTGGAATTATGAGAATCATCCCCGCTATTGATATCATCGACGGCAAGTGCGTACGCCTGACGAAAGGCGATTACAGCACCCAAAAAACCTATCGCGACAACCCCCTGGATGTTGCCATGGAGTTCGAGGAGCAGGGCATAGCGTACCTGCATCTGGTGGACCTCGACGGTGCGAAATCGAAGCATATCGTCAATCACCGCGTGCTGTATGAGATCGCCACAAAGACATCACTGAAGATCGATTTCGGTGGTGGCATCAAATCGGATGAGGATGTACACATTGCCTTCGACAACGGTGCCGACCAGATTACCGGAGGCAGCATCGCACAGCAGCAGCCGGCACTCTTTATGCAGTGGCTCGCGACCTATGGAGCTGATAAGATCGTCCTAGGCGCGGACAGTTACCATAGAAAGATTGCCACCAACGGCTGGCAGCAGCAATCGCAGGAGGATGTGGTCGATTTCATCGCTGCCTACGGGAAAGAGGGAATCAGGTATGTAATATGCACAGATATCGCAAAGGATGGCATGCTGGAGGGTCCCTCCACCGGGCTCTACAAAGAGATAATCGCCCGGACGAACATACAGCTTATCGCCAGCGGGGGCATCTCCTCGATGGAAGATCTGCGCACACTGCAACAAATCGGTTGCGAGGGTGCAATCATCGGTAAAGCCATTTATGAAGGAAAGATAGAGCTGAAAGAATTAAGAGATTTTTTATAAGAATTTAGAACTGACCACTGATAACTGACAATATGCTGAAAAAAAGAATTATCCCCTGCCTCGACATCAAGGATGGACGCACCGTGAAAGGTATCAACTTCGTAGAGCTGCGTGATGCAGGTGATGCCGTGGAGCTCGCCAGGCGCTATGTACTCGAGGGTGCCGACGAGCTGGTCTTCCTCGATATCACCGCAACGGTGGAAAACCGCAAGACCCTCACAGAGCTGGTTCGCCGCGTGGCGGAGGAGATCAACATCCCCTTCACCGTGGGTGGAGGCATCAGCTCCCTGGAAGATGCACAGGCTATTATCAGGGCCGGTGCCGACAAGGTGAGTCTCAACACCTCGGCGGTAGATCACCCTGAGCTCCTCACCGAGATCGCCTCTCAGTTTGGGAGTCAGTGCGTGGTGCTGGCCATCGACACCAAGCTGGTAGATGGGGAGTGGATGGTCTTCGTACATGGGGGAAGGACTCCTACCCCGCTCCGCACGATCGACTGGGCCCGGGAAGGTGAGAAACGCGGCGCAGGAGAGATACTGCTCACCTCGATGAACAACGATGGCACCAGGGATGGTTTCGCAATCGATATCACGCGCAGCGTAAGCGACGCCGTCAACATCCCCGTCATCGCTTCCGGCGGTGCGGGTACGATGGCACACTTCGTTGAAGTATTCAGGCAGACGAGGGCGAGCGCAGCGCTGGCTGCAAGCATCTTCCACTTCGGCGAGATCCCGATACCCACATTGAAACAGTATTTAAAAGAACAAAACATACCAATACGATGACAATAGATTTTGAAAAATCCGGAGGATTGATTCCGGTGGTGATACAGCATGCCCACACACTACAGGTACTGATGCTGGGTTATATGAACGAAGAAGCACTGGAAAAGACGAAAACTGAAGGAAGAATCACCTTCTATAGCCGCAGCAAACAACGTCTGTGGACCAAAGGAGAGAGCTCTGGCAATTTTCTCACCCCCGTTGAGATTCTGGTTGACTGCGACGAAGATACGATCCTTATCAAGGCTATACCCGCGGGACCGACATGCCATACCGGCAGCACCTCCTGTTTTAAGGAGGAGACACCCAAGGGATTTGTCTATGAGCTGGAGAGCGTGATTGAACAGCGCATCGCTGAGAAGAGCGAAGGATCCTACACCTCCAGGCTATTTAACATGGGTGTCAACAAAGTGGCGCAAAAGGTGGGAGAAGAGGCGGTGGAGCTTGTGATCGAGTCGAAGGACGACAACCTTGATCTGTTCAGTAACGAGGCAGCCGACTTGCTTTATCATTACCTTATCCTGCTGAAAACGAAGAATCTAAAATTGGAGGATATTGAAGAGATCCTGAAGGGGAGACATAAATGATTTGGGAGTTGGAAGTTGGGAGTTGGGAACTGACCGCTTATAGCTTATCGCTTATCGCTACTTTTTCACCTTCTTCCCGACGATCCACACTTTCTGCCCGTCGGCCAGGGTGGTGGCAAAGAGATAACGCTCTCCCCCATCCTTGAGGCCTGTTTTCCTGCGTATTTCAGCCACGCTCATGGGGTAATTGCGTACAGCGATATTCACTTTCTCAGTCTCAGAGACAAAACGACGGACATTGATCCTGTTAGGCACCATCACCTCTTCAATGGTAAATATTCGTCCGGGAAAACCGGGTAACAGCAGATCTGAAGTGTAAAGATGGCTGTGCCTGTGTAGTTTCATCAACTGATAACTGTTACCCACCGCGTTAAAAGCGCCCGTTTTCATTATTGAGGCATTGGGTTCATAGAGGTATCTTTCGGGCTGCGATGTCAACACAGCCTCCTGCGTTTCCTCCTCTCGGGTAAAGAGAAAAACCTCCATCTCTCCTCCCCTGTGCAGGTTCACCGCATGGTAACGGCACTCTCCCGCATCTTTCGTGAGGATGAAAAGCAGTTCTTTGCATTCGTTCTCCACCGAAACGACATGCACCTCACTCACATCACCCACTGTTTTCACGGCAAGAGAGATATCCAGCATCGGTGAATACTTGATCATCACCCGGTCCGCCTTCTCAAGCAATTGAACCTTCAGCTGCGTCAGGTCGGGAGAACAATCTTCCATACGAAAAACCTTCCTTCCAGCCTCATCCCTGCGCGATGGATCCAGGTAAATCAGGTCGGCCTTCTCCATCTGCGATAGATAATCCTCGCTTTTCCCGTGGAGTACCGTGGCATGATTCAGTCCCAGCAATTCGAAATTATGTATAGCTATTCGACAGAGCTCCTCATCCTGCTCCAGATAGAGGGCGTGACGGAAAGAGGGAGCCATAAACGAATAATCTACTCCCATTCCACCGGTGAGATCAGCAAAGCGCTCTCTCTTATCCGGCAGCAACGTACACTTGTACCTCGCCATCATCTCCGACGAAGCCTGCTCCAGAGAGAGATGTACCGGGTAGACGATCTCACCGGTCCGGTACCATGTCGGTATTTTATATTTCGCCATCTGTCGTCCGGCAATCTGCGCCAGCAGAAAAGGCATATCCTCTCCCCGGAACCGAAGTGCCAATTCGCGTACATCTTCATTCTCGTGAGCAAAGATAAACTCCTGCTGTGTCGGGGATTGCTTCATAACAAAAAAAGACAACCTACTTATGCAAGCAGGTTGTCCTTATCAACTAATAGTTATCTTATGGTCTAAGTTTCCTTTTACCGGATCCGGTCAGGGCAAATTAAGCTTCTGCCTGTACCTGCGGTTGTACCGATACGAATGAGCGGTTGTCTCTTCTCTTACGGAAGACCACAACTCCATCGGTCAGGGCAAATAGCGTATGGTCTTTTCCCATACCTACATTTTCTCCGGGATGGTGAACAGTTCCGCGCTGACGCACGAGAATGTTTCCTGCCTTCGTGGCCTCACCACCAAATATCTTCACGCCCAATCGTTTACTTTCCGATTCGCGGCCGTTCTTCGAACTACCAACACCTTTTTTATGTGCCATTTTCTTCTGATTTTAACTGATTAAGCTATAATTTCCTTGATTCTCACTTCAGAAAACTGTTGACGGTGTCCGTTTAATTTTCTGTACCCTTTTCTTCTTTTCTTCTTGAAAATGAGAACCTTGTCTCCTTTTACATGCGAAAGAATCTCTAACACTACTTTTGCTCCTTCAATCACGGGCGAACCAACGGTTATCGCGCCGTCATTATCAATGAGCATCACTTTATCAAACTCCACTTTTGCACCCTGATCGGCGTTGATTCTGTGGACGAATAATCGCTGGTCCTGCTGTACTTTAAACTGCTGACCCTGAATGTCTACTATGACGTACATATATAAATAACTTGACGTTACGTGCCTGAGGCGAGCCGCTACCTGCGTCTACTTCTTGAGCCTATTAGCAAAATGAGGTGCAAAATTACATAATTAATTCATAAAACACAAATCATTCACCGCTTTTTTTCCATATGCAGGTATGCTTTTCCAATATTTCCGATGATATCGTCAGCTGTGAATGAGCGCGGATGAATGGTCTCCTGTGTCAGATCGGCGGTCAACCCATGTAGGTAGACACCTACCCGTGAAGCCTCCGTCGGCTTGTAACCCTGTGCCAGCAGGCTGGTGATCATCCCTGTCAGCACGTCGCCACTGCCGGCAGTGGCCAGTGCCGGCGTGCCGGTGCTGTTCATATATATATTGTCCGCATCAATGATGAGTGAATAGGCCCCTTTGATAACAACCACAAGATCATACTTCTGTGCGAAGAGCCTTGTTTTGTTTATTTTATCATAGTCGTCGCACCACTTACCAATGAGCCTTGAAAGCTCCTTTGGATGAGGAGTAAGGATTGTTTTTGATGGCAGGAAAGCCATCCAGTTGCGATGTTTCGCCAGCAGATTCAACCCATCGGCATCAATCACCAATGGTGTTTTGTTATGCTTCAGAAAATAGTGGAGCGCATCCTCTGTTTCCCTGTGTTGCCCCATCCCAATTCCAATACCGATAGCATCGGGCAGCAGCTCATACCCGATATAACTGATATGCTCCGGATGATTGTCTTCAATGGCCATTGCTTCAGGTAAAAAGGATTGGATGACCGGCATGCCGCATTTGGGAAGGTAAGCCGTAACAAGACCACATCCGGTTTTCAGGGCTGCTTTCGTTGCCAGACATACCGACCCGGTCTTACCCAGGCTCCCGCCGATGATCAGTGCATGTCCTTCGGTACCTTTGTGTGCAAATCGGACCAGCGGCTTCAACAGCGCTCTGATCTCTTCGTAATCGGTAAAATAAATATCGCTTTCTGTCTCTGCTATCGCTTCTTCGTTCAGTCCGATAGGAACGATTGAAACATTGCCGCTGTAATCCATATTCCCCGGAAGGAAAAGCGCCAGCTTCGGAATCTGAAAAGTGATCGTTTCGGTAGCTCTCACCGCAAACAAGGTCATTCTATCGGAAAACATACCGCTCGGCATATCGATACTGTAGACCGGCTTTCCGGATTCATTGATGCTGTCGATTACTCTCCTGGTTACACCTGTCACCTCTCTCGTGAGTCCGGTGCCGAAGATAGCGTCAATCACCACATCATATTGCCCGGGATCAGGGATGTCTCTGTCCTCAAGAATCTTCTTGCAGGGAACATTTTCTGCTTTCGCACGACGCAGGTTGTGCGCACAATCCTCTGAATACCTGTCGCTATACTCCACCACGCAAAGCATCACCCTGTAACCTGACCTGTGCAGCATGCGTGCCACCACAATCCCATCACCGCCATTGTTTCCTACTCCCGAGAAGATAAGCACAGCAGTCTCCTTACGGGGATATTTGTCTACAAACCGGCTAAAGAAAGCTGTCGCAGCCTGTTTCATCAGGGTCAGGGAAGGGATACCCTCGCGTTTAATCGTTTCGGCATCAACAACACGAATCTGTTCAGAGGTAAGGATCTTCATATGCTAAAGGCTTTATCATTTTATCTATCCGGTGCGAAGTTAAATAATTCGTTGCATTAAATCACTCAGATCACCCAGAATATCATTTTTTCATCAACTAACAATCTTTTATAAGATAGAACCATTAAGCAGCGATACGATTATTTTACACCCTTCTTTATAATAATTCTCTATTATATCATTGCATTTACAATCATACCGGTATAAGCGACTCTCAATCTTTGAACTAGAAAACGCGAGAGTGACTATTTCATTCCGCGTATCATCAATTTTATAAACAATGTTTAACAGAAGTTGGCAATTAAAAAAGTTTTCATTACTTTCGTCACTGATTTAACAATAATGCAATCAGCACTACAGTAAAGATTTATCATGAACACCAAACAAAAAGCATTTATCTTATCGGTTACCTCTATTATTTTAGCAGTAATGGGATTACAGGCACAAACAGGCAGGCCATGGAATCAAAATAATGAATCGGTTTCTGGTGACACCGTTCGAAGTATCGATCAATATTTTGTTCCTGCAGCCAAAACCTTAAAGAGTCCTGATGAGGATGGATTCATTCAACGCTGGATACTACTGGAGCCGATTGAGAAATCGGTCCGCAGCAACACTGTTTTTACAGATAGCTACCTGAGGAATGCATTTGATTCGCTCTATTTCCACAACCAGCTTACCATACTTCCAAAAGATGGAGAGAAGGTGAAAGTGGGTGACAAAAAACTCACCTGGCATGCACTGGATAGCAGGAACTTCAATGTAAAACTGTTTCGTTTTGCCTATGGGTTGCATAAACCGGAATATGGCGTGCTGTTCTGGGCTGTGACCGTGATTAATAGTCCCGAAGAGATGAAAAATATCCGAATGGCTGTAGGCTCGAACTCAGCCTCCATGTGGTGGCTGAACGGAGAGGAAGCATTGTTGCTTTCCGGAGACAGACGCATGGTAATGGATGACGCTGTCTCGCGCCGCCTGACACTCAGAAAAGGAAAGAATATAGTACGGGGTGCAGTAATCAATGGCCCCGGGATGAGTGATTTCTGCGTTCGTTTTCTCGATGAGAAGGGAGAACCGGTTAAAAACATCCAAATCAGTTATGAGTAACAACAACGATTAATAGCAACATCATATGAACTTTTACAATACTTTGAAAACAACGACAGCGATTCTATCCATCTTCCTTGCAGGAACAGTAACAGCACAGGTAGGGAAACCTTTTATACATGATCCGTCCACAATCATGGAATGTGAAGGAAAGTTTTACACATTTGGCACAGGTGGCGGTGGATTGATATCTGAAGATGGCTGGACATGGAACGGAGGCGCTGAAAGGCCAGGTGGTGGTGCGGCACCGGATGCCATGAAAATCGGAGATCGTTACCTTGTGGTCTATGGTGCAACAGGCGGAGGCCTTGGTGGCGGTCATAACGGCAGAATACTTACTATGTGGAACAAAACGCTGGACCCGGCATCCCCCGATTTCAACTTTTCAGAACCAATTCTGGTTGCCCAATCCGACGGCGTGGAAGACAATGATGCGATCGACCCTGGATTACTGCTGGATCCTACCACCGGTCGTTTATGGTGTTCCTACGGAACCTATTTCGGCTTCATTCGCCTGATAGAGCTCGATCCCCGAACAGGTAAGCGCGTTGAAAGCAATGAAGCGATAGATATAGCCATTGACTGTGAAGCGACCGATCTGGAATACCGCGACGGATGGTATTACCTCCTGGGGACACATGGCACCTGCTGCGATGGTACAAACTCAACCTATAACATTGTTGTTGGCCGCTCCAGAACTATAACCGGTCCCTATCTCGACAATATAGGGAGAGATATGTTAAAAGGTGGAGGCAAGATGGTTCTTGCTGCCAGAGATAAGCTAATTGGGCCAGGGCACTTCGGACGTCTTATTCTGGAAGATGGCGTTGAGAAAATGTCGTGTCATTATGAAGCAGACCTGAATCAGAGCGGACACAGTGTTTTAGGCATCCGCCCATTGTTGTGGAAAAATGGATGGCCGGTTGCCGGAGATAATATTAAGGATGGTACATATGAAATTGAATCTGAAAGAAGAGGGTATGCGCTCGAGCTGATTGTAGATTTTGTTCGTATGCCCGGCAGGATGCGCAGGTTCAACCGTGACAACGATGAACCAATAAAACCCATCCCTTCACAACAGCTGGAAGATATCATTCATACCTGGCCATCAGGAAACATCGGTGTAAGAATTGGCGATTACATGGTCCGCCCGCATCAGAAATGGACTATTAC
>LSQX01047112.1_pt2 | contig 34186 bp, 30 predicted proteins | sample 654561 | NCBI WGS metagenome assembly LSQX01 (sample SAMN04489861, study PRJNA283612) | anaerobic digester metagenome | isolation source: 4 biogas reactors fed with cattle manure at either 37C or 55C with and... | place: Denmark: Kongens Lyngby | collected 2014 | reverse complement strand
GTATGGAAGGTTCTCATGGTTAGCTGGGTACCGGGCTCTCCGATGGACTGGGCTGCAATAGTCCCCACTGCTTCACCCACCTCAACCAATCTGCCGGTGGCTAAGTTCCGGCCGTAGCAGTGGGCACAAACCCCATGGCGGGTCTTGCAGGTCAAGACTGAACGGATCTCAGCTTCTTTGATCCCTGCAGCCTCCACCGCCTCCGCCGTATCCTCATCGATCATCTCATTGGCCTCAACCAGGACCTCTCCGGTTTCCGGATGCACAATGGGAGCTGCCGCTACCCTTCCGGTCAGCCGTTCGCTTAAGGGCTCAATCACCTGCTCAATATCCCTGCCTACATCGGTAATGGCAGCAATGGTGATCCCCTGCTCAGTGCCGCAGTCCATTTCCCGGACAATCACATCTTGGGCCACATCCACCAGCCGCCTAGTTAGATACCCGGAGTCAGCCGTCCGCAGAGCAGTATCTGCCAGGCCCTTGCGGGTACCGTGGGTGGAATTGAAGTACTCCAGCACGGTAAGGCCTTCCCGGAAGTTGGCTTTAATAGGTATCTCAATGGTCTTGCCCGTTGGGTCTGCTACCAGGCCCCTCATACCAGCCAACTGGCTGAGCTGCGACTCATTACCCCGGGCTCCAGAGCGAGCCATCATCCAGATTGGATTGAAGGGGTCGCTGTGTTCCCGCAAAGCCCTGGTGACCTCCTCCTTGGTCCTGGTCCAGATGTCGCAAATCCGCTGGTACCTTTCCTCGGCAGTCAAAAGCCCCCGCCGGTGCTGCTGTTCAACGGTCTCTACCTGCTCCTCGGCTGTGCCAATCAGGTCATCTTTCTCCGGCGGGCTGGTAATATCGCTCAGTGCCACTGTAGTGCCAGAGACTGTTGCATAATGAAAGCCCATTCGCTTTACTTCATCCAGGACCTCCGCTGTGCGGGTGCTGCCAAAGCGGCGATAAAGCCTGGCTACCAGCTGGGCCAGCTCCTTGCTGCCGACAACAGCATTGTAGAAACCCAGCTCCTCAGGGAGGATCTCATTGAAAAATACACGCCCCACAGTGGTCTCGATGGTCTCGCCATTCCACCGCACCTTGATCTTGGCATGCAGGTCAACTTGCTCCTCGGCATAGGCCATGTGTACTTCCTCTGGAGAGCTGAAACAGCGGCCTTCACCTGGGGCCCCTTCCTTCACCTGGGTCAGATAGTAACAGCCAATTACCATATCCTGCGTAGGAGTGGTAACAGGGCGCCCACTGGCCGGCAGCAGGATGTTGTTGGTAGACAACATCAACAGCCGGGCTTCTGCCTGCGCTTCAGCCGATAGAGGCACATGGACAGCCATCTGGTCGCCGTCAAAGTCGGCATTGTAAGCGGTACACACCAATGGGTGAATCTGGATTGCCCGGCCCTCAACCAATACCGGTTCAAAGGCCTGAATTCCCAAACGGTGCAGAGTCGGCGCCCGGTTGAGCAGTACCGGGTGCTCTTTAATGACCTCTTCCAAAACGTCCCATACTTCAGGCCTGACCCGCTCTACCATCCGCTTGGCACTCTTGATATTGTGAGCATGGCCGAGATCTACCAGCCGCTTCATCACAAAGGGCTTAAAGAGCTCCAAGGCCATTTCCTTAGGCAGCCCGCACTGGTGCATCTTCAACTCGGGGCCGATGACGATAACGGAGCGTCCCGAATAATCCACACGCTTTCCCAATAGATTCTGGCGGAACCGTCCCTGCTTGCCTTTGAGCATGTCGGAAAGGGACTTTAAGGGCCGATTTCCGGGGCCGGTTACCGGCCGCCCCCGCCGGCCGTTGTCGATCAATGCGTCGACTGCTTCCTGCAGCATCCGCTTTTCATTGCGCACGATGATATCGGGGGCTCCCAGTTCCAACAGCCGCTTTAGCCGGTTATTGCGGTTGATCACCCGTCTGTATAGATCGTTCAAGTCAGAGGTGGCAAACCGCCCGCCATCCAGCTGGACCATGGGCCGCAGTTCTGGCGGGATGACTGGGATGACGTCCAAGATCATCCACTCGGGCCGGTTCCCAGACTTGCGGAAACCTTCGACAACCTCCAGGCGGCGGATGGCCCGTGTTCGGCGCTGTCCCTTGCTCTCCTTGATCTCCGCCCGCAGCTCCCGGGCCAATTCATCTAGATCAATCTCCTCCAGCAGCCGCTTGACAGCTTCAGCACCCATGCCGGCCTGGAAACCGTCCCCGTACTTGGACCGGAATTCCCGGTACTCCTGCTCGTTGAGCAGCTGCTTCTTGGTCAAGGGAGTCTCGCCTGGATCAATTACTATATATGAAGCGAAGTAAAGCACCTGCTCCAAGGCCCGGGGCGACATGTCCAATGTCAGGCCCATACGGCTGGGTATGCCCTTGAAATACCAGATATGGGATACCGGTGCAGCCAGCTCAATATGGCCCATCCGTTCCCGGCGCACCTTAGCTCTAGTGACCTCTACGCCGCAACGGTCACAGACAACGCCTTTGTACCGGACCCGCTTGTACTTGCCGCAGTGGCACTCCCAATCCTTACTGGGGCCAAAGATCTTTTCACAGAACAAACCTTCCCGCTCCGGCTTCAGAGTCCGGTAGTTGATGGTCTCCGGCTTTTTCACCTCACCGCTGGACCATGCCCGGATCCGCTCCGGAGAAGCAAGACCAATGCGAATGGCATCAAAGTTGTTAACATCTATCACGAAGCGACCACTCCTCTTGTCTAGAACCGTTCCGTACAAAAGGTGATGGAGCTCGACGGCACCGCTGCCGTCAGCTGCCTTTAATAAGAGTCATCATCAGCGTCAGACTCATCATCCTCGTAATCACTATAATCATCGCTGTAATCGATGTCGTCGTCATCCAAATCACTTTCAAAATCGACATCGCTGTCATCGTCATCTACAGCATCTAACTCTAGCTCAGCCTCTTCATCTTCATCCTCAAACTCAAACTCAAAGTCTTCCAAATCGTCCCCATCACTTTCGTCTTCCGGCTCTACAGGCGCTTCATCTTCTGCCGCTCTACTTCTGCTGGCGCTGCCTGCAAGGTCGTCATCTTCCGCCTGCTCTGCTTCTTCTGCTTCAGCGTCCCGCTCACCCTGCCGCCGAACCTTGCCAACCTCTTGGGTTTGGATATCAATACCCAGTTCTTTGGCCATTTCGCTGACGTCTTCGTCAACTTCCTTGATCTCTACTTCGCCCTCTTCACTGTAGACCCGCACATCCAGGCAGAGGCTCTGGAGTTCCTTAATCAATACCTTGAAGGACTCGGGCACACCGGGCTCGGGGATGTTTTCTCCCTTTACAATAGCCTCATAGGTCTTCACCCGCCCCACAACGTCATCGGACTTTACAGTGAGCAGCTCCTGAAGGGTGTAGGCCGCTCCATATGCCTCCAGCGCCCAGACCTCCATCTCACCAAACCGCTGGCCGCCGAACTGCGCCTTCCCGCCCAGCGGCTGCTGGGTGACCAGGGAGTAAGGCCCTGTCGACCGGGCATGGATCTTGTCATCAACCAGATGTGCCAGCTTGAGCATATAGATATATCCGACGGTAATATCGTTCTCAAAGGCCTCGCCGCTGCGGCCGTCCCGCAGCTCGATTTTCCCATTCTCAGGCAGCTGGGCCTCCCTAAGCATCTCGACGATGTCTTTTTCGCCGGCACCGTCAAAAACCGGGGTGGCAACTCTCCTGCCCAAGGCAGCTGCCGCCCAGCCCAGATGGGTCTCCAGTACCTGGCCGATATTCATCCGGGAAGGCACTCCTAAGGGATTAAGGACAATCTCTACCGGCCGTCCATCGGGCAGGAAGGGCATATCCTCCTCCGGCAAAATCCGGGCAATGACGCCCTTATTGCCGTGGCGCCCAGCCATTTTATCACCCTCAGAGAGCTTGCGCTTCTGGGCCACATACACCCTTACCAGACGGTTAACCCCAGGAGACAGTTCATCGCCGTTTTCCCGGGAAAAGACTTTCACATCAACTACTGTACCGCCCTCACCGTGGGGGACCCGCAGAGATGTATCCCTGACTTCCCGGGCCTTCTCGCCAAAGATGGCCCTGAGGAGCCGCTCCTCGGCAGTCAGCTCTGTTTCTCCCTTGGGGGTTACCTTGCCCACCAAGATGTCTCCCGGCCTTACCTCGGCTCCGATACGGACTATACCCCGGGAATCCAGATCTTTGAGGACATCTTCACCGACATTGGGTATATCCCGGGTGATCTCCTCAGAGCCAAGCTTGGTATCCCGGGCCTGTGCCTCATACTCTTGAATATGAATAGAAGTAAAAGTATCGTACTTGACCAAGCTTTCGCTGATCAAGATAGCATCCTCGTAGTTGTAGCCCTCCCAGGGCATAAAAGCCACCAGCACATTGCGGCCCAAAGCCAGCTCGCCGTTCTCGGTTGACGGCCCGTCGGCAATGACATCGCCAGCCTCGACCTTCTCGCCCTTGCGCACCAGCGGCCGCTGGTTGATGCAGGTACCCTGGTTGGACCGCTCAAACTTCCTTAGATGGTAAACATCCCGGCCGCCGGCATCGGTCTCAATGACAATTTCCCTGGCCGTGACCTTGGCAGCCACTCCCGAATTCTTGGCCAGGACCAGAACACCGGAATCGGCAGCAGTCTTGGTTTCCATGCCGGTACCGACAAACGGAGCCTCAGTGCGCAAGAGAGGCACTGCCTGGCGCTGCATGTTAGCACCCATCAATGCCCGGGAGGCGTCATCATTTTCCAAGAATGGAATCAAAGCAGTGGCAACACTGACTACCTGCTTCGGCGATACGTCCATGAAGTCTACCTGTTCTGAAGGAACAAGGAGAATTCGATCCATGTACCGAACAGTTACACGGGGGTGAACGAACCGCCCCTCCTCATCCAGAGGTTCGTTGGCCTGGGCAACTACATAGTTGTCCTCTTCATCGGCTGTCAGATAGACGACCTCGTCGGTGACCCGGCCGTTGTCTACCCGGCGGTACGGTGTTTCAATAAAGCCGTACTCATTCATCCGTGCATAGGTACACAAAGACCCGATCAGCCCAATATTGGGCCCTTCAGGAGTCTCGATGGGACACATGCGCCCGTAGTGGGAGTGATGTACATCCCGAACTTCGAATCCAGCCCTTTCCCGGCTGAGGCCGCCTGGCCCCAGAGCCGACAGGCGCCGCTTGTGGGTCAGCTCAGACAGGGGATTGGTCTGGTCCATAAACTGGGACAGCTGACTGCTGCCGAAAAACTCTTTTGTAGCCGCAACCAGCGGCCGGATGTTGATCAGCGCCTGGGGCGTGATGATATCAACATCTTGGATGGTCATCCGCTCACGCACAACCCTCTCCATTCGGGAAAGCCCGATGCGGAACTGGTTCTGCAGCAGCTCGCCCACGGCCTTCAGCCTGCGGTTGCCCAAATGATCGATGTCATCGATGCTGCCGATTCCGGATATGAGGTTGAAGAGATACCCCACAGTAGCTACAATATCTTCCCTGGTGATAGCCCGCATCTCGGGACCGGGCTGGCCGTTGCCGATAATCTTAATCTCTTCATCATCTTTACCCTTAACATAGGCAGCATTAACCCCAGCCTCAGCGATACGCTCCGCCATCCGCCGATCGATGCGGGTATTGGCCTCAGCCAAGATCTCGCCGGTTTCCGGATGTGCAACGGCCCGGGATAAAGTCCGCCCCACAAGCCGCTCGGTGATTCTGAGCTTCTTGTTCATCTTATAGCGGCCGACAGCAGCTAAATCGTATCGCTTCTGGTCGTAGAAAAGGGTCTCAAACAAGCTTCTCGCCGATTCTTCAGTCGGAGGTTCACCAGGCCGCAGGCGTTTGTAGATCTCAATCAGCCCTTCACCTTCTGACTCGGTGCTGTCCTTATCTAGTGTAGGCCCAAGGGCAGGGGCGTCATTGAACAGCTCAGTCAACTGAGCATTGGTGCCGTAGCCGACGGCACGCAGCAGCACAGTCACCGGCAGCTTACGGGTCCTATCTACCCGTACATAAACCACATCATTGGCATCCATCTCAAACTCCAGCCATGCACCCCGGTTGGGTATGATGCTGGCATTGTACAGAACCTTGCCGCTGGAATGCAGTTCTCTACCGTAGTATACTCCCGGTGAACGGACCAGCTGGCTGACAACAACCCGCTCTGCACCATTAATAATGAAGGTGCCGTTCTCGGTCATCAAGGGAAAATCTCCCATAAAGACCTCTTGTTCCTTCACTTCACCGGTCTCTCTATTGATCAGTCGTGCTCGTACCTTTAAGGGCACAGCATAGGTAACATCCCTATCCTTGCATTCCTCCACGGAGTACTTGGGCTCACCTAGAGAATGATCAATAAACTCCAGCACCAGGTTCCCGGTAAAATCCTCAATGGGGGAAATGTCCTCAAAGGTTTCCATGAGTCCTTCTTTCAGAAACCACTCATAGGACTCCCGCTGGATGTCAATGAGGTTAGGCATGTCAAGCACTTCTTTGATCTTGCCAAAACTAAATCGTTGCTGCCTTTTGCCCACTTGCGTCACCGCGGCCAAAGTGCTCACCTCTCCTTCAGGATCTCCATTCTGCCACTAAGCTGGGGTACCGCCTGCAGAAGGCAAACCCCTACAGCAAGAAATGGGAGACTGGTATCTATGCTTTATGCACAGACCTCTCCCTGATATTTCCCACCGAGCCTTGCTATAATTAGAACGCAAAGCACACTTTTTAGCATTCGCCTGTATGTCTGTAAATATGCGTTGGGAATACAAATATTGGTAAGCTGCTAATGCTTGGTCTTGTATTATGGCACAATACACCTACTATAACACTAACTGATTGTATCATGCCAGATCTCACCTGTCAAGGTGATGAGCGGAAATTAACTCACAGGAGGTGTAGATAAGCAGGCCCCCTTCGGGGGGATAAGCCGGCACCGCTTCCCGGCCATTTTCGGACCAAGGGAACCGGGGCGGGACTCTCTGCTCCCGCCCCGATATCACTTCCCAGCACTTCTTGCTTACTTCAGCTCGACAGTGCCGCCGACCTCTTCGATCTTAGCCTTGATATCCTCGGCCTCATCCTTGGATACGCCTTCTTTGACGGGCTTAGGAGCCTCGTCAACCAGGGCCTTGGCTTCCTTCAGGCCGAGTCCGGTGAGCTCCCGTACAACCTTGATCACCTGGATCTTCTTGTCGCCAGCACTGGTCAGAATGACGTCAAATTCAGTCTGCTCTGCTTCCTCAGCGCCAGCAGCCGGTGCACCCGGCATGGCAGCTACTGCTACAGGGGCGGCTGCGGAAACGCCAAACCTGTCCTCAATGGCCTTAACTAGCTCAGAAAGCTCCAATACAGTCATATTCTCAATGGCTTCCAAAATCTGATCTTTCGTCAATTTGGTCTCCTCCTCATAGATACCATCTTGGGTCATATTCTAATTGTCTTAAGGTGCATCCCCTCTCTACCGTCTCTGGGCATCGGGGATTCCCATGGGCCTGCCGGCTGCTGCTAAGCACCGGCACCTTCCTTCTGTTCACGCACTGCGTTCAAGGCATATGCTAAGCTGCGCACTATACCCTGCAGAGCAATAGCCATACCGGCAATGGGCCCCTGCATTGCCCTGGCCACCATGCCCAGCAGCTCCTCCCGGGAGGGCAGATCTGCCAAGGCCTGGACTTCATCGGCCCCAATGACTCTGCCTTCCAGGACTCCGCCCTTAATCTCCAGTGCTTTATGGGTGCGGGCAAATTCACTCAACACCTTGGCCACAGATACCGGCTCATCATAACCGAAGGCGATGGCCGTCGGCCCGGTCAAATACTGCGTCAGCTCAGACAAGTCAATCTCATTGGCCGCCAGGGTAGTCAAGGTGTTCTTAGCCACCTTGTACTCTACTCCCGCCTCCCGCAGCTGCTTCCGAAGCTCAGTGATATCCTGAACGTTGAGCCCTCGATAATCTGTCAATACAACGGCTTGCGCCCGGGTGAGTTTATCCTTTAGTTCCTCAACTACAGCTACCTTTTCTGGTCTTGCCACTTCCTCACCTCCATTCCCCTTTACTGCCGACAATGAAAAAAGCCCCTAGAGACATGAGTCTAGAGGGCCTTAGCACGCAGAAAAACAAGTGCCGCTTTTCCTCCAGCCTCGGTTGGCGGGTTGCCCCATTAAGTCTATTAGACGCCGACTGTCTCTGGCCGAATTGCTTGCGATTCAATTGTCAGATTGACAGCTGCTTAATCTTCCTTATCCGTCACTGCGCCAAGCACCAGCTGCGGATCCAGCCTAATGCCAGGACCCATGGTTGATGAAATGGCGACTTTGCGGAGGTACTGGCCCTTGGCTGCTGCCGGCCTAGCCTTGATAACAGCATCCATCAGTGTCTTAAAGTTCTGCATCAGGGCGCCATCGTCGAAGGAAACCTTGCCGATGGCCACATGGATGCCTGCAGCCCGGTCAACCCTGTACTCAATCTTACCAGCCTTCAGTTCCTGAACAGCTCTGCCTACCTCAAAGGTAACAGTCCCCGCTTTGGGGTTGGGCATAAGTCCCCGGGGCCCCAAGATCCGGCCCAGGCGGCCTACCATACCCATCATATCCGGTGTAGCCACCGACACATCAAAGTCCAGGAAACCGTTGGACACCTTTTCCACCAGTTCTTCTGCACCGACGATATCGGCTCCGGCTGCTTCAGCTTCCCTGGCATGTTCGCCCTTGGCAAACACTGCCACCCGTACGCTCTTACCTGTCCCATGGGGCAGGACAACGGTGCCCCTCACCTGCTGATCAGCGTGCCGGGGGTCGACTCCCAGCTTGAGAGCAACTTCCACTGTCTCATCAAACTTGGCGGTAGCCATCTTCTTAACCAGCTCAATTGCTTCTGCCGGTGAGTACAATTTGCCGTTTTCAACTGCTTTGGCAGCCTCTTGATATCGCTTGCCTCTCTTTGCCATCTCTTGCGTCCTCCTTTGTGGTACTAGCGGATGATTCCTCCCACAGTATCAGGGTAGTCCCCTTACATCTCAACTTCAATCCCCATGCTCCGAGCTGTGCCGGCCACCATCCGCATCGCCGCTTCCAAACTGGCAGCGTTGAGATCAGGCATCTTCAGCTCGGCGATCTCCCTCACCTGCTCCTTGGTGACTTTGCCTACCTTCTGCAGGTTGGGAGTCCCAGAGGCCCTATCTAGTCCAGCCGCCTTCTTCAGCAGGACAGCCGCCGGGGGAGTTTTCGTAACAAAAGTGAATGAACGATCCTCATATACGGTGATCACTACAGGTATGATCATTCCGGCCTGGTTAGCGGTGCGCTCATTAAAGGACTTGCAGAACTCCATAATGTTGACTCCGTGCTGACCGAGTGCCGGTCCCACCGGAGGAGCCGGGTTTGCTTTCCCTGCCGGTACCTGCAGCTTGATAAGAGCAGCTACTTTCTTGGCCAATCCTTCCACCTCCTTCTGACAGCGGGAAACTACATCTTCTGAACCTGTTCAAAGTTGAGTTCTACCGGTGTATCCCGCCCAAAAACCGAGACAATGACCCGCAGTTTGCCTCTCTCCAGGTTGACTTCTTCTATGGTGCCGGTGAAATTGACAAAAGGCCCGTCAATGACCTGCACATTGTCGCCAACCTCGTAGACAACCCTGGGCTTTTGATCTTCCAGGCCCATCTGCTGTCGAATAACCTCAAGCTCGTCTTCCATCAGCGGAATCGGCTTATTGCCAGAACCGACAAAGCCGGTGACACCAGGGGTGTTGCGCACAACATACCAGGAATCGTCACTCATAATCATCTGCACCAAGACATAGCCAGGGAAGATTTTCTTTTTCACCAGCTTCTTCTTCCCGTCTTTGAAATCCATCTCTTCTTCAACGGGAACAATCACCGAGAAGATCTTGTCTTCCATGGCCATGGATTCTACCCGGCGCTCTAGATTAGTCTTGACTTTATTCTCGTACCCAGAATAAGTATGGATTACATACCACTGGGCACCTGGAACCTGGACATCATCCATGATGCAAAGGGGGTACTGGTGATAATCACCGCCGTCCCCCTCACCCCCTTAGTTTCTGCAATAGGAAAAGCAATCGGCCAAAGCCAAAATCCACCAGGCCGACAAGCACAGCTATGACAGCTACGGAGACGATGACAATCAGCGTGTATCGCTTTAGCTCGTCACGGTCCGGCCAAACTACTTTTCTCAGTTCCGCCCGGACCTCTTTCAAAAACCGACCGATCCTCTCTGTAAGAGGCTTGCTTTCGCTCTTGGTAGCTACACCCATCTGATTCACATCCTTACACGGGGCATGACAGGATGACACTGCTGTTGTACCCGCCGATTTCGACGTATAAGGCTAACGAGTCTCTCTATGGGTAGTATGTTCCCTGCAGAACTTGCAGTATTTCTTCAGCTCTAAGCGATCCGGATCATTACGTCGGTTCTTGATACTGCGATAGTTCCGGTTCTTGCACTTGGTACACTCTAATGTAATGCCTACCCGCATCCGGTCACACCTCCAGCCCTAGTCAGTTACCTTTAGAATTTAACACATAAGCTTAAGCCTGTCAACATCCGCCGCTGGGGAAACAGGCTGAGCTCTAGAGTCAACTAACGGAGATGCTGCCGGGATCTGATCCCCGTTTTATGCATCCCCGTTATTTTAGCACTATATACAGGTTTTCCCTGTGAACAGCTTCAACAGCACTGATCCGGCCGCTGGGCCATTTTAGCCTGTGGCCTTCTCATCCCGCTTTTGCAGATATCTTTCCAGCTTGCGCTTTACTCTCTGCAGGGCGTTGTCCACAGACTTAACATGCCGGCCAAGGCTGTCGGCGATTTCCTGATAGGACTTGCCTTCCAAATAGTACATCAAGACTTTCCACTCCAGCTCACTGAGGAACTCACCCATCTTCTGCTCAATGTGAATGAACTCTTCCCGGCTGATAACCAGTTCCTCAGGATCGGTGACCTTGTTGCCTGACAGAACATCCAGCAGCGTCCTATCGGATTCCTCATCATAAATGGGCTTATTGAGCGATACATAGGAGTTGAGGGGAATGTGTTTCTGGCGGGTTGCTGTCTTGATGGCAGTAATGATCTGCCGAGTAATGCACAGTTCAGCAAAGGCACGAAAGGAAGCCAGCTTGTCAGACCTAAAGTCCCTGATGGCCTTATATAAACCGATCATTCCTTCTTGAATAATGTCTTCCCGATCGGCCCCGATAAGAAAATACGAGCGTGCTTTCGCCCGAACAAAATTCTTGTACTTGCTGATCATATACTCCAGCGCAAGTTCATCGCCTTCCCTCACCAGCCCGACCAACTGCTCGTCCTCGAGGCCTAGGTAACACTCGTACAACTTACGCTGCGCCTGACTACTCAAACATATCGCCTCCACCCGGTCGATTTTGCCTGACAGAGATTAGCTGTGTGCTCCAGCACAGCAGCGTCATCCCTTCCCCGAGCAGAGCACCAAGGTGTCTGTGGGGGAGTGGGTCCATTTCCCTGACCTCCCTGCTCATGGAATGGAGCCATCCAAGCCTTCCCCAAAGGCATATCACAGCCGTCCTGCTAATGGGCTCAGCTTGTCCATTGCCAACACAAAGACATTATACAATAGCACCGGAGGAGCGTCAAGAAAACGCCTCCGCTAGGCCTCAGCCTGTGCCCTCTGCCTGACTACTTCATACATCATGACCGCGGCAGCCACAGCCGCATTGAGGGAGTTTATACTGCCGTACATCGGCAGCCTCACCGTCAGATCGCATGTCTCTCTAGTCAGGCGGGCTAGGCCTTTGCCTTCGCCGCCGATGACCAGCGCCAGGGGGCCGGTCAAATCTGCTTCAAAATGGACCATTTCCCCATCCATATCGGCTCCCACCACCCAGAACCCCGCCTCCTTGACTGCGGCGATTGCCCGGGACAAATTGGTCACCTGGGCCACCGGCACATACTCTACTGCCCCGGCGGAAACCTTGGCCACCGTCGCCGTGAGGCCAACTGCCCGCCGCTTGGGAATGACGATGCCCTGGGCGCCGACGGCCTCCGCTGTCCGCAGTATTGAGCCGAGATTATGGGGGTCCTGGATGCCGTCTAGGATCACCAGCAGGGGTGCCCGGGAAGACTGGCGGGCCTCATCCAACAGATCCGGCAGCTCCAGATATTCCACAGGCTCCCGCCAGCCCATCACACCTTGATGGGCCCGGGTGCGGCTTCTCCTATCCAGCCACTCCCGATCCTTCCATTCAATAGGAGTACCGGCAGCTGCGGCCAGTTCCACTATATCCTGCAGGCTGCGCCCTGAACCCTTGGCCAGCACCAGCCTGTCCAATTTTACCCCGGCCCTGAGGGCCTCCCGCACTGGATTCCTGCCTTCGATCTGTTCTCTTTCCCATTTCATCTTAGACTCCCCTAACCTGTCACTGATGCTTCCACTGTCGCTATGGAAAGGGGCCAGTTGATGCCGGCGGTGGGGCGTGCCCAAGAGGCAAAGGCACTATACTTCCTCGAAAGGGTCAGTTTCCACTGCCATAGACAACAGCTCCCGCAGCCGATCAAGATCACCGGCCAGGTACAAATAGCCCACCAGTGCCTCAAGCCCCGTGCTCAAACGGTAATCCGCCACCGCTGCACTCTTGGGGACACTGCTCTTAGTATTGCGCCCCCGTCTGACAATCTCTCGCTCTGCATCTGTTAGGGCTGGCTCCCAGATCTCCAGAATACGGGCTTGGCTGCCGGCATTGACCCAGTGGACTACCTCTCTGTGCAGGGCAGCCATGCGCCGGTTTCCGCCCCGAACAAGCTGCATGCGGACCCACAACTCAAATACTGCATCACCGATATACGCTAGAACCAAGGGAGGCATCATCGCCAGATCCGCCTGGGAAAAGGCAGACTCTCCCCCATTCATTGACTCTTCCAGCTTATCCACCCCGTCCGGCACATGGTTTTGCTGATCTGCCAAATTAAATCCACCCCGCGATAGTCCCCACCAAGCCGGCGGCATCCGCCGGCTGAAGCATCCTTTCTCCCCACTGGGAAACGGCACCGCAGCACTACAGCTTCCAGCGGGTCCCCAGGGGCGAATCTTCCAGTTTTACACCTAACCGGGCCAGTTCATCCCGGATAAAGTCAGCTGCAGCCCAGTCCTTCTTGTCCCTGGCTTGCTGCCGCAGCTGCACCAGCAGATCCAGCAGGGACTCAGCAAGCTGCTGGGCATGGGAAGTGCTGGAATCTGCCTCCAGCAGGCCCAAGACGTCGCCTCCCAGCTCCTGGAAGACGGCAGCAGCCTCCCGCAGCACCGGCAGGCTCTGCTGCTGCTCTGCATCGGCCATGCCCGCCATTTGGCCCTGAAACGTATTGACACTCCGGGCTAGCTCAAACAAGGCGGCAATTGCGGCGGCAGTGTTGAAATCATCCTCCATCGCGGCGATGAACTTAGCCCGGGCCGCATCGACAGCTGCTTTCAGCTGTCTGATGGCAGGGGCATCGATATCTTCTGTAGACAGTCCTTCCCCTTCGGGGCCGCCTGATTTCTCCAAAGAAGCCAGCAAGTGCTTGAGGTTCTTCACACTATCCATCAAGCGCTCCCATCCCCGCCTGGCTTCCTCCAGCTTTTCTTCACTGTACTGCAGGGGGCTGCGGTAATGGGAAGAGAGCACATAAAACCTAATCACTCCGGCAGGATACTTGGCCAACAATTCTACCAGGGGCGTAAAATTACCTAGGGATTTGGACATCTTCTCATCCCTAACCTGCAGAAGCCCATTGTGCACCCAGCAGCGGGCAAAGGGAGGTTCGCCGGTGAAGGCCTCCGACTGGGCAATTTCATTCTCATGGTGGGGGAAAACCAAGTCTACCCCGCCTCCGTGGAGATCAAAGCTATTGCCCAAGTACTTAAGGGACATGGCCGAGCATTCTATATGCCATCCCGGCCGCCCCTTGCCCCAAGGGCTGTCCCAAGCTGGTTCTCCCGGCTTGGCACTTTTCCAAAGGGCAAAATCCATAGAGTGGCGTTTCCGTTCATCGACAGCTAGGCGGGCGCCTGCCTCCAGCTCTTCCAGCTGCTGACCCGACAGCTTGCCGTAATCGGGGAAGGATGTGACATCAAAGTACACATCGCCATCCACCACATAGGCATTGCCCTTTTCCACAAGCTTTTCGATCATTTCTATAATGGCCGGAATCTCCTGGCTTACCCGGGGATATAGATCCGCCCGCTTGACGCCCAAGGCATCCATGGCTTCCAGATATTCATCGGCATAGCGGCAGCAGATCTCAGAGACATTCTCTCCCGTAGCCTGGGAACGGGCGATGACTTTATCATCGATATCGGTGAAGTTTTGAATCAGCCGTACCTTGTACCCTTGATACTCCAAGAAGCGGCGGATTGCATCCCAAATAATGGAAGGGACAGCATGACCCAAGTGACTCTGATCATAGGGAGTGATCCCGCATACATATATGGAAACATGACCGGGATCACGGGGAACAAAGGGTTCCTTTTTCCGGGTCAACGTATTGTAGATCTGAATGGCCATGACTATCTCCCTCTCTCCCGCGGCACAGCCGCTAACTTCTTCCTATATCCTAACATAGTCTCTCCCAAATGCCTAGAAGTTGTGCTGATGCCGGAGTGACCACTAGGAACAAAAGCGCATATGGTAAAGAAGATTGCTACGCCATTCACTTTGTCACATCATTGGAGGGATGTCCCATGACGTATCAGCTGCACAGCCCGTGGAATGAGCTTCTCCGACCTCCATGGCAGGGCCGGCAGCCGAAGCCCCGGTTTACCGGCCTCACTATGATAATCGATAAGGGCATGGATCTGGTGACTACCGAGCATTGGCTGTCACTGGCCGCTGACTATGTGGATTTTATCAAACTGGGATTTGGAACTGCACCATTGTACCCCGTGGAACAGCTGGTCAAGAAGATCTCCTTGGCCAAGTCCTACGGGGTCGATGTGTATCCAGGGGGCACTCTGCTGGAAGCAGCCATCTGCCAAGGAAAGACTGAGCAGTTCCTTAAGCTGGCCAAAGAGGTTGGTTTCACCTATGTGGAGGTTTCAGCTGGAACCATCGACATTTCACCTTCCCAAAGGCGCCAGATCATTACCCAGGCCCATACCCTTGGGCTGGGCGTGCTGACAGAGGTCGGCAAGAAGGATACCGACACGCCCTTTGAGCCCCGGGCTGCTGCCCAGCAAATCGAGGATGACCTGGCCACTGGGGCCTACAGGGTTATCGTAGAAGCCCGGGAATCCGGCCGGGGCATCGGCATCTATGACAGCTCGGGGCACATCCGCAGCGATATCCTGGAAGCGATCCTCGACGGCGTCACCCATCCAGAAAGCATCATGTGGGAAGCACCCCTTGTCTCTCAGCAGAAAGAGCTCTTGATTAAGCTCGGACACAGTGTCAACTTGGGCAACATCCAGCCCGGTGATGTGTTAGCCCTGGAGGCCACCCGCTTGGGAATGCGGTCTGATACCTTGAAACTCAATCTCGAGGAGGTGACTGTCAGTGCAGAAGCCGAAACCGCGGCTATCTCTTGATTGGATTGCAGTTCTGACAGCACTGCTGATTGCTGCCCTGGCGAAGGTACAGTTTCTGCCCCACATTCCCTGGTAGGCGGCACTCACTGCTACAGGAGGTTTGGATGTATGAGTCAGTCTGGAGAACACATATCCAGCGGCCGGCCAGCAGCGGGAGCATCGCCGGCACCCTATAAGCGGGGGCTGGAGTTTATCCCCGGCATATTGCTGCTTTTCGCCATCGGCTTTGCGGGAAAGATCGCTGCCCAGTATGTTCCCCACATGGAATATGTCATCTTCGCCATCGCATTTGGTGCCTTAGTTGCCAACGCCATCTCGCTGCCTAAGGTGTTTGCCCCCGGTATTCGTACCTATGAATTCTGGCTCAAGGTCGGAATTGTGCTGATGGGTGCCAAGTTTTCCATGTCCAGTGTGATTCACATTGGCAGCACCGGCGTCGCCCTAGTACTGATCGAAATCTGCCTGGCCGTCTATACCGCCCGCCTGCTCTCCAAATGGGCGGGGCTTTCCGATGGACTAGGCAGCCTCATCGGTGTCGGCAGCGGTATCTGCGGTGTATCAGCCATCATCGGGGCCAGCGGTGCCATCAATGCCACTGAAGAAGAAGCCAGCTACGCCATTGCCACAGTACTTATCTTTGGGGCAATGGGCCTTGCCATCTATCCCATCATCGGTCACCTGACCGGCATGACAGATACCATGTTTGGTTATTGGGCCGGACTGACCGTTGATAACACCGCGGAAGCTGTTGCCACCGGCATGGCCTTTTCCGAAAGGGCCGGCGAAGTGGCAACATTAGTCAAACTGTCCCGCAATGCCCTGATGGGGTTTGTGATCCTCTTTTTTGCCTTGCTCCACGCCAGGCAGGGAATCACCCGGGACATCGAAGATAAAGGAGCGTTTCTCTGGTCCCGGTTTCCCAAGTTCGTCCTGGGATTCTTGCTGCTATCATCGCTAAAGACTATAGGATTCTTTACAGCCAACCAGGCCCAGCTCCTGACCAATCTCTCCAACTGGGCCTTCCTGCTCACCTTTGCTGGAGTGGGGCTTTCCCTGCAGCGCAGCCGCATGCGGGCAGGGATGAAGCCCTTCGCTGTGGGGCTGGGAGTCGAGATACTGGTGGCCATAGTCACCTTCATCATGGTCCAGGCGGCACTTGGTTAGCAATCTCTCCCCCTAAGAAAGGCAGCAGTGCCTGCTCCAACGGCCGCACTGCTGCCTTAACCCTATCCCTGGTTTTCTGCCTTAGATTTCTTCCTTACATCCAACTGCCCATCATGAAGCGATGCTCTTTATGGGCACCGTTGAACACTTCGCCCAAGGCCCAGATGCCTAGGGGCTGGACCAGCGTTCATCTCACAGGCTGGCTGGTGGAAAAGCCCTGCAGTAGACACGTCTTCACACCACAGCATTATTCAAGGGCCGGCGGAATAAGCTGGATGGGGGAGGGATGATGGGGTGTTCCATGATCTGTGCCTGCTGCTCTTGCTCTTTCTCGGACTAATTGGAGATAACCATTTGGTTTCCGTCTCCTCAGCCGGCCTGCTCCTAGTCCGCCTCCTGGGTATTGGCGAAATCCTGCCTTACATCCAAGGGCCGGGCTTAAGGATAGGGCTCACCCTTCTGGTCCTCTCCATCTTGACGCCCTTAGCTGCGGAAAAACTAACAGCTAAAGACTTCATCGGTGCCTTCGTTACACCCCAAGGCACAGCGGCTATTGTCGGGGGCATTGTTGGCGCCTATCTCGGCGCCAAAGGGCTGGACCTCCTCCAGACCCATCCCGAAAGCATCACTGGACTGGTAATCGGCACCATCATCGGTGCCGCTTTTTTCAAGGGCATTCCTGTAGGCCCTCTGGTTGCCGCGGGTATGGCGGCACTGCTGGCAGAACTCCTCAGCAGTTGGTGACGGTGATTTGGTGCTCCTCAAGAGGTTTCCCATTCCCCGCCTTCGGCTGTTTCTACCGAGGCAGCAGCCTCCCAAAGGCGCCGGCTGCAAAGGATATCAGCTGCTCCAAGAGGCGGGCCAATATATCCAAAAGCTGCTGCAGCCAGGTAGATAACGAACTCCTGAGACCGGTTTGCTGGCCAAGCAGGCGGTCGACACTGTCGGACACTTGGTGGAGCTGGATCTCCAGATCATCAAGCCGCAGATCCAGCTCCTGAAGCTTTGACATCAATTCTGCTATTCTGGCCGCATCCTCCTCCGACAGGCTGAGACCCAGCTTGCGGGCTGCTTCCCGGACGGCTTCCATGATGTCTTCTCTATCGGTCAGCCTTCGGTCCACTACCTCTTTTTTGACCATTTCCATTAACTGGCCGGCTTGCTGGTGGCCAATGGACTCCCCTACCTCCTTGGTGATATACAGCTCTTCTCCGGCCAGCTGCTTGGCCCTGCGGGGCAGCTCTTCACCGGAGGCTGTTTCAAAGGCTTTGAAGATGCCGGTCAAGGCGGCAGTGCCCGAAACCGGCACCGGCGCAGCGACAGTCACCTCAGCATCCCGCACCCCTGCCGTGACCAGAGCCTGGGCGAACATCCGCCTTGATACCCAAGTGATGTTGTAGGTTGAGATGGAGAGTCCGCTGCCCGCCGCCATGGGCCGCACATAGGCAGATGAGACGGCCCGGGTGCCTAGGTAGGATGCCGGTACGGCATCTCCCAAGAGAGCGTGTTCCTCGGCATTGGTCACCACCAGCTCCCGGGCGGCTTCTCCAGGCTGAATACCCAAGAGCTGTGCGGCCTTAGTCCTTTCTGAAGCCGATAAGTCTGCTCCCCAAGTGACAACTCCCTCGCCGGCTGCGGCAGCTGGGGCTAAACAGAGTGCCAGAAGCAAGGCAGCCATCCCGCCGGCGATTAACCTGACTGCAGCGGCTGCCGGGGTTTTGGCGCTGGTTCGAACCATCAGATCACCCTCCCTGACCCCATGACTTCCAGCTTGACAGGGCCAATACCCTGTTCCCTCATTCCCAGGGCAGCTGCAGCTCCTTGTGAGAGATCGATGGCCCTGCCCTTGACATAGGGCCCCCGGTCATTGATGGTCACAACCACACTCCTGCCGTTCTTCAAATTGGTAACCCGCACTTGGGTGCCAAAGGGCAGATAGCGGTGGGCGGCAGTCAGAGCAGAGCTGTCAAAGGCCTCGCCGCTGGCTGTGGCCCGCCCATCTAACCCTTTGCCGTACCACGATGCTGTGCAGAAGGCAGTGATCACCTCATCGGTAGCGCTATGCAAGACATACTCTGCCGGAACAGGCTCACAGCCAAGGGCCCGCCGGATATTATCGGCCCACACCTTGGCCAAGAGGTACTGACTGGTGTTGTTGAGCTTAGCATGGGCAGCATCGACGGTTGCCATCAATTCCCCCCGCCAGCTGACAGCGATGCTGCCGTTAATTACATCGGGAAAGATGGAGTCTGGCGGGCAAGCATCTCCTGCGCAGGCAGCCAGCCGGCCGGCAATAATGGCTGCCCGCTGGAAGGGGCTGAGCCCTCCGGCACTGGCCCTCACCCGCAAGACCACTTGGCGGTTGATGAGTACTTCCCCTACCTCTCGCCCAGCGATGCAGGCTTGGCGGACACCTATACTCTCAGCGGCCATCACGGTATCCCCTGCTGCATAGATGCCTGCAGCCAGCCTGCCTGCGGTAGGAAGTGTCAGGCAGAGGACAATCAACAAGCTGACAAGTTTCTTCAATTGCAGAACCCTCCCTTTTACCCAACTGCTGCCATTTATTCCTAGTATGGGTAAAAAAGGAGGGTTCCATACACCAAGAAGGCCCCTTTGGCGAGCCCTGCTGGAGCTGGGGCAGCACCTTGATGTGCCTTGCTTAGGCTATGACAACGGCTGCTGCTTGAGCGATGATTCCTTCACCCCGGCCGGCCAGCCCCAGACCCTCTGCAGTAGTGGCCTTGACGCTCACCTGCTCAATGGCAAGGTCCAAGGCTCCGGCGATATTCTTTCGCATCTGCTCGATATGGGGAGCCAATTTGGGCCGCTCAGCGACAACCACACAATCGATGTGGGAGATGACTGGCTTACAGGGGCCGCTGGAAGCCAGGATCCTACCCACTTGACCCAGGAGTTCCAGGCTGTCGGCTCCCCGCCACTTGGGATCGGTATCGGGAAAGTGCTTGCCGATATCTCCTAAGGCCAGTGCCCCCAGCAGGGCATCCATCACCGCATGGAGCAGTACATCGGCATCGGAATGGCCCAAAAGGCCTTTTTCATAGGGGATGCTCACACCTCCCAGGATCAGGGGACGTCCTGCCACCAGCTGGTGGATATCATAGCCCCACCCAACCCGGGCCCTTGGGCAGCCTGGGTTTTCCTCTCGGGCTTCCTCTTTGCCGCCTGCTTCCAGCAGCGCTTCAGCAATCACCAGATCCTCGGGGGTTGTCAGCTTGAGATTCCGGTAAGTGCCCTGAACCAGCTTCACCGGGCAGCCTAGTTCTTCCACCAGGACACAGTCATCGGTACCTTCGTAATCCCTGGCCTGGGCCTTAAGATGCGCCTCGATCAGCAGTTCATAGCGAAAAGCCTGGGGAGTCTGAATTGCCCAGAGCCTGTCCCGGGGCGGGGTAGATTCCACAAAACCGGCTTCATCACTTGCTTTGATAGTGTCTTTGACCGGCACTGCCGCCCCCGCCGCGCCATGCTCCCGGGCGGCTTTGATCACCTGAACGATCACAGCTGGATCCACCAAAGGCCTGGCGCCATCATGGACCACAACTATCTCTGTATCAGAGGGAGCCTCCCTCAGCCCTGCCCAGACCGACTGCTGCCGGGTATCGCCCCCCGGTACGATGCCGATCACTTTCTCGATGGCATAATCCCGCACTAACTGCCGAGCCAAGGGGATCTGGCCTTCCCCTGTCACCACAATAATCCCATCTACGGCAGGCACATCAGCCAGGGCCATCAAGGTGCGGGCAAGGACCGGCTTGCCCCCCACGGGGACATACTGTTTTCCCGGACCCCCAAGGCCCATCCGCGCTCCTTTGCCTGCTGCCGCCACAACCGCCGTTACTCGTCCCACTTCATCTCCACTCCCCTATCTCCCAAGAACTTGTCCGGCTCTTGATATCTGGCCGGATTTCCCCAATTAAAAGGGCCCCGCTGATCTGATCCAGCGAGACCCTATCCTGCCAACTATGACCAGCTGATGATCGGTTACAATGCCTTTTCCATGGCCTTGGGCTTGGCGAAGATCATCCTCCCGGCGGCTGTCTGCAGAACACTGGTTACCATGACACCGATATCTTCTCCGATATACTTGCGGCCGCCGTCGACTACAATCATCGTGCCGTCATCTAAGTAAGCTACACCTTGTCCTTGTTCTTTTCCGTCTTTGATTACATGGACAACCATTTCTTCTCCCGGCAGAACGATGGGCTTAACGGCATTGGCCAGCTCATTGATGTTGAGTACAGGTATGCCCTGCAGTTCTGCTACTTTGTTGAGGTTGTAGTCATTGGTGATCACTTTGCCGCCCAGCAGCTTGGCCAAACGGATCAGCTTGGTGTCGACTTCAGCGATGTCATCAAAGTCCCGATAGTCAATCTTGATGGTAATTCCGGGCTCCTTCTGCATCTTGTTGAGGATGTCCAGCCCCCGTCTGCCCCGGTTGCGCTTCAGCACATCTGAGGAGTCAGCGATGTGCTGCAGTTCTTCCAAGACAAACCCAGGCACTACCAATGTCCCCTCCAGGAACTGGGTGCGGCAGATATCCGCGATCCTGCCATCGATAATTACACTGGTATCTAGGATCTTGCAGGGCACCTTCTGCCCGAAGATGCGCCGCTCCCGTCCAGTTTGCTTATCTACTGAACGGGGAAAGAGATTGAACAAATTCAATAATTCCTCTTTTTTCTTCAGAGCCACTGTCATTGCTACATACCCTACAGAAAGGGTCACGACTAAGGGGACGTATTCTCCGATGATTGGTACATGTCCAGGGATAGGAATAGTAGCAAGAATGCCGATGAGCAATCCAACAACCAAGCCCGCGGAGCCGACGATCAAGTCATATGGCGACGTCCGATTTAGACTAGAGATGAGCCGGCCCATCGCCTGCTCAAACCTGTCGATAATCCGAGGGCCAATGATAAAGCCTAGAACAGCACCGATTACCGATGCCGACAACAAAACCCGACTACTATTAGCTGCCGGGCTCAGCCACAACCCTTCACTCAACAGATACGCTGCTGCCTGACGCAAAATGCCTGCACCCATGAGGACAAACACCAGCTTCAGGATTAGCCTGTACATCATTTTGTCACCTCCTTTACACAGTCTGTCCCAAATCCAGCCAAATCATTACTACTTGACTCTCAAGCCTTTATGTTAACCATCTATAATGCCCCGTACAAAAACGCGCCAGGACATACCTGACGCATTATCCAAGACACTCCTCTAAGAGCTCCTCCATCTCTTCCTCCGTCGCATCTTGAGCCAATACCAATTCACTAATGAGAATCTGCCTGGCACTGTCCAGCATCTTCTTCTCACCAGTTGACAGGCCCTTCTCTGCATCCCTGATGGCTAGGTTGCGGACCACTTCAGCTACTTCAAAGATATCGCCTGAACGGATTTTCTCCATGTTAGCCCTGTATCGCCTATTCCAGTTGGAAGACATCTTCGTCTTCTTACCCTTGAGGATCTCGATTACCTTTTCTACTCCCTCTTGGTCAATGATCTCCCTTAAGCCTACTTCCTCAACATTGTCCATGGGAACCATGACCTGCATCTCACCGATGGGAAGTTTCATGATATAGTACTTCTGCTTGTTGCCCAGGACCTCTCTCTCTTCGATAGCTTCGATGACACCAGCTCCGTGCATAGGGTAAACCACTTTATCACCGATATTAAACACACGAGGGACCTCCATTCTATAGCCTATGTGGCTATACGAACCCTACTTTATTGTAGCATCAAACGCCAGGAACTGTCAATCCCTGCCCGTTTCGAGGATTTGCGAGCTAATTCGCCACATTAGGCGGCATTTCGCAGTTTTTCATCAGTCCCTCAAATGTGTCGGTCTAAGAGCACCTGTTCCCGCAGCCGCCGCAAGCCTTCCTGAATGGCTTTGGCTCTGACTTCGCCGATGCCTTCTACATCATCAAGCTCATCGGTGCTAGCTGCCATAATGTCAGAGAGCCTTTGAAAAGTGGAAATCAGGTTTTCGATGACAGGCATAGGCAGTCTGGGGATCTTGGTCAGAATGCGGTAACCCCTAGGGGTCACCGATGTGTCGAGGCTGCCGATGCCGCCGCTGTAACCCAATGCCCGTCCAATCTGGGATAAATCCAGAAGTTCCTCGGCGCTCCAATGGCCCAGTGACTCCCATACCTGATCAGCCGTTTCTTCCTTGCCAGGAGCTAAGTAATCCCTTACCACCAGAGGCCCCTGATCCTTGATATCCACCATCAGCTCTTCCAGCTGCATATTGACGAGGCGCCCCTCGGCACCCAGCTCTGCTACGTACTTGTCAATCTCGCCAGCTATCCGCTCTACCATTTGGGCCCGCTGCAGTACTTGAGTGACATCAGTCAAAGTAACCAAGTCCTCAAATTCAAGGGCACTGATATTGATCAGCCCCTGTTCCAGCACACTCTTATATTTCTCCAATGTCTGCAGTGCTTGATTTGCTTTGGTCAGGATCACACTGATATCTCGCATTACGTATTTAAAATTGCCTTTATACAGCGTGATGACATTGCGGCGCTGGGAGATGGAGATTACTAGTTCCCCCGTCTGCCTAGCCACCCGCTCAGCGGTGCGGTGCCGAGTACCGGTTTCGAAGGTTGGAATTAGAGGATCGGGATTTAGTTGGGCATTGGCAAAGAGGATCCGCTTGGCATCACTGCTGAGCACAATTGCCCCATCCATCTTGGCTAGTTCGTACAGAGCCGTGGGGCGCATTTCCGAATCGATGCGGAAGCCTCCATCGACCAAATCAAGCACCTGTTCACTATCACCAACTACGATGAGAGCACCGGTACGAGCCCGAAGGATGTTCTCCAAACCCTCATAGAGCATGGTCCCCGGGGCCAGCATCCAAACTGTCCTACGCATCTGCTCATCTGCAGTTGACCTGGCATCCTTCATAGTCGTCCCCCCCTTATCCTAGACATTCTTCGGTTTCCCTAAGCGGGGCAAAGCCAGCTCCAGGCTTTGAGACACGGAACGGACAGCCGTAAGTTCCAGCTGAAGGCCGCTGCCAGATGCGGCCTGGTAAACACCGGCAGGGATAATGGCCCTTCTAAAGCCCAGTTTAGCCGCTTCCGCAAGGCGGCCGTCGCCGTAAGGCACGCTTCGCACTTCACCGGCCAGCCCAATCTCCCCTATCACTATGGTGTCAGCATCTACAGCCCGGTTGTACAGGCTGCTGCCCACCGCCACCGCCACTGCCAAATCTACCCCCGGCTCCTCGCTCCTCACTCCGCCAGCCACATTCACATATACATCCTGGGTCTGCAGCTGCAAGCCGCAGCGCTTCTCCAGCACTGCCAAGATCATGGCTAGGCGCCTGGGATCCACACCTGTAGATTGCCGCCTAGGTGTGCCGCCAAAGGGGCTGGGCCCCACCAAGGCCTGAACTTCTACCAGCAAGGATCTGGTACCCTCCATGCAAGCAGTGACCACTGACCCCGGCACCTGGCGGGGGCGCTCCGCTAAGAAGAAAGAAGAGGGGTTGTCTACAGCTTCCAATCCCCTGCTTCCCATCTGGAAAACCCCGATCTCGTTGGTGGATCCATAGCGGTTCTTCACCGCCCGGAGGATCCGGAAATTGGCATGGCGGTCTCCCTCGAAATACAGGACTGTATCTACAGCGTGTTCCAGCACTTTAGGGCCGGCGATGGCACCGCCCTTGTTCACGTGGCCGACCAGGAATGTGGCGATATTGGCTTCCTTGGCAGCGGCAATCAGCCGGGAGGCGGTTTCCCTCACCTGGACTATGCTGCCGGGAGCTGAGTCGAGCCCTTGCTGGACCATGGTTTGAATGGAATCGATGATGCACAGCACCGGCTGCAGCTGGGCTGCATGGGCGATAACTGCCTCCACATCTACTTCAGTCAAGACGAATAATGAATCCTGCAGGACACCCAGCCGTTGAGCCCGCAATCTGATTTGGGGGCCGGACTCTTCCCCGGAGACATAGAGAACCGGCTGACCGCCGGCAGCCAGATAGCCGGCTACCTGGAGCAGCAAGGTGGACTTACCGGCGCCTGGCTCCCCGCCTACCAAAACGGCACCGCCGGGGACTATGCCGCCGCCCAGAACCCTATCCAGCTCAGCCAGCCCTGTCGATTGGCGGTATTGAGAAAGGACGTCAAGCTGTGAAAGCGGCGTCGGGCGGGAGTTGGTCCGCCTGGTCCCAGAAGCTCGGTCAGAAGGAGCACTGTTTGGGGACTGGATCTCCTCCACCAGAACGTTCCATTCTTGGCAGCCAGGACACTTTCCAAACCACTGCATCGTCTCATGGCCGCAGTTTTGACAAACATATTTCTTCCTGAGCCTGGCCATATACTTCCCCCATGAAGTGATCCAGCAAATCATTTTAAGTATAGCATCCCTGCCAGGATATATCAATTTTCGGGGCAAATCCCGATAAATCAATTAGTTTCCCTGTGGATGCATGAAAATCTAAGCCGGCTGCAGGAGGCAATAGGCGGGAAGCACCGCAAAATGCCGGCTGCTTCCCGCCCACATGTTGGTTAGAGTTTTACACCTTAGCTAGCTCTTCCTCTTTCTTGACAAAGACCAGCTCCCCACCATCTGCGCCCACCAAGATCATGTCACCATCAGTGAAGGTCCCTCGGAGAATCTCCTCGGACAGTGGTGTTTCGATAAGCCGCTGGATGGCTCGCCGCAGCGGCCGGGCACCATAGTCAGGATCAAACCCCTCATCGATGAGGATTTCCTTGGCTGCGTCACTGACGGTAATGGACATGCCCCGGTCCTGCAGCTGCAGCCGCAGGTCCTTGAGCATAATTTCAACGATATCCTTGATGTGCTCTTTGTTCAGGGCGTGGAATACGATGACCTCATCGATCCGGTTGAGAAACTCAGGCCGGAAAGTCCTGCGCAGCTCATCGGTGACCAGCCTCTTCATATCCTGATAGCTGCTTTCTTCATCTTCGTCAATTCTAAAGCCTATGCTGCCGCCGCTCCGCTGAATCTGATGGGCACCTACGTTGGAAGTCATGATCAGGACAGTGTTGCGGAAGTCGACAGTCCTGCCCTTGGCATCGGTGAGGCGGCCGTCCTCCAGTACTTGCAGCAGGATATTGAAGACCTCAGGATGGGCTTTTTCTATCTCATCAAACAGCACTACTGAGTAGGGGCGGCGCCGTACCTTTTCTGTGAGCTGCCCTGCCTCTTCATAGCCCACGTATCCCGGAGGAGCACCAATCAAGCGGGAGACTGTGTGGCGCTCCATATACTCTGACATATCCAGCCGGATCATGGCATCTTCATCGCCGAAGAGTGCCTCTGCCAAAGCCCGGGCCAGTTCTGTCTTGCCCACCCCTGTGGGCCCTAGGAAGATGAAGGAACCAACCGGCCGCTTAGGATCCTTCAACCCGGCATGGGCCCTGCGGATAGCTTGGGACATTGAAGTGATGGCTTCTTCTTGTCCAATTACCCGCTGGTGCAGGATTTTCTCCAGATCCAGCAGGCGGTCCATCTCTTCCTGGGCCAGCTTCACCACCGGGATGCCGGTCCAGCTGGACACCACCTCAGCAATGTCATCGGCACTGACTACACCTTCTTGCCTTACCCGGTTGTTCTTCCACTCCTCCCGGCCGTTATCCAGCTGCTCTCTGAGCTTTTGCTCCTCATCCCTGAGGGCAGCAGCCTTCTCAAACTCTTCATTCTTGATGGCTGACTCCTTCTCAACCCGGAGTTCTTCGATCTTGGCCTCCAGTTCCTTAAGCTGCGGAGGGGTAACTAACCCCGACAATCTCACCTTCGATGCCGCCTCATCGATTAGGTCAATGGCCTTATCCGGCAGGAAGCGATCGGTCACATAGCGGTCGGCCAGCCTCACCGCTGCAACCAAGGCCTCATCGGTGATCTTTACTCGATGATGGGCCTCGTACCGATCCCGCAGGCCTTCCAGAATGGCGATACTCTCCTCAACGGTGGGCTCATCTACCATCACAGGCTGGAATCTCCGCTCCAGTGCTGCATCTCTTTCTACATACTTGCGGTATTCGTCGATGGTGGTAGCGCCAATAGCCTGCAATTCTCCCCTGGACAGCGCCGGTTTGAGGATGTTGCTGGCATCAATGGCTCCCTCCGCCGCTCCTGCCCCGATGATGGTATGCATCTCATCGATAAAGAGGATGACATCACCGGAGGCGCGAATCTCTTCCATTACCTTCTTGAGCCGCTCTTCGAACTCCCCTCTAAACTTGGAACCAGCTACTAAAGCCCCCAGGTCCAAGGTTACAACCCGTTTCCCAATCAAGGTTTCGGGAACATCCCCGGCCACAATCAGTTGGGCTAACCCCTCTGCAATGGCCGTCTTGCCGACCCCGGGCTCTCCGATGAGACAGGGATTGTTTTTGGTGCGGCGGCTCAGCACCTGGATCACCCGCTGAATCTCCTGCTCCCGGCCGATCACCGGGTCCAGTTTGCCCTCCCGGGCCATCTCGGTCAGGTCCCGGCCGAACTGATCCAGGGTGGGAGTCTTCCGGGCACGGGCACCCTTGCCGCCGGCTGCCGGTGCTGCACCCTCACCCAGAAGGCTGAGCACCTGCTTCCTGACCCGCTCCAGATCTGCACCTAGATTGCGCAGCACCTGGGCTGCTACCCCTTCACCTTCCCGGATCAAGCCCAAGAGAATGTGCTCTGTACCGATGTAGGTGTGGCCCAGCTGACGAGCTTCGTCAAAGGCCAGCTCCAGTACCCTTTTAGCCCGGGGGGTAAAACCAATCTGGCCGGCGGTGATCCCATCGCCCCGGCCGATAACCCGCTCTACCTCAGAGCGGACTTGATCTAATGCACCTAGTTCCTGCAGGGCTCTGGCAGCCACACCATGGCCCTCAGCCACCAGTCCCAAGAGAATATGCTCGGTCCCTACCACACTATGGCCAAGGCGGCGAGCTTCCTCCTGAGACAGAACAATTACCTTTTGCGCTCGCTCGGTGAATCTGCCAAACATTAACCCTCACCTTCCTTTATCTGCTAGACTTCATTCCTACGGATGGGTATTCTTCCTATTGGCAGCTTTGCAGATATTCCCTAATCAGGCTGGCCCTATACACATCCCGCTCGCCGGCATCCATGTTTCTGCCAATCAGCTTCTGGAGATGGGCCGGCCGGATCAAGACTACAAGGGATTTGGGCAGGCGGGCATCGAGCTCCTTGATGAGCCCCAAATCCACGCCCAGCCATACCAAGGAGGCCAGCTGCATAGCTTCCTGGCTGGATATAAGCCTAGCCTGTGTCAATACTCCAAGGGCCCTGTAGCACCGATCCTCCAACTGAGCTTTACCCAGTTTGAGCAGCTGCTCCCGGGCTTCTCTTTCCTGGTCAATGACTTGCCTAGCTACGGTGGCCAGGTGCTGGATGATTTCCTTTTCAGAATGGCCCAAGGTCACCTGATTGGAAATCTGGTATATGTCCCCGACAGATTCCGTTCCTTCGCCGTACAAGCCCCTGACCGCCATACCCAACTTGTTGACAGCCGGTATGAGGCGGGGCATCTGCTTAGTCATGGCCAATGCCGGCAGGTGCAGCATCACTGAAGCCCTCATTCCCGTTCCGACATTGGTGGGACAAGCGGTCAAGTACCCCAGGTCCGTAGAAAAGGCATATTCCAGTTTCTCCCCGAAAACATCGTCTGCTTGATCACATTGTTCCCAAGCTGATTGCAGTTGAAACCCGGGGTAGATGGACTGAATCCTGAGATGGTCTTCCTCATTGACCATGATGCTCATCAGCTCATCCCGGCTGAGGGCCACAGCTTTATGCTTCACATCTTTAGCCTGCTGGGGACTGATCAGGTGCTTTTCCACCAAGAGTTCCCTCTCCAATTTGGGCATATCCACAAGGCTGAGATAATCCAAATCGAAAGCAGCGTTGCTTTCCACCACTGAGCGGACCAGTTCATTTACATGGGCCGCCTGCTGGTCATTGGCCGCGGCTGGAAAGGGAATCCTGGCTATATTGCGGGCTAGGCGTATCCGGCTGCCAATCACGATATCATCTTCTGGTCCGGCTCCCTTCATCCACTGACTGAGAATCTTATTCACCGCATCCTGCAAAGACACAGATTGCTGCCCCCCTTTCTCCACCCTCGGCTCAGCGGCCCTCTTGTTTTTCCGCTTCCCGAAGGCTCTTTTCCAAGGCCCGGATCTTATCCCGCAGCTTGGCTGCTTCCTCGTACTTCTCCTCGATGATGGCCTTCCGCTGCTGCTCCCGGAGCTCTTCTATCTGCTGGCGGTAGCCTGCAGCAGCACTGCTGATGCCCGGCGCTTTCCCTGTATGGCCGACACTGCCTTGAATGCGCCGCACCAACGGCACGATCTCTCCTTTGAACTCTTCATAGCATTCGCTGCATCCCAGCCGGCCAGATTCCTTAAACTGACCATAGGCATGGCCGCAGTTGGGGCAGCGCTGGGGCCTGATGCCCACCGCCGGCCCCTGTGAAAGGGCTTGGGCCTGCTGGAGCATCCCTTTCAAGAAGTTCTCGAAGGTCAGTGACGGTTCAAAGCTCATATTGAGTTCGCCCTTGGTTTGAGCGCACTCCTGGCACAAATGCATCTCTGTCTTCACGTTATTCACAATCTTGGTAATATGAACCGCAGCTGGACGCTTGCGGCACTCCTCACACAACAACATCCAACCCCCCTTTGCTCCCTTTACAACAGGGCTTACCTGCCGTTGCCGCTTCCATGAAGCAGCAGAATCAGCATTGACCGCAGCAGACTGGCTCTCACCCTGCCGGCATAGGCAGGTTTGAGCTGCTCGGTTTCCTCCACCAATAGGGAGCGGATCACCAGCGCATCTTGCCTGCTCAGGTAATCGTGGTCTAAGAGCCGCACCAGCAGCGCCTCGGCTTCATCCATACCTATACTGTCGCCAATAGCCTGGTATATCCAAGAGCAGATGCCCTGGGGATGCCGTGGCTCCAGCCTGACGATGCGGATGTAGCCGCCTCCGCCCCGGCGGCTTTCGACGATATATCCCCGTTCACTGTTAAATCTCGTCTTCAGCACGTAATTGATCTGGGATGGTACGCATTCAAAGAGCTCCGCCAGCTCGGTACGGCGAATCTCCAGTCCGCCTTGACCGGCTTGATCCAGCAGAGCTTTTATATAGCGCTCAATATGATCCGATAGGCTGCTGATGAACGCCACCTCCACTTGAAAACGTGACTGCCCGTCTTTGACCTTTTTTGACCTTCCGGCTTTATTGTAACAGAATCTCCGGCGGGGATTCAATCATCCCTGCCGCCTTTCTGGCCAAATTATGCCGCAGAATCGCGGGATTTCCCGGATTATCCAGCCCCTTACATCCAATACTTCTCCAAAGCGCCCGTTTTGTTGGTCAAGAAAGGTCAGATCCCAGGGCGCTGCACAGCCAAGGCTGGTCCCAGGATGACCCAACTATCAATCCAACATCATGATACGCGTCAGCCAGCATAAGTATTAGCGGGGGAGGTATGAGCATGATCAACTGGATCTGGTTCTTGCTGCTGGCCGGCGGAATACTGCTCGCGGCCCACAGCGGCGATGCAGCCTCGGTGACCAGCGCTATCCTAGGGGCGGCTGCCGATGCCGTTACGCTGGTCATCGGCCTCTTGGGATTGATTGCCTTTTGGGCGGGCCTAATGGAAATTGCAGAGAAATCCGGACTGACCCAGCTGCTTGCCAGGCTGCTCCGGCCCATTACCAGCCGGCTGTTTCCCGATGTCCCGCCGCAGCATCCCGCTATGGGTGCCATCATCATGAGTATGAGCGCCAATATTTTGGGAATCGGCAACGCGGCTACTCCCTTGGGGATTAGGGCCATGGAAAAACTAGATGAGCTGAACCGTGATCCCGGCACAGCCACCGATGCCATGTGCACTTTCGCAGTAGTAACCACATCTTCCCTGACTGTAATACCCATTACTGTCATCGCCCTGCGGGCAGCCGCCGGTTCTGCCGACCCCACACGGATTATCGGCCCGACATTAGCCGCCTCGGGAGTCTCCACCGTAACAGCTGTGATTGCCGATTGGGCCTGGCGCCGCTGGACAGCGGCCAGGCGGTGACGGAGTGCGCTGGGGATCCCTGCTGAATTGAGGTGAACAGCAATGATCATCAATATCATGGAGGGAATCAGCCGCTGGGCTGTCCCGGCACTGGTCTTGGGCATTCCCCTCTGGGGGCTGGTGCGGGGAGTCAGAGTCTATGAGGCCTTTGTAGAAGGTGCAAAGCATGGCCTAGCATCAGCGGTGCGGATAACCCCTTACCTAATAGCTATGTTTGTGGCCATTCGGGTGTTCCGGGCTGCGGGGGGAATGGATCTGCTCCTGAAGGCCATCACTCCCTTCACTAACATGCTGGGCATCCCTCCAGAGGTTGTTCCCATGGGCATCATCCGCCCCCTCTCCGGCTCAGGGGCCCTGGGCATGCTGGGTGAGCTTCTCCACACCTATGGGCCTGATTCCCTGGTGGGAATGACAGCTTCCACCATCCAAGGGAGTACTGAAACCACCTTGTATGTGCTCACCGTATATTTTGGAGCTGTCGGTATCACCCGCTCTCGTCACGCCCTGCCCATCGGCTTGTGGTCAGATCTGGCGGGGTTCCTGGCCGCGGTGTTAGTCTGCAGAAGGCTGTTTTAGCGGGGTTTGGCATGCACTCCTTGACAGTGAGCTATGCTGCCTCCCTGGCATAATCTGGGGAAGTTGCCAAGGGTATGCATAATCCTAAGCTCAGATGTACATAATTATAGTAGAAACACCCAGGCAGGAGGAATTGGCCATGTGCGATGCTGCTAAGCGGGCCCAGAAAGCTAAACTGCTGGAGGAGGCAATCCAGGCTATCCAAGAGCATCCAACCCTTGACTACAAGGCCAAGACCCGGGGAATCCGGCCCCTGAAAATGGCCCTGATACGATTGGCCAAAGAGGCATGATCAAGAGCAGCCCCCTGCTCCGTCTATGCAAAATACTCTGGGGGCTGCTCTAATGCACTTGATCTCATCTTCGATCCAGCCCACCACCGGCGGGCTCGTGTTAGTCTATGTCCCTTCCTTCCCTGACCGCATCCCTCAGGTCCAGAAGATCCTTCATGATGTGATACAAGTTAGCTGTGTAGTCTCTGGTTCCGAAAATATCGTGGAGCTCTTTATACATCCTAAACAGCTTCTCGTAGATCTTGACATTTTCGGGGATGGGGTCGAACTGCCGCTCTTTCAATCCCCCCATGGCCGCCTGGGCTTCCCTTACAGCTGCATAGCCGCCGTTATCAGGCCCTGCAGCCACGGCGCCGAACATCGCTGCACCCAGCGCTGGGGTTTGGGCTGACCGGGAGATCTTCATAGTCCGGTTGGTGACATCGGCGTAGATTTGCATCAACATCGGATTCTTCTCAGCGATGCCGCCGCAGTTGATGACCTCCTCGATGTGGACACCATATTCTTCTAACCGATCGATAATCACCCGGGCGCCGTAGGCTGTACCCTCAATCAAGGCACGGTACATCTCCTCCGGCCGGGTCTGGAGGGTCTGCCCCAGCATCAAGCCGCTCAGCCGCACATCTACCAAGATGGTGCGGTTGCCGTTATTCCAGTCCAAGGCTATGAGCCCGCTTTCACCGGGTTTTTGCTTTTCTGCCTTCTCTGTCAGCAGCTGGTGCAGATCCAATCCCCGCTGCCGGGCTTCCTCCTGATAGCTGGCCGGCACGCAACTCTTGACAAACCAATTAAAGATATCCCCCACCGCTGACTGGCCGGCTTCCAGTCCCAGGTAACCGGGCAGCACTGAACCATCAACGATGCCGCAGACTCCGGGAACATCGGGCAGGTCCGCAGCTTTGCTGGCCACAGCCACATCACATGTGGATGTACCGATGATCTTCACCAGGGTGCCTTCCTTGACTCCAGCTCCCACAGCTCCCATGTGGGCGTCAAAGGCTCCCACGCTGACGGCGATCCCAGGCCTAAGGCCCAGCCGCTCCGCCCATTCCTCAGTCAGGAGCCCGGCCCTTTCCCCGGCGGTATAGGCCTTATCCGGCAGGGTTTCCCGGATTCTGGCCAGGCGAGGTTCTAAAGAGGCGAGAAACTCCTTATCGGGATAGCCGGCCCATCCATCATTGTACATGGCCTTATGCCCCGCTGCACACACGCCCCGCTTCAGCTGATCGGGAGCTAATGTGCCGGTTAGAAATCCCGGAATGATATCTGCCAGCTCTACCCAGGTGTAGGCAGCTTCAAATACCTCTGGGTCCACCTTCATACAGTGCCAGATTTTCGACCAGAACCATTCTGAGGAGTACGCGCCGCCGCACTTGGCTAGAAACTCAGGCCTAATCTCCGCTGCCTTGGCAGTAATGGCAGCAGCTTCTTCATAGGATGTGTGATCCTTCCAGAGCCAGGCCATGGCGTTGGGGTTGTCAGCGAACTTTGGGTCAAGGCCCAAGGGAACCCCTGCAGCATCTACTGGAATGGGGGTGCTGCCGGTGGTATCTACCCCAATGCCAATGATCTGTTCTGGACTGAAGTCTCTGCAATTGGCCTTGGCCTGCTCAATGGCGCCCCGGCCGGAGGCTTCCAGCCCATCAACGTAGTCTTTGGGATGCTGCCGAGCCACATTGGGATCGACGGGATCGACGATTACTCCCTCGACACCTGCCGTATAGTTGTAGACGGCTGTGCCGACTTCTTCGCCGGTGGCGATATCCACTACCAAAGCCCGGACAGAATTGGTCCCATAGTCAAAACCTAAAGCAAACCGCCTCTTCTCCAAGGTAAATCCCCCTTCACGTGGGTTGTTCGTCACGATACTTGCACGGGTCATGCCAACACTACAACCTGTCTAGAAATTGTATTCGTAAAAAAAAAGAAAACACCTGCCTAAAGAGCAGAGCCGATATCCTGGCAGGATACATGAAAGGTCTTTGCAGGCCAGCAGCGAATTTCTACCATATATACAGGAGTAATACTGATGCCAGCCGGAAGGGGCTCAGGATACAGATGCCTAAAAGGGCCTCATAGACATGGGTGATGAGGTGAGGCTATGAGATTAGGCCAACGAGGCCTCAGCAGCAGGGGTGAGGCAATTCAACGGGCCTTTGCAGCCGGCAGTTTAGGAGGCAGGTGTGGGACGTGGCTGTCATATACGCCATCGCCAGTCAGAAAGGCGGAGTCGGAAAGACAACAACTACAATTAACTTAGGGGCTGCCCTAGCTGAGATGGGCAGCAGAGTGCTGATGGTAGACTTAGATCCTCAGGGGAGCCTCACCCTCTACTGCGGCTACCAGCCGGATTCCCTGGAGAGAACCATCTACGATGCCCTGCGGCGCTCATCAAGTGCAGAGCCCTATCTGCTGGAGACATCTTTCGGTGCTTCCCTGCTCCCAGCCAATGTCGATTTGGCCTTGGCAGAGATGGAGCTGGTGGGCAGCTTTGCCCGGGAGCGGCGGCTGGCCAT
>LSQX01201387.1_pt1 | contig 34188 bp, 28 predicted proteins | sample 654561 | NCBI WGS metagenome assembly LSQX01 (sample SAMN04489861, study PRJNA283612) | anaerobic digester metagenome | isolation source: 4 biogas reactors fed with cattle manure at either 37C or 55C with and... | place: Denmark: Kongens Lyngby | collected 2014 | reverse complement strand
AGCGTCACCGGCAGCGGGTGGTCGCCCGGGATCTCATACGAGTCGTTGTGCAGCTTAGGGAAGGTCAGCTCGAAGTGGTCCTTGAGCCACTGGTCCTCGGTCTGCATGACGGCATCGTAAAGCTCCTGCTTGACCTCCTCCATCGACTTGTTCGGCAAAAAGCCCACGCCACCCTCGAGCATGCACTCGCCGGCGACCATGCTCGGCCAGCCCTCGGCGCGGATGATCCCGAGGCATAGCTGCACCGGCGCCTCGTAGCGCTCAAAGAGCGGGTAGTTCGCGCTCTCGGCGATGATCTTCTTCTCATAGATGAGCATCAGGCGAATCGCTTCCATCATCTTCTCGATGGCGTTCTGCCCCTCGAAGCGCCGGCCCATGTGCATCGGCGTGCCGAAGGTCTTCGCGCGGAACCAGATGGCGCCGCGGTTTGCCGGGTAGACGTTAAGCGACGAGCCCTCGCCGACAATGACGCCATCGGCGCTGCAGCCCTGGCGGATCAGCGAGAGGGCACCATTGCCGCCGACCTCCTCCTCCAGCACAACCTGCTGCTCGATGGAACCCTTCAGTTCGATCCCCATGTCCATGATCGCCGCGATGGCCAGCGTCTGCATGATGACCTGGCCCTTGGCGTCCATCGCGCCGCGCCCGATCACGTACTCGCCATCGAACTTCGGATCGAAGGCCTCTTTCCAGTCGGCGCCGGGAACGACGTCGGTGTGCGACTGCACAATGACGCTGCGCCCGCCGCCGGTGCCCTCGAGGACGCCGACGACATTCGGGCGGCCCTCGTAGGAAAGCTCGTTCTCATTGTGCGAGTACTCGGGGTCCTCGAAGATCTCGTCAGAGATCTCGCGGTACTCGGCCTTCATCCCGAGGCTGTTGAGCAGGTCCTTCATGTAGGCCTGCACGCCCGCCTCGTTACCCTGGGTGCTCTCGAATGCGATTGCGTCCATCAGCCAGCCGCGCGCCGCTTCAGCGCGCGCATCGATGGCCTGTGCTACCTGCTGGGGGGTCACTTCACTCACGACAGTTCACTCCGATCAGTTTGTCTTACTGAACTCAGTTTCCAGGACAGGCATTCCTGCCTGTCGGACGTCTTGCGCGGCGCACGGTAGTTGTTGTTGTGGCCCTCGCGCCCTCGCGANNGGGGCGGCGCGAAGCGACGCTGCCGTTTCGCAACCCTGCGGTCGCCCGGCACGGCGCACGGGTGGGGGCACCCGTGCCACATATTTGAGACGAGATTGCGGTTAGTATTGCTGACAGGCCCGAAAGCCTGTCCTACGCAACCTACGCAACCTACGCGATCACGCGCGCTCCGTGCGGTGACAGCGGCAAGTGCTGAGCAACCGCCTTCACGCCCTCGCGGCGGAATGCATTCACCATCGCCGCCCCGACTTCCTCCCCCGCGTCGGAGACGAATGCCGCCACGGTCGGGCCCGAGCCACTGAGCGCCGCTGAATGTGCGCCCGCCTCCAGCGCCGCCGCGATCGCCTCCTCCATCCCCGGCACAAGGTGCGCCCGGTAGGGCTGGTGGAGTCGGTCGCGCATCGCCTCGCCGAGGTTGGCGAGATTGCCGGTAGTCAGTGCGGCCACGATCAGCCCGGTCCGGCAGAGGTTGAAGACCGCATCTTTGTGTGGCACCGTCTGCGGCAGCGCCCGCCGGGCATCGCGCGTGGCCACCTCGTGGTCCGGGATGGCCACCACGCATGAGAGCCCATGGGCGACCTCCAGCGGCTCCACCAGCACGCTGCCGCTCTCGAGCGTGCAGCAGACGGTCAGGCCTCCAAGCAGCGCCGGGGCGACGTTATCAGGATGGCCCTCGATCGCAGTTGCAACGTCAAGCATCTCGCGGGTCGTCAGGCCGAGCATCAGCAGCTCGTTCGCGGCCATGACGCCGCCGACGATGGCCGCCGAACTTGACCCGAGGCCGCGGGCCAGCGGGATGCGATTCACCTGCCGCAGCAGCAGCGGGGGAAGCCTCTCACCCGCTGCGTCAGCGGCGGCCTGCGCGGCTCCCAGCACCAGGTGCGTACCGTCGCGTGGCAGGCAGAACGCGCCCTCGCCCTCGATCTCTACTCCGGCCTCATCCGCCAGCGCGAGCGTCACGTCATTGTGCAGCCCAAGCGCAAGGCCGAGACAGTCGTAGCCCGGGCCGAGGTTCGCGGTCGTGGCGGGCACCTGGATCGTCACCTGGATCATTGGCGCTCACTCCCGCCGAGGTAGATGCGCTCCAGGCGCGAACCGAGGCGGCTCGATACCTCCTCGACGATGCTCCCCGCGCGGGCGGCCACTTCCTCGAAGGTGATCTGCTCATCGCCCTGCCTGCCGATCAGCACCGCCTCATCGCCGGTACCCACTTCGGGTGCCGCGGTAGCATCTACCGTGATCGCATCCATCGAGACGGCGCCGACGACGGGACAGCGAACGCCGCCCAGCAGCACCTCGGCGTTGTTCGACAGCGAGCGCGGATAGCCATCGGCGTAGCCGATAGGCAGGATGGCGAGGCGGGTATCCTGCGGCGCCCGCCATGTGCGCCGATAGCCCACGGGCTGCCCGGCCTCCAGCAGCTTCACCGCTCCCACACGGCACTTGAGCGAAGCTACCGGTCGGATGCCCTCGGGCACCTCCTCGGGAGCAAGCCCCGAGCGCATGCCGTAGAGGATCGAGCCCGGCCGTATTGCGTCGAAGCGGGACTCCGGCAACCGAACGATCCCGCCGGTGCCCGCCATGTGCAGCAGCGGGACGCGACCGTCGCCGCAGAAGTCCGCCGTCAGCTTCCTGAACGTTTCGATTTGCTCGCAGGACCACCTGAGGTCCGCGTCATAAACATCCGCGAAATGCGAGAAGATGCCTATCAGTTCCACGTCTTCATTGGCGCAAAGCAGCCGGGCGAGAGGCTCGACGACCGCCGGCCGCGCACCATGCCGCCCCATCCCGGTATCCAGCTTCACATGCACCTGCGCCCGTTTGCCGGCCCGCCCGGCCGCCTCCGCAATGAGCATGCAGTGCCCCGGGTCGCTGATGGTCGGCATCAGGTCGTAGTCAAGGTAGGCCTCCGCCTCCTCAGCATCCGGCGGGCCCAGCACCAGGATCGGCGCGTCTATGCCCGCATCCCGCAACTCAACGCCCTCCCCCACGATGGCGACGCAGAGAAACTTGCCACCCGCCTCCAGCGCCGCTCGTGCCACGGCGACGGCGCCATGTCCGTATGCGTTCGCCTTCACCACCGGCGCGACGGCGCAGCCGGGGCCGACCAACCGCTGCAGGGAGACAACATTGCCACGGACGGCGTCAATGTTCACTTCGAGATAGGCTGGACGCACGGGAGGACCCTCCATGAAAAAGACTTCAGATCAGGTAAGGATGCGCCTGCTCATGAGCCTGCGTCCGCAGCGTCTCTCTCCTCAGCCCACTGCAGCAGCCGGAGCGCGCCGTTGACGAGGGCCCCGCCGGCGACAAAGACGCAGCCCGCCGCCAGCAGGGCGTGAGCGTACCTGCCCGCCTCGATCATCGGCCGCCCGACCTGCCACGCCCCCACCATCATCGCAGCCGTCAAAGCTACCGTCACCGCGCACGAACCGCCGGGCGCCGCATCCGCGGGGCGCCCTCCGTCGAGATCAGTAGGCGGCATACCCAGCTTCGGCACTTCGGCATCCTCCGCCGGGGGGCTGGACACCCACGCGTAAAGCTGCTGAAGCAGTTGGCCAGTGGCCTCCCGCGCGCCACGCAGGTCGTTGGCCTCGCGCGAGACGAGGGTGAATGAACGATTGCTCTCGCGGGGAGCATGCCATCGGACGAGGATGCGATTGACACCTGCCAGCGGCTGCATCGGCTCGATGATGTCAATGCGATCGCGCGGCAGATGCCACTCGAAGTCATCACCGCGGTAGACCAGCGCATCGCCCCACGCTGCGAGAAAGCCGATGTCCCGATCCGTGTCGCCGTCCCAGATCAGTTGCTCCTCGCCGGGCGAGAAGCCCACGAAGATGGGCCGCACCTCCGAAGGGAAGGACCATTCCTCCTGCTCGATGCGCTCGCGGAGTCGCCTCCGGAAGGACGAGTTTCCCGCCAGACCGAGGCGGTTGTGCGCCATCCACGTCGCCAGCGGTGAGACCAGCAGTGCGGTTGCGGCGACCAGAATCGCCAGAGGGTCTGACTCAGTCGGCCAGAGAAGCTCGACTATCACCAGACCCAGTGCGAAGGGCAGCAGCCCGGCTGCGAAGGTCGCGAGGCCGAGCAGAAGGTTGTATCGCCGCCTCACCTCGGCGCCGAAGATGCGGCCCTGCTGCGTCATGTAACCCGCCGCCTATCGCTCCTCAAGCCGGTAATCCGAGACGGCAACCTGATCCGCCACAATCAGCGGCTCACGGTATGCAGGGAGGTAATCATACGCGAACGCGTCGACTCTCGGCGTCCCGGGCGGCAGCGGCAGCGAGTAGCTGCCTCCTGCGTCGGTAAGCGTCGCCAGCACCCGCCACTGGAACCACGGCGCGCTCCTCAGAGCCGCACCCGACTCGTCCGCGATCGTGTCCATCGTCTCCTGCGGGATGCCGGGAGCGAAGGGGATGTCCGGCGTCGCCCTGAGGCTGGCCCCGCCCAGTGACACAGAGCCACCGGAGGCGCCTCCAGTGACGTTCCCGATTGCGCGGCCGGCGGCGACTGAGGCGTCCACGACAAGCTGCAGGTCAACATCGCTCTCGCGCCGTCCCTGCTGCAGCCCCTCAACGAGCCGCGCGTCAGCCTGATGGCCGGCGATCGCCGCGGTGATGAGGTAGTCACCGGGCATCATTGCGCTCAGTTCATACCGGCCGTTGCCGTCGGTATATGCCACGTAGTGGGTCCCGTTCGGCGGGATGGACACGAGGCCGGAACCGACCGTGATGTTGTCCACACCACCCGGGATCGCATAGACCTGCACCCGCGCGACGGTGCGCGTCGAGCCATCGGCCTGCTGCGTCCTGACCGTGCCACGAACCTGGCCACCCTCAGTCGCCTGCAGGACACCCAGAGGCAGATTCATGTTTGCGTCCACGTCGATCGTGCGGACGGACCCGCGGTAGTCACCGGCGACTACCTGCAGCAGGTGCCGGCCCTCCGGGAGGCCGCTCAGGCGCAGGGTCTCCTCGCCCTCAGGGAGTGTGGCGATTACCTGGCCGTCAAGCAGCACGTCGGCCTCGTCGGCATCTCCGCCGGAACCGCCGAAGAGGTCCTCGATGTCGCCGACGGCATTGCCGATCGCGATCAGGTCAAGTAGCGCTCCAAGGCCGCCGCCGGCACATCCTGTGAGCGACAGAGCGATCACTGCGACTGCCAGCAACTTCGGTATCTGCTTCATATCGGGCATCCTCGCGAACATCAGTAGTAGCATCATAGATCAGACTCATGGCTATTCGCCGTATCGTCCTGCTCAACCTGCTCTCAATCTCCGCGCGGGGAGACCGAAAGCCTGCCTCCGGCCGTGGTGAGCCAAAAGTCCAGGCGCCCGCGATGGTCGGCGGTGACGTTCATCGTCTCGCTCTCCTCGCGGCCGTGCACCAGCGTCACTTCGTGAACCGAACCAGGCTCCACCTCATACAATTCGTCATCAATGCTGACGCGGATACGCGTTGGCGCACCACCGAAGAAGCGCTCGGGGGAGCCGCGGCGCTCTCGCCCCCACACTGAGCCATGGCCGCCAACGTCGAGCATCATGAGACCGGGCCCGTAGGCAACTATGCGCGCGGCACAATCCCCCACCTCGGGCCGCAAACGCACCGGCACAGATTCACAATGACGCATCTGCCCCGCCTGCAGTTCCACCTCCAGCCGAACCACACCATTGCGCGCCCCACGCGCATCTCGCTGCGCCGCCGAGAACGTGCAGGTTGCGCCCAGGCTCGCGCGATGATCGGCTGCCGCTGAAAGCACCTGTACGCTGCTCGTATCCGCGCGGGAATACAGGTGCAGCCAGTCTTCCGACCCCGAGAGGCCAACTCGCCCATCCACCAGCAACTTCGATGCCAGGCGGTAGCGCGCACGCCGCGCCAGCAGGTCGCCATGCACCGCGGCGTGAAGGTCGTCCTTCGGTGGCCAGTAGCTCCAGGCTGAGAACGGCGCGAAGACGGTCAGGCCCGCGCCGAAGCTGCGGACGGTCAGGCCCAGGAAGTAGGGCTGCTGGCCGTCATCGTAGCGGACGCTCTCGGTGGTGAGCGGAATCGCCCCCGGCGAGGGCCGTATGAACCATGTCGGCCCCTGGAAAGGATAGCCCTTCATGAGTGTCGCCGCACCCTCGAAGCTGTGGCGGCTCATCTGCCCCATCGAGCGCGTCACGGCCTGTCCGGGGACAAAGGTGCCGCGGGCCTCCATCCCGCGTGTGACCGAGGGAAAGGCCGGGTGCGGCTCCCCCGCACGGAAGCCACCGAAGCGATCCTCGGGCTCACGCGCTCCGGCAATGCCCAGCAGTGTCGCGAGGGGGCTTTGCACCGGCGACCACGTCTTCGCCTCCCGGGCCCCGAGGCCGAGGTCGGCGAAGAGCGCGCCGCCGGCCTCCACGTAGTCGGTCAGTGCGGCTACCGCCTCGGGCGGCAGCGAAAGGCACGTGGGCGCGAAGATGACGCTGTACGAGGAGAGGTCGCGATCCTTGATCTCCTCGGTGTCGAGGTAGTCGAGCCCACCGAAGACGTGGCCGAGGCGGTAGTTGTACGCCAGCCCCGCGAGGTCCGCGGCCGTGAAGCCACCGATGTACCCGTACGCCGGAGCGCCGAAGAACTCGCGCCCGCCCTCGTAGGGCTGATGTATCACCGCCGCGCACGGCTTCGGCACATCGCCAACGAAAGGCGACTGCGCCAGCGCCGCCGCAAGCTGATCCACGATGTTGTTGCGTACCCATGGCTCGGCGACGCGGCTCCAGTCCTCCAGCCCCACACCGACGGCGCCCCGCAGACCGGCCTCGAGCACCCAGCCGTACAGCGACTGGTTGCTGTAGGCGTCACTAGGCGGCAGCGGAGTGCGCAGCCACGGGATGACATCGAAGCGCCCGCCCCGGCGCGCCATCTCCACCGCGTGCACGTTGTGCGTCACTACGTCCGGTTCGAGGACGTCCGGCGGCATGTGCGGTTGAACTACGTCGTAGCTGTCGGGGATCGCCGAGAGGCTCCGGTAGAGCGCAATGCGCCCGGTCATCAGCGTGCGCTCCGGGTCCAGCGTCCTGATCGTGTCCGCCCACAGCGCCATCACGTCGCGGAAGGCGTCGCGCTCGTACTCAGCGACATCAATGCTGGCGCGCCCGACACCATGCACCTGCTCCGCATCAACGGCACGCGCACTCTCTCGAGTGATCTCGCCCGGCAGGATGAAGCGACTGCCCCACGTGGCGTTGACTGTATCGACGCCACCGTACTGCTCGGTGATGAAGGCTCGGAAGTCGGCATCGCTGAGGCTCAGGTCGCGCTCGAGGTAGTGGTCGGTCGCCCACGCATCAATGCCCGGTTCATCCGCGAGTGCGCCGATCACGGTCGCGAGCCAGTCAGTCACAGACGAGGCATACTGCGCATTCCGCGCCGACACTGCACCCTCGAATCCGAGCTTCGTCGGCAGGCCGACGATGACGCGCAGCTTCTCCGAACGCGCCTCGCCGATCAACTCGCGCACGGTATCGAGCCTGTCCGGCGCATCAACGGGCAGGTCGAGGTAGATGGTGTTGCAGCCGAGGGAACGCGCAACGGCCGCCGCGTCAGGGCCCTGCAGGCCGTGGATGAAGACGAAGGGGGCGGGTCTGCCCGCAGCCACGGCAGCGGCGCACAGCAGCAGCATCGCCAGGGGCGAGAGCAGGCGAGTCGGCCACTTCAGCGATGGCGTTCTGCAGTCACTCCACCAGCCACTCATCAATGCTCTCAAGCGCCTCCTCAGCCGCCTGCTGCTCCGCCGCCCGCTTGGAGCCGCCCTCGCCGGTCCCGATCACATCATTGCGCAGAATCGCCTCGATGGTGAACCAGCGATCGTGGGGCGGTCCATCGGTGCGCGCCACCCGGTACTGAGGGGGCGGCATGCCGCGCGCCTGCAAGATCTCCTGGAGGGCGGACTTGTGATCGCAGAGGCTCTCGCGACCGTCCACCTCGACCAGCATCGGCCCGAACTGCGCGAGAACAAACTCCCGCGCGCCGTCGAAACCGCCTGCGAGGAAGACCGCCCCCACCAGCGCCTCAACTACGTCCGCGAGCAGTGACGCCTTGCGGCGCCCGCCTGTTGTCTCTTCGCCGCGTCCGAGCAGGATGTAGTCGCCGAGGTCCAGTTGCCTGGCGACGAACGCCAGCGCCGACTTGCGGACGACCGCGGCCTTCAGCCGCGTGAGATCGCCCTCGGGCAATTCGGGGTACTTGTCAAAGAGGTGGGCTGCAAGAACGAGGTCGAGTACCGCGTCTCCGAGGTACTCGAGGCGCTGGTTGGTCGCAAGTTCGCCCAGTCCCTGTTCACGTGCGTAGGAGCTGTGTGTGAAGGCCAGCTCAAGCAGTTCTTCAGGAACGGCAGCGAGTCCGAGTCTGTCACGTAGTTCTGCGAAGCGGTTCGGTGCCAATGCTGTGTCGCCTGAGGGTCGGGCGCGCTCCTTCGTCTGCGCCGGCCGTCACGTCACCCCTCGTACCGGCGGATGATCAGCGTGATGTTGTGCCCTCCGAAGCCGAATGAGTTTGAGGCCACGATCTCCACCTTCGCCTCCCGAGGCTCGCCCATCACGTGGTCGAGCTCGGGATACTCCGGATCGTTCAGGTTGGTCGTGTGAGGGATGATGCCCTCCTCCATGGCTTTGATGCAAAGCGCCAGCTCTGTCGGGCCGGTGGCGCCGAGCATGTGCCCATGGATCGGCTTCGTTGAGGAAACCGGGATGTTACCCACCTCGTCGCCGAGCAGCTTGGCGAGGGTGATTGCCTCGGAGTAGTCGCCGGCAGGGGTGCCCGGACCGTGGGCATTGATGTAGTCAATGTCCTCCACGCCGATGCCCGCGTCCTCAAGCGCCGCCTTCATGGCAATCAGTGCGCCCGAGCCGTCGGGACATGGCTCGGTGAAGTGATGGGCATCGCCGCTCAGGCCGATCCCGGCGATCTCCGCGAGGATCGGAGCGCCACGATCGAGTGCGTGCTGCAACTCCTCGACGATGTAGGTGGTGGCGCCGTCGCCCATTACAAAGCCGTCGCGGCTCTTGTCGAAGGGGCGGCAGGCGTGCTCGGGATCATCATTGCGTGTGGATAGAGCGCCCGCGGCGCAGAAGCCGCCCAGCGCGCTCTTGCTCACGCCCGCCTCGGCTCCACCGGTGATCATCGCATCCGCCCTGCCGAGCTTGATCAGGTCCGCGGATGCCGCGATGGCATGGGCGCCGGATGCACAGGCGGTGACCACCGCCAGGTTCGGCCCCATCGCGCCGGCGTTCATCGAGACCATCCCCGACGCCATGTCAATTATCATCATCGGGATCATGAATGGTGAGACGCGATCGGGTCCCCTCTGGAGCAGACGCGTGAACTGCTCCTCCCATGTGCTCATGCCGCCGATGCCCGATCCGATGAGTGTCCCGACGCGGTGCCGATTACTGTCGTCGATCACCAGCCCCGACTTCTCCAGCGCAACATCGGCGGTCCAGCAGGCGTACCGCACGAACGGATCGGCCCGCTTCATCAGCTTCGGGTCGATACGACCGTCGCCATCGAAGTCGAGGTCGACCTCGGCCGCAATATGCGCTTTGTACTCGGATGGGTCGAAGCGCTCAATGATGCCGATACCGGTACGCCCGGCGAGGCAGGCATCCCACAGCGGATCCAACCCCCTGCCGAGCGCGGATATCGTCTCAACTCCGGTTATGACAACCCGTCGATTCATCGCTTCAGGCCCTCGCTGCTTCTGTGTGGGATTGGCCTGCGGCCGCCCACTCTCCGTGCGCGGCCGCCGGCCGTAATGCATCGTCCCCGCCTGTCCATTCGTGCCGACTTAGCCGGCCTTCTCCTCGAGGTAGCGGACCGCGTCTCCAACGGTCTGGATCTTCTGCGCGTCGTCCTCGGGGATGTCCACGTCGAATTCGTCCTCGAGCGCCATCACAAGCTCCACCACATCGAGCGAGTCGGCCTTCAGGTCGCCCTCGAAGGTCGCGGCCTCGGTGACCCAGCTCTCGGGAACGGAAAGCTCACGAACGATTACCTCTTTCACCTGCTCGAACAGTGCCATCTTAGTCTCATCTCCGTTTCGTACTCTGCTTCTGTCAGGCGCGATGGCCCGTGGTTCTCAGCGTCTTTCCGAACTCGAACCGCGCGAGACGATCCGCAGCGGTCCGCTGCTGCTTTCGGTCACATTATCAGGCCGCCGTCAATGTTGATGACCTGGCCGGTAATGTACTGCGCGCCGGGGCCGGCGAGAAAAAGCACCGCCTGCGCCACGTCCTCGGGGGTGCCCGGCCGTGCCAGCGGAATGCGCGTCAGCCAGCCCTGCCGGGCCTCCTCGGGCAACTGATGCGTCATCGCGGTCTCAATAAAGCCCGGGGCCAGCGCGTTGGCGGTCACGTTCCGCTTCGCCAGCTCCTTCGCGGTGGTCTTCGTCAGCGCGATCAGGCCGCCCTTCGAGGCGGAGTAGTTCGCCTGTCCCTCATTGCCGCCGACGCCCGACACCGAAGCCATGTTGATGATCCGCCCCGAGCGGGCCTTCATCATCGGACGCGCAACCGCCTTCGTGCACAGAAACGCACCCTTGAGGTTGACATCGAGCACCAGGTCCCACTGGGCCTCGTCCATGCGCACCAGCAGTCCGTCGCGGGTGATCCCTGCGTTGTTCACGAGGATGTCTATGCGCCCGAAGCGCTCCATCACCTCGTCCACCATCGCCTCAACCTGCGCGCCGTCGGTGATGTTGGCCGTATTGACCATGGCCTGCACGCCGCGCTCTTCCACCTCGTCGGCAACCTTCCGAGCGGACTCTTCGACCACGTCATTGATAACGATGTTCGCTCCGGCATCGGCGAGCGCGAAGGCGATCGAGGCGCCGATGCCCCCACCCGCGCCGGTGATGATAGCTACCTGTCCTGCAAGTTCCTGCATGGTCACCCTCCCAGGCGACAGCTTTCAGCCAAGCTGCTCGGCGACCGCCGCCACGTCGGCGGGCCGGTCAACGTTCAGCACGGTAATGCTCCGGTCAATGCGGCTGATGAGCTTCGACAGCACCGTGCCCGGACCAACTTCGATCACGGTATCCACGCCCTCGGCCACCATCCGCGCCACGCTCTGCTCCCAGCGCACGCTGCTCGTCATCTGCCGGCCCAGCGCGTCACGGATCTCGCCGGGGTCAGTGCGCGGCGTGGCGTCAACATTTGACACCACCGGCACCGCGGCAGGCGCAAACTCCGTCTGCCCGAGGCGCTCGATCAGCGGCTCGGCGGCCGGCGCCATCAGCGGCGAATGAAACGCTCCGCTTACATCCAGCGGGATCACGCGCTTCGCCCCGGCCTCCTTGCATAGCTCGCCCGCCCGCGCAACAGCGGCGACCTCACCGGAGATAACCACCTGACCGGGGGAGTTGTAGTTCGCCACGACGACGGTCCCGTCCTCCCCGGCCGAGCCTACGGCCTTCTCCACCGCGTCGGTGTCGAGGCCAAGCACCGCGGCCATCGCACCGGCCGCCCGATCTCCCGCCCGCGCCATCAACTCGCCGCGAAAGCGCACCAGCGGCAGGAGCGTCTCGGGCGAAAGGCATCCAGCGCAGGCTACCGCCGAATACTCGCCCAGCGAGTGGCCCGCGACCATGTCAGGCTCTATGCCCGCAGCTCGGAGCTCCGCCAGCGCCGCCAGCGAGTGCGTCACGATGGCAGGCTGCTGGTTGTCCGTCCGCGTGAGCGCATCCTCGGGCCCCTCGAACATCACCGACAGCAGGTCCGCGCCCAGCGTCTGCTCGGCCACCTCGAGGACGAGGCGACCCGGGCCTTCAGCGTCGTACAGCTCGCGGCCCATGCCGACGTAGTGCGAGTTCTGCCCGGGAAAGACGAAGGCGATCAGCTTACTCACCCCGCCGCTGCTTGATCGCCGCGATCATCGCCGGGATGACCTCAAAAAGATCGCCGACGATGCCGTAGTGGGCGACGCCGAAGATCGGCGCGTCCGGGTCCTTGTTGATCGCAACGATGCAGTCCGAGGACGACATGCCCGCAAGGTGCTGGACCGCGCCGGAGATGCCGCACGCGATGTAAAGCTTCGGGTGGACGGTCTTGCCGGTCTGCCCTACCTGGTGCGTGGCGGGGATCCAGCCCGCGTCCACGGTGGCGCGGGATGCGCCGACGGCTCCACCGATCGCCTGCGCAAGCTCCTCGATCAACGCGAAGTGCTTCGGATCGCCAAGCCCGCGACCGCCCGAGACGATGATGTCCGCCTCGGTCAGGTTCACCTTGTTGGCGGTATCGTCGGCGATCACGTCGAGGATCTTCGTCGCGATCGACTTCTCCTCGATGCTCACCGGAACCTCGATGACCTCGGCCTCGCGGCCCTCTTCATACTCAAGCGGCTTCATGACCTTCGGCCGCACGGTCGCCATCTGCGGGCGCGTGAACTCGCACAGGATCGTGGCCATGACGTTGCCGCCGAAAGCGGGCCGCGTCTGCTCGAGCAGCTTCGTCTCCGGGTTGATCGTCAGTTCGGTGCAGTCGGCGGTGAGGCCGGCCTTGATGCGGGCGGCCACACGGGACGCGAGGTCGCGGCCCATGCTGGTCGCGCCGATCAGCACGATCTCGGGCTTGTGCTTGTTGATCAGGCCCGTCAGCACGTTCGTGAACGGCTGCGTCCGGTAGCGCAACAGCGTCGGGTGATCGACCAGGTAGACCCGGTCGGCGCCGTAGCCGGCAGCGCGCTCGGCGAGATGGCCGATCTCGTGGCCCATCAGCACCACGGAGACGTCGGTGCCCAGTTCGTCGGCGAGCTTGCGGCCCTCACCGATCAACTCGGCCGTCACCATCGCCATCCGGTTCTCATGGATGATCTCGCCGACCACCCACAGCCCGCTGTATTCGGAGGTGTCAACTTCGCCCTTGCCCTCCATCTCCAGCACTATCGCGCCGGTGGGGCAGGCATACGCACATGCGCCGCAGCTTGTGCAGTTCTCGTTGAATACCGCCTTGTCGTCCACCATGTCGATGGCCCCGTAGGGGCAGGCGGGGATGCACGCTTTGCAGCCGATGCACTTGGGGGCGTCGATGTAAATCGCCATCGTTTCGCTCCTGATAGGTCCGGCCGCCGGGCGGATCTGCCCCGGCGGAGGCCTCAGATGATCTTCTCGTCGATGAGGGCCACGACGACCGCGGTCGCGCTGTCGCGCGCCTCACCCTCGAACCTCTTGCCCTGCGTGCTGCGAGTCGGCGCGAAGGTCCGCACCACTCGCGTGGGTGAGCCGTCGAAGCCGCACAGGCACGCCTCGGCGCTGATGCACGCCGCGTCCCAGATCACGATCTCTTTCTTCTTCGCCGCGAGCTTCGACTTGATGCCCGGCCGCCGCGGCTCGTTCATCTGCTTGACGCAGGAGACCAGCACCGGCGTACGCACCTCGACGACCTCGAACTCGTCCTCGAGCAGTCGCCGCACGCGCACCTTCCGGCCCTCCGCCTCGATGCCGATGGCGAAAGTTACCTGCGGGATGCCAAGCTGCTCGGCGATCCCGGGCGGCACCTGTGCGGTATCGCCGTCGAATGCCTGCTTGCCCGTCAGGATCAGGTCGTAGTCACCGATCTCCCGGATCGCGCTGGAGAGCACGTAGGAGGTCGCCAGCGTGTCGGATGCCGCGAAGCAGCGATCGGAGACGAGGATTGCCTCATCCGCGCCCATCGCCAGTGCCTCGCGCAGAGCCGTCTCGGCCTGCGGTGGGCCCATCGTGATGACCGTCACCTTGCCGCCATGCTCCTCGCGCAGCAGCAGCGCCTCTTCGATGGCGTTCTCATCGAAGGGGTTGATGATTGCCGGCACGCCCTCGCGGATGATGGTGTTGGTCACCGGATCAATCCGCACCTCAGAGGTGTCGGGAACCTGTTTGATGCAGACAATGATGTTCATCGGATCAACTCCGAAGGTGGTAGCTGTCGGTTGTCAGTGGTTAGTTGACGGTTGCCAGATGTAGCAGGGCCGGTAGCCTGACCAGCCCCGCACTTATCACTAGATGTGATACTCGCGCAGCAGCAGGTTCGCGATGATATTGCGCTGGATCTCCGAGGTGCCCTCGACGATCTCGAAGAGCTTGGCGTCGCGCATGTAGCGCTCAACCGGGAACTCCCGGGTGTAGCCCACGCCACCGTGGATCTGCACGGCCTTGGAGGTGACGCGGCCGACGGTCTCGGAGGAGTAGAGCTTCGCCATGGACGCGACCTTCTCGAACGGCTCGCCCTGGTCCTTGAGCCATGCGGACTTCTGGTAGAGCAGGCGCGAGGCCTCGATCTCGGTCGCCATGTCCGCCATCATGTGCTGGATCGCCTGGAACTCGGCGATCTTCTGCCCGAACTGCTCGCGCTGCTGGGAGTAAAGGATCGCGGCGTCGAAGGCGGCCTGCGCGAGGCCAACCGCTCCCACGGCCATGCCGATGCGGCCCACGCCGAGCGTCTCCATCGCCACGCGGAAGCCGCGGCCCGGCTTGTAGAGCACGTTCTCCACCGGGACCTCGCAGTCCTGGAAGATAAGCTCGCGGTTGGGGAGCGCGTCCCAGCCCATCTTCTTCTCGTCCTTGCCGAACTCGAAGCCGGGGAAGCCCTTCTCCACGATGAAGGCGGTCAGCCCACGGGTGCCTTTGCCGGGCGAGAGGTTGGCGATGATTACGTAGGTCTCCGCCACGCCACCGTTCGAGATGAAGATCTTGGTTCCGTTGAGGATGTACTTATCCCCGCGCAGCTCGGCTTTTGTCTGGACCGAACCGGCGTCGGAGCCGGCATTGGGCTCGGTGAGGCCGAAGGCGCCGATGTGCTCGCCGGTGGTCAGCGGGACTAGGTACTTCTCAAGCTGCTCCTCGTTGCCGAAGTGCATGATCGGGTACTGCGCCAGCATGTGCGCGCCGTAGACCGAGCCGGTTGTCTGGCAGTAGTAGCTGAGAAGCTCGCCGATCGTGCCCCACATGAGGAAGCCCATGTCGAGGCCACCCCAGCGCTCTTCGACGGGGATCGCGAAGATGTCCATCTCGCGGCACTTCTCGATAGCCTCGGTGGGGAACTCGCCTTTCTCCGCAACTTCAGAGGCGTAGGGCGCGAGTTCCTCTTCGCCAAGCTCTTTCACGGCGTCGATGATCATCTGTTCGTCTTCTGTGAATCGGAAGTCCAAGGGGATTCCCTCCCAGCGTTTTTCTGTCACTGTGGCCGACTAGTGTCCCCAGCGAACGACTGCTCCGCCGAGGCTGAACCCCGCACCGAACCCAACCATCAGGATAGTGTCACCCGGCTGCAGCCTGCCGTCGCGGTAGATCTCGTCCAGCGCAATGGCCATGGATGCTCCGGAGGTGTTGCCGTAACGGTCTACATTCACGACCACGCGCTCCTCGGGGACGTCCAGTCGCCGCGCGGCGGCCTCGATGATGCGCAGATTCGCCTGGTGCATGATGACCCAATCCACGTCGGCATTGGTGATGCCAGCCTTGGAGATGGCCTTCTCCGCCACCTCGGGGATACCGCGGACTGCGAGCTTAAACAGCTCGGGCCCGTTCATCCACAGGCAGTTCTCATGTGCCTCCAGAAGCTCCGGGGTGAGCGCCTTGCGCGAGCCACCCGCGGGCACCTGCAGCAGAAAACCATGCTCGCCGTAGGACTCGAGCACAAAGCTCATCAGGCCGATATCGGAGATATCGCCCTCCCCCGCCTGCACCACTGCCGCACCGGCGCCGTCGCCGAAGAGCACGCAGGTGCTGCGGTCGGTCCAGTCGGTGATCGAGGTGAGCTTCTCGGTGCTGACGACGAGAACCGTCTCCATCTCCCCGGTGGCGATGAACTGCCGGGCGACGAAGAGGCCGTAGACGAAGCCGGTGCAACCGCTCAGCAAGTCGAATGCCGCGCAGTGGCCGGCGCCTAGCCGGTCCTGAATGAGGTTGGCGGTTACCGGGAAGATGTGATCGGGGGTAACAGTCGGACATACGATCATGTCCACGTCCGCGGGGGTTAGTCCGGCGTCCTCAAGCGCCCGCTGGCAGGCAACGATACCCAGATCTGAACTCGCCTGCTCCTCGGACGCGATGCGGCGCTCCCTGATGCCGGTGTGGCTGACGATCCAATCGTCAGTGGTTTCTACAATCCGCTCCAGATCCGCATTGCTCAGAACCTGGTCGGGCACGTATGAACCGACACCGGTGATAACGGCGGGCCTTAGTGACATCGAAAGTGGCACCCTCTCGGCAAAGCCTCAGCAGCACGCCCCCCGCGTACTGAGCCTCAATGATTGGCTTCAACAACAAATGCGGCGTTCCAGACCCCAATGGAATCCACATCGGTCCGGCCCGCCGCACCCACCACACACTATTGTATCTGTCGAACGAACCCTACGCCGACTTCTCCGCACGCTGCGCGAAGACTTCCGACAGATGCTCCACCAGTCGTGCATGCACGGCACGCTGCGCGAAGCCGATCGCGTTGCGCACCGCCCTTGCGTCCGAGCAGCCATGCCCGACAATCGCCACACCGTTGACGCCCAGCAGCAGCGCGCCGCCATACTCGGCGGCATCGAACTGGTTGGCTATCCGCCGCAATTCGCCCTCGAATGCCGGCATCGCCGACTGCAGCGCGGGGTTCGACAAAATGGCCTCTCTGACCTGCGCGGTCAGCATCGCGGTCAGGCCCTCGAGGGTCTTGAGCACGACGTTGCCGACGAAGCCGTCGCAGACGATGACGTCGCAACACTCGCGGAAGACGTCGCCACCCTCGACATTGCCGATGAAATTCAGATCGGCCGCCTCGAGCAGCTCATGGGCTGCCTTCGTCAGCTCGTTACCCTTGCTCGTCTCTTCGCCGATGCTGAGCAGGCCCACTCGCGGGCTGTCGAAGCCGAGCGTGTACTGCGCGTAGACAGAGCCCATGAGGCCGAAGTCTCGCAGGTGTTCGGGCTTGCAGTCCGCGTTCGCTCCGGCATCGAGCAGCACCCGGTAGCCCGACGGATGCGGCAGGGTGAGCGCAATCGCCGGGCGCTTCACTCCAGGAACCACGCCAAGCCGCGTCGCCGCAACCGCCATGAAGGCGCCGGAGTTGCCCGCGGAGACGACGGCCTGCGCCCGCTCGTCCTTCACAAGGCCCACGGCACGCGCGATGGAGCTGTCATCACGTCCGCGCAGCGCCGCCCGCGGGCTCTCGCCCATCTCGATGATGTCCTGCGCCGCCTCGATCTCGAGACGACCGTTCACCGGGCGCTCACCGATGCAGGCGCGAATAGCCTCCGGCCGTCCCACGAGGCTGACCTGTGCGTCAACCTCGTCGGCCGCCAGAACGGCGCCGGCGACGATCTGCTCCGGGGCGAAATCGCCCCCCATGGCATCCACGGCTATTCGCATGGCAGTGAGGGCCCGGCAAACATCAGGCTGGTACGAGAAAGGAGGCGCGTAACAGGCAGCTTACCGACCATCCGGCTAACTGGCTTCGCGCTTCTTCGGCTGCTCGCTCACGGTGTGATCGGCCTTGCGGCCCTTGTAGTGGCCACACTTGCTACAGGCGTTGTGAGCAAGCTTCGGCGCGTCACACTGCGGGCACTGCACGACCGCGGGCACCGCAACCTTCTGATGCGTTCGGCGCTTGCGTGTGCGTGTCCTCGAATGTCGTCGCTTCGGAAGAGCCATGGTACACCTCTTAATCCTGCGCGTTGGAAATCCTCGAAGAAAGCCTCTGTGTCCCTGCTACTGAAGCAACTCGCGGAGCGGAGCCAGACGCGGGTCGATCTCCTCCCGCTCACATCCGCATGGCCCATCATTGAGGTTCTTGCCGCACTGCGGGCAGATGCCTTTGCAGTCAGGCCGGCAGACCGAGCGGGACGGCGTGTAGAGCACGAGCAGTTGCCGCACCAGTTCGCTCAGGTCAACCGCATCGCCGTCCAGCAGCGGGATCGCCGCGGGCTCATCGTCCGCGGTGACCTGCGTGTAGGACAGCGGCTCATCAATCTGTTCGAGACGGCAGGTCTCGGAGAAGTCAAACGAAAACGGCACCTCGTGCTCTGTCAGGCACCGCCCGCATTCGAGCAGTGCCGTCGCCTCGAGATGCCCCCATGCCGCGATCTCCCCGCCCACGTTCCTCAGGGTGATTTCCCCCCGCACGTCTCCGACGAACTCAACGTCCGTCCCCGGTGGGGCGGGGTCGTCTACCTCAACCGTGATCTGCGCGTCGCGCCTGCTGAGTTTGTCCCTGATATCGTATCTCATAATTGAAGCGCCGCCAGCCAACGGGACTGGCGCGGTGAAGTGCAGAGAGTATAAACGCACCCCATGCCCTTTGTCAAGCCGCCGCAAAATGGCCTCTGAGGCCGCCATGCGGCGCAATTTGCGCTCGCATCACAGGGGCGCGCATTGCGTTCTTCAGGCGCTCGCAAAGCAGATCGTGAGCGCCACATCAGTCGCCGCTGAACGGGTTCCCGCCGACGATGAAGCGCGAGACGGTCAAAAGGCCGATGGTGGTTGTGGGCATAGCGGACATGAAGTCAGTCTTCCGAGCGTACATGCCACGGATCGTCCGCCCAGTAGAGCCACCGGGCTCGGTAGTTGCGCTCATCTTCGTCGAACTGCTCGGCATACTCGCCGGCGGCCGGTTCGTTGCCGAGCAACTCGCCGACGCGCGTGAGCAGGCGGGGGGTGGTCCAGCCGGCTCTGCCATTGCGCCAGGCGGGCTCCGAAGTCGGGCAGTCGTCCTCGGCGAGGATCACGTCCAACTCCTCGCCCAACTCGGTGACGAAGATGAGGTGGAACGGGCTGCCCCCCGTGCAGTTGTAGGCGTAGCCGAGGCCGCGGTCGGTCCACGGACAGAGGGCGACCAACTCCGTCACGGTCTGCTCGTCGGTCCAGACGGCCAGCGTGCCCTCGCCATCGACACGAAACTCGATGCGCTCGACGATGCCGTGCGGGGTCAGCGGCGCGCGGGATTGCCAGTATGCCACACGCGCATCGCCGAACCAGCCGGCGGCGGATGCCAGCGCGACAGCAGTCGCGATGAGGACGAGCGAAATCCAGATGGCGCGGCGCGTTGACCTGGCGGCAGTCGGGCGGGTGTCTGTTGACATGAGTGACCCTCCCTCCGCAATCCCGTGGCACGGACACTCCTGTCCGTGCGATCTGCAGCTACTTCACCAGCGATCCTCGTCCCACGCAGCCCCCGTGGCACGGAAGCTCCTGTCCGTGCAGAAGACACTCAGTCCGTTTGCTCCCACCACCATTGCCAGTCTTCCGGAAGTTCAGCGTACCCCGCTCTAACGGGGTTGGACCTGATGTAATGGTAGGTCTTCACGAACTCGTCGGGGCACCGTATGATGCGGGTGAATGACTGATCGAGCCAGAAGCTCCCATGGCCTTCACTCACCTGGTTGATGCGGCGTGCACTTACTCCCTTAATCACCTTCATGATCTCGGTGATCGGGATGCTTCCATCGCCGCGCCTCAACGGGTAGAGCAGCGCGTGGAAGTGGTCGGGCATAAGAACGTAGCAGTTGAGGTCATATCGCCGACCGTCGTCGTAGTGCAGCGTCTCACGAACGATCTGCCCGACTTCCGGTTCCGTCAGTGTCTCGCAACGTTCAGGCAACACCGACGCTCTAACGTGATAGGTAACCTCAGCACACTCCCAGCGGGGCAACGTCCTCCGGCGCTTCTGCAACTCACGAACGACACTTTGAGGTCTGTGCGCGTTGTGGTGGTCCGCTTCGTCCAACTGAATCCCCCCTTCATCATTCATTCTGGCGCAGACAGGAGTGTCCGTGCCACGGTCAACCTGTCTTCCCGCACGGACAGGAGTGTCCGTGCCAAGGTCTACCCGCTCCCCCCTACCCCTTCAGCGCCTCGTGGCTCTCCTTAAGCTGCTCGATGATCGGGATGTTCTGCGGGCACAGCGTCTCGCACGAGCCGCACTCCACGCACGCGTCCGCCTGCAAGAGGCCAGAGCGGCTCTCCGGACCGAGGCGCGCGTAACGCTGCTTCGCCGCCTCCGTCATCCCCCACACCCGGTGCATGTTCATCGCCGCGAAGATCCGCGAAATGCCGACGTTCTGCGGGCAGGGCATGCAGTAGTCGCAGCCGGTGCAGTAAAGCTCCGCAAGCGCCTCGTTCTTCTTCAGCGTCTCCTCAATCGCCGCCATCTCGTCATCCGAGAGCGCAGAGTCCAGCGACGCGGTCGCGATGTTCTCGTCTATCATCTCGATCGTGTTCATCCCCGACAGCGCAGTGGTCACCCCGGGGTTGTTCAGCACAAAGCGCAGCGCAAGCTCCGGTGTGCTGCGGACGCCGGACACGATGCTCTCAAGTTGCTCGGAGCGCATCCCCAGCCGCCCGCCGCCGACCGGGCCCATCACGAGGATCGAAATGCCATTCTCCCGCGCGTAGTCAATCACCGGCTCATTTGCGCGGTCGAGGAGGTTGTACTGAATGATGCAGCTCTCGAAGATGCCCTCCTCAAGCAGCTTGATGATGTTCTCAGGGCTATCATGCGAGGAGAAGCTGAAGTGCCGGATCAGCCCCTCATCGCGCGCCTTCAGCGCTTCCTCCCAGGCATTCGGGCGGAAGGCCTCCGTGTAGCTCTCCCAGCGCATCCCATGCACAAGCTGATAGAAGTCTATGTAGTCGGTGTCAAGGTTGCGCAGCGAGTTCTCCAGCCCCTCGCGCCACTCCGACGCGCTCGGGCAGCCGGTCGCGTTCTTCGTCGAGACATACACCTGATCGCGCGGGACCGCCTTGATCGCACGCCCGACGAGCTTCTCACTGGAGCCCGGCTCGCGTTCTGAGCCACCGCGGTACCCGGGCGCGCTGTCAATGAAGTTCAGGCCGCCATCGAGCGCGTGCTGCATGCACTCGACCGCGAAATCATCGTCGTCCGGCAGACGCATCGCCCCGAAGCCGAGTGCGGAAAGCTTGATATCGGTACCAGCATATTTGCGGTATTGCATGCCACCACTCCTCTGTCTGCTTATTCCAGGCTCTCACACCACTGCACCAGCGCGTGCGCCAGTTCGTGATTCTGCTGGTGGCCGCTGTAGAAGCCGAAGAAGCGTCCCTCCAGCGGCCGGCCGATCAGATACAGGTCGCCTATCATGTCCACGAGCTTGTGACGCGCGAAAGCGTTCTCCAACGTCGGCTCTTCGGAGAGATGGTCGGGGTAGACGACGATGGCATTCTCCTCGCTGCCGGCGGCAAGAAGCCCGGCCGCCTGCGCCTCCTCGGCCTCCTCGGAGGTGATGAAGGTCCGTGCCGGTGCGAGCGTGGTGTCGAAGTCATCGCGCGTCGGCTGGAAGTTCGCGAACTGACGCCCGATCAGCCGGTGACGGTAGCGCAGCGCGTAAGCGTATGAGAGCGGCGATCCCGGCAGGGCACATGCAGCGCGACCGTCGTCTGAGACCGTGATCGCCTCGCCGCAGACCAGCGGATCTATCGGCGTGTCCGTCTCTACCACGCCCGCCGCGTCGATCATCTCCAGCAGCGGCACTACGCTGCCGTCAAAGAGCGGCACCTCGCGGCCGTCAACACGCACGAGACAGTCCGTGACGCCGCGCGCCCACAGCGCCGCCATCAGGTGCTCGACGTAATGCACCGCCGCATCGCCCCCACCGGAGATGCTGCAACCAGGCCCCGGTGACGAGTGCCACAGGTCCAGCGGCCAGCGCTCCCCCATGTCGGCGCGCTCGAGCAGGATGCCCTCGCCGATCTCCGAGGGCCCTATCTCAAGCATCACATCTGCGCCGAAGCGCACGCCTATCGCAGTGGCGCGGGCGGTATCAGCAAGCGTTACGCGAGTCTCCCCTACCAAGGCGTCACTTCTCCGTTCAGCATGCGGTTACTAAGTCCCCCGGTTCTACGAGCCACCACTGCTGTAGCTCGCCTCCATCAACTTGATGAGATCATCACGCGTCAGATCGCCCGGCGTCTTGGCGACGGCGCCGCCCATGTAGCGCAGCGCGTCGTCCACCATGCGCTCGATCTCCGACCGCTGCACACCCAGGTCCTCAAGGCTGACTTCAAGCCCGATGCGGCTGAGAAGCCCGCTGATCGCATCCGCCGCGAACTCCGCTGATTGCTCGACCGAGGCGCCGGGGATGCCGCGCCCGAGCAAATGCGCGATGCGCCCGAACTTATACGGATCGTGCTCCCAGTACAGTTCGGCCCACTTCGCCATCATCGTCGCAAGGCCCGCGCCGTGTGCGACCTCCGGATAGTGCGCGCTGATCGGGTGCTCGAGAGCGTGGATGACGCTCGCGCCACAGTTCGACAACACGTAGCCGGCGCAGAGGTTCGCGAAGGACATCTGCTCGCGCTCCTGCAGATCGCCGCAGGCCTCCACCGCGCGCGGCAGATGCCGGCCGACGAGGTAGATCGCGCGCTCGGCGAAGAGGTCCGTCAGCGGACTGGCGGCGGTGGAGAAATAGCCCTCCATCGCGTGCGCCAGCACGTCGGCGCCTGTGTTGGCGGTCACCGAAGCAGGACAGGTGATAGTCAGCTCAGGGTCAATGATCGCGACGCGCGGATAGATGAAGTCGTTCGCGATCGCGCTCTTCATCGTCTCGCTGACGGTGCTGATGACCGCGAAGGGAGTGACCTCCGACGCCGTGCCGGAGGTGGTGGTGGCGCAGATGATCGGCAGCGTCGCCTCGGTGGGCGTACGCTTATCCTGCACACGCAGGAACTCGCTGATCGGTGCCTCATGGGTGGCCGCGATGGCGATGCCCTTTGCGGCGTCCATCGAGGAGCCGCCACCGAGGGCGACGATCACGTCAACGCCCTCGCGACGGGCCATCTCCCCGCCCTCGTCAACGATCTCGTCGGTCGGGTTGGGCATGATCCGGTCGAAGACGGTGACATCCACGCCAGCGGCCTCAAGCAGCCCCGTGGCGCGATCGAGCAGGCCGGACTTGCGCGCGGCGGAGCGTCCGGTTACGAGCATCGCGTGCTTGCCGATCCCGGCGACGCGCTCGCCGATCTGATCGAAGCTACCCGAACCGAACAACACGCGCACCGGGTTGAAGAAGGTAAAGTCATTCATCGAATCACATCTCTCCCTGCGAGTTCTGGTCTCTGCGGTCCGGGCCGTTGTGGACCGGACCAAGAGCTGTAGCCGTTACTCCCCCCTCGTCCCGCCCCAGATCNNGCCGGGGGGGTGAGGCCCGCCGTTGCCGCCGTGGAGTCCTCCCCTACCCACTCTCCTCCCGCGTCAGCGGGATCTTGACGGTCATGACAGTCCCCTCGCCGATCTCGCTCTCTACGTCAATCATGCCGCCATGTGCACGAACCACGTTCCCGATGATCCGCGTGCCCAGCCCGGTCCCTCCGGGCTTGGTGCTGATGGCATCATCGGTGAACAGCTTCGCCCGCACATGGTCCGGAATGCCCGAGCCGGTATCCGCCACCGCCAGCCATGCGCACTCGCCCTCCGGCCACCGCTTGTCCACCCGCACTCCGCTGCTGATGGTCACGCAATCGCCCTCCTCGCAGGCCTGGATGGCATTGTTCACGAGATTGTAGATCGCGTTGTAAAGCTGCTTCTCATCAACCGTCACCGGTGGCAGGCCCTCCGCAAGCTCCTCGTCGAGCGTCACGCCGCTATCCTCAGCCACGAGGCTGAGCGGCTTGATCACACGCCTTATCAGCGCGTTGATGTCCACCGGCGCGAAGACCGGCTTGCTGATCATACCCTTGATGCAGTCGGAGATCTCCTTCGTCCGCTCCTGCACGTTCGTCGAGCCATCCACGATGATCGAGATCATCTCCGGGTAGAAGTCACGCACCTCGCAGGTGGCGCCCTGAAGCTGGTCGCGCCACTCGCTATCCCCGTTACCCGAGAGCGCGTCAAGCTGCAGGAACATGTCTTCGAGCATGAACTGCAGCGTCTCGGCACCGGTCTGCACCGGGGTGACCATGTTCTTGACATCATGGCTGATGTGCCCGATGAACTGAATCACCTCAGCGAGGCGTGCCTGCTCATGCAGGCGACTGGTCTCAACCGCCGAGGCGATCTGCGCGCCGAGGATCGAGAGGATGTTCACGTCCGACTCCTCAAAGATCCCGTCTGCCTTGTTGAGCACCTGCATCACGCCAATCGATTCGCCCTCCACGCTCTTGAGAGGGACCGTCACCATGTTCTTCGTCAGGTAGTGGACCTTCTCTCCCACCTGGGCGTCGTGATCCTTCTCCGTGCTCACATCCTCGCTAATGCGCAACTCACCCGAGCGGAAGACGGCGCCAGCGATGCCCTGGTCAGGGTCAAGCTCCATCCCCACCAGTTGGTCGGCCCTGGGCCCGACCACGTGCGTGAAGACGAGTTTGCCGGTATCTTCGTCGAAGAGGATGATCGAGCCCGCGCCCGCGTCCACCAGTTCCATCGAAACCTCCAGCGCCTCGCGGATCAGGTCCTGCTGTTTCACGATGCTGCCGAGGGCGCCGGTGATCCGCTGGATCGCCCGGATCTGATCGTCACGCTCCCTGACGAGCCGCTGCAGATCCTCAAGCTGTGTTGCCTGCGTGCGGGACATCGTATTACCTCCAGGCTCGATGAATGGCCGTATCTTTCAGGGGCAGGGCGCGCTGCGCCGCCGCCACTACTGCGGCACCGACGCCTCGTCCTCCCAGTCAATCCCGAGCGGTCCGGGATCTTCCCGGTCACGGACTGCCCGCCGGGGAGCGAATCTGTAGGCCATGGTGGCGGCCTGTGCCGCTGCCTCCTCATCGCCAAGGTCGCCATACGCCGACGAGAGCATCAGCCACAGGCGGATGTTGCGCGGATACGCCGTCGCGGCGGTATGCAACCGGCGTACGGCCTCCTCGTTGCGATCGAGCCTGCGCAGCGCAATCGCCGCCAGCACCTCCGGGTTCCCGTCGCCGGGGTCAAGCTGCGACGACTTGTCCGCGAGTTCCACCGCCTCTTCGAGCTTGCGGCCATCGCGCACAAAAAGCTCAGCGAGCCGCAGCGGCGCCTCGGCGTTGCTCGGCTCAAGCTCCATCGCCTTGCGCAACAGCCGCTCCGCCTCCGCGGACTGGTTCTGCGCCACCTTCACCAGCGCGAGGTTCATCTGCGCTTCGGCGGACTGGGGCAGCGACTCGGCCGCCCGCTTCGCCGCGGCGTTCGCGGCCTCGATGCGCTCATCCCGCAGATAGGCGATGCTAAGCTGCTTGAGCGCCTCTTCATTGGTCGGCTCGAACTTGAGCGCCCGCTCGAGGATCGCCGCCGCGCGCCCCGGCTCATCCGCCAGCAGCAGCCTCGCCTGCAGGTTCAGCGCCTCCACGCCCTCGGGGTTGAGCTCAACCGCCTCAGTCGCGCGCTCCAGCGCGGCGTCGCTATCCCCCAGCGCCTCCTGGGCCCGCGCGAGGCCGTACAGCACCGGGTAGGAATCCGGGGCGATCGAATGAGCGGTTGAGAACTGGATGAACGAGTCGTGGAGGTCACCGGCCTCGTAGTAGGCATCCCCCAGCGCCACTCGCGCCTCCACCGAGCCGGGATCGCTGCGTACCGCTGACTGCAGTTGCCGCAGCGATGACGCGTCATTGCGGCAGCCGAAGAGACCGGCGGTGAATAGTGCTGCCAGCAGAGCGATATGCCAGCGCATCGGGCACCTCTCGATTGCGGTCATGCAGGCGTACTGTCGCCCCGCGGACGCAGTGGTCCGCCGGGGTATCTGCAACATGGTTAGCATTCTACCTTCAGCGGCAGGCATAGGCAAGGGGGCAATGCTGCACATCACAGCCATCCCGCGGCTCGAACTCCCCGGCCTGCAACCCCGCCACGGTCTCCTCCAGCACCCTCAGCGCCTCGCCCGCCGCCTCGATGGGCGAGACCCGGCACAGCCGCCGATCATCCAGCAGCACCAGCGCCGCGTCTGCCGGAAGCGCACCCGTCCGACCCTCCACCGCCGCGCAGTACAGCCCGACCTGCCCGCGGTAGCCCGCGATCTGTTCCTCGGACGTCGCACGTGCACTCGTCTTGTAGTCGAGGATGCGCCACGCGCCGTCGTGGTCCTCCGCGAGCGCGTCAATGGTCCCCTCGACCGTGATCCCCGCCAGCGGCACCGCGAAACGCACCTCGGCGCGCAGACGTCCCGCGCCCGCGATCCACTGCTCGTACAGCCCCTCCTCAGTCAGGAACCACTCGATGGCCTCAAAGAGCCCCTTCCGGTGCTGCGGCGGGAGGAGAGCGAGACCGCTTTCACGCGCTGCGATCTCCAGCGTCTGCAGGATGCTGTCGCGGTCGGCGATCATTCCCTCGCGGCCGATCATCTCCAGCGCACGGTGGGCGATGTTGCCCCGCTGGCTCGCCTCAACTCCCTGCAGCCAATCGCCTCCACCGGGCGCCTCAGCGAGCCCGAGCATGTGCCGCAGGTAGAACAGCCGCGGGCATTTGCGGTAGTCCTGCAGCGCCGTCACCGACAGGCTGCGCGCCGGCAGATCCGCCGGGCTGATCTCGCGCACCCGCCTCGGCAGCGGCTCAACATCGCCCGCCTCCGCGGCATCGAGCGCATCATCTATCAGCGACAGCGGCGCGCGCGGCAATCGCTCGCTGCCGCCGAGCGCCGGCCCCTCCACCAGTCGGCGGACCTTCAGCCGCCACCGCTCGCTGCCCAGCACGCTGCCGTCCTCCACCTCGGCACAGTCAATCCCCAGCCCCTCCGTCACCCACTGCAGCCACAGGCCGCCTCTCTTCAGCCCTCCGTCCTTGTTGAGCGACACGCCGCTGGACATGATCAGCATGTCCCGCGCCCGTGTCGCGGCTACGTAGAGCAGCCGCCGGCGCTCAGCCTCCTCCCTCTCGCCGCTGCGGGCCCGGATGATCTCGCCGATTGCGCCCCGGCTCTGATTCCCCTCGCGGTCCTCCATCTTCGGCACTACCCCCAGCCGCGCATCCACCAGCACCGACTCGCCTCCGCCCCTCGGCGTCCTCCCGAGGTCCGGCACTATCACGATCGGCCACTCCAGCCCCTTCGCCTTATGCACCGTCATTAGCTTGACGACGTTCGCGGCCTCCTCGAAGACGTCCGCCAGCCCCTCGCGATGCTCCTGCAGCACAAGGTCCGACAGATAAGTGATGAACTCCCGCAGGCTGAAGGCCCCGCCCTCCTCGAAGGACCGCGCAAGCTCCACCAGCTTGCCAAGGTTCGCAGCCGCCTGCCGCCCGGCGAACTGCGTGAGGTGCAGCGCCGCCAGTCCGGTCTCCGCGAGCATCCGCTCAACCAGCTCCGACAGCCCCAGGTGATGCCGCACCGCCCGCAGGCGCTCGATCACCTCGCGCGCGCGCCTGATGCGGGCAGGCTGCTCCCCGCGCAGGTGCTCCTGCCACGAGTGCTGGCCATCCGCCGCGAGCCGCAGCGCGTCTACGAGCGGGCCCATCTCGCGCGTGAGGAAGAAGATCGTGTCATCCGACAGCCCGAACAGCGGCGAGCGCAGCGCACCCACCAGCGCCACCTCATCGGCCGTGCTCTCCAGCACGCGCAGCAGGCTCAGGCAATCGCGCACCTCCTGCCGGTTAAAGAACCCGCGACCCGCCACCGTGTAGAACGGCACCCCCGCCCGCCGCAGCGCATACTCGTAGATCCCCACGTCCGACATCGCCTGGAAGAGCATGCCGAAGTCGCGGTATTCCGCCCGCCGGCATTCGCCGCTGTCGCGATCGAGCACCCGCACCGACGGGTCATCAACAAGCTCCCGGATGCGCGCGGCCAGCACCTCCGCCTCGCGTATCCGCATATCACGCGTGTTGGCGCCGTCCTCCTCGTCACCACCGCCAAGTTCATCCTGCGGGATGAGGATCAGCTCCGCATCCGCGGGCATCGCGTGCTGCGCCCGGTGCGCCCTCACCGCTTCGTAATGCGCCTCGAACAGCTCCTTGCGCTCGCAGCCCATCACCTCCGGGCGCGCGAAGAGATCGTTGAAGAACCCGACCAGCCCCGGATGGCTGCGCCGCGTCACCTCCAGTGGGATCGAACCCGCCACGGCGTAGCCCTCGAAGCCATCAATCGTCTCGTTGAACACCGTCACATCCGCGTTGCGAAAGCCGTAGATGGACTGCTTGGCATCGCCCACCACGAACAGCCCGCCGCGAGCCGGAGGCGCGCCCGTCACCGGATCGCCTCCGGCGATCAGCCACACGATCTCCCGCTGCAGGCGGTTCGTGTCCTGAAATTCGTCCACCAGCACATGCTCGTAACGCCGACGGACCCGTGCCAGCACCTCCGGCTGCCTGAGCAGCAGGTCCCGCGCCTTGATCTGCAGGTCCGCAAAGTCCAGCGCCGATGCCTCGCGCGCCGCCGCCTCGTACGCCCGCAGCGCCGCCCGTGCCTCCACCAGCACCGCCGAAGCAAGTTCCGCCGTCTCCTCATCCTCAAGCGCGGGGAAGACGATCTTCGCCTCTTTGCAGGCATCCTTCAGCTCGCTCAGCGCCAGCAATCCGCTCTTGATCGTCTCGTGATCCTCCAGCCGGCCCGCCCAGTTGTCCTTGCGCCCCACGTTCCCCTTGCGCGCCGCCGCCAGGCACTCGCCGAAGGCGCTCACTCTCTCCCCCACCGGCCGCGCCTCGTCCGTCACGATCTCCAGCGCCGTCACCGCCCGGCAGTGCCGCTTCGCCGCGTCATCCTCCATCTCACACGTCTCCACCGACAGCAGGCACGCTGCCGCCTCCGCCCACTGTTCGGTGGACATCAGCCGATCCAGCACTTCGGCGTACACCCGCTCGCACTCCGCCTCCCAGCGCTCCAGCAGTTCCTGCGCTGAAGGCGGCTCGGCCAGCAGCCGCCCGATCTCCTCGCGATCGTTCACCAGCCCCGCCAGCAGCGTCTGCGCGCCCGCAAGACCCCATCGCGCCACCACCGCCTGCGCGGTCTTCTCCCCCGCATGCAGCCGCTCAAGCAGCATCTCCCGCACCGTTTCGTCGAGCAGCATCTGCTGCGCCGTCTCATCCAGCGGAGTGAAGCGCGGATCGAGCCCCGCCGCGACCGCGTTCTCCCGCAGCAGCCGCGCGCAGAGACCGTGGATCGTCGTCACCGGCGCAAGCGAAAGCTGCCGGGCCGCCTTCGTCCAGCGCTCGCGCTCCTCCTCCGGCAGACCCCGATCGCCCGCCATCTCCCGGCACTTGCCCCGCACCCGCGCCTTCAGTTCCGCGGCGGCCTTCTCCGTGAAGGTCACTGCGATGATCCGCGTGACATCCACCCCGGCCTCGATGATCGCCACGTAGCGCTGCACCATCTGATAGGTCTTCCCGCAGCCCGCGCCGGAGGTCATCACCCAGCTTCGGCTCAGGTCCCGCACCCGCTCGGCCACCTGCTCGTCTGTCAGCGGAACGCGCTCTTCACTCATGCTCTTCGCCCCCCTCCTTGCGCGCGAAACGGTAGTCGTCCCAGCGACAGATGCACGCGAAGTCGCAACTGCCCGTGCAGCGCCCCGGCGACTGCGGCGTGAAGCATCCGGCGCGGATCGCCGCCGCATACGCCTTCACGAACTCGCTCGCGCTGGCGATGTACCCCTCGATCTCCTCGACCGGCGTCTTCTTCCCCGGCCGGTTCTTCAGCGCGATCGGACGCTTCGCGCCGTAGTAGCCCCAGTCGGCGCAGACTGCGTTCGGCTGATCCACGATCTGCCTGGCCGCCAGCGCGTAGACCGGTAACTGCAGATCGCCTCCATCGCCCATCCGCGCCTTCGCCGGGATCGAGCCCGTCTTGTAGTCGTAGACCGCAAACGCCGGCGCACCGCCCACCGGCTCCAGCAGGTCAATCCTGTCCACCCGACCCCTCAGCAGCACCTGCCCCTCCCCCTCGCCGATCACCACCGGCGCCAGCCGCCCGAAGCCGAAGGACTGCTCCCAGCGCCACGCAGTATGCCCCTCAGACTGCACGCTCCCCACCTCGTGCTCCAGCCACAGCGCGAGATCGCGGCGCACGTTCTCCCGCGCGACCGCGAAGACCGCCTCGTCCCCCACCGTCCCCGCGCGCACCTCGTCCTCGAAGGCCCACGTCACCATCTCATCCATCAGCGCCCGCGCGCGCTTGAGATCGCCCTCCGCCAGCCGGCAGTCCTCGCGCTCGGCCTTCCAGCCGTCAAAGAACGCGCTGAGGCAGCGATGCACGATGCTGCCAAGCTGCATCGCCTCCACGTCCTCCGTCGGCTCCTCCAGCACGTTCAGCCCCAGCACCCGCTCCGCGAAGAACGCGAACGGGCAGCGCGCGTAGTTGCTCAGCGCGCTCGGGCTCAAATAACGCCCCGGCCCGAACAGCCGCGCCACCTCCGCCACCGCCGCCCTGTCCGTCAGCCGCGCGTCATACTCATCCGGCGCATCGAAGCCCGAGCGTCTGTCCTCCACCTCGATCATCCCGCGCAGCGCATCCAGCAGCGCCCCATCCGCCGCCGCTGCGATCGTCAGCGCCCTCTGAGCCCCATCCACGTCGCGTGCATCCAGCAGAGGGTCGGCGCCGTACGCTTCAAAGAGCGCGCGCTCGAGCATCTCCCGCCCACCCGCGACCTGCGCAAAGCCCGGGATCGTCTCCGCCAGCCCGAAACGCTCCGGCTCCGGCGCGCCTCCGAAGCACCGCCGCACCTCGTCCACGTACCACGAGTGCAGCACTTCCTGCCCCTCCGCGTTCGTGCGCGGATAGCTCAGCGTGAGACTCTCCTGCGCCACGGCGGCGATGCGGTAGAACAATAGCTGATCGTCGTAGACGCTATCACCGCGCGGGTCCAGCGCGATCCCCGCGGCCGCAAGCTCCCGCCTGCGGTCATCCCCCAGCAGCGCATCCTCCTGCGCCGCCCGCGGGAACTCCCGCTCCGCCATCCCCAGCACAAAGACATGATCGAACTGAAGCTGCCGCGCCTGGTCCACCCCCAGCGCAGTCACGCCCCCGGCTGCGCCCGCAGGTGCAAAGCTGGTCGTCCGCGCCAGCCGCACCAACTCATCGCGGAACTCCTGCAGGCTGAGCCTCGGCGCAGTCCCAAGCTGCTCCGGCATCGCATGAAGCTCCCGCAGCGCCTCCAGCAGCTTCCCGGCCGCAGCGATGTTCGCCGAGCCCGCCGCGGGGTCATCTCCACCTGCCACCGCCGCCGAGGTGCCGAGCCGCTTCATCACCCCCGCCAGCGCCTCCACCAGCGCGGGCAGATCGTCGGCCGCGTAGAGCGGTGCGAATGCCCCGAACAGCCGCGTCAGCGCCTCCTCGACGCGCTCCACCAGCTCAAGCTCCGCCGCAAGCTCTTCGTCGCTGCCGTGGAACCACTGCCGCTCGTCGTCAGGGCCGCCATCGCGCCGCGCGCGCTCTTCCCGCTGCAGGCGCGCCCTACAGGTCTGCAGGCGCTCTCGCCAGTGCCGCACCGGGTCCTCAGCATCGCGCCCGCCGATGATCTTCGCAGCCGCGCAGACGCGCTCGATCTCATCCGGCTCAAGCTCCTCGTCGCCGAGGATGGCGCGGTCGAAGTGACTTGACTTGAGCAGCCGCATCACTTCGTCGGCCCTCAGCAGCCCCGCCGGCACGCGCACCACGTCGAGGATCGCCTGCACCGATGGCCGCGCCCCCACCGGCACTTCGCCCCGCAGCCGCAGCGGCACCCCAAGCTCCCGCGCCACCTCCAGCAGCGGCCGGCAGTAGCCGCCGAGGTCCCGCGCCATCAGCGTCATCCGCTCCGGCGCCACGCCCTCAAGCAGCAGGTCCTTCACCCGCCCGAGCACCTGCCGGACCTCCATCCGTCGCCCCGTCGCCTCGATGAGCCGCACGCGCTCGACGCCCGGCGCCACCTCATCGCTCTCCCCCTCCGCGAAGAGCCGCTCGCCCATCGCCGCCAGCGGCCCCGCCGCCTTGCCTGAGTGCCACCTGACTTCCGCCGCGCCAAGCTCCTCCTCCAGCCGCTTCATCGTTCGCCTGGTGCGCGTGAAAAGCTCCGGCCGCCGCGCATCGTTCGCTTCGAGGCACAGCGTGATGACCAGCCTGCAGTCGCCGCCGGAGATCAGCTCGCGGAGCACCTGAAGCTGCGTGGTGGTGAAGTCGTCGAAGCCGTCCACGAGGATGAGGCGCAGCGCCTCGAAGGGTCGCCGGTGGCCCGCCTTCAGTTCGTCGCGCGCCTGCCAGAATCGCCCGGCGTCATCATACAGATCGCGCTCCACCAGCCGCTGCTGGTAGCGCGCGTAGACGCGGGCAAGCTCAGCGCCTCGTCCATCATCCGAGCCACTTCGGCGCAGGCGCTCCGCGAACTGCTCCGGGCGCAGCGCGGTGCGCTTGATCTCCTCCACCAGCTCGCACAGGCTGTCCACCAGCCCCGGCAGATCGCTCACCGGCGCCAGCGAGGGCAGCCTCCCCTCGGCCCGCACTTCGTCAATCACCGCCCGCATCAGCATCCGCCGCTGCAGACCGCTGATGGCGGCAGCCTGTGCCCGGTTGGCGTGGAGGATCAGGTCCGCAAGATCGGGGAAGGTCAGTATGCGCTGGTCGAGCAGTCCCGGTAGTCGCCGGTCGGTCACAAGCTTCTCTCGCGCATGTGCGCAGGCAAGGCGGGTCGGCAGCAGCAGCAGCGCCGCATCCTCGCCGCCCTCGGCGATCGCGCGCACATACTGCTCCAGCACCGCCTCGGACTTGCCTGAGCCGGCAGCTCCGCAGATGATCTCACATGTCACTTGCTCATCCCCCCTCAATCCCGGCAGCCTCAGTTCGACCTCAGGCCACCTCCGTGCGCGTCACTCTAAGCTCGTGCGAGCCATCCTCGCGCGTCCACTCGTAGTAGTAGTAGATCGCCTCACCCACCGGGACCGCCTCGATGTAGCGGATGCAGCCGTGCGGGGATTGCACCCACGGCATCTTCCGCGTCACGCGCTCCCAGTTGCGCAGGTCGTAGGAGACGCACAGCCCCGCCCGCTCCTCATAGTTCTCCTCCACCGACGCCGAGCCATCGTAGAAGCCCACGAAGCCCGCCTCGGTGCGCAGGATCGCGCCGATGCGCGTGCAGTAGCTGTCCCAACCCGCATCCGGCGGCGAGAGGATGTCGCCCTGCCAGTGCCAGTTCAGCCCGCAGCCGCTGGTAGCGAGGCCGGTGTGCGACTTCACGATCCCGGTGTTGTACACGTCCGCCGTCCCGTGCTTATCCGCGTCGGAGGTCTCCGGTGCAGTGCCGGGCGCGTAGGAGACGATCATGTAGTACATCGGGCCGATGCGGTAGACTGCCGGGTCCTTGATGCCCTCCAGCCCAAGCTCCTCGGGCACGAACATCTTCTGCCGATTGGCCGGGTCGAAGGCATCCGGGGCGTCGGCTTCGATGCAGTCTATCCGCCACATGTTCGTTGCGGGGTCAACGTAGCTGATGTACAGCCGCCACGAGCCGTCGGGGGCTTTGAAGATGCAGGACTTCTCCACCGACGGGCTGTCTAGGTCCTCCTTGCCGATCGACCAGATGTCCTCGAAGGCGATGCCGTCCTCGCTGCTGGCGATGCGGCAGCCGACGCCGCGCCCGAGTTCGCGCGGCTTGCGTACGCGGTAGTAGAGGTAGGAGCGGCCGCTCTCCTCGTCGAAGATGCAGCTGGGCGCGCCTGCCCACCAGCCCTTGCCCTCCCCCAGCGGCTCGCGAACGGTCACGCCGTCCTCTGCGTCAAAGAGGGGCACCTGCCCGTAGTATTTCGCGCCTGCGGACTGCCACCGCGGGATCGTCATCATTGCTGCCTCCTGCTGGTCATCGCGCCGAGTCGGACGCGGAGATGTCGGAAGCTCTGCCCCAACGTTTTCCACGCGTCGCGCGTCGGGACCTTCCGCCATTGGCGTAGTCATCCGCCGTTCCCCTCTCCCGCCCCACTTCGCGCAGCGAGGTGCAGGGGGAGAGGTCGGGGAGGGGCAGCCGTCCGAACGACAGCGGCGCTTCGCGCCGCCCCCTGTGAGGGCGCAGGGGCCACAATCCATGCCCTCCGGGCGGGAAAGCCGGCATCGGCATACAGCAGCATTACTTTTGTCATGTGCCACGGGCACCCCCGCCCGTGAGCCGTCCCAGTCCGGGCGCCCTCGACGCTGCTGTTTTGACGGCCTCGGGCGGTGGCTCAGGTGACGCTGAGAGCGTCTGCGATCAGGTGACGCA
>LSQX01035639.1_pt1 | contig 34196 bp, 5 predicted proteins | sample 654561 | NCBI WGS metagenome assembly LSQX01 (sample SAMN04489861, study PRJNA283612) | anaerobic digester metagenome | isolation source: 4 biogas reactors fed with cattle manure at either 37C or 55C with and... | place: Denmark: Kongens Lyngby | collected 2014 | reverse complement strand
AGGGACTGCATTTTTTTACAGCCCCATTTTGTGGTTACTGATTTAAATATTATTGTTTAGCCTATATCTGTTATATCTAGCGCTACAGCGTAACGGACTACTATAGTTCCAAAGCCTAAGTTACTGGCATACGGAACATCCACTACTAGTGTATAACGGCCACCTGCACGCGATGCACCAGCAGCAGTAGCACCAGTATTAATTGCCGCAAACCCGCCTGTGATCTTTTGTCCGTAGTATCCAGTTGTATGGTTCCATTGTGATGGATCGTTACGGTTGGCCGCCCAGTAAACTTCTGCATCTTGCCATGGAATTGGATAGATGTAGTCCCACTCATACCCCGGATGTACAGTTGTCTTCCATAATCCATCCAATAGTGAGAATCCACTTTCTGTATGGTTCGGAACGAACGTTCTAAGGCTCATCGTAGGTAGGTAACGTAGGTCAAACATTGCGTTTGTTCCAACCACTATTCTAGGCACGTTATTTAACTTATGCTTACTGATAGAGGTGTTATATTTGCTATAGAAGTTGGTAGAAGGTGCAATGTTAGTAGCAGTATCATAGTTTTCTTCAAAACCATCTGTAGGTAAGGTTGATGGGTAAATCCAGGTTGGAGGTATTGGCTCTTTGATTATGTTATATCCGTACATCGCATCAGGATTGTGCATGTAGCTTGGATATTTAACTAGATTGTTTTGCGCTCCCGCATACTCGGTAGTTGCTTCTGGTGACGCAAATACTGTAATTACAGTTCTTCCACCAACTTGCTCTGCCGGCGATGGATATGCCCTTACACTAGTTGCATTCCACTCCACATATCCTGCATACCCATAATTTTGTGCTGGGATAAGCGCATCATCTGCTCTTGCTGGCATTCCCTTATGAGGAGTAATCACTCCACCCGTTATAGTTCTGCCCGTACCGTCTCTTATAAAGCCTACCTCTCTATTCGGATCGTCAAAGTATTTAACTGTACTACTATATTCGACAGGAATCTTCTTATTATTATTTAGGTTAGTACCTGCAAATAACTGTCTATACCAAGCTGGCAATGTTCTTGCTTGTCCTACTTGTACAGCGACAAGGTTCGGTACCGAGTTGTTAACAAGTTTCTTATTGCCGTCAACGAAGAATCCCCATTTAACAATCTGCCCGCCTCTTCCACCTAGTGTCATTGTGGCATATTGCCTTGAGTTAATAGGAGCGTTCCAGTTAACATCGTCAAAGGACCATTTATTATAGTTATTACTGTATGTACCGCCACCTGCGATGCCACCAAAGACATACTGCTTATGGTTATCAAAGATTACTCTATATTCGTTATTACTATATACACCACTGGTTTCTTCTACTAGCGGACCTGGATTGATTATGATTGAATATACAGGCGAGCCTTCTACATACTTAAACGCGCGTTGTAAATTGTCTGGCATCAAGATAACTTCTTCCCTTCCGTATCTGGTGTTTTCAAGTAAGATTACATCATCTTCTAACACCCAAGATGTATCAATGTTGTAATAAACAGTGTATGGCTGGTTGTCTAAATCCATTTGGAATGTGCTTGTTACAACTTCTCTATTGTATGCGATTCTTGCTCTATTTGCCTTCATGTTAGTCCATGATGTCTCTATATCTACATGATATGTGCCTTCGTCGCCGATATGACTGCCTTGTGGTCCAACATATACTCTCATTCTTTCTGGAATTGGTACGCCACCGTTTGAGATGAAGTAGTATGGATTAGATATGTAGAATGTATCTCTATGAGGAACTGAGGTAACTCTAGCAAAACCACCTGTAGATATTCCAAGCAGATCAACTTCTCTCAGCCAATTGTAATAATCTAATGTAGCATTATCGTAATATACTTCTGGATCTGCTAGGAATGATTCAATACCTTCTTTATTCATCCTTATATCAAATATGTATGATTCTTGACATGGTACATCAAACGGTGCAATTTGCTGTCCTTTCTTGGCAAGTCCAAATCCAGGAACTTGGATATAGAATCTAGCATCTCTTCCCTTGTATGATATTCCTCGACCGCTATCTAGTATAAATCTAATTGGCAGGCTTTCTTCAACTTCACTTATTACTAGTTGTGCAGGCGCATTTGCAGGCTGAGTGAAGTACTGTGCCGTACCGCCTAAGGTGAAGGTAATGTCATACTTACTTGCATCTCCTGCTACCATATTATCAAATTGTAATGTAAACTCTGCATTGGTTATGAATACATCATTAACGATAGCCGCTGAAACATCTTCAGTCTTGTTATAGTCATATGGCCTAATCTTCGGTCTTACTGGGATTTGATCACCTCTATTATCAAATAATGGGTTGCCAAACTCATCGACTTCATACATGCGATTTCCAAATTCGTCTAGAACTGGCTTGAATAGGTTTGTAAAGCCCGTTATAGTTCTATCCATTATCCTTACTAGATAAGGCTTCTTCTGAGCAAACAAAGCGTCATATGCATCTTTATCTGCAGAGACTTCACTAGCTGGTCTATTGTATGCAATATTTGCGTATACAAAGTTATTTCTGTCTATGCCCTTATAGTTAAAGCGTACTTTCGCATCATCCCAGCTGACTTTAATCTTTCTATCAGGTTCTGAAATGCCATCGGTATAACTACCTCCAAGTGGCAGTCCTCCTACTATCTGGTTAAATACAATGTTCGATCCGGTTTTGGGATATACGCTGGTTGGTACATATGTTTCAAATGGGTCAAACACAAAGTGTAGAGGTGCATCCTTACCTTCTTTGTCTTTTACAGATGCGTATGTTGATTCGCTTGTATTGAATAGTGTATTAATACTTCTATCTTCAAACCTTACATCAATAATCTTTGTTTGGAACCCACCATATTCGTTACCGATTGTTGCGTATAACTTGGTAGTACCGCCTCTTGCATCTATCTTTCTTGCATATCTTCCATTTTCGTATATGTCATACAATTCTTTTCTATCGTATGTAACGGTGGTGTTAAATGTTGCTCCAGACGTAGTGTTGATCGTTACATTGTCAACATTTACCGTAGATACACTTGATTCAGTAACATTCTTGAATATATCAATGTCCACTGTATATGTAAGTCCAAGTCCAGTATATCCAGCAACATCTACACTTTCACCTGCTCTTATTCCATATGGGTCTATGAAGTATGCAAGTGGAAGTCCGCTTTCATATGTCATATCTTGAATTGTTGTTAACATACTTCTTACATATTTTGCATCTTTAGCAGCTGTTTCTGATGTTGCTCCGAAGGTAATGGAAGCATCTATTAACCTTCCTGTGTAAAGGTCGTTTGTATTGGTTGGGAGCCCAGTCTTAGTATCTCTGATCCTGTAGCTTTCTTGACTTAATGTAAAGAGTATTTCTTTATATGCTGGATTAATAATGTTTCCAGTGAGATCTTCAGCATCTGTCTTTTGGACTAGTATTATTATCCTTCTATAGTATGCAAAATGTTCGCTTGCAAAATCTTCACTGTATCCTCTTTCGTATGGGTTGATAGTAACAGCCGGCGTGTATGGATAGAAGTTTGGACCGTCTGCCTCTTCTGACACATAGATACCATGTAGTGTTCTGTCTATTACTGTTACAGGAATTTCTACGGACTGGATAGCAAGCATCTTATCATCCGCACCTAATTTATAGATGGAAGCTAGCGCTGCCATATTATTGTCTCTATTAAACTCACCACCAGCAGTAGTCATAGCATTTAAAATCTTAGTGATGTTCCAATCAATGTCTATTTCTAGTTTATGCTCTCCACCTTCAAATATGGCTATCGCTCTATGTGGTAATGACTTAAAGCCTTCGTATGGATCAACTAAAATTGATACAATCTTGCCATCTTCTACAACGACTGAACTATCGGAAGCTAAAGGACTTGCTATTTCCAAACTTTCTAGTTTAGACGGAGCAACATTAACTGGTACATCAAATATTTGTTGTAGTGTTGGATGCCCTTTGTACAACTCTGCCTGGACATAGTACTTACCACCTAAGAATGTATATCTGATATCTGTGCCACCCCAAGTTATGTTATATTTCTCTTCAGCACCGCTTTCAAATGTTACTGTTATTCCTTCTTCAAACTGCGCTACATCAACTATCAGCACTTCGCCACCATCTAAATCTTTGTATGCATGTTTTCTAGTTATTCCATCTGTGGATACTACATCTTGGAAGGTATATCCAGCATCGAGAGCACCGTTTAGGTAGTTAGTATCTTCTAGGTCTATAGCACCTCTATAGAACACATAGTAAGTAGTAGTTGTTTCGTTGTAATATACTGCCACAATACTGCCTTGTAGCCTTGTTGCAGATACTAGTGCATCCCACTCTACTGTCTCTGCTGGCCACAGCGTAGAATCTAATGCTCTAGCTCCTGATACCGCATCATTAAATCCAGCAATATCTGTAGTAAGGATACCACTATTTATACCACGCTTAGAAAGGGCTACTACTGAACATGTTCCGATGCTTGCAAAGTCTATTGGCTCATATATGCTTCCCGTGAAGTCCGAGCTTCCATACCAGGTCTTGATACCTGCAGCTATCCTTTCTTTAATATCTAATAGCTGTGGCAACTCTTGCCTTACTTCTATTACCTTTCTACCACCAACGATACTGTGTACTGGGAGACCATTTGCATCAATGATGCTTTCAACGCCACCAAAGTCAACAGTTATTCCAACATGTAATGGGAATGATACATCGGTTGCTCCTCTATAATCAAAGTTGACCTCATCAAATTTAACTTCGAGTGCAAGTGTTCTTCCAAGGTTCGTTTCAACTATTAACTTACCATCTGTAAGGCCCAGTTCTTCGTTTAGTTGAGTCATTGTGTCTAAGTATGGGTTGATACTGACCTTTGTAGGTTTAGTGTAGTTTACAATTCTTTCTTGTTCTAATGTGAATGTTGTCTCATGTGGTATGTATCCGTAGATTGGATCACCTATCCAAGCTAGTGCTTTAACCGTTGTATTTGCTCCTGCTTGTAGTTCGGTTGCGGTAGGCACGTGATACCTATCAACACTCTTCCAAATGACGTTATGCTGTTCCGTAACTGTATTTCCATCAATCAAGACAGTTATTTCAGCAAACTTAGGCAATGTAATTCCGTCAAATCCTTTGAAGGAGGTTTGTGTAAACTCCTCAGTGTACTCGCTGTCTAAGAAGTATTTAATTTCTTGTACATCTCTTGCCTTTTCGTTTATGAATCTCATATTGAAGATCTGGATGTTGTTTGATCTAGATCCTGTCTTTACAGTTCCAAGTATTCCAAGGGTTTTCTTATAGAAATCATGCTTTTCTGCACCTAAGTCAAACCTTACTGGCACAGTTTCAACGATACCGCCTACCGTAGTCACAGCTAAAGTCTTTGGCATTGTGAAGTTCATAGGATCGGCAATTCTCATTTCATAAACGCCATCAACACCCTTAGAAATCTTGTAATTAGATATGATTTCAACATCGTTTATGTCAATTACTCTTCTATCTCTTATGTACCCCTTAGCTTGCGTTAAGGTAAACGTAATTTCTTGGCTCCAAATGTTCGGATTAGGTCCAACTCCATCATAATTTGGATCAAATCCCTTATTCGCTACTGTAATGATTACCTTTATGTCACTACCAGTATTTACCATACCTGCTTGTGGATCTAGGAAACGCCAAGAAATAATATCAAATGCATCTCTTGTTATTATGGTGTTTTCTACTTTGTAGATTCTAGCACTTAATATTCTTCCAAGCTCTACATTATCTTCTTGTTGTAATAGTTTATCTATATCTCCAATTAATGCTGCATCGGGCGTATCTTTTAACCCTATTATGTAGTCAACGTCTCTGGTTTCTGCATAATATGGACTTACTTGCATAACTGGGATTTCCAGATTTTCAAGAGTGGATTTTCTCATTGTAACCCTGATGTTTCTAATTAGTACGGAGCCAAATATTGGATCTGTTACTAATACATCAATATAGTAGAACTTACCTTCGAAAGATGGAGACTTGAAGTTAATTTCTTTGTAGAACTTCCTGCCACCATATGTTAAAGCAGTTTCATCATCTACAGTGACAAAATCAAGCGATGTAGTCCCTGCGCCTTCAGCAAAGGTATTATTATTGAATCCAAAGTAAACCTTTGTAGGAGTTGGATCTAAGCTATTTATACCATCACTGAACACCACAAGTTGTTGTGAAGTTATCTTTGCACCATTGATGTCTAATAAGTCATTGCCAACCATATATGAACTATATGGGAAGACATTGATACTCTTCACGCTCTGTGGAATTCTCTGGTTAATAGTAAATGGCACTTCTATGTATTGCTCATAAGGCTCTTTGCCAACTTTTGCTTTTATTATGTACTCCCAAGATGTTGCTGTTGTTCCAGTATGGTTGTATTTTGCCAACTCTTTATCTGGATATACCCATTCAAAATCCACACCCTCTGTCAGAGTACCACTTAACACTATTTCTTCTGCGCTATAACCATACTCTACATCTATAGTGCTTGGCAGGTTAAATCCAGTGTTATTGAATGGATTAATTGTCCTTTCTGGGATTGTAATACCTAGGTTAGTGTTAATTATCGTTCTTGGTAATACCTTAATAGTAATCACTATAGACTGAATGTTGCCTCTAGCGTCTCTTAGTTTAACCACTATGTCATAATCATCATGTTTTACTATTTCTGGATCGTAACCATCAAGTGAACTTGAATCAATACTGTCTATTGCCCATCTATTGATGGTCTCAAACACGCCTTCTAATGGCAATCCATTTTCAAAGCTTTGAATTTGTAACTTGGTGCCCTTTAGCGCTCTTATAATAACTGGGATGTCTACCTCATCAAATGGATTGTATGTAATTGTGAAATCGTCAGCAACCACTATATCTGTGCCCTTATTAACTCCACTATATCTCGATTCAATTTGGTCATCACCAATCACGTTTTCGTTAAACACGTTCTCCATAGTGTAATCGTTTTGACCAATTCCTAATGCATATGCTTCATAATCAGCCTTCGCTACACCCGTATAAACTAAGTATGCAATACCCATTTCATGGTTGTAGTAAACCTTGCTTAACGTACCAGACGCTCCCTTATACTCTGGAATGTATCCAAAGCTATTGACAAGTGCTTTCGGATATTTTCCATCGTTGTTTATTTCTTTTCCGTATTCAAATCCACTCCTATCTAGTATGCCGTTAAAGTAATCAGTGTAACTATCGATAGATAGTGCTAGTGTCATATTCCCGCCCTTTTCAAACAGGAGGTTAGTGTACACTTTGGATGTTAACTTATCTATTCTAGCCGCAACTGCGTTTTTAACTCTTACTGGTACCTGGATAGTTATCTTTGGAGCTTTAGCGCCCTTTAGTAGTGTATTTTCGTTTAATGGACTTGCAGGAGTATTTGAGTATGTAAGGCTTACATATGCTATACCGCCTTCGTAACTTATATTAGTATTACTGAAATCCCAAGTTAAATCATCAAACACATAGCGCTTGTAGATAAAGTCACTAGAATTATTATTTGACGGATCGGTAAACGTTCTAGCTGTTCCTCCTTCACTATCTGCTATCTGTCTATATTTAACAGCATAATCAATCATAGTCGGTAATAGTTTTCTGTATTCTGCTTCATCAAATGTAAGCGGATCAATTTCAGGCAAATCAATTACCTTATCATTTCTAGTTTCATCTTGGATATAACCAAACATGGATTGTGGACCATTATCTTTCTTAATCCAAAGTGTGGAGTTAGGATCAAGTACCATACCTGGTTTAACTTCAGCTTCAATCTTGGTAACTTGTTTCAAAACGTCATTCCAGCCATATGCAAGGTTACCCATATATCCCTTAATAAATCCTGTTGAACCATCAACTTTCGTCATATCTAAAGAGGATAGATCCCAGAACATCATAATACCTGCGCTTTCGCTTGCATCGCCATCTACAAATGTACCCATATTTCTTTCAGGTAACACTTGGTCTAAAGATGTTACTGTATATGTACCATCTGCATTCAGATTGGATCTAATCCCGCCAAATCCTGCTGCTCCAGCCCAGGATCCATTAATGGCTGTAAAGTCTAAGATATTATATGGGTCGTGGAATATTAACTTGGTAGGAGGAGTTAGAGGTACTCTGGTCATAGAGTTTTGTCCCTCTGGCTGTGGCCTTAGTGGCGAGAAGTATTCACCGCCAAAGGAGTTAGCAGCTCTCATCTTAAGTCCAGTGTTATAAATATCAAGTTCTAAATATCTATCGTCTTTTGCACTAAATAGCCTTACTGCTGCTTGCTCGTCTGCAGTTCTATTTCTATACACATAATGCTTTGCTACATCTCCATCTTCAGGTACAAATATCCAGCCTTGTTCTAAACCATTCATGTAGTCTTCATCATCAAAGTGTCCGTATGTATCTCTTATGAAAGTAGTTCCTAGTTTACGTTTGGTTACCACTCCTCGGTCATCTTTTACATACTTGTAGTCATGCACTTGTACATATGAGTTAACTACGTTTTTAGATATCCATCTTTGAATCATATTGAAGGTTTCTTCGTCTTCTTCTACAATACTGCCATCCTCGTTATACATAACGGTGTCTGCCCTTAAGATAGTAGCTTTAGTAAAGAACTTATTTGTATCTGTTATCATACCGTAACCAAACGCAAGTTCCGGATTTTCATCCACCTTAGATAGATTCATAGCATGTCTTGCATGTAGATAACTTGCACCGTTAATGAATAGCATTATTCTCTCTAAGAGATTTCCAAAGTTATTATTTAAGAAAACCTTGGCATAAACTGATCTGTCGTTAAATTCATGCTCTCTATAGAAGCCTTGTAATAGTTCACCATCATCACCAACTTCAGGCTCTGTTGAACTCCTTTGTCCGCCCGGTATATCATCTGCTCTGTATTTTGGAGTAGGATTAAAGAACTCCGTATACTTCCCTACTAAATCTACGCCTGCATCTAGTATCCCTTGATGTGAAAGTAGTTCTTGTACGTTAGTTGATTTTTGTAGCCTGTCTGGATCGTCTTCAAAGTCAAGGTTAGCACCCTCTAGACATGCCTTAGTTGAGTATACGGCTGTACTTTGTAGCGGCGAGTTTTCTAAATCTTTTTCATCTATCATTGAATACGGCTCAGTTAACGGTAAGATGTGAGACACAAGTCTTGTCACCTGATCAAGCACGTTATCTATCATTTCAATACCAAACACAAAGTTAATGACGTCAGACATGAAGTCACTATTTAAGAAGTCCTGACCCGCTCCTGCTGCTATTACCTGGTTAAACACTAAGTCTAGTGCAAAGCTAACTGCACCACCTGCGTACCTTGGCGGCGCTTCGTATGCTGTCTCTACATATTCTTCAGGGGTTCCAAACACATAGTCATAAACTCTGTGGTCTGTGCTTTCATCAAATACGCCTTTGAAGTTTAATCTCTTAATCTTCTTTTCTTCAACACCTGATGGAATTGCAGCTAAATCTCTTGGTGCGTATCTAGTATCTGGTGAAATTGAACCGTACCCAATTAAACCATTCAGGATATTATTAACCATACCAAACAGGTTACTTAGAAGTGATGGACTTATCCATAGTTCTAGGTATGAAATAGCGTCGTTTGTATCATATGGACCTTTCTTGAAGCCTTGTATGTAGTTAGTCCATGGCATGAATATGGGCTTACCTTTTGCGTCTACGGTACCAGATGTAAAGTCTACGTCTGGAATAGCACCAACAGCCGCATTACCGCCAAGTTTTATAATGTTTTCAAGGATGGTTCCGCCAAAACCTCCAACTAAGTTTCCTATAGCAGAAGCAGCCGCAGAAACACCTTGTCCTGTTGCCCAGCCAATAGCTGAGTTGAGTACGTTCTCCCCAACTTTTGTGGACCATTGTGCATATGTTAGCGGAATTCCATCTTGAGTGTATCCTGGGTTAGTTACAGGTTGTGCTTCAGTGTTTACTCCTTCACTTGCAGCATCTAGTATGTCAGCACCAAGCCTAATTCTTAATCCTTGAATCATATTAGCAGTGATTGCAGGCTTGCTAGACCAGTGGGCATTTCTATTTGAAAGTGTTACAGTTACTGTTTCTTCTGGCGCTATTTGTGTCATTGTAACTGGCACATCATGGTCATGATACAAATACTTAGGTGAGCGGACTTTTACTGTATAGCCCACATTAAACGCTAAGTTGCTTATAGTTAACACACCATCTTTCATTAAATCTTCAGCTTCTTTATCAACCTTGTATATCTTGTCTTGTAATCCGCCTGCCATAGCTCTTGCAGTATAGTCTCTTGGAGTGTTGTTATAATAATGAGCAATTAGTGGCGCCCAGTATCCTTCATCACCTTCATTAATTACTTGACCTGCGCTATTTGCATCATTTACAAAATACTTAATTGTGTCTGTTACGCTACCATCGTAATAATCGCTTTCTCTTATGGTTCTACCGTTCCTCTCTAGCCAAATCTCCACATCGGTATCTTGTACTGGCTTGTTCTCGCCACGTTTAATTCCTATTAGAAGTTGCTTAGTGGAAGCAAATGTCTTAAACTCAAGGATTACTCTCCTTGTATAGCTTACTGCATGATAGTGGTTAAGCTGTTTTAGTTCTGTAATATCAAAGTCATTTACTCCACCGGCAGCATCAGGATCAAAGAAATTGACAAGTGCCCTGAATGCAGCATTCATGTTTATGTAATTAGCATACTCATAAGTTAATGCTGTTATTCCAAATACAGTCTTTGCTCCGACAAGGGTTCCCGTACCATTTCTAGCTATCATATCTAACTGATTATCGCCAACTCCTAGAACTGAATCTATGGCCGTTAGCTCAACCTCTGGATAAGGTTCGCCTTCGTTTGAGATGTATTTATCTTTAATCTCCGTAGCCGTTTCTTCGGTAAAGATTGGCTGGTCTTCCATGGCATCCAATGTAATCTTTATCGTACCTGTTGTTGGAGGAGTTATTGGTGGGAAATCGTGACTAAATGTATATGCTGTCTGACCTACATTTAAGCCAAGTACTGCATCATGTACCTTACCACCAGGTGTAACTACGCTAATGCTATGTGAAGCACCAGTAACATCTTGCTGCGCTACCCAAGTATATGTTCCATCTGCTAAAGTTGTGGCTATTACAACTTGTCCAGAGCTCGCAGACGGATATGCAAAGCGGATTGTTGCGCCTGCGACAGGTGCTCCTGCATCCCTTATAGAACCAGAAATAGTTATGATGCCGTAGTTATATTCACCATATGGAGATAATGTGAAGTTAGCTTCGGTAGCGGGATGATCCATAAACATTCCAACCGTTACAAACACGCGGTCTTCATGAGGTTGTGGGAAGCTATTGTATAGGTTTCCTGGAGGTGCTACCATTCTTACTTCATAGTTCCTTTCGGAATATTGCCCTTCGCCTGTTATATCGCCTGTTTGTACATTAATAAATGCGTATCTTCCATCTTTATCGGTCTTGGTTTCATAAATTAATGCGTTGTTAAGCCATAGTTGTACTGTTACACCTTCAATACCAATACTTTCTATATTTCCACTCTTTATTGTTCCATAGAGTGTGCCATACATATTGGGATTTAAATCTACAATACCTGTTGCATCTAGCATATCAGGTAAGTACAGGTAGGCCAGCGGAATTCCTCCTGCTCCCTTACCTACTAAATCATCAATAATTGCTCCAACCCTAAGTGGATTATCATAGCCAGTTGCATCTCCAATAACTCCAGCTAGCCAGTCAGCTATTAACGGTGTGATTATGGCATTTATAGCACTTCCGATTAAAGCGCCACCAATACCCGGTAGTATTGCATTCGTTAACGCACTTATTATCTGACCCATTATCCAGTTAATGGCGCCGGATATATCTAATACGAGTATGGAGCTTAGTGATAGATGTAAGGTATAGTCTCTCATAAACGCACGGATAGATTGTGGTACCCAGTCTGCTGGATCATCACTCTTATCGACGCCTGCTACCTGAGTTAATTGATCAATACCTACTTCTAGTAAGTTAGTAGAAGTCTTATTAAGTCTTAACTTAACCCTTCTAAACGCGTTGTCTAGGTAGACTGGCGTGTATGGTTTAATTACACCACTAAGTGCCTGACCTAAATCAAAGCCACCGATATATAGTGAAGCTAGTCCTCCAACTGATGCATAGCTCGTGTCATAGTATCTACTAAAGTCATGACCACCTGTTTCACCATAGTATGTAGGACCAGTACTATAATTGTTTGTCAGTTCAAATGGGCTCATGTTAATAATACCTGAACCACCAAAGGATAAGTCTCTTAAATAGAAGTAGTCATTTCTCTTATCTATGTAGATAGTTAAATCATCTAAGTCAATAGCGTCTACAACAGAACCTATTATAGCGCCAATATTTAAGTTAAAGTCGCCAAGTTCGCCCTCATCAGTAACGCCAAGACCTAGACCTACAATACCACCAAACTTATCTTTACCAGGCAGTCTGTTTAGTTTTAACTCTCTAGCTCTTGAACCTACAAACAACTTTAATCCACGCTCTGGTACTGCTATAGATACGGCATTGCCCTGCCTATCTAATTTGAGCATAAGTTCTAAATTATTAAGACCTTCTTTAATATTTATGCCCATTCTTATATCTGCAATTTTGGGTAATTCTGCATCAATTCCTGACCCTACTAAAGCAGTTAGTATTGCCATATTCGGATTTAGTATTATCTCTTCGTTTGTAAGCATAATACGGAATAGTGGTGCATCGGTTGAAATTACTAAATCTCCAGCACCAGCATTTCTTGGACCGCTAGTTAAAACTTGAGATCCATTTCCATCTAGTACTGCAGGAGCGTTGCTTGGACCAGCTGGAGCATTATTTGGTGGAGTTATTTCCTCATCTTCACCGTCCTCTCCGATAGATTCAAACAGCCCAGTTATCATAGTGCCTAGCTCTAAGCCTTGATCGCCTAAGAATTCGCCTAAGAAAGAATTAAGTATGCCTACTACATCGATACTTCTTATTGCAACCTGGAAAAATCCTAACCCTCTTAAGTCTGCGTATACAGAATTTTCTTCGCCTAGGAAGTAGACACCGATTAACACATCGTCGCCTAATGATATCTTAAGCGCTAATGTTGTTTGGCTAAAGTCCGCAAGATTTGCGTATACTGCTATGGAAATCGAGAATACCAAAATGGTATTTTGTGTATCAAATATCATAGCACCTGGAGACATACCTGCTAGGTTTTCTACCAGCCTTTCAAGTGCAAATATTTGTGGCGATTTTTGCTCGTTTGCACGGGTGCGGATTCTTGCTTCTATCTCTAAGCCTAATCCTACCTCATCTAAGATGCCTGCATCTTCATACTCTATCGGATTACCCGTCCCGTATTCGTATACATCAGGAGTAATTCTAGTCACATAATCCATCTCGCTTGTGAATATGGAATAACCTGGCCTAAAGTTCATCCCGATTCTCATAGCTTTTTCATATGGAGAATCATCTGTTAGCCTTAGGATAATACCGGCTTGATTATCATCTTTAGAATACCCAATACTTAAGTTCCTAAAGTTCGGTACAACAATAGTTGAATCGCCTAGTGTTTCCTCCATGCCCTCGAGGGTTCCAATGCCACCTAGTAAGGAAACAGCTAAAGCCCCTGTAATTGCAAGAGTAACCTCTTCAGAGCCAAATGTAGCAAGGAGAAGTCTTGCATCCCAACCGTACTCTAGCATACGAACTCTCTTCACTGCATCAGACATAATTGAAGAGATATCAGCATTCATTGGACCTTCAATGCCTGCATCTTCATCGAAGTACGGAGCATTGTTTGGATCTTCCGCTTCAGGCTCTTCGGGTGGATTTAGCAAGTCTCCAATCATTCCATTTAGTAAATTTAGTACCATTGAGCCTAAGTTTACATTTTCTAGTTTTAACGCTGGGAAACCAAGTCCACTTAAGTCCGCATATATCACACTGTTTTCAACTCTTTGGCCTTGATCATTAATTTCATAGCCGCCAAAATATGTGACTTTTAGCATGCTCTTGTCGTTATATGTAATTTCTAGTTGTAGTTTTAACGGCACTAAATCACTGAAGTCAATAAATACGCGTAAGTGTATACCCAACACAATATTTATTTCCTCATTCGGTTGTAGTGCAAAGTTTACTTGAGATAGTGTTGCTGCTATTCCTTGTGGATCTCCTTTCGTAGCTAAGTTGACTACCGTAGTTATGAGATCTGTGAAATTATAGAAGCCTATTACGTTATCATCTAAAGATATTTCAAGATTTACCTCAAACTCCCACTTGAAATCTGACAGCGGCTTGAACTTGTTTTGGAAGTAACTTTCATACTGTAGTTCATCAAAGCTTCCTACTGGGTATTCTGGTGGTAATACCTTAACAATTTCTCCATTTATTTCTTGCTCTATACCCTCTGACTCTAAGAATAAATCAACCAAGTATGCATTCATCTTTCCATAGTATGCAGACTCTCTTAGTAAGTTCTTTTCGCCTATTCCTATATCTAAGTTAGAGAGTTTTAAGAATAGATTGTACTTGCTCTTTGTGCTTGAAACAGCCATTATGACTTTGTATTCGCCATCTGTATTAGCAACAGCCCTGATTGTGAAGGTAAGACGAGTTTCTCTGTCTACTAGTTCATGTGCGCCTTGTGGTTCGCCAGGTAGAGGTTTTGTCATCCTCCATTCATATCCATTGTTTCTAAAGTAGTCGGAAAGCTGTTTAACTAAGTCGTTTGCAATTAGTTTTTGCTTGAGCAGTGATTCCGCATTGTATGGTTTTACACCAGGATTAAAGTCGTATGAATCTAATGGATCGTATACTAAGAAGAATACATTTGTATGCCCTGAATTTTCTCTTGCAAAGTCTTTAGTTGGGTCTTGTTCATCAAATCTTACAAATGATTCCTCAATGATAGGCTTTGTAACTCCTACTCTTGGAGCGACTCCCTCTACTGCTCTTAACTGTATGTTTGTTAAAAAGTCTTCTTCATATTTCGCAATTTCTTCTAACGCAGTATCAGGTGAAATTCTGTTCATACTGAAGTTTCCAAGTCTTTGTGGAGTTACAGCATTCATATTTATCTTGCCACCTAGAAGAGTAAAGGACATTGCCATTATAACTACATATGTATCTCCCTTTTGATACTTTTGGATGGCTACTCTTTCACCAAGAGCCGCAGATTGATAAGATATAAAATCATCTCCCAAAGTTACATCATCAAATAGCGTGGTAGATCCATTTACAACTCTGTCGCGTATATAGTATGAAACTTGAGTCTTTAGCGTGTCTGCTGCAAGTTCCTTATCAGCAGCACCCATACTTGCATAGGTTGTTGGGAAATGTTCTTCTAGGTTGAACTGTAGATAAAATACCTCTTCTAAAGATATCCCTTCAGCCATAGCAACCACTTTATCTGCATAATATCCAGCAGACGCTATTAATGGCCTGTATTCACCTTCTGTAAAGACTTGTGCGCCCTGCATCATAAGCGGACCAGTCAGTGCTCCAATAGCTCCAATTCCGCCTGATTGAACTTCTTTTGCCTGTACAGCTTCTTTAACAATGTTTTCATGTAAAGATTTCCCGACTGGTGATACCAAATCGCTAATTTCCATATTGGTCAAATCTACTGTTGGCTGATAATCAATACCAAATCTTAACCTTATAAAGTTCTTTGTAGTATCTAAATCGAGTGCAATTTCACCTAAACTTTCACTGAATGGGAAGTTTAGAACTTCATCTAATATCGTACCAAGAACAGTTCTTGCTATAACTATTGAGATAAAGCCCTTTCTTACTATCAAGCTTTCTACTATGCCTAGATACCAATTGCTTCCCTCAGCTTCAACAGGTGGTGAGTACGGATCATCATCTTCTGCGTTATTCGGGCTGGCTATTAAGTTACCATTTCTGTCAAAAGTTGAAACACCTTCTTCAGTAGTAACATTAATTTGTGAGAATGTTCTTCCTGCAAACAACACTGATTCTACACCTGCATTATTTGGATTTTCGGCTCCTTCCTCTTCCTCAACATAGTCAGGGAATACATCGGGGTGCCTTGCTTTGAGGTTTTCTGGAAGATCTATGCCAATAGCGGTAGCAGCTGAGATTATAATAGGATCTAAGGTATCACGCTGTAACCCTTCGCCCAATGCCTCTAAGACTTCCACTAAGTTAAATTGTAAGAATTTACTAAAGAATTCACTACTTAACACGAACCCGTTAATTCCTTCCTTTTCTAAGGAACTGATAGTCATGTAAACCCTTAACCCTTCTGCATCATAGACAGCAGGATCAGTATTTAAAGAGCCCACAATGTAAAGCGAGAAGTACTCATCCAAAATATCGCCTTCTTCGTCTATTTTTAAGGCTTGTACAAGAACATTAACTGCCCATCTATCCATATCAGTTAGTCCGATATCAGCTTGTATTCTTAAAGTGACATCTCCTACCATATCTTCTAAAGCTTGGATGTAGAAAGCTGCACCTATTGTATTTCCTTCAGCATCTAGTTCATTTTGGAAGAGCGAGCTCCAGTTCAAAACATATTTGAGGAGATCTGCTCCTACTGTAATATCTAATGCTACGTTTGCTCTCCAATAAATATCACGGCTATCAAAGCATCTTTGATAGTATCTAAGCATTTCAGGGTCTGTAGTTAAGTAGTTATAAAACTCATTAAATTTATCAAAGCCAATGTTTAACATACTATCATGTAATAGAGATATAGTGGCACTTAAACCTACAGACTCATACATACTACCGTCTTCTTGAGTGACCTCTTCTCCATTTCTTGTTAAATTGATTTGAATACTCATACCGCCGTTTTCATCGAAGAATAAACCTAGCGACATGGTGTCCATAATTTGCTCTAACAGTTCAGAGACCGTGTTTGCATCAATCTGCACTTCACTATCTTCGCCTCCAACTCCAAGCACTTCGAGTAAGGTACCAGCTGCAGCGGACAGTAACTGATTAGTGATAAGCAATCCAAATCCATACGAATTCAGGAATATTAGTGGTCTGATAGTTTGTCCAACAACTGAAGAGGCTGAATCTAGCATTGTCATTATTGGGGACTCGGGAGCATTTGACGGACCTTCTTCTTCAGGATCAGATGGACGAACAATTGTATCATCCTCTACTTCTTCTAGTAAGAATAAATCGTACATGAAGCCACGAATTCTCTCTGTAAGCTCCATATCCGCAATAAATATATCTACTTTAGTGTCAAAGAGTTCAATTCCAGCATACAATACGTTATCTAGGAAATATCCTTTGAGTATGTCTTGTCTATTATGAATTACACCAGTATTTGTTTCGACAACCATAAACCCTACATGTATTTCCGCAATTACTGACTGCGTGATTAAATCAAGATCACTAGATATTAGTTTTGCTAAATCAACAGAGGCTTTAAGATTTATGTATAGTTTGAGAGTTTCATCTCCGCCAGTAGTTAAAAGGTCAGTAGAAAAATCTGGCGATTCCATTCCAAGCGCTGAAAATACAATCTTGAGTAGTTCGTCCATCGCAAGACGTCCATCTTCCCATGCTAGGTCAATCCCTGCATTAACAGCTACATTGACAGCAACTTTAGTATAGTCTGTGTATGCAGACTTTTCTTCACTAGTAATTAGTGGCTCAATGTTACTGATTTCACCATGTGGGGTCATTACCTTTGTTTCAGACAGGAGACCTACTGACAGTTTCTTGGCCAAAATATCAAGACCCAGTTTTATACTCCCTTCTTTTCCTTCTTCGAGTGATCCTATAACTTCATTTATGTCCACATTGAACACGACTATCCTTCCACCCGATACATACACTTTGTAACTAAATGGAGCTTCTGCTGGGTTTACATCGCCAGCATCTGGATATACTTTTGCATTTTCTTTAGTTGCGCCTATTACAATGTTTTCAATCAAAGCATTTGCAATTATATTGAGTACATGTTCGCCTAATACATTTCCGAATCCACTTGCTTTAGAGAATGTAGAAACAACTGCGTTATCAACTGCGTTATATACCGTATATTCCTTGTCTTTATAGAAAACATTGTACTTAATGTCTTCATCTTCTACTATGTTATACACAGTTGTTGCACTCTTTAAATTAATTCCTATTCCAATTTCTGCCTCTGGATTAATTCCTAGAACTGCACTTGGGTTTATTACGCCGTCAAGAAGTGAACCTATATCAAGCTCTAACCCTAACATACCAACCAAAGCTTTCACCATTTCGTATGTGACTAACACCATAAAGCCATCATCATATCCTAGAGAAAGTTTTACTATACCTGTTAGTCTTTCCGCCTCAGAAGGGGCATTCATAACCGCAGCCATATTGGGGAATCTAGATGCAAAATCGCTTTCTAAGGCAGCTCTTTCTTCAGCTGTCATTTGTGCAAACAGCTCTCTTGTAGACATGCTGTTACCTGACATTGCTGCACTTGCTAATGGGAATGGAGCGTTATTTAAAGTATTAGGATTTACACCCTTCGCCTCATCATGCGATTTAGGTTCCTTGTTTGCGGTTTGGTTTAGAGCAACTGGTCCTACAAAAGCATTTGCATTACTCGGTCCTTCATTAGGATTTTCAATCTCATCTCCCTCTTCTGCGAGTTTTTCTCCAAAGAAATCACTCATCAACCAGTTTAAATCGGTAAGGGTCACTTTTCCGAGACCAAGTGAAGTTAAATCAAAGTAAATACTCTTATCACCTGCTAAAATCTCACTATCCGTTAAGTTTGCAAGGATATCAAACTTATGAGGAGCTTTTTCACTGTATATCCTCAATGAAGCCTGTATGCTATCCCAAATACCTTCTAGCCCTTCGGTAATATTGGTGAGTAAATTAATTTCAAATACTAATGTATCTCCTATATCTCCTAGAGCAAGAAGTTGTGGTAAAGCTAGCGTCAATGCAGAGTCGGGATCAAATAAGGATTTAATTGGATTATCTTCCTCTATTCCAGACCCTATTATTCCATTTGGATCAAATATGGTATAGAACAGGTCGCCAAGTTGTACAGCCCCTTCATTAATGTCTACGTAAATTTCAAATCCAGCTTTAAGCTGTACGGTATTAAAATCTGTACCCTTGATGTAATCAATAGCTTGTGGCCTGATTAGTCTTGTGTTATCAAAGCCCGCAAACTGCAAGCGCAGACCATCAATACCTAGTCCTAATCCTAAAACCTCTCTTCCTAACGCATCTGCACCAATATCTACACCGACTATAAAGGAATTAAGCTTAGGTGCAAGATAAATCATAGCGATAACTTCGCTAAACATCTGTAAATCTGCCTGATTTAAGAATCTTAGCAGTGTGTTTATTGCAACCCTAGATACGGAAAGTGCTAATCCATGGGTAGCGATACTACCAAACACTAGTTTAGTTCCAAAGTTAATATCTATGGGTAATTGCCCAACAGCTCCAGGAAGAGCATTTCTAGGTCCTACAAACTGACTATTTGTTGGCTCTTCTATTTCTTCAACAACTTCGTCTTCCACAGTGGTTCCAAATAAACTGGTTAAGAATCCTATCTGGAACTCTTCTTCACCCATGACCTTACCCATAAAGTTTTCAATTACAAGTTTTGGTCCATTGATATAAGATGCGTCAAAGTACAAGTGTCCATTATGTAGATTTAATTGTAGAATTCTATCTGTCTTTGTATACTCTAGCAAGTCCGCATCATAAATCGACAGACAATCAATCGCAATTTGAGCGTCAAACCCTAAGACGTTTCTTAAGTTAATATTTGCAAGCAGTTCTATTTCGAACCTAACTTTTTCGTCTCTTCCAATTTCAAGTAGTATCCCAAGCACTACATCAGGAATCAAGCCTTTCAACAGTGATGTAAGTGGCTCTTTGTTGAGGTCATATCCAGTATAGTCGTAACCAGGAACACCAGCATCAGTAATCTCACCAGCCTCTACTTCTATAAATAGTTTTGTCTGCACGCCCACAACTGGGAATGTAGTATCGAAATCTATGTAAGGCATTGTTGTCGCTTCGTCAATATATGCTGCAAGAGGTGGTTGTAGAATCATATCATCTTGATCGTAAGAGAAAGCTATTTCAAAATCATTCAATATTCCAAGTTGAATGCTTACGCTATTTCCACTCTCTGTGTAAATTGGATTTTCATCCGTTCCTAAATTGACTCTATGTCCGTTAGCATCAAACTTATAATCTTTAAACTCAAGTTTTAGTCCTAACAGTTCGCTCGGGGTAAGCAGTCTTGCGTTGACTTCCAGCTCACCAACAGGATACACATAGTTATAGAAATCTAAAGACTCCCCACCAATCATCTTTAAAACGCCAAACAGAGCCACTGTTCCAATGCCTATTACAAATCCTTCTGGGGATAATGTTAAGTTGATATATGCGACATCAGTGGCGCCTTCGATGCCTACTGGTGCGTTTCTTAGCATCGCAAACGGGTCAAACCCTGCATAGCCACCAAATCCAGGTGCATTACTTGGCGAGGTTTCAGTCGTTTCTTCAGTCTCTTCCGCTGGTTTATACAGTGCAACTATATCTTGTAAGAAGAAGTAACCGTTTGTTATCTTAACAGGTTGAATATTAAATCCTTCAGCATTTAGATAAACTGTTCTATCTACATACACAAACGATATAAGTTCTTCATATTCGGTAACGCCATTATATACGACTTCCTTGTTCCTATCTCTGATATAGACAGCAAAGTTTGTGTCGTAGAAAGTACCTTCGTCCAAGAATTGTGTTAAATTAATATTGCCTTTAACCTCTAATTGGAAGTGACTTCCTACATTTCTAAGTAACCTGATGACTGGTGCAAGACCAAGACCTGCAATTGTTTGTATTATTTCACTTTCGCTACCGATTGCGGGCAATAATCCACTGACAGTCTTGTCTAAGTGGAACTGTACATTTTCATCGCCATCTATATCAAAGTTGATTTTGAGCTCAGCATAAATAGTCTGCAAGTTCGTTGCAAGCGCATACTCTTCGGGATGGAAATCTGCTTCTGGTACTATTATTGTATTTTGGAGATTGAGTGCAATACCGCCTATGGTTAGTCCTATATCATACGGACCAATGCCTAGTGCTATGCTTAAAAGATCGGAATAGTCTTGCTCCCAGAATTGATTAATTGGGTCAAGCCTAGCCATTATCCCTAGTTGTAAGTATAAGTCGTTGTTGAGAGTGTCTGCTATAACTTCACCTAGGTCAACAGGAGTTGATACTGTTTGTGTTACTCCATCGATTGTTACTTCTTGGGTTGTGCCTAAATCTACACTTATTGCAGATAATATGGTAAATACAAGCGCACCCATAATGTCAATAACCACACCTCTGGTGTTACCAAGTATAATATGGAGATATGGTACATAATCTTCGCCCTCTAGTGGCGCGTTAAGTGGACTTCCTCTTGTCAGATTATCATCCCCTGCACTTGTGCTTTGATGATTTATAGTTGTGTTTGTATAGCCTCTCGTGTAATCATCATCTCTGCCTGTATACATGTTAACAGGAGGAGCAAAAAGAGGTCCTACAAATTGAGGCGCATTGCTTGGGTCGTTGATGACAAAATCATCGTTATCTTCTTCAGGATAATAATCACTAATATCTTTTCCTATGAAACTCAAACCTAGTAACGTTCCAAGCGCTTTATCAATCTTTAGTTTATGAACCCCTACTACGCTACCATCGATGTATGCTGTTCCGTCCTTAACGTATAAAGATATTACTTTGTATGAGAATGTTCCATCGCTTTCTTCTGTTTCTGCCATCAACTTCACCATTAATTCTGCAGATGTGAGCAACCAGAAAATGTCGCTTGTTTTTGCAGTCTTTAGTAAGTCATGCATTGGAATAGCTATGTGTATTTCGTATAGTAATCTTCTAGATCCGTAACTAAAGTTTTGGATTAAAGCGCTAAATGATGGTTTTGTAAAGAATGTAGACAATACACTTGTGAAATCAATTGCTGTATTAGTATCTGGATTATCTGGAGTAAATACAGTATCTTCTGCGTTGAATGATATAGCTCCAGTAAGTGATAGTTTAATCCTATGCTCTTTCATCTTAGTCGGGTCTAAGTGATAGTATGTCTGATCTGCAGCAACGTGCCTGTAGAAAGTATCATCCGGGTTGATGGTTACATTTATGGAACCTATTTCTATACCGATATCAAGCACGTCTAAAGCTGTTATGCTTAGAAGCAATAACGCAGACCTGGTTTCATCGCCATCTACTATGTGAGTAGGCGCAAACTCTAGGCTTACTGATAAATCATGACCAGCAAAGAAGTTTTCCATCTTGTATCCGCTCATTGCAGCCGGATCATATATAACGTCATCAGATGGGTCTTCAGTTCCCTGAGTTAAAACTATTATGCCTTCTCTTAGGTATTTAATTTGTTCTGGTCTTAAATATGGAGGGTCTGGATCGTCTGGGCCTAGTTGTGGAGCAGGAGTTAAAGCTCCATCTATTAGTGTTTGAACTAAAGCATATATAGCAGCAGATGAAACAGTTAGTGCGATTGGCGCACCATGTACGGAATAGTACGCAGGATTACTTGCTATTGCTAAAACTATAGCTGTTGCGCTCTTAACTGGAGGCGCTACCTCCCCACTTTCATTTTGAGGTACACTAAGTCCATTATTTCCTATCTGCATAGGATTAATTGCGGCACTTGGTCCATCTTCCTGGCCAGTTCCCACTAAGCTTGCGAACTGCTCCATATATTCTGTAAACTTGCCAAGTTGTGTTATCTTAATCTTGTCTGCGATATCAAATGCTTTTCCACCTATATGAGTAAGATCTACATATAAGCCCATATCATATGAATCTGTATTTGGATCCCAGGTGCTGATTACACTAAAACTAAGGATATCGCCCTTCTTGCTTGCATATTCTGGTGAGTTTTTAGATACTGTGCTGAGAGTTAAGTTTATCTTTAGATTCATTATGTCTAGAATGTCTATAATTGCATCTATATCATAATATGCAGTTCCGCCAAAGACAGCTTGATCATTACCTTCATTGACTCTGTCATCTATAATGTCAAGAATGAAACCTAAGTTCAACATCTTTTCAAAGTCAAACTGTTTCCACCTCATTACGTTAAATATATCACCCCATGCTGGATCCCATTCAACACTCTCAGGATTTTGATATATAGTCCTGAATCTTGCTATTTCTCTATTTAATTCGTCTGAAGTTAACTGCCTTCCCTCTGCCTGCCAAATTCTTTCAGCTTCCTCTATGGTTCTTGCCATTACCCATTCTTCTTCGTAAAAGAGTTTACTACCCTGAACTATTTTAAGAGCTTCTTGTAAAACGTGTCCAAATGAGTGGATGTTTCCTGAGGCACCAGTAGCAGGATCTGTTTCATTTGCTGGAGCCATAATCTTCATGGTTAAAGCACCGCTAATAGATGCGCCTATGGTGGAAAGTGAAGTAACCTCTCTATATGTTGCCTTTTCGTCTGCGGACATTGTCACTTTAAACTCTGGGACGATTCTCAACATATCAACACCCAGTCCTAGCGTAAAGAATTCTGCACCAAGTTGTTTAACACCTAAATCTAAGTAAACTTCTAATGGTTTACTACTTAATCCTACTTCAGCATATACATCCAAATGTCCAATATATGAACTTATATCTGCACCTAGAAGTGATTCTAATAGTCCTACTAATGTGCTCTTGGTAATCGTTACTGCAAGACCGTGTTCTTTAAACATCAAATTGATATATGCAAGTGCTCCCAATGTCTCCTCGCTAATTTCTGAAGAGCCTTCATTAGAGCCGCCAAATACTTGTATAAAATCACTGCTAATTGCAGATGGAGTTGCCTCATCTGTATCAGTATTTGTTGAGAGCGTTTCAATTAATTCAGTTATCATTGCAGCTGCGTTGGGTATGTATATGCGCTCAATATTCAATAGGAACGTATGCGCGTGGATGAATAAGTCTCCATCAATATACTTAATGGCAGCAACTGCTTTTTTGGGACGTATCATCTTACCAGTAATAGGGTCTTGTTCCAAAACATTTGGATCTTCGTTTGCATAAGTAGAAAGCTGGATAGAAAGTGATGTCCTAGTCAAATTCTCTAAACTGAATCCCTCGTCAATACCACCTGCTAGTGCAATTATTTCATCTATACAAACACCCGCTTCAATAGTGAAAAATAGCGTGGCGTCTACAAGTCCTAAGAATTCTATAACTACATCAAGATCTAAATCTGGCAGCAGTCCTTCAAGGGCTGGTGTTAAGCTAATCAAGTTGTATGGAATTCCATCGCTATTAACCACACCTTCTATTGTGTCTGAATGAACTTTTAGATAACCGCCTAGTGCAACGTATACAATATCTGGCATTCCTTCGGTGCTCATATGGAATGTTACGTTTTCAGGGAGTCTAATTTCAAAGAGCTCATCACCCATTACGTTGATTCGTACATCTTCTATCTTGATGTGTAAGTTTAATACCTCAACGCCAGTCTTAATTTCAAACGTTAACCCTTCTGCACCAAATCCAAGTCCTACATATGTATCTTTTACAGCCACAGGAAGTTCACTTTTTAGTAGTATTGCAAGTAATGCTGCAATAGCTTCTTTTGCTAGTGTTACGGATAGCGAATCTGGAGCAAGTATTACTTTTATTGCAACAGCTTCTGGGCTTGCGCTTAAAACAGGTCCATTTACGACATTGTGCAAATTAAATAAACTTGGCAAAGCTTCTGGCTCTGGAATGTCTGGCTCGCCAGCAGCAGTCAATGCTTTGATATCTTCTATTAATCTTTCCAGATTTGTAATACCAAACGAAGGTATGCCAAAATAATCAAGTTGTAGATAAACATTGCCATTTAACAAGTAAATTCCCAGTATCGTATCAAGGGTATCTCTATCAAACAGTCTAATCATAGCTTCAGAAGCTGCAAGATTAGCAATATCTACATTGCCCATTATTTCATAGCCGAGGTTTAGACCAAACTCTTCAAGACCAAACTTAAGCGCAATGCCTTCGACCAGACCTGCAAGAGCTTCATTTATGTAATCATTGACGTAATTGTCTACACCTTCATCTGGATATAACTTGAAAAATCCTGATAACTTAACTCCTAGTTTCAAGGTGTCTACAAAATCCATTAGCTCAGTGTACTCACTGCTATCAAACCTTTCATTTGCCCCGAACAAACTGGTTTGACCTATCTTAATTCCTATGTCTTTTAATATGTCTATCTCTAAGCTCAAGGCATGAATCTCGCTATTGCCACTATCTAGTAACGCTAGATAAATTGTCAGATAGCCATCTTCTAGATACCTGTTTCCATGCTCATCGGTTTGATAATTTAAGTTAAGTAGTTGAATCTTTATATGTCCGCTAATATCTGGCAAACTAAATGGTTGATTTAGTATAACCATTAATGCGCTCAAAGCATTCGTCGCTAATATTACGGATAGTGTGTGTGCATGCGAATCTACTTCCACTTTACTCAACATAGCTCCGAGCACGGCTAATATATCTAGACCGCCCTCTTCACCGGCCGCTTCTTCGCCTTCCGCGTTAAATATATTTGCAAGGTTTAGTCCTGCAGCTAACATCTCGTCGCTAGGATCTCCAAAAGCAAGTGGTAAAATCTGGTGTGCAAACCAAAGTTTCACACCGTCTAAGAAAGCTCCTACCACGCCAAGCTCATTTGTGGGATCTATTTCTATACCAAGCAGCGAGTTGGATGGCCCGTTGTTTGGCGTGTCCCCACCACCTACTAGCCCAGATAAAATATCGACTATATCTATCCCTCTTAAGGTGTCTTTTAGTCCCAAATTAGAATATTTAAGTTTTGGCAACCTGCCTATCAAACTATCTAATACAGGAAGTTGGTCTCTAATATTATGCAAACTCTCTAAGTCGATATATAAAGTATCTTCTTCCCCGCTATAAAATAGGGATATGTAGTTTACATCGGGATTATCTGGATTAAATATATCCAGTTTTAATTCTATTCTATCTAACCTTAAAATATTTATGTTAGCTTTGATTCTATATGCTATTTTAATATTTTTACTTTCTTGAACTCCTATTGATAAAAGTACATTTTCAATAAATGCACCTATCATCTCACTTAAGTCGATGCCCGTTTCAGACGTTTGCTGCATACCAAGCGTTAAATCGCCAGACAACAGTAAGTTAAAATCAGACTGGAACGACGTAACATCACCTGTGATAGGATTTCTAAATGCTGTTATGTTGGTATAACTTTCTCTCTTACCCGGAGTGTTAACCATCTCATAGTTATCCCATTTAGGAGTTGCAAAGTATGTGAAGCTATTTACCGATATCCCAAGTCCAACTTTATTGGTTAAGTTTTCGCCCTCGCCGTCTGCACCTAGTAAAACTTTTAGCTTGATTGACCTAAGTGGGTCTTTTTGGTCTATTTCAAACCTAATGGAATGTATTCCTAGCTTTCCACCCTCTCTTATAGTTGAAGGAGGCGCATCTGGGTCTGTGCTTGGAGGAGGTAAGAACATACTGACCAAACCATTTATATCCTCATTGTCTAGATCTAATGAGATAATCCATTTTTCTAAGCTCTTATCTCTTCCTGGTACTGTAATCTTTGGTATGAGTACGTGTAGTAGTCCCATAACATCAAAAGACGAACCCGCTTCCTCTTCTCCCTCAGCAAACATAGGTCCGCTTTCAGGAACGACTTCTTCCGCTGGTGGAATGTAGTCAGGGTTTAAGTATGGTTCTAGTTTAGGCATTATTGAACTTAGGAAGTTATTAATGCTAAATCCGACAATCTTAACATTCGGAAGCACCTGGCCGGACAAGGCCTTTAGCTCATCGAAGTTAAGATACAATACATTTTCACCTATATACACCCGTATTACGGGTCTACCGTTCAGCAGTATCGTAGCCTCAGCTGTTGTTTTCATAGAATTGAAAAAGTCGAGCGCAACTTTTAAGTCAACAACAAACTCATATTTTGTCTGATATGGGAATTTAATAGGCATGTTGCCAAGTGCACCTAGATCAGTATTTAGCAGGTCTCCTAGTATATCGTTAATAGTTATCTGGCTGTTTGCATCAGCTTCTACTTGCAGCCCAAGGTTTACACCAAGGTTTGCAAGACCTGCTTCAGCGTATCTTATATTTTGATATTTACTTCCAAGTTGATATGGTCCAAAATCGATATATCTCTTTTTATATGATTTCTTCAACTGAACTGGACTAATCTTTATGTCAACTGTAAATTCTTCTATCTCTTTCTCTGGGTCGGCCTGAACATCAGCTGGGGTAAGACTACCATAATTCATCCTCGCATCTTTAACGGACTCTGTTGTATCTACATTGATACTCATTCCTTCAAAGACGAAAAGATCTTCGTTTCTTTCTTCATTGAATGTGGGATCTATATACGTTACATTTTGTCTTGTAGTTACCGCCGTGAAATATGTGTTCATATCATCTGGCCAATCGTAGTTAACAATATCTTCGAGACCAAAGCCAATTAACTGCCTCATTAACGGATCGAAGTTAGGTAGTCCGAACGCATCCCACGCAATTTTTATGTCTACAATTGGAATGCCTGTCTTCAAGAAGCCTAGTATTGTTAAAATTTCAATAGGAAACGCAATGTCTTTATTTAAAAACTGTCCATTTGCATCGACATTATACTGAGTGACCGAACTTCCGTCAGACGAGAATAAAATGCCCTGAATTAATGGAAGCAAGCTGTCAATCATTTCAATGCCCGTTCTGTCCCCCATGATACCTGCCATAATCATAGCGACATCAATATTAGAGGCACCTAGAGCATCTGCCAACATATTTCCAATAGTTGTTAAATTTAGTTCTCTTGTGAAGTATTCTTTACCAGCAACATTTGCATAAAGTGTTCGGTCAAAATAATAAACACCTATGACAACCTTGCCATAGATATCATCTCTTATCTCCAAGAACAGCTCACTTTTAGCGTTGTTCAGCAAGTTGAAGTTAGCTTTTAAATCAAGCGTTACCCCAACTGTAACGTCTTTTGCCCTCTCTTCGTTGACTCCAAAAAAGTCATAGGCAAAAGATGCAGTTACGTCAACGATAAACCACTCAGCATCATCACCTGCAGGCTGGTTAGCTAAATGGTAATTGTCTATTGTTTCTTGGAGAAGGTTTTTTGCATCTATTCTAGACATCCTATCGATTTGGCGAATTTCTTCATCCTTGTCGATCATAATTCCCTTTTGAATATCATCATCGGGACGCGCTTCCTCAGTATTTCTAGGAGAACAGGCAAATAGCATCGATGTTATCATCGCCGCCATCACTAAAACTAATAAAATTACGAGGATTTTCTTTTTCATAATTACCGTTTTCAATTAAATCATTTTTGTTCGCTTTTATTACTCGTGGCTTATATATATAATATGTAGTCTCATTGCAACATAAGATTACAACGAATTTTGGATACTGTCAATGTTTATAATATAACACGCGTAATATAAGTTTGAATTCTTGGTGAAAACTGCCTGTTTAATAAGGTTTTTTAGGCGATTCGCTCCACATTTTATCCACATTTTTTCGCCATTTGCCTAACATCTGCGACCAACTAAAAACTGACGTTTTTGACGAAACGCACTAGGGTATGAACGCTTTAATTTTCAAGCATATTTCTCTGTGTATTTTTGGTGAAACTTTTCTAAATCTTAATATTTGCAACAAAAAACTAGATTTTCGGCTAAATTACTCTCTTTAAAAACCGACGAATAAAAGTTACTAACTCCGTTAAGTCCGAGATCGTGATTATTATTAGAATTGTAATCACAAATAAGATTACAACCGTTATAAACAAACCAAACGACTATAAAAAAAAGTAAATACTGCCTAATTCTTACCTGTTTTTTCTAAACGAAAACACATAAATTCCAAAAAATTATCGGTACATATTAGCGTTTTAGGCTTTTCCCCCAATCTCACTCCAATATGAACTAACAGCCAAAAATCAAAAGTGAAAAAAATTTCATTTCACTCTCTTTACAAATGATTTGTATGAGTGTATAATGAACTCAATCTTATGATAGGTTAACATCTTTGAAAACGTCTTAAGTCTAAATCACCTCCCAACTAATTTGACTTTGTTCTTTTCAATTTTCATTTTTGTGTTAACCTCCTTTGAAAGAAAAACTGTCGTGACGACAGTTTTTTTCTTACTATTCAAAGATTTGCACCTTACATCCATCACATATTAAAGGATATGCAAACCATATCTTTGCTTGTTTTTAAAAGCACAACTCATCAATAAACTTTTTAATCTTTGATACGATGAATTCTTTTGGATCTAAAGTATCATTTTTAATCAACTCGGTTAGGTCCATAGCATATGCAACCGACTGGTATTGATCAACGCCATGTGATGCAGCATAAGTCGCATTAGCAGCCCTTCTTCCAAGAGCAGCTTTGGCGTATTCCTTGCCACCAGCAATTTGGCTTTCATATACATCTATAAGTTTCGCCAGCAGTTCATCATATCCAGTTAAATCAAATACTACCTTTTCTTCATCCGTAAACCAATCTAAGCCCCGCCAGACTTCACAGCCATATAACTTTATAGGCCTGTCATCCATAGGCAGTCTTCTAATTGCCTCTATACACTTTAAGGCAACAGCTACATGAGTAGGATGCTTGTCTGCTAAGTTATGAGTATACACAACGCTTGGCAGGTATTCTTTTAGTATTATCTCATAATCATCGACAGGATTCTTATTTTCCACATCCTTGATTTGCGCACTGTTATAGCCTAACTGGAAAAGCATTGCATAATCTCCAAGCTCTGCAGCCTTTTTTTGTTCTTCTTTTCTTATCTCTTTCATCTCTTTGTCTGTAACATTTGCAAACTTGCCTGCTCTAGGGCTTCCCGCCCCATCTGCAGTTACAACTGCTACCAGTCCGAAAGCATCGCTTTTATAGCCCCTTATTATTCCCTGCGGACACATTATCTCAATATCATCCTGATGTGCTGCAATAACTAAATCTGTAAAAATGTCTTTCTTGCCCGGCGTAATTTCTGCCCTTTCATTAAGTTTCATTTTTCTCACTCCTTGTCTCTTTTTTGCTCCTATTCCGTTTCAACGAAATACAGATAATTTTGTTTATTTATGCGATATAACCATTCATTTAATAGGCTATTTTTCATTACTCCCGCCAAAAAAGTTTAAAAACTTTTGACTTTTTTACCTCTTCCAATTCTTAATCTCTACTATATTTGGGCTGGTAATCTAGCATGTTAGTATCCCATAATCAACTGCGACTAGCCTCATCATAACTATATTTCAACTAGTACTTGAGCGCAAATAGTATAATCGTAGCAGTCGTAGCGACTCATCTCAACTATGTTTCAACTAGTACTTAAAGCCAGAACCTTCTACATTAAAGTTGCGGTATAAGATTGTCCAAGTCGTCTCGTGCGCTCATCTGGCACAACTATTTCTATACCTGATTTTTCTGCCTTCAAAACTTGCTTTGCCTTTGCGAGCAATATGTCTCCACCTATCCCGCTTGCTACTCTGCCAAGTAATAGAATTTTTTCTATGGGGTAAAATTCTCTGTACCAAAGCACGGAATATCCAAAATATTCACCTAGTCTTTGGAATATACTAGTTGCCCTACCATCGCCTTCTTCGGCCAGTTTTTGTACTACTTTTAATTTCTCTGCAGGGCTGAGTTTACTGTCTAATTCTATTCCAGCTTGTTTTGCCAGCCTTATCACCCCATCTTGTGAATGATATTGACTTCCCACACCCACATCTCCGCTCCAATCATCTCTTGCAGAATCTACAAATGCATCAACTGGGGCAAATGCAAGCTCATTTAAATATCCTTTTATACGGAAATCTTCGTCTACAAAACCAGCAGCTTCACTTGTACCCATTGCTATACCTAAAACATTCCCTGAGTTTAGTGCAAACGCACCAGCAAGAGCAGCCACATCTCCATCATTAGCAACTTTTACCGGACATCCATACTCCTTCTCCAAGTCTTTATATATCCTATGCACTTTTTCAGCATATATTTCATCTGGCACTTTTATGAAAAGCGAAGCAGTTCTCATTTCGCCATCCACTACTATCCCTGCAGACGATACACCTATAGCATCCACTCTGCCACCTAGTGCCTTTAAAGCCTTATCTATGCTATCTTTAATACCTGCTTTATGGTACGCAGGATCCGCATTGAGTTTAGGGTGCCAGATATCTTCTGATTCAAAAACAACCTCACCATCTATCGTAGCCGTAACTTTCCTATCAGATCCTCCAGCATCAAACCCAATTTTATATCCTTTTGAATTTCTTTCTACAGCTATTGGCTTTTCACATTCTTTTGGAAAATCTTTTTCTTCTTCAATTCTTACAAATTCAAGAGGCCTTCCATACACTTTAGTCATGAACTCGTAGTCAAAACTTCTTCTCCCTTCTGTAGAATATATTTTACTAAGCCTAGACACCATATTGCTTGGACCTAGGATATAAAATTTATATCCTCCAAACGCCCATAGCATAAACTTTACTATTCTCTCAACATACTCATCATTTTCATACTTTTTAAGTGGAGAATCTATTTTAGTTTTAAAAATCTTAATTTCTCCTTCTCCTCTCTCCAGTGCAATCCAGAGCGGTCTCGCATCGTTTGGCAATCTTTCAAGATAATCTTTATTCCACTTATACATTGAGTAATAATTTGCATCTAAAAACATACCTGGTCCTCCTTCACTACAAATTAAGCTAAATATTTTTAAATCCGTTTCTACAAGTCTCGTATTCTACAGTCAGTATCAAGACTAACTCATATTTAATCTGTTATTTTACAATATAGCCTTACTTAATCTTGTTTTTAACAACATTTTTTATTACATCCGCAGTTTTCATAACAGCATCAACATACTCAGAAGTTTTGCTTTCTTCATATATTAACAGTAAAACTATTTGATGAGGAAAACTAAATCTAGTCGTAATTTTTGCATCTATTAATTCAACCTTATTTTCTTCCAACCAATCGTTTGCCATTTCGCATAGTTTGTCTTCTTTCCCATGTCTAAAAATCTTTATTTTTTTCATTTCATACCTCTTTTACTTTGTCGTCATTATATTCTTAATAAATTTCCATTTTGATCTACGCCTTGGATAGTGTCCACTTTTCAATAAGTGAAATCTTATCGCCTGGTTTTAATGTTTTTAATGGTGATAAAGTTTCTACCTCGTGAATGAGGTGGCTTGTGTATGTTTCCATATTGCAGTGCATGTCTGGATACTCCCCTGCTTCATACTCAACTTCTTTAGTAAACACTGTATCTTCTAGTGTGAATATTGTCTTTAAGTTTTCCACCAGAGTTCCTACTTTTAGCGGACCTTTTGCCTTCGCATCACCACGCAAAACTATCTTGTCATTATGAATTTCTAGCCTCTTGTCTTTGATGTCTGTATAGTGCCAGATAACTAAATTTCTATTAGCTAAATAACCCGTATCTTTCTTACTTAAAGGCACTTCCAGCACCCCACCGTTGCGCAAAACTGACAACCCCCATAGTGCTAACTTTCTATCGCTTACACCTATGTTTGTGATACTCATTCTAACGATTATGGACCCTGAACTTAAAAACTCGAGTTCTAGTACAGGCTGTAGATTTACTACTTCCCAAACCTTCGGAGTGAATGTTATTACATTATCTTTCACAACATAAGCTACTGGATAATTATCTGGATAATATGTACTTTCATCTTCGGGAGAAACCCATATTCTATGGCCACCATATAGATGCCAAACTTTGTCTCCACCGTATATATGACCTATTTCTTTATGGACTTCATCTTGTAAATCATGGAACATTATGTCCTTACTGCCCTTGCGGCTCAGCGAAATGATTCTAGGCCCTACATCTAAGGTCACGGAGAGGCATACATCTTTGTGCTCAATATCTAAAGTCTTCCCTAAAAAACAAGTTCCTTCTTTAATTTTTAACATTCTTCTCCTCCAAAATAAAACTCTTATATTAAGGTTCCATAAAAAATCTTTTTACGATTTTAGTGTAAAATACTAGTTTGTCTTGTATATCTGTACGCACAGCGATCTTCCAGTATATACAATGGAAATTTTCACATTGGGAGTTACCGTTTCGGCGCTGTTTTTAACATCTTTAACATACGTAATATATTCTCTAAGGTCTACAAAGTTTTCGTATGTACTAGTCCCGCCGTTTTCCAACCAAACTTCATACATATCTTCAAGAAATGTATCTGACAAGAATATGTCTCCCCAAATATCTGTATATTCACCCATCTTAGAAGGCAAATATACACTGAGATAATGCATTAATTCTTGTACAGAATCAATTAGTAAATCATATGGTTCTGTAGCGCTTGTGCTCATATTATATGCAAACATAGCTCTTTCTTTTTCAAGTTCTGGGTATGCACCAAATGACACTCTTTGCGAGTTCGATTCATTCGAACCTAAAAATGCATAATTATGTGATAAAACTTCATATTTTCTTCTATTATCACTAGGTTTAGCAGACTCAAATACTTCACTAGCCCATGTTGCATCCACAACATACCACCTACCACCTATCATAACGTTATTCCAAGCATGGCTTATGGGAGGATTATCTCTAGTTTGTCCTACAATCCTATAACTATTGATCCCTTCCATACCAGCAAGTAGCGAGAAAGCTTTAGCTATTCCATCACAAACTGCTATACCTCTTAATACTTGGCTAACTTCTCTATTATCATCGAAAATAGCTCTAAATACACCCTCTAAGAAGAAGCTAGTACATGTAGCATCATATCCAGCTCCCGATTGACTTTGTATGAGTAGTTCGTGGTCATATCCCACGTTGTATGATAGCCAGTCATATATTGCGACAATCTTTTCCCTATCATTCATACCAGAAGCATTTATGGTCTTTAGCACTGTCCTAGCAATCGCATATATATCCGCTGCTGCGCTTCCTGCAACTGGCGCTGGTCTATATCCATTCAGCACAGCCCAAACTAACTGGTTGGAAGTTCTCACAGCTAAAGGAGGTAATACATCTATTGGAAGTGTATCAGATTCTCCACGTGGTGTTAGTG